>Ga0157362_1000230_pt1 | contig 17643 bp, 16 predicted proteins | sample AttlaeALBM3_FD_111480 | JGI IMG/M metagenome (GOLD analysis project Ga0157362, IMG submission 111480) | Fungus gardens microbial communities from leaf cutter ant in Ribeirão Preto, State of São Paulo, Brazil - Atta laevigata ALBM3 | ecosystem: Host-associated > Fungi > Mycelium > Unclassified ... | reverse complement strand
GCCGCGCCGACCGCCGCGGCGGCGGGTTCCTGCGCCGGTGGGCAGGGCGGCCGCGGCGGAGCCGGCGGTGGTCCAGGGCAGCCGGGTCAGCCCGGCGAACCGGGCCAATCGGGAAGCCGTTGCGGCGGTGGCGCCGGCGGAGCCGGCGGTGCGGGCGGCGATGGTGGCCACGGCGGTTCCGGATCCGCAACACCGGGACCGCTCGACGACCCCGGCCTGCCGCCCCGCTAGCGCGACCGTGGAGCCGCCTGCGGCCGCACCTGATGGATCGCCGGGCTCTCACCGCGGCCCGGCCGACCCGCGGTGCCGTGCCTGCCCGTCCGACCCCGGGTCGGCCCCGGGTCGGACGCGGCGTGCCACGGGTCGGCGGTTGCGCGGATGGCCGAGCGTGCCTGCGCGGCCCGGATCATGTTCACGGTAGCGTCCGGACCCCCGTTGCCGCCCGGTCCGCCGGGCCCGCCGATGGCCTGGTTGTTGGAGAACGTGGTGTTGGTGATGACGTGGGATCCGGGGGTGTCGATCGCACCCCCGAAGGCCGATCCGCCGTCGCCCCCGTTACCACCGGCGCCCCCGTTCCCCGCGTTCGGGCCGCAGGATCCGTTGACGCCCTCGAGGCCGATGATTCGACCACCGAACTCGTTGCCGCCACTGGCCGGGCAGGCCCGGTGGTCGCACGGTGGTTTCGGTCGGACGGGAGCGGCCGGTTGGTCCACGGCCCGAGCGCTCGCCACGCCGGGCTGGGGCGGTGGGGTCCCCGGACCTCCGTCACCGCCGCGCCCGCCGCCGCCACCGACGGCGCGGTTGGAGTCGAACGAGCTCGCCTCGATCGTCAGCGTCCCGATGTTGTAGATCGCGCCTCCGAACGCCCCGCCGCCCGCCCCGGCGTTCCCGCCCCGGCCACCGTTCCCACACGATGGGTGCCCGGGCCGGCCGATCCCGCCCGATCCGCCGGCGCCGCCCTTGCCTCCATCGGCCTCGTTGGCCGAGAAAGTGCTCCCGGTGATCTTGAGGTCTCCGGCGTTGAAGATGGCGCCACCCAGGGCGTTGCCGCCCGCCCCGCCGTCGCCACCGTTGCGACCCGCCGGACCTGCGCCGCCCCGCCCGCCCGACCCGCCGGTGGATTGGTTGTCCGTGATGGTGTCGTCGTTGAGGAGCAGCGTCCCGGAAAGGACCGCGATCGCCGCGCCGCCCGCATTCCCGCCGGAGTGACCCGGTTGGCCGGGCGAGCCATCGCTGCCCGGGGTGCCGGTGGACGCCCCGTTTGTCAACGTCAGGCCGGAGAGCGTCAAACTGCCGCCGGTCAGCACGAACAGGCGGCTCCGTGCCGCGCCGTCCAGGACCACCGTGTGACCGTTGGAGTCGATCGTGGCCGAATTGCCGGTCGGCACCGTGATCGGTGTCGAGAACAACAGGTCGGAACAGTCGGTCCCGAACGTCACCGTCCCGCCGGCCGCTACGGCCGCGGCAAGGTCCGTTTCCCGGCAGCTGCTCAACGTGGTGTTCATCCGAGAGGCCGGAGTGACGGCATCCGCCGTCGGCAGGCCGGCCAGGACGAACGAGGGGAGCGTGCCCATTGCCAGTAGCGAGATTCGGCGTCGGCGTCGCAGCTGCCGGCCCGACCTCGAACGCCCAGCCATCGACTCCGTCCCCCGCTTCGGCCGAAGCCCGGGGCCACCGGGTCCTCTCGACTCTGATGGCCGACCGGACGGGCGTCGACGTCGTGCAGCCGCGCGGGTGACATGGGCCATGGACGCAGCCGCACTTCATCGGCCCAGCGCCCGCCGAACTACTGCGGAATGGCGCTCAGCGTCCGGAACTTCACAAAGTCCCCCGCCGCGACCTCGACCGTCGGGCGCTCGACGTCGTCGTAAACCACATATCGGTACAGACCGTTGCGGTTGATCTGCAGCAGAATCGGAACGCGGGGGTCGACGGTTGTGACGAACAGCGCCCGCAGGGTCACCGTGTATATGCCGGGGTCGACGGGGTCGAAGAATGTGCAGTCGCCGTTGATCAGGTCGTCCTCGCGGGGGCTCGGGCCGTCGAATCGAAACCGGGTGAGCTTGTTCCCGCCGCCGCAGGCGGCAAACGTGCCGCTCTTCTTAGGGGCGGGCGTTGCCGTTGGGCGCGGCGTTGCTTTGCGGACGGTGTCGGCCGAGGACTGAACATCGGCGAGGGATGCCTGCACGTTGGCGGCAGACGCGAGCAATATCCCGATAAGCGAGAGCGCGATCGCGACTCCCACCTTGCTCACGTCAACACCTCCTATTCCCCTCCGGGCTCCCGCAGCACGATCAACAGGTGTTCTTGCGCACCTCCGAGGACTTGGGCGGGGGCGAGTTGGGGATCGGGAACGGGGTGATAAGGCCTATTTCCACCGTCTCGCCGGCACGTACGTGGAGCAGGTTCCGGTCGAAGTCGCGCCTACCGGTGAACCGCACGTACCGAATCACCCCCGGCGCGTACTTGATCTGCACCAGGAAGTCGGCCGTGAGCCCCGGCGCGGGGAACAGCGGCTTGACGCACAGTTCGTAGTCCCCCGGCGGCACCGACCCGAGCGTGTACTGCGCGGGTACGTCCGCGTGCCGGACTACCGGGCCGGTGACCTTCACCCGAGCCGGCGCGTATCGGCTGTCGTTGAAGAGCTTGATCACGGCCGTGGTCGGCGGCTGGGCCGAGCGGCCCGCGACCGGACCGGACCCGGCCGCGGCGACACCGGTGGAAAGCAACACGGCCGCGGCCGGGAGAAGGAGAATCCGCCGCTTGCGGATCGGGGCAGCCCGCAGCCGATCGCGTGCGAACCGGATCATCCCGCTCCCCCCGGGGCGAGGGTCCGCGCCTGCACCCCAGGCGGGACGACCGCAATTGCCAATCCGACGCTAGCTGGCCCCATACGCAATTTGTGATGCATCCGGCCGTTCGGGTCATCCCGACCGAACGGCTCGAACCACTCAGTTCGGGATCAGCGGGCCAAGATGACGGTGGCCGGAGTGGGGGTGGGGTGGAAGGAGACCTCGCCGAAGCCCGCCTCGGTGAGCCAGGACCGGTAGTCCGTCCGCCGCCAGGTGCTGCCCTGCTTGGTGTCCAGCAGCATCTGGGCCGCGAACAGCAGCGAGAACGGGGGTCCACTGCGGTCGTCCTCGACGACGAAGTCGTTGACGACCAGGGTCCCGCCCGGTCGCAGTGCCCGCCGGAACTTGCGGAAGATCGCAACGTTGTCGGCCGGGCCCTCCTGGTGGGCGATGTGGGAATAGACGGCGACGTCGTAGGCGGCGTCCCCGAACTCGGTGGTGTGGAAGTCGCCGTCGATGCAGTCGAAACGGTCGGCCAGGCCGCGCGCGCCCAGCAGTCGACGCGCGATCGCGTTGACCGGGGCCCAGTCCAGTTGGGTCGCCCGGACCTTCGGGTTGAGCCCCAACCAGACCGCCGAATAGACGCCGGAGCCGCCGCCGACATCGAGGATGGACATCTCCCCGGCCGAGGCGATCCCCAGCGCCTCTGCCGCGACGTTCGCCGAGGGCACCGACAGCGGGGCGATCGCGGGAACCAGCTGCTCCCAGAACGGGTTCTCCGGCGTTTCCGCGATGTTCTCCTTGACCGGGACGCCGGTCCGCGCCACCTCGGGCAACTCCGACCAGAACCCCATCCCGCCGGCAATCACCTGTGCGAACGGCGCCAGGCAGCCCGGCCGGTCCTCGACCAGGAACGCCGCCGCTTCCGGGGCGTTCCGGTAGGTGCCGTCGGCGAGCTCGATCAGTCCCAGCCCGGTCAACCCGTCCAGCAGAACCTGGGCGCCGCGTTCGGAGATGCCCGCCCGTTTCGCCAACTCGTTGGCGTTGCCCGCGCCCGCGTCCAAATGCGTGAACACCGAATGCGCCGCCCCTGCGCCGACCACACCGGCCGCCCAGCCACCGGTGATCAGCTGCATGACACGTTCCGGTCCGACCTCACCCATCACGACCCCCTCACCGCGCAACGACAGCAGCGAGTGTAGGCCGCGCCGGGCGTCGGGGAGTCGTAATACCGGTGAACAGCGGCGACCGGCCCGGGCCCGGGGGTCAGCTCAGCACGCGCACCCGATTGTGCTCGCCGTCGACGAGGATGCGATCGCCGTCGCGGATCAGGGCGGTCCCGCGCTCGGTGCCGATCACGTACGGGATGCCGAGCTCGCGGGCCACCACCGCGCCGTGACTTGCCGAGCCGCCGACGTCGATGACCAGGGCCTCGGACAGCGACATCAGCGGCGCCCAGCTCGGGTCGGTGAATCGGCACACGAGTATGTCGCCGGCGTCGAGTGCGATGTCGTCGGTGACGTCGAGCAGCACTCGCGCGCGGCCCTCGACCGCGCCGCCGCCCGAGGCCGCTCCGGACAGCTCGATGGTTTCGCGCCGGTCGGCGGCGGGCACCCCGCGCCGCACGGGCTCGGGCATCCCGCGGAAGAACACCGGGAGTTCGACCAGGCGGTGGGCGGCGCGGTATCCGCGCCGGGCGGTCACGATCCGCGCGACGTCGGGCAGCCGACCGAGACTGAGCGCCCGGCACTCCTCGATGCTGAGGTAGAACACGTCGTCCGGTTCGGTCAGCGTGCCCGCCGCGACGTGCTCGGCGCCGAAGTCGCGCGCCGCTTTCCGGACCCCGTCTATGCACATCAGGAACGAGGCCTTGCCCACCTGCAGGGTGCGCACGATGTTGCGGAACCGGCGCATCAGCCAGCGCAACGCCGGCCTGCGTACCGCGGGGGTGGCCGCGAGCAGCTGCGCCTCGGCCTCGGCGCCGGCGGCCTTCGCGCGGGCCTCCCGCCTTCGGGGACGCTCGACGGCACGATCCGCATGGCACCGGGCCAGCGCCCGCACCGGAGCCGGATCCTCGCGCCACACCCGGGCATCGGTGTTGCCCTCATTGGGACCGTGATAGCCCCACAACCGCAGGAACTCGGGCTCGGCGAGTTCGCCCTGTGCCAACCGCCACAGGTCGTCGGCCATCGCGGTCTCGAACACCTCCCCGACCCCGGACATGAGCCGCGTCGCCAGGGTGGGGTCGCCGGCGCGCTTTGCCGCGTCGACGATCGCGGACTGCGCCCCGGAGAAGACGAAACGCCACACGCAGTGCTCGGCGAAGGTGTCCTCCCAGCGGGCCCGGGCCCCCACCAGCCGGTCGATCGGCGGTGTCGAGGAACCGCCGGCGAACACCTCGCGTTCCCACCATTCCCGGGTCTCCGCGTACTTGCCGTGGATCACCCGGCTCTGCCGGAGCAGGGTCAGGGGCGCCCTGGCCGCGATCACCGGAATCCGCCACCGGTTGCCCCGCACCGGTGGTGCGTCCTCCCGCACGCTGCCGCACAGGTCACGTTCGAAGTCGTCCGGCTTGACCCCCGGCAGGTTGGCGATCGTGGCCCGGATCGCGTCCACATTGAGGGCCAGGCGGCCGTGGAAGACCGACACCCCCCAGTCGTTGACGTCGCCCGATTCCCGGACCGATCGTGGCAGCACCCCGAACGCCTTCATCGAGTGCAGCCACCCGCGCTCGGCGGGCGCGCCCCACAGGCTCAGGCACATGGGGGAGAGAACGTCGGGGGCGGCCTCGCCGATGTTCGTGGTGGTCCAGTAGCGGCCCGGTTGGCTGGTCCCCAGCGTTGGGTCGGAGACCACCTCAGCCGACCGCGACCGGGGTGTGATCATCGGGCACCATCTCCTGACGTTGCCTCAGATTGCCGGGCTTCTGCGCAGTGTCCGTGAGGTCCCACGGTCGGCTGCGCGGGTCGAAGGGTTGGTAACCCAGGAACAAGTTCATGATGATCGCGATCAACCCGAGCCCCAGCAGCCAGGTGCCCAGGCCGGCCAGCTCGGTGGGCAGCCACGGGTAGTTACCGTTCACGACGACCCAGGAGGGCATGGCGATGAACGCGTAGGAGCCCGCGACCGAGGCCGGCACCACCACCAGCATCGCCGCGGCCCGCCACCCGCGCAGCAGCGCCCGGTACCGGTAGGCGAACGCGGCGGGCAGGAACGCGCAACCGATCGTGTTGCACGGCGTCCACCACAGCGGCAGGTTGTGCCACCACATCGGCTGGTTGCCGTAGTAGTGGTAGATCCCCCCGGACCCCACCAGAAACTCCTCGAAGATCGTGTAGCTCAGCGCGGTGACGCCGAGGATCGCCCAGACCTGCCCGGCGGTGGGCCGGGCGCGCAGCACCAGCACCATCAGCGCGGCGAACGCCCCGGCGCCGAACCAACCCGCGAGGATGAACCAGCCCATCTGCCGGCCGAAGATCGTGAACGCCTGATCGGCGGCATCGGTCGGGTAATACACCATCCCGACGATGTCCACGAACACCTCCGGGATCACGATCGCGACCGTGCCCAACGCGACGAACATCGGCAGGAAATCGCCGCGCCGCGCCAGCCGCAGTGTCACCGCGAGCGCGATCAGGCCCAGCGAGCCGAGCAGCACGATCGCCACGACGTTGTGCGTCCGGTTGTAGGGGAAATCGGCGTTGGTCGGCACCATCGGCACGTGCGTGTTGCCGCCGAGTGGCACGGCCCGTGGGGCGCTCAGGTCGGTGATCAACAGGTCCAGGGCGATGAACGCGACGGCGCCCAGCGCGATCAGGGTGCGGGCCCGGGGCCGGGGAGTGCGGGTGGGCGTCGTCATCGGCACCTCGTCCGTGTCATCCTCGTGAACAAAAGGTGAAGTGCTAAATAGTTGTAACACAGACTTTTCTGCCGGCACAGGGCCGGCAGTCCGGAGTAGGGATGACGTCCCTTCCCTCGGCGCCGGCTCACTCGCCGGGTTGTCAGGGGTCCAGCACCTCGACCGTCCCCGCGACGCCGTCGACCCGGATCCGTTGCCCGGTCCGCAACCGGCGGGTGCCGGTGCGGGTGTTTATCACGCAGGGAATGCCCAGCTCGCGGGCGATGATCGCGCCGTGGCTGAGCGGGCCGCCGATGTCGATCACCACTGCCGAGGCGATCAGGAAGAACGACGCCCAGCTGGGGTCGGTGGTCTCGCAGATCAGGATCTCGTCGATGCCGAGTTCCTCGGTGTGCGGGTCGGCGATCACCCGTGCCACGCCCTCCACGACGCCGGGGCTGACCGGTATGCCGGTCACCGGTGCGGCCGCCCCCGACGGGTCGTCGGCCCACCCTTCGATTGGGATCGGTACCGGTTGCCCGGTCCACCGATCGGGCAACCGGTACCCGCAGTACTCCTCATAGCGGCGCCGTCGTTCGGCCACCACCGAGGCGGCGTCCGTCGGCGGGGCGCCCAGGAGCTCATCCACCGTCAGGTAGCGCGCGTCGTCGGGATCGTCGAGCACGCCCTCGGCCGCGAGGCGTCGGCCCAGTGCGCGGGCTGGGGCGCGCCCGCCGTCGATGCTCTGGACGAAGGCGGACTTGCCGAGTTCGCGCAGCGGCAGGAACGCCCGCGCCAGCGCCAGGGCCCGCCCCGCGACCAACCGCTCCCTCCGGGACAGCCGCGCGGTCAGCTCCCGCTCGGCGGTGTCCCGGCGGGCCCGCTGGGCCGCCAACGCCATTCCCGGCGCCGCCGCCTCCGGCATCTCCCGGTAGCTGTCCACCAGCCGCTGCACCGGTTTGGGATCCTCGCGCCAGGACAGGCCGGCGACATCCGCCTCGGACGGCCCGTGGTAACCGTGTTTGGCAAGAAACGCCGCGAGCGTCCCGCGGCCGCGCGAGAGCTCCCACAGGTCCACCGCCAGCGTGGTTTCCTCGACCCCGCCGGACCCGGTGATCAGCTCGATCTCCCGCCCCGGCAGGCCGGCGGCGGCGCAGATCCGCGACACCCGTTCGTAGGCCAGCTGGCCGATCATCGTGCAGACCACGTGCGGGCGCATCACCCGCTCGAAGTTCCGCATCGCCTCGCGCAGAGCGGCACGCGCGCGGGCCGGGTCCTCGAGCGCCTCCGGGGCGACGACCCCGCGCCACCAGGTGTCGATCTGGTTGCGCAGCGCCCGCAACCGCCGGGGTATTCGCACCGCCGTAGTGGGCAGCCGCACCGCGACCACCGGATAACGACGCGGCACGGCCCGCCCGGTCCAGCTCCCCGCCCCGCCGAAGATCTGCTGCTCAAAGGCTCGACCGGAGGTGCCCGGCATCCGATCGGCCATCTCCAGCAGCGTGGTCAGGTTCGCGGTGAAGCGGCCGAAGAACACCCCGGAGTACCGGTCATCCACCGACTCGGGGACGCCGAGCTCGTCCCGGCGCAGCGCTCCCAGGTCGAAGAACGCCCCGCGCATGGCCGCCTCGATCGGTCGTTCCCAGAACGTCCAACCCAGCGGTGTCGCAACGTCCGGGAAGTTCTCGGCGGTGTTGACGATCGTCCACTGCGCAGCCGCGCCGGCGCGATCGTGCAACGGGTCGCGCATCCGGAGCCTCCCTGCTTATCTGACGTGTGATCAGATGCGTGGCCGGAACGTCAACGGCAACGCCGCGGGTCCGCGGAGCACGAAGCTGCGATGGTAGGGCACCTCATCCGCCGGGCAGGCCAGCCGAATGTCGTCGAGGCGCTCCAGCAGCAACTCGGTCGCGATTCGCAGCTCCAGTCGGGCGATCGAGGCGCCCAGGCAGAAATGCTCGAAGCGGGCGAAGCTCAGGTGCGCGGGCCGCTCCGCGTCCAGGTCCAGCGAGCCCGGGTCGGCGAACACGGTCGGGTCCAGGTTCGCCGAGCCGTAGACCAGCCACACCATCTCCCCCGCGGGCACGGCGACCCCGCCGACGGTGGCATCCGCGGTGGCGACCCGGAACATGCCCTGCACCGGGGCCTCGACGCGCAGCAGCTCCTCCACCAACGCGGGGATTAACGCAGGGTTCGCGCGCACCCGATCGGCCAGCGCCGGGTCCTGCCCGAGGCGCAGCATCAGGCTGGTGATCGAGTTCGTGGTGGTCTCGTTGCCCGCGACCAGGAACTGCACGAGCATCTGCAGCATCTCGTCGAGGGTGAGCGGCGCCTCGCCGTCCATCCGGGCCGCCACCAGATCGGTGAGCAGGTCGTCCTCGGGTGCGATGCGCCGCCGCTCGATCTGCGCGGTGAAGTAGTCGTAGAAGGCGTCGACCTCCGCGAAGATCTCGGCGAGCTCGGCCGGGCTCTGCTCGACCGAACCGACGCCGGCGGTGAATGCGTTCGACCATCGCTTGAACGTCGTCATGTGCGTCGGCGGGACGCCCAGCAGCACCGCGATCACGGTCATCGGCAGCTGGATGGAGAACTGCCCGACCAGCTCGACCTCACCGGCTCCGATGAAGGCGTCGATCAGCTCGTGGGTCAGCCGACGCACGTCGGGCTCGAGCAGTTTGACCCGGCGCGCGGAGAACGCCGCGCTGACCAGGGTGCGCTGGCGCTTGTGCAACGGTGGGTCGGTGAACAGCAGCACCGGCGAGGCTGCGATCTTGAGCCGGCGCTCGGCCCGGGCACGCAACTGCTCGGGTTGCGACTCATCGGCGAGGATCCGTTTCGCCAACCCGCTCACCGAGCTCGGCCCGCTGGCCGCGGCAGAGGAGAACGTCGCGGTGTCCCGCAGCACTTCCACAATGTCCTCATAGCGGGTGACGACGTAGGCGCCGAGTCGGTCGTCGCGGGTCACCGGGGCCTGTTCCCGAAGCAGCTCGTAGAGCGGGAACGGGCAGCGCACGAGGGTCGGGTCGCCGGATATCAGGCGGGTGAGATCCGCGGCGGGGTAGGGGCATGCGGCCACGGCCCGACTCTAAATGGTGCATTGCCAAAAGGTCTAGTACTTGACTAAATTGGTGGATGTGTTGACGCCCGGGGAACTCCGCGACATGTATCGGCTGATGGCGCTGATCACGGCGACCAGCGACCGCGCGGCCGGGGAGGTGAAATCCGGCGCGCTGGCCTCGGCGTTCTATCCGGTGCGCGGCCTGGAGGGGGTGTGCGCGGCGCTCGGGGTGGCGCTGCAGCCCGATGACCAGCTGGTTTCCACGTACCGTTCGTTGGGCGACGCGTTGGCCAAGGGCGCAAACCTGCGCCGGGTGATCGCGGAGATCTACGGGCGCTCGGACGGGCTGTGCGGGGGCAAGGGCGGGCCGATGCACCTGCAGGACACCTCGGTGGGGTTCATGACCAGCACCGGCGTGGTGGGCTCCGGCATTCCGATCGCGGTGGGTCTGGGCATCGCCGCCCAACTCGACGGCGCCGCCCGGGCGGTGGTGGCCACCTTCGGCGACGGCGCCACCTCCATCGGCGCGTTCCACGAGGCGATGAACATCGCCGGGCTGTGGAAGGTACCGGTGGTGTTCCTCTGCCAGAACAACCAGTGGGGCGAGCACACCCCGATCGCCGAGTACGCCGCCTCCACCGATCTGGCCGACCGCGCCCGGGCCTACGCCATGTCGAGCGTCCGCGTCGACGGTTTCGACCCGGTGGCCACGCTCGGTGTCCTGCGCGAGGCGCTGGAGCGGGCCCGATCCGGGGGCGGCCCGACCTTTGTCGAGGCGCTCACCTACCGGCTGACCGGGCACAGCGGGTCCTCGGACTACAGCTATGTCCCGGCCGACGAACTGGCCGCGGCCATGGCCCGCGATCCGGTCCCGACGTTCCGGCGCAGCGTGCTGACATCGGGTCAGATGTCCGAGGCGGAACTGGCCGCGATCGACGCCGAGGTGGCCGCCGCGGTGGACGACGCATTCGCGTTCGCGACCGCGAGCCCACCGCCTCCGTCCGAGACCCGGTACCGCGATGTGTTCGCCGATCCCTCGGCGCTGACGGGTGCGGGGGTGCCCGCGTGAGCGTCGAAATCATGACGATGGCGCAGGCCATCAACTCGGCCCTGCACCTGGCCATGGACGCCGACTCCCGGGTGGTGGTGCTCGGCGAGGACGTCGCCGACCCGATCGGTGGGGTCCTGAAGATCACCAAGGGACTGTCGACGAAGTACGGACGCGATCGCGTCCGCGCCACCCCGATCGCCGAGACCGGGATCGTCGGGGCGGCCGTGGGTCTGGCCCTCGGCGGCTACAAGCCGGTGGCCGAGATCATGTTCATGGACTTCACCGCGGTGTGCCTGGACCAGATCCTCAACCACGCCGCGAAGCTGCGTTACATGTCCGGCGGGCACACCCCGGTGCCGCTGACCATCCGCACCGGCGTCGGCACCCGCCGGTTCGGGGCGCAGCACAGCCAGAACCTCGAGGCCTGGTTCATGCACACGCCCGGCATCAAGGTAGTCGTCCCGGCCACGGCCGCGGACGCGAAGGGCCTGCTCACCGCCTGCATCGCCGACCCCGACCCGTGCCTGTTCCTCGAGCACTTCGACCTGGTGTTCGCCGAGAAGGGCGAGGTGCCGGTCGGCGCCCACCAGGTGCCGCTGGGTGAGGCGGCGATCCGGCGGCCGGGTCAGGACATCACCGTCGTCGCCTACGGTACGCAGGTGCGCAACGCGCTGACGGCGGCGGAGGAGCTGGCCGAGCGCGGGATCGCGGCCGAGGTAATCGACCTGCGCACGCTGGTCCCGCTGGACATGCCCACCGTGCTGGACTCGGTCGAGCGCACCGGCCGGGCCGTCGTCGTGCACGACGCGCACACCTTCTGCGGTCCGGGGGCGGAGCTCGCCGCGCAGATCACCGAGCAGCTGTGGGGCGAGCTGCAGGCGCCGGTGCTGCGGCTGGGCGCGGGCCCATCCCCGGTGCCGTTCGCCGACGCCCTGGATTTTCACCCGTGTGCGGCGGACATCGTGGCCGCCGCCCTGAAGACGATCGGGCAGGCCTAGATGGGCACCGCGCTGGTGACCGGCGGCGCCCGCGGCATCGGGCGGGCCACCGCGGTGCGGCTGATCCAGGCCGGCTACGAGGTCCTCATCGGCGATCGCGACCGTGCGGCCGTCGCGGCCACGGCCGCCGAAATCGGCGCCAAGGGCATCGAGCTCAACGTGGCCGACGAGGCCTCGGTGCGCGCGTGCACCGCACAGATCGACGATCTGGACGTGCTCGTCAACAATGCCGGCATATACCTGCGGGGCAGCCTGGCCGACCTTGACGTCGCCGACTATCGCACGGTGATGGACGTCAACGTGCTCGGCCCGATTCTGATGACCCGTCACCTCGCCGACGCGCTCGCGGCCGGCGACGGCGGTGCGGTGGTCAACGTCGCGTCGATGTCGGCGTTCGCGCCGGTCCCCGGCACCGGGGTGTACTCACTGACCAAGGCCGCCCTGGTCTCATTGACCGAGCTCGCGGCGCTGGAGTACGCGCCGCGGCGCATCCGCGTCAACGCGGTTGCGCCGGGCCGGATCGCCACCGCGATGACCGCGGACCGCCAGGGGGACCCGGCCCGCGAGGCCCGCACCCGGGCGTTGATCCCGCTGGGCCGCGACGGCACCCCGGAGGACGTCGCCGAGGTGATCTGCGCGCTTGCCTCGCCGGCCGCGGCCTACGTAACCGGCCAGGTGGTACGGGTGGACGGTGGGCTGACCATCGCGACCGTGCCGCTGCTGCAGGCCGCACAGAGCGGAGGAGACACGTGACCACGGCTGCGCCGCGGTCGGAGGGCCCCAGCGTCCAGGACTACCTGGACCGCGACTCCCGTCCCGTTCCGGCATCCCTGCGCTACAACGCCAACGACCAGACCGACGCCGGCGACATCCCGATCGAGCGCTACATCTCCGCCGAGTTCGCCCGGCTGGAGATGGAGAAGATGTGGTACCGGGTCTGGCAGATGGCCTGCCTGGAGGCCGAGATCCCCGAGGTCGGCGACCACGTCGTCTACGAAATCGGGGACAAATCCTTCATCGTGATGCGCACCGAGGCCGGCATCCGGGCCTACGTCAACGCGTGCCTGCACCGGGGCCGGCTGCTGCGTGAGCGCGCCGGCAACGTGCCCGAGCTGCGCTGCACCTTCCACGGCTTCACCTGGAACCTCGACGGGACACTGAAGTTCATCCCGTGCCGATGGGACTTCCCGCACGTGGACGCGGAGCAGATGAACCTGCCCGAGGCGCGGGTGGACACCTGGCGCGGTTTCGTGTTCCTCAACCCGGACCCGGACTGCACCTCCTCGCTCAGCGAATACCTCGGCGCCTTCGACCGGCTGTGGATCTGGCCGATCGAGCAGCGGTACAAGGCCGTGCACGTGGCCAAGGTGCTGCCGCTGAACTGGAAGGCCGCGCAGGAGGCCTTCATGGAGACCTTCCACGTGATCGCGACCCACCCGCAGATCCTGCAGTGGACCGCCGACGCGAACGCCCAGTACGACGCCACCGGCGATGAGCCGCACTGGAACCGGATGATCAACGTGCAGGGTGCGCCGAGCCCGCACGTGGCGGAGTTCGTCGACGAACACGACGTGCTCGAGTCCTTCTACGCCGCACGCACCTTCTATTCCGCGGATACCGGCCGCGACTTGCAGCCCGGGGAGGGCGGCCTGCCGGAGATCCCGGAGGGCAAGACGGCGCGGGAGGTGCTCGCGGAGGCGACCCGCAAACAGTTGTCAGCGCTGTCGGGACGGGACTACTCGCAGATGTCCGACAGCGAGCTGCTCGACGCGGTGCAGCACACCGTGTTCCCGAACTTCCACCCGTGGGGCGGGATGAAGTCCAACATCTGCTACCGCTGGCGGCCGAACGGGTTCGACCCCGACTCGTGCATCTTCGAGACACTGATCATGGCCGATCCGCCGGTCGGGAAGCCGACGCCGCCACCGGCCAAGGTGCACTGGGTGCCCCCGGACGGGCAGTTCACCGACGTGCCCTCACTCGGGTTGCTCGGCCCGGTCTTCGACCAGGACATCGACAACATGCACTACGTGCAGCGCGGCATGAAGGCGACCCGGAAGCAGGGCCTGACGCTGGGTCAGTACCAGGAAAGCCGGATCCGTCACTTCCACCAGACCCTGACCAAGTACCTGGGGGGCTGAAAGATGAGCCAGGCCGACGGGGCGGCGCGCAAACAGGTCGTGGACCCGCTCAACGGGTGCATCTATTCCGCGCGCGACGACGGGCTGGTCGATGTCGTGGACCCGGCGACCGGGAAGAGCGGAATTTTCGACGACACCGGCCAGTGGCACGGCGGCGAGCTGCGCTACGCCAACCGTCAACTGCTCGGCTGGATCGGACGGCTGGCCGTGCGCCGGGCCTCCCGGACGGGGGACACCTGAGATGGCCCGGGGACTGCTGATCGCGCTCAGCGAACCGGCAGCCGGCGAGTTCAACGCGCGCCGCCCACTACCTGCCGGTGGATTGGCTCCCCGGTGACGGTCATCGTGCGGCCGGGCATGCTGCGGCTCGAGCCGCAGCCGGGGGAGACCGTCTTCGCGGCGGCCCAGCGGGTCGGTTACCGCTGGCCGACGGTCTGCGGCGGGCAGGGCAGCTGTCGCACCTGCGTGATGGTCGTCGACGACGGCCGGGAGAACTGCTCGGCGATCGGGGACTGGGAGGCCGAGGGCCTCGACGCGCTGCGGCAGCCGCGGGACGGCGTGCACCGGCTGGCCTGCCAGACCCGGGTCCACGGCGACGTGGTCGTCACCAAGCGCGGGGTGAGGCCGGAATGAGCGGATCACCGGTGCGTTGCCTGCTGGGCATGCTCGGCGTCGACGTGCACTCGCGCGGGCTGCGCACCATCGCCCGGCTGCTGCGCGACGCCGGCGTCGAGGTGATCTACCTCGGCGAGCACAACAGCGCCCGGGGCATGGCCGTGGCCGCGGTCGAGGAGGACGTCGACGTGATCGGTGTCAGCTTCAGCGTCAGCAGCTACCTGCACTACGTGGCGGAGCTGATGTCCGAGCTCCGCGCGGCGGGCGGCGCGGACATCCCGGTCCTGGTCGGCGGGCTGATCCATCCCGAGGACGTCGCGCAGCTGCGCGGGCTCGGCGTGTCCGCGGTGTTCGGCCCGGACACGAGCCCGGCGGCCATCCTCGACTACGTCGGCGGCTTGGCGGTGGCGCGTGCCTGACGACCGCCCGCCCGGGGAGCGCCGGCTGCCCGACGTCGACGAGGCCCACCTGCGGCTGTCGCGCACCCGCACCTGGGGCGGGCTGGAGACCGACCCCCATTACGGTCCGGCCCGGCCGGACGCGGCCTACCGGGAGCACCTCGGGGAGCCGGGGCAGTTCCCCTACACCCGCGGCTCGTATGAGCAGATGTACCGCAGCCGGATGTGGACCCAGCGCACAATCGTGGGCTACGGCACCCCGGCCGACACCCGCGCGGGCCTGGAAGCCGCGCGGGCGCAGGGCGCCACCGGGCTCGACGTCGTGCTCGACACGCTCAGCCAGGAGGGCCTCGACCCCGACCACCCGATGTTCGCCCCCGAGGTGGGCCGCGAGGGCTGCACGATCTCTTGGCTGCCCGACCTCGAGGTGCTACTGGCCGGCATTGACCTGACCGCCACCGATATCGCCTGGCACGCGACCGTGCTGCTGTACCCGATGATCCTGGCCCATGCCCGGCGCCGCGGCTTCGAGGAGGCCCGGCTGCAGGGTTCGCACATGCCCGACCACATCACGCTCTCGCTGTCGGGTTACGGGCACCGGCTGATGCCGGTCGACCTCGCGCAGCGCGCCACCGTCGACGTGCTCGAGCACATCGCGCGGCACACCCCCCGTTGGTCGTGTGGCTTTCCGCAGGGCTACAACCTGCGCGAGCGGGGGCTGACGCCCGCGTCGGAGATCGCGGTCGGGATGGCGATCGTGAACCAGACGCTGGCCGACCTCGGCGGGCGGGGGATCGGGGTGGATGCGATCGCACCGTCGCTGGCCTGGGTCTCGACCGCCGACATCGACCTGTTCGAGGAGGTCGCGAAGTTCCGCGCGCTGCGCCGGGTCTGGGCGCGCACGTTGCGGGACCGCTTCGGTGCGACCGATCCGCGCAGCCTTCGGCTGCGGATCGCCTGCCACACCTCGGGCCGTTCGCTGCCCTATCAGCAGCCGCTGAACAACCTCACCCGGGCCGCGGTGCAGACCCTGGCCGCGATCCTCGGCGGCGTGCAGTCGGTGGAGACCTGCACGTACGACGAACCCGTCGGCATTCCCACGCCGGAGGCCCGCGAGCTGGCGATCAGGACCCAGCAGATCCTGGCGCACGAGGTCGGCGCCGCACGGACCGCGGACCCGCTGGGCGGGAGCTGGTACGTCGAGGCGCTCACCGACGAGGTCGAGGCCGCCGCGCTCAAGCTGCTCGGCCGGATCGAGTCCGAGGGCCTGCTCGCCGCCGTGGGCTCGGGCAGACTGGAGGAGCTGATCGACGAGCACAACCACCGCGTCGCCGGCGAGCTCTCCGACCGCGAGCGAATCCTGGTCGGGGTGAACGCGTTCCCGCCGACGGAGTCCGTCGCACCGCCGCGATTCCGCCTCGACGAGGCAACCCTCGCCGCGCACGTCGCGGATTTCCGGGCCCGCAGGGCCACCCGCGACCCGGCCCGGCTGGCCTCGGTGCTGTCCGCCGTGCGCCGGGTGAGCGCGGCCGGGGGCAACACCATCCCGGCGATGGTGGATGCCTTCGCCGCGGACGCGACGGCGGGTGAGGTGTGGGGGGCGTTCCGGGTCGGCCTGGGCCACGCCTACGACCCGTTCGGCGCGGTCTCGCCCCCGGTTCCGTTGGACTGATGGTCCATCAGATGACCGACTCCGAGGTAGCCGCGGACCGGTCGGTGGAGATCCTCCGGATAACCATCGGCGGCGTGCTGCGGGAGGCCGCCGCGGTGGTACCGGATGCGACCGCCCTGGTCAACGGCGCGGCCGACCCGGCCGCGCGGCGGCGGTGGAGCTACGCCGAGCTGCTCGCGGCCGCCGAGGGGGTCGCCGCCCGGCTGCTTGCCGGGATGGACCCGGGGGAACGGCTGGCGATCTGTTCGGCGAACGTCGCCGAGTGGGAGCTGGTCCAGTTCGGGGCCGCGCTCGCCGGTGTCCCGGTCGTCGCGACGAACCCGGCCTACACCGCAGCGGAGCTGGAGTACGTGCTGGACCAGTCCGGGAGCGTCGCGATCGTGGTCGGCCCGCCGTACCGGGGCAGCGATCCGGCGCGGGAGTTGGCCAAGATCCGCAGCCGGCTACCCGCGCTGCGCGAGACGTTCACCCTCGCCGCCGGCAGCCCGCTGTGGCGCCCGCCGGGCCCGGCGACGCTGCCGGAGGTCGACCCGGGCGACCTGGCGATGATGCAGTACACGTCCGGCACGACGGGACGCCCCAAGGGCGCGATGCTCTCCCACCTCGGGTTGTGCAACAACTCGCGACTGTTCAACCGAAGATTGGGGCTGACCGGCGCGGGCGCCTGGGTCAACGCCATGCCGATGTTCCACATCGGCGGCTCGTCCTTCGGGGCGATCGGGTCGATGTGGAGCCGCGCGGCTCACATCATCACCGCGTTCGATCCCGCGCTGATGCTGGAGTTGATCGAGACCGAGCGGCCGGCCTTCCTGCCCAGCGTCCCGACGATGCTGCTGGCGATGGCCGAGCACCCCGATTTCCACCGGCGCGACCACTCCTCGATCCAGGTCATCATGGCCGGATCCACGACGATTCCCGCCGAGCTGATCCGCCGGGTGGAGAAGGAGTGGGGCGCGAGCTTCGTGCCCTGCTACGGCCAGACCGAGTGCAGCGGCGTGATCGTGCAGGGGCTGCCGGGGGACTCCCCGGAGGACAAGTCGGCGTGGGCCGGCAGGCCGCTGGAGCAGGTCGAGGTCCGCG
>Ga0157362_1000227_pt1 | contig 17682 bp, 10 predicted proteins | sample AttlaeALBM3_FD_111480 | JGI IMG/M metagenome (GOLD analysis project Ga0157362, IMG submission 111480) | Fungus gardens microbial communities from leaf cutter ant in Ribeirão Preto, State of São Paulo, Brazil - Atta laevigata ALBM3 | ecosystem: Host-associated > Fungi > Mycelium > Unclassified ... | reverse complement strand
GGATCCTGCGCCTCCGTTTGCGTGCGGGTGAAGCGGCGCAGCGTCGTCGGACGGAGATTGTCGTTCAGCAGCATGCCCTTGTTGCCCAGCACCTCGAAGCGCTGATCGTAGCCGTAGCTGGCGGCACGACAGCAGTTGATGTGGCACTGCTTGCCGGAGGCGGTTTTCATCACGACCATCACCGTGTCGGCGTCGCCCAGTTCGCCGATCGCCGGGTCCACGAGATTGCTGGCGATGGCGAAGATCTCGACGGGTTCCTCGCCGAGCAGGAAACGGGCGATGTCGAAATCATGGATCGTCATGTCGCGGAAGATGCCGCCGGACGTGCGCAGGTAGCTGAGCGGCGCCGGCGCCGGATCGCGGCTGGTCACGATCACCTGCTGCACCTCGCCGACCTCGCCCGCATCGATGGCCGCCTTCAGCGCGGCGACGGACGGATCGAAGCGGCGGTTGAAGGCGAGCATGACCCGCGCTTCCAGGCGCTGCAGGTCCGCCGCAGCCTCACGGGCGCGGCCGATGTCCAGGTCGATCGGCTTCTCGCACAGCACCGCCTTGCCGGCGCGGGCGGCGCGCAGCATCAGCTCGACATGCGTGTCCGTGGGGGTGCCGATGACCACGGCATCGACATCGTCGCGCTCGATCAGCGCGGCCGGATCGTGCTCCGCCCGGCAGGCGTAGAGCGCGGCGAGGTCGGCGGCGGCGCTGCCGAACGGGTCCGCCACCCCGGCAAGGCTGCAGCCAGGCAAAGTCGCGGCGTTGTGGGCATGGATCTTGCCGATCCGGCCGGCGCCAAGCACGGCGATTCGTGTCATGTCGGACGTTCCCCGCTTCTTCTCGTTCTCGTTGTCTGGATGATACGCCAGTTCCGTCTGGCGCCATCATTGCAACGCTTGTTCCGAGATTAAGCGGGATGCCCAGAATCAAGCAAGCCGCCCGAAGGCGGCTTGCAGGTCGGCTTGCGAGGCAGCGGAGAGGAGGGCGGGCGGGAGGGCGCGCGGCCCTCCCGGCCACGTCACGCCTTGACGGTCGAGGCCGCGTAGATCTCGTCGATGGACTGCTTCAGCGCCGCATCGAATTCGGCATCGCTCATCTGGTGGCGCAGATCCTCGAGCATGGCGCGCGAGAAGCTGCCGATCATGCCGTGATTCTTCGCGAGGCGCTCGCAGGCTTCCTTGCGGGAATAGCCGCCGGACAGGGCGACGACCCGCTCGACCTTCTCGTGCGCGATCAGGTCCTTGTAGAAGTCCGGCTCGGCCGGGATGGTCAGCTTGAGCATGACCTTCTCCCCGGCCGGGAGCGCATCGAGGTGACGCGCGATCTCATCGCGCAGGATCGCCTCGCAGGCCTTCTTGTCCGGGCTCTTGATCAGCACCTCGGGCTCGAGGATCGGCATCAGCCCATGCCGGGCGATCTGCGCGCCGAGCTCGAACTGCTGCTTCACGATGGCGGCGATGCCGTCCTTGTTCGGCAGGTTGATGACCGAGCGCTCCTTGGTCCCGTACACGCCGAGCTTGGCGGCCCGTTCCAGAAGCGCGTCGAGGCCGGGGATCGGCTTCATCAGGCTGACGCCGTTCTCTTCCTTCTCCAGGCCCTTATCGACCTTGAGGAAGGGGACGACGCCGCGTTCCTTCCACAGGAAGGTCGGCACCGGCTGCCCGTTGGCTTCGCCGTCCATGGTACGCTCGAACAGGATGGCGCCGATGACCTTGTCGCCCGTGAAGGACGGGGAGGTGATGATGCGCACGCGCATCTCGTGCATCCGCGCGTACATCTCCTCCTCGCCATTATAGGCGGTCTCGGGGATGCCGTAGGCCTTCAGCGCGCCCGGGGTCGAGCCGCCGCTCTGGTCGAGCGCGGCGATGAAGCCTCCCGCCGTGCCGATATGCGCCTTCATGCTGTCGCTGGCCATGAGCCTACCTCCGCTGTTCTTCTTATTTTCGAGGCGCTTGCACCGAGCGTCAACACGCAAGCGCGCTCGCGCGGACGTGTCTCGGGAGGCCGGAACTTCCAGTCGTTCGGCCAAACATAATCCTGCCACGATCGACGAAAGTTCCGTGACGAGCAGACGACAGAACAGCGACAATACTCGTGCCGCCCTGACTGTCGGTTGTCGCGGTGCTCGTTGCTCCTGCGTTTGACGGGCGCACGTGCGGCCGCAGATCACGGCTGTCGTGACTGCATGGAAGAGGATGGCGTCGGTCGTGGCCCGGAGCCCCGACCTGCGGGCGTCATCGTGTGGCGAAGCGGGCGCGGAGGCCCGGGAGGATGTCGGCTCCGAAGCGGCGGAGGCCTGCGTCGTAATCCGGGAAGATCAGCATCAGGCCGTCCAGGTCGCAGCCTTCCAGCAGAGCGGCTATCCGGGCGGCGACGGTCTTCGGGCTGCCGGCGGCATGCGGGGCCATCAGGCCGGAGCGGGCACGGGCGGTGAACGCGTTCTCCCGGCCGATCTCCGCGTCGATCATGCCGTAGGAGCGCAGCATGCCGCGGAACGCGTCCTCGTCGAAGCCGTCGCGGAAGCGCGCCAGCGTCGCCTCCGCGTCCGCGTCGCTGTCTTCCAGCACCAGGATCAGCATGGCGTAGGTTCGCAGCGGCCGGCCGGCATCGGCGGCCATCGCCTTGGCGCGCCGGCTGACGGCGCACAACTCCTCATCGTTGCGGCCGCCGAGGAAGATCGCGTCCGTTTCTTCCACCGTGAAGCGCATGCCCCGCTCCGACATGCCGGCCGCCACGATGAAGGGCCGTGGCTGCTGCACCGGCTTGGGCTCGGACTGGCAGTCCTCCAGGGTGAAGAAGCGGCCGGCCTGAGTCACGGAGGGCTCGCGCCACAGGCGCTTGACCGCATGCACCCATTCGGTGGCGAGATCGTAGCGCTCGTCATGGCCGAGCCCCTCCGGCCAGGCGCCCATCTGCTCGAACTCGCCGCGATACGCGCCGGGCACCACGTTGAGGCCGGCGCGGCCGCCGCTGACCTGATCGAGGGTCGCGATCATCTTGGCGGCGACGGCCGGGTTCTGCAGAAGCGTGTGGACCGTGGTCCAGATCTTGACCCGGCTGGTCTGGGCGGCAAGCGCCGACATCAGCACCAGGCTGTCGAGGGAACGGTGCCAATGCCGGGTGGTGCCGCCATAGCCGCGGAACTTGGCCATGGACATGATGAAGTCGAGCCCGATCTCCTCGGCCAGCAGCGCGGCCCGCCGGTTGTATTCGTAGGAGCCATCGATCGGAGGCGTGGTGGAGGACAGGATCCAGCCGCCATTGGCGATCGGCATGAAGATGCCGAGATCCTTGCCGCCATGGTCGGAAGGCAGGCCGAACAAGGGACGGGGCTGCAGCGGCATTGGGAGTGCTCGTCCTTGTTCTTCGGTGGGGTTCTTCAGCGAGGTTTCTTCGGCGGAGTTCTTCAGCGTGCCGCGGGAAGCGCGCCGTGCCTCGCGGGGGCGGCGGCGGCCCGGAGCAGGAGGATGCTGGCCAGCAGCGCCACCCCGAAGAGCCCCGCAACCACCAGGAAGACCGGGCCGTAATGGCCGGTGCGGTCGGCGACGATCCCGGCTGCGAACGGCCCGACCACGGCGAGCGTGGTGACGGTGGTGGCGAAGGCGACCAGCTCCGGCGTCGCTTCCCGGCCGAAGCAGCGCAGCAGGAACAGGTGCGCGCCGAGCCAGGCGGCGCCCCAGGCGATGCCGATGAGCGCGGCCGCGACGAAGGCGAGCCCGATCGCGTGGCCGAAGCCGAGCAGCAGAAAGGCGAGCGCCCCCACGAGCAGCCCGAACCCGAGAATGGGAAGCGGATGGACGCGCTCCGCCAGGGTGCCGGTGGCCCCCTTGGCGAGCGTTCCCGCCAGGGCGAGCAGGCCCATGGCCACCGCACCCTCGTTCTGCGTGCCGCCGAGCCGGGCGAGGTGCGGGACGAGCGCGCTGTTGGAGACGGTGAGCCCGGTCTGCACCACCAGCATGATGAAGGCGATGACGAGGAAGGGGCGCGTGAGCATCGCCGATCCGGCGGTCCAGCCGGAGGGTGGGAGCCCGTCCCCGTGCGCAGCGTCGGCCTGCACCGCGGCCTCGCTGCGGTCGCGCACGAAGAGGACGGAGACGAGGCAGAGGAGGAGGGAGGCCGCGGCCATCAGCGCCCAATGCAGCCGCCAGCTTCCCGTCCAGGCGACGCTCGCATCCACCAGCAGGGGGCCGAGCACGCCGCCGGCGGAGCCGCCCATGAAATAGAAGCCGATCATGCGCGGCGCGTGCAGGCCGAACCAGCGGGGCAGCAGGAACATGCCCGGCACGGGGGCCAGCAGGCTGAAGGCGCAGCCCATCAGGCAGATCGCGACGAAGAAGGTGGCGATACCGTGCGACAGGCCGGCCAGCGCGAAGCCCGCCGCCAGAAGTCCGGCTCCACCCGCCACCGTCGCCCGCACGCCCAGCCGGCGTATGGCGATGGCGGGAAGCGGGCTCGAGACGCCGCAGGCCAGGCCCAGCAGCGAAAAGCTCAAGCCCGCATCCGACGCCGACCAGTGCAGCTCCGCCGCCATGGTGAACAGCACCACCGCGAGGGAGGTGAAGGTCGTGCCGGTGACGAAGAAGAAGGCGAAGGAGAGCGCCGCGAGGACGATCCACCGGCCGTTCCGGGACCCGGTCGCAGGCTCGGTCATGTCGTCATTCCTCCTGGTCGGCGGCACCGCGCGGTTCGAGGGACCGCCAGCCCGCGAGCACGATGTCGCTGTCGACGAGCACCGCGCACTGGCGGCCGAGGGCGGCGAGCGCCGCCTCGTGCGCGCCCCGATCGTAGTCCGCGCACGCATCCGGCACCACGAACAGGTGGAAGCCCTCTTCGAACGCCTCCCGGACGCTGGACGCGATGCAGCAATCGCTGGTCAGGCCGGTCACGACCAGCGTGTCAACGGCCTGGGCCCGCAGGCGCTCGCCCAGCCCCGTGCCGGCGAAGCAGGAGTAGAGCCGCTTGCTTACCTCCAGCTCGTGCGGCTCGGGCGCGACGCGGTAATAGGCGGCGCCGCGCGTGCCGGCACGGCAGATCGCGGCGTCCGCCGGGTTTGCGCCGGTCCGGCTGAAGAAGCCCAGCAGCGCCGGGCTGTCCGTCTCCGGGCGGGTGGCCACGCGTGCGAAACCGACTGCCACCCCCGCCTCGCGCGCAGCGCCCAGCAGCAGCGCGATGCGCCCGATCGCGGCCTCGACGTCCGACCGGTCGACGCCCCAGCGGGCCATGGCGCCATCCGGGGCGGCGAAGTCCCGCTGCACGTCGATCACCAGCAGGAGCGTCCGGCCGGGTGCGGCCATGCCGGCCATCTCGGCGGCGGGAAAGCGGCGCGTCCGCATCTGTCTCCTTCTCCGCCTGCGCCCCTGATGGCGACCGCTTCATGATGCGTTGGCCAGGGGCGCGAGGAAAGCCGGGCCGCGGGTGATCCGCCTCGTCCGCTGTCGCGCAGGTTGCAGAGTGGCTGGCGTTTCGCGGATGTTCGTCCCGCCGAGGCGATGCTATCGCGCGCGGCGCCAGGACGGCAGGGAGCGATGATCGAGGTGGTGATGCGCGTGGCACGATCCGGGGAGGCCTGCCGCCGCACCATCCTGCTCTCCGGCCTGGCCGCCTCCGCCTTTCTTCTGCCGCCGCATCCTGCCTGCGCCGATCCCGCCGCGCCGGATGCCCATGTGGCGCAAGCGGCCACATCCTCCGGCGTGGAACAGGTGACGGTGACGGCCGAGCGCCGCTCGACCAGCCTGCAGAAGACGCCCGCCGCTGTGACGGCGCTCACCGCCGGCGCGCTCGACCAGTCCAACATCACCAACGTGTCCGGCCTGAATGGACTGGTCCCCGGCGCCACCTTCACCAGGAGCTCCGGGTTCGAGAACATCGTCACCATCCGCGGCATCGGCTCGGAAACGCCGGAGAACGCGCTGGTGACGCAGCCAGGCGTGTCGGTGATGCAGGACGGGGTCTACATCGCCAACACCATCGCGTTGAACCAGGCCTTCTTCGACCTCGACCGCGTGGAGGTGCTGCGCGGTCCGCAGGGCACGCTGTACGGGCAGAGCGCGACCGGAGGGGTCATCAGCCTCGTCAGCAAGCAGCCGCTGCTGGGTGTCTATGAAGGCCATGCGGACTGGAGCGTCGGCAATTACGGGCTGTTCCAGGAGCGGGCGGCGGCAAACCTTCCCGTTTCCGATACGGTCGCGGTGCGGCTGTCCTTCCAGAAGGCGGACCATGACGGCTTCGGCAAGGCGACGGCCATTCCCGGCGACCCGGATTTCCAGCTCGACGAGCAGCACGACGTCAGCGGCAAGGCGGCGCTTCTATGGGCGCCGTCGGAGGCGTTCCGCGCCACCCTCACGGCCCAGGTCTACAGTGCGGACCAGAACGGCGCCGAGCAGAAGAACGTGCTCGATCCCGATCCGGATCCGCGCGACGCCACGCAGGATTATCCTTCAAAGTTCAGGCTTCGCTCGGAGCTCTACCATCTCAACCTCGACTGGACGCTGCCCTTCGCGACTCTGCGCTCCGTGTCCGGCTACCAGAACCTCGTCCACACGCAGCAGGAAGACGGAACGCGACTCTCCTATGCGCTGCTTGGCGCGTACGACGATGTCGCCGCATGGAACACCGACCTGCAAAGCTACACGCAGGAGCTCGATCTGGAGTCGAAACCGGGCGCACGTGTGGAGTGGACGATCGGTGCCTTCTTCATGAAGCAGCGCAGCGAGCAGTTCGTCGCCGAGTTCCAGGGGACGGAGCCGGATCCGGACACGACGATCGCGCCGGACATCGTGTCGAATCCGCCCGCGAACCTCAGCTACGGCAACGTCACGACCATCAACCGCATCTCGTATTCGCCGTATCTCCAGGCGACGCTTCATGTGACGGACCGGCTGCGCCTGACCGGAGGCGTCCGATGGAACCATGACAGCTACAATTACTTCGTGAACAATTTCTCTGCGTTCGGGAGCACGCAGGACAACATCCAGTATTCGGTCGGACGGCTTACGGGGAAAATAGGGCTGGAGTACGATCTGTCGCCACGCAACATGCTCTATGTCAGCGGCACCGAGGCGTACAAGCCAGGTGGCGTCAACGGCAACCTGAACTCACGCGTGGTCGGACTCACCTTCGCGCCGGAGGGCGTCAGTGCGCTGGAGGTGGGGTCGAAGAACAGCTTCCTGCGCAACCACCTGCGCGTGGATCTTTCGGCATTCTTCTACGACTATCGCAACCTGCAATATATCGAGACCGATCCGTATCCGTATGCGTACGGCATCGCGAACATCCCGGACACGCACATCTGGGGAGCGGAAACGGAAGCGACCTACCTGACGCTTGGCGACAGGTTGCGCTTCGACGGGCAACTTACGCTGGAGAACGGCGCGATCATCGGAAGCTACAAGGCGATCGACACGGTGTCCGCCAATCGAACCTATGCTTCCAGCCCGGCCTGCGCGAATGGCGGCCAGTATTACAGTCCCGCCTGCTGGGCGGCCGTGGAGGCGGGCGCTCAGACGGTGTCCGGGAGCCGCCCGCCCAAGATGCCGTCGGTGCAGGCCGCCTTCAGCGTGGCGTATACGGTGGATGTGTTCCGCGGACAGCTGACGACGCAGCTCCAATACATCTTCCGGGGCTTCTCCTACGCCCGGATCTTCCATGACGGATCTCTCGACGACATCCCGTCCTACAATCTCTGGAACCTCAGCTTCGACTATAAGCCGGATCACTCGCACTGGACCGGCTCTTTCGACCTGACCAACCTTGGAAACGTCGACGGCGTGAACTCGCGATATACCGACCCCTACGGGACGGGGCAGACGAGCGACCAGTTCATCCCGCCATTCCAGGCGGTCGCCAGAATTGGCTACACCTTCTAGGCTCCGACAGAACCGTTACAACACAAGCGGCTTTCGAAAAACCGAGTGCGAGGTGCTTGTCGTTTCCGAGGCCAGGACGTCCGACCACGACGATCGGATTTTCTGATGAGTGCTATGGGTTCTTCGAAGGTCTCATGTCTTCATCAGGATAAAGACTGTTCCGTCATCAAGAGAACTTGATGCGCAACATCCGGCTAATCGGTCGGTTTCGGTAATATTCGTGATAAGTCGCACTGGCGTTTGCTTGTTGCCCCAGATTTTCCGGCCGCGATTGCGGCGTTGGAACACGGAGCCGCATCCATGAGCCAGGACGATCGGCCAGCTTCCTCGACAGTCGCGGATGACGCGCCGGAGGCATCGGCACTCGCGGACTCCGAAAATCCGACGGTCACTGTCACCGCCGGCCAGGTCCTGAACAACCAACAGCAGATCCTGGGCGTGGACGAGCCCCCCGTAAGCTCGGGAACGGCTGCGGCCGGGGGCGTCGCTGTCGAAATCCTCGCCCGTGGAACGCTGAACAATAGCGGCCTCGTTTCGGGCGGCTCCGGGGGGAATTCTCTCGGGTTGGCGGATCCGCAGACCAATGTTGGCGGTTCTGGTGGTGTGGGCGTGATCGTGCAGAATGCCGCGCGCCTTGCCAGCACGGGAACGATCGCGGGCGGCACGGGCGGCGCGAGCAACGGCACTGCCGGGGTGGGCGGCGTCGGCGTGCTTCTGCAGGGTGCGCAACCCGGTGGTCTGCATCTCGGCGGAACGACGCGTGGTGGCGATGGCGGCCAGAGCTTTGGCGATTCCGGTGCTGCGGGTGGTGCCGGCCTGGACGCCGCGAAAGGCGGCAGGATCACGCTGCTTGGTGACGTGTCCGGCGGTGCGGGAAGCGCTGGCTTTTCGCATGGCGGCGCCGGTGGCGTGGCCGTCGCGTTGGACGCTGCCGCATCCCTGGTGAACCAGGGCCACATCGCCGGAGGCGCCGCGGGGGGCGCGGATCTGGAGGTAAGCGACACGGGCGGAGACGGAATCTGGGCGGCGAACGCGGCGCTGATCCAGAATGGCGGCGGCATCACCGGAGGCGAGAGCGGAGCCTCGGCGCGCAGCAATGGAAGCCAGGGCGGCGCCGGCGTCGATCTGCGGGGCAGCGGCGCGGTGTTCAACACGGCCGGAATTACCGGCGGTGCCGGCGGTGCCTCGAACTTCACGGCGGCGGGCAACGGCGGCACGGGCCTCGCCATTCAAGGCGCAGGCGTCATCGGGAACAGCGGCACCGTCCAGGGTGGAGGGAGCGGCGTCGGCGGTGACAACGCGCTGACGCCGATGGCGGGTTCGCAAGGAAACGGTGGAACAGGCGCTGAACTGTTTCAGCGAGGGACCGTCACCAACAGCGGCCGGATTCTCGGCGGCAATGCCGAGGCCTCGACGGAAACCCCCGGCGGCGGCGGGACCGGGCTTCGTCTCGACGCGGGCGGCCTCGTCTCGAACACAGGCCGGGTCGCCGGCGGTGCCGGCGGCGGCAGTGACTTCCAGACCGGCGGCACGGGCGGCATCGGCGTGTTCTTCGGCGCTTCGGGCACCCTCCTGAACCGCGGCACGATCGCGGGCGGCACCGGCGGGACGTCGGCGAGGGGCGGGGGCGCCGGGGGAGCCGCGATCTCGCTCGGCGCCGGCGGCACGGTGATCAACGGCGCCGGCGGGATCATCTCCGGCAGCGGCCCGGACGGCATCATCGCCTCCGGCGGTGCCTCCGTGATCCGCAACGCAGGGACGATCAGCGGCTCCGTGAATGCCATCCGCTTTTCCGGAAACGCCACCGATCGCGTCGTGCTTGATCCCGGCGCGGTGCTGAAGGGCAAGGTCGTCGGCGGCGGGGGCAGCAACACGCTCGAACTCACGGCGGCCGGTGGCGCCACTGGCACCCTGAACGGCTTCGGCACGCAGTTCGTCCATTTCGGCAGCGTAGTCCTGGATGCGGGCGCGCGCTGGCGTCTCGGCGGCCCTTCTTCGGGTGGCCAGACCGTCACCCTGGCTGGCGGCAGCCATCGGCTCTCCCTCGACGACACCGCGCATTTCGCGGACCCGATCCGCGGTTTCTCCGCGACGGACAGGCTCGATCTGCTCGATCTGTCCTACGCCGCGGGCGCGACCGCCCGGTATGCGGACGGCATCCTCACCGTGCAAAGCGGCGGCCAGACGGACCGGCTGACGCTCCCGGGCCTGTCCGCCAGCCAGAGCTTCACGGCAAGCGCTGACGGCAGCGGCCATCTTGAGGTCGCGGAAGCCCGCATCGTCACGGCGATGGCGAGCGTTCCGGGCAACGATCCCGCCGGAACCGCAGGCGGCAAACCCTGCTATGCGCGCGGCACGCTTATCCTCACCGAAGGCGGCGAGGTTGCCGTGGAGCGCCTGCGGATCGGCGATCGGCTGGTCACGCTGTCGGGGGAGGCGCGGCCGCTGCGCTGGATTGGCCGCCGTGCCTATTCCGCCCGGCTCGCCTGCGGCGATCCCGACATCCTGCCCGTGGTGATCCGTCGCGGCGCGCTGGGACAGCAGATCCCACGGCGCGACCTCTTCGTCTCGCCCCTGCACGCTTTGTATGTCGACCAGGTGCTCGTCCCGGCGGTGCTGCTGGTCAACGGGCGCTCCATCCTGCAACCGCAGGCCGAGGAGGATATCGAGTATTTCCATCTCGAGCTGGCGAGCCACGACATCATCCTGGCCGAAGGCGCACCCGCGGAAAGCTTCATCGACGATGGCAGTCGCGCCATGTTCCAGAACGCGGCCGACTACCGCCTGCTGTATCCCGACGCGGTGTGCGGGCCGGCCCGCTTCTGCGCGCCGCGGCTGGAGGAAGGCGAGGCGGTCGAGCGCATACGGCAGGAATTGCTGGCGCGCGCCGATGCCGATGCACCGGCTCCCTTGCCACTGCCGCTGAAGGGTTGCCTGGACGAGGTGGGCGCGGACCGCATCCGGGGTTGGGCCTATGACGATGCCGGCGCGCCGGTGACGCTCTCCTTCCTGGATGGCGACGTGGTGATCGGGCGGATCCTCGCCGGGGAGTTCCGCGCCGACCTGCGCGATGCCGGGATGGGGGACGGGCGGCATGGCTTCGAGTTCATCGTCCCTGGTGGCCTGTCGACCGACCTGCCGCACCTCATCCGCGTGCGACGCGAACCGGACGGGGCCGAACTGCCCGGCTCACCGCGGCTGGCGCCCGTTGCGGCGGAGCCTCCACGTGTCGACCTGACACCGTGCCGTGGCCATGTCGATCATGCCGGGCGCGACCGGGTTGCAGGCTGGGCGCAGGATCCCGCCGATCCGGACAGGCCTGTCGCGGTGCAGATTCTCGACAATGGCGCCCTGCTGGGGCGCGTGCTCGCGAACCGCCGGCGCCCGGACCTGCTGGAAGCCGGTCTGTCCTCCGCCAGGCACGGGTTCGAGTTCGTGCCGCCGGGCGGCCTGTCGCCCGCGACCCGCCATGTGCTGGAGATGCGCTCCGAGTCGGACGGGACAGAGCTGATCGGCTCGCCCGTGGTGATCGAGGCCGCCGGCGCGTTCGACGGCACCCTGGAACGGGCCGTGACGCGCGCCGTCGCCGCCGCATCCTCCGCCATGGAGGAGACGCACGTCCTGTCCTTCCTCCTGGCGCGCGTGGATCAGCTCCGGCAGCAGGCGGCGCGCCGGGAGGCGGGGCTCGCCGAACGGAGCCAGGCGCGGCATCTCCTGCGCACCGCCGGACCGACATACGGCCCCGGCTCCGGTCCGCCGCCCCGGGCGCTCGTCCTGGATGAACGCGTGCCGGACGGAGAACGCGACGCGGGCTCGGCGGCGCTCCTGTCCCACATGCGGGCGCTGGACGACCTCGGTTACACAGTCAGCTTTGCCGCGGCGGAGGCCGATACCGGGGGCGAGGCCGCCGCCGCCCTTGCGGCGGGGGGAATCGCGGTCTACGGGCCGCCCTTCTACGACTCGGTCGAGGATGTGCTGCGGCGCCAGCAGGACGGCTTCGACGTGATCTATCTCCACCGGGTGGCGGTGGCCTCGCGTTATCTGGCGCTGGCGCGGCGCTACATGCCGCGCGCGCGCATCCTCTACAGCGTCGCCGACCTTCATCACCTCCGTCTGGAACGGCAGGCGCGGAGCCAGGAGCGGCCGGAGCTGCTTGCGTTGAGCCGGCGGATCCGGGTGGAAGAGCTGAAGGCGGCTTGGTCGGCGGACGCCGTGCTGACGCATTCGGGCGAGGAGGAGGCGGAGCTTCGCCGGCTGGTGCCGGGGGCGCGGATCGTGCGCGTGCCGTGGGACGTGCCCACGGCGCAAACGACCGTGCCCTTCGACGCGCGCGACGGCATCGCCTTCATCGGCAATTACAGCCATGCGCCCAACGAGGACGCGGCACGCTGGCTGGCGGACGAGATCGTGCCGCTGGTTCGACAGCACGACCCGGGGCTGACCTGCCTCCTGGTCGGAGCGGCGATGCCCCCCTGGCTCCAGGCCCTGCGGGCGCCCGGGGTCCGTGTGCTGGGCCGGGTGCGCGAGCTGCGCGACCAGGTCCTGGACAGGGTGCGGTTGACGGTGGCGCCGTTGCGCTTTGGCGCCGGGGTGAAGGGCAAGGTGCTCGACAGTCTCGCGGCCGGCGTCCCCTGTGTGATGAGCAGGATCGCCGCCGAAGGGCTGGAACTCCCGCCCGTCCTGCAGGCGCTGGTGGCCGACACCGCCGGGGAGCTCGCCGCCTTGATCTGCCGCCTGCACGAGGACAAGGCGTTCCACGACGCCGTGGCTGCTGCGGGCATGGCGTTCGTGGAGCGGCATCACGGGCGGGATGTCGTGCGGGACGCGCTCGCCTCCGCGATCGAGCCGCACGCGATGCTTGCCAGAACCGGCGGGTGAAACCGGCGGCTGAAACCGGCGGCTGAACCGGCGCGAGTCCCGGCTGGCTGGCGTCCTCAGGGAGCCGCGACGCGGCTCAGCGACTGGCGGATGCAACGCTCGATCGTGTCCACCATGATCTGCGTCTGCAGCTCGATCTCATAGTTCAGCCGGTCGCCGACGCGGTAGGCGGCGAGGCTGGTCTGCCGGATGGTTTCCGGGATCAGGTTCACGGACGCCTCGCCCGTTTCCCCATCGAAGGCGGCGACGGTCAGGCTCGCGCCGTTCAGCGCGAGATAGCCGCGCACGAAGATGTAGCGCCGGTGGGGCTCCGGGATCGCCACGCGGAGGAAGAGCGGGCCGCTGCCCGTATTGATGCCGGTGATCGGAGCCGTGCCGCTGACATGGCCCGTGACCACATGGCCGCCATTCTCCGCACCCTGCCGGAGCGAGCGCTCGACGTTCAGCGTCGCGCCCGGCGCGTGGTCGCCCAGCGCGGTGATCGCGAGCGTGCCGTCCGACACGTCGAACCGGACCACATCCCCCTCGATGCTCGTGGCGGTCAGGCAGACGCCGTCCACCGCGACGCTGGCGCCGATCGCGAGATCCTCCAGCAGCGGTGCCGGGGGCCGCAGCCCGATCGTGATGCAGCCGTCGCCCGCGACCTTCTCCACCAGCGTCCCGGTCCCGCCGACGATCCCGCTGAACATGCGCTGCTCCTTCTGCCGCTGCCGTCTCATATGGCGCGTCCGCCCCAACGGCAAAGCCTCCGCGGGCAGGTGGTGCGGCGGAGGCGGGATCGATCATCGGAACAGCCTGTTAGCGGCCATTTAGGACAGGAAACCTAATAGATAGCTCTCGAACGGCCATTTTAACCCGTTTGTCGCATTTTCTCCCTCGCAACCGGTGACGGAAGCCCTTAGGTTCCGGCTGCAGAGAAAATGCTGCGGCGCAACAAGTCGAGGCGCGAAGGGTATCCACCATCACGGAGGCGGGCTGATGCAGGACATGATGCAGACGGAGGGCAGGCACGGGGCGGGCGACCACAGGCCGGTCCACCACCTCCCGTCATCCGGCTCCGAGCGTGCGGCCACGTCGTCTCCGGGCCCGCAGGAGCGCCGAACGGCGCCGCGCGGACGCGACGCGTCTCACCCCCAGCGCCTGTCGCGCGCGAGCCTCGCATTGGTGCGCAGCGGCGTCCGCCGTCCGGCCTACGATCCGGCATCCCTGGGCACCGGCATCCTGCATCTGGGCTGCGGCGCCTTCCATCGCGGTCACCAGGCGTTCGCCACGCAGCGCGCGATCGAGGCCGAGGGTGCGGCAGGGCTGCGCTGGGGGATCGCGTCGGCCAGCCTCGTGCGCCGGACGACGCCGGACCTGCTGCGCCCGCAGGACGGGCTCTACACGCTGATGGAGCGCGACGCGGACGGGCTGCGCGCGGAGATCGTCGGCAGCCTCCGGAATCTGGTGCATGCGCCGAGCGATCCGCAGGGACTGCCGGCCCGGATCGCGGACCCCGCGACGCGCATCGTCACGCTGACGGTGACGGCGGACGGCTACCTGCTGGAGCCCTCGACGGGTCGGCTGCAGACGCATCATCCCGACATCCGCCACGACCTCGAGACCGCAGGGCGCCCTGTCAGCGTGGTCGGCACGCTCGCCGCCGGCCTTCGTCTGGTGCGCGAGGCGGGCGGCGTGCCGCCGGTGGTGCTGAGCTGCGACAACCTCGCCAGCAATGGCCGGACGCTGCGCCAGGCGGTGCTGGATTATGCCGACATGATGCCGGGCGGCGAGGCGCTGTCCGGCTGGATCGCCCGCAACGTGCGCTTTCCCGAAACGATGGTCGACCGCATCGTGCCGGTGCCGAACGAGGCGGATGCCGAGGATGCGCGGCGCCTGACCGGGCAGCTGGACCTGGCGCCGGTTTCGGCCGAGCCGTTCCTGCAATGGGTGATCGAGGCGTTCGACGGCCCACGCCCGATGTGGGAAGCCGCCGGCGCGGAATTCGTCACCGACGTGGCGCCGTTCGAGCAGGCGAAGCTCCGGCTGCTCAATGGCAGCCATATGCTGCTGGCCTATCTGGGCGGGCTGGACGGTTCCGCGACCATCGCGCAGACCGTGTCGGACCCGGTCTTCCACGCCTTCATCGAGCGTTTCATGCTTCGCGAGCAGGGTGCCACTCTGTCGTTGCCGCCGGAGGCGCTGCGCACCTATGTCGCCAGCCTGCTGGCCCGCCTGCGCAACCCGGCGATCCGCCACGAGGTGGACCGGATCGGCCGCAACGGTTCGGTCAAGATCGCGACGCGCCTGATGCAGCCGTTGCGCGACAATCTGCTGGCCGGGCGCCCGGCGCCCTGCACGATCCTGGGGCTCGCCGCCTGGATCCGCTGGTTCGCCCTGCGCGACACGAGCGGAACGCAGGTGCGCCTGAACGATCCGGCCGCCGCCGCCTTCAAGGCGCTGTGCGAGACGATCGGCGAGGATTTCGAGCGCCAGGCGGAAGCCTTCCTGGAGATGGAGGAGGTCTTTGGCCCGCGCCTGCCGCAGCATGACCGGGTGGTGGCGGAACTGGCCGGTGCGCTCAGGGCGCTGCATCTGCGTCCGGCGCGCGATCTGGTCGCCGAGGCGGCGTCAGGGCAATGAAGACGGGAACGCGAAGGAGCGAGACGATGCAGCCGGTAGAAGCCGTGATCTTCGATATGGATGGGCTGATCCTGGACACCGAGACGCTGGCGATGGACGCGCTGGTGAGCGCGGGTGCGGAACTCGGCTACGACATTCCGCGCTCGTTCTGCCACCTGATGATCGGCGCGCCGGCGGATCGCTGCCGCGAGCTGGTGGTGGAACGCTTCGGCCCCGACTTCCCGCTCGACCGTTATTTCGCTCTGCAGGAGGAGCATCTGCGCGCTCTGGTGGCTGCAGGGAAGATGGACCTGAAGCACGGCGTGCTGGAACTGCTCGATTATCTCGACGCGCACGGCATCGCGCGGGCGATCGCCACCTCGTCCAGCCGCGCGCGCACCGACCACCATCTCGGCCTGATGGGGATCGCGCCGCGCTTCGCGCACATCGTCACCCGCGACGACGTGACGCGCGGCAAGCCGAACCCGGACCCGTTCCTGAAGGCGGCGGAAAAGCTGGGCGTGGCGCCGGAGGGCTGCCTGGTGCTGGAAGACAGCTACAACGGTATCCGCGCTGCCCACGCCGCCGGCATGCGCGTCATCATGGTGCCGGACCTGCTGGACCCGACGGAGGAGATCCGCGGGCTGGCGCACCGGGTGGTGGACAGCCTGCACGACGTGATCGCGTTCCTCGACCAGGACCGCGCGAAGGCGGCCTGACCGGCGCCCGCCGCCCCTAGTCGGTCTCGCTGCTGAACTGCGTGGCGAGGTCGATCAGCTCGATCTTGTAGCCGTCCGGATCCTCGATGAAGGCGATCACGGTCTTGCCGTGCTTCATCGGGCCGGGCGGCCGGACGAGCTTCGCGCCCTTCTTCCCGAGCATTTCGCACACGCCGTAAATGTCGTGCACGCCGAGCGCCACGTGGCCGTAGCCGGCACCGAGTTCGTACGGCGCTTCCTGGTCCCAGTTGTGGGTGAGCTCGATCACCGCCGTCTCCTCTTCCGGCCCGTAGCCGACGAAGGCGAGGGTGAATTTGCCGTCCGGGAAATCCTGCTGGCGCAGCAGCCGCATGCCAAGCAGGTCGATGTAGAAGCGCTTGGACGCATCGAGGTCCTTCACCCGCACCATCGTATGCAGCATGCGGAAATGCGGGCTCGTCTCGCTCATCGGCGTCTTCCTTCAGACCGCCGGCAGCTTGATCCGCCGGCACGCTTGTATGATAACGCAACAAAGGACATCCATGTCCAGGCACCCCGGAGAAGGGTGCGGACCGGGGAAGGGGATGCACCGGATGAGCAACGGACATCTGAGCGATCTGCAGGCCACTCTGGCGCGCCACCTGCCGGACGGCCTGCTGCTGACCGCGCCGGACGATACCGCGCGCTACGCCACCGACTGGTCCGGCGACCATCACGGACGGCCCCTCGCCGTGGCGCGTCCGCGCAGCACGGAGGAGGTCTCGCTGGTCGTGCGCGGCTGCGGGGCGCTGGGCATCCCACTGGTGCCGCAGGGCGGACTGACCGGCCTGGTCGGCGCCGCCGTGCCGGAGGACGGGCGCGAGCTGGTGCTGAGCCTGGAGCGCATGAACAGGGTCCGGCGCGTCGGCACCATCGACTTCGCCATGGAGGTGGAGGCGGGCTGCGTTCTCGACGAGGCGAAGGCGGAGGCGCTGCGGCACGACCGGCTGCTGCCGCTGTCCTTCGGCGCCTCCGGCAGTTGCCGGATCGGCGGCAACATCTCGACCAATGCCGGCGGCTTCAACGTGCTCCGCTACGGCATGACGCGCGACCTGGTGCTGGGCCTGGAGGTGGTGCTGCCGGACGGCCGGATCTGGAACGGGCTGAAGAGCCTGCGCAAGGACAATCGCGGCTACGACCTCAAGCACCTGTTCATTGGCGCCGAAGGCACGCTGGGCATCGTTACGGCGGCCACGCTGAAGCTGTTCCCGAAGCCGGCGCAGGTGGAAACGGCGCTGGTGGCCCTTCGGTCGGTGGAGGATGCGATGCGGCTCTACGCGCACATGCGCGCCCGGTGCAGCGACCTCGCCACCGCGTTCGAGCTGCTGATGCGCGAGGCGATCGACGTGTCGCTGGAGCTCGACCCGGCGCTCGCCGATCCCCTGGGCGCGCGCTACCCGGTCTATGTGCTGACGGAACTGTCGGCGGGCGACGGGTTCGACCTGCGCGCGGTGCTGGAGAACGCGCTGGTGTCGGCCGAGGGCCTGGTGGAGGACGCGGTCATCGCGGCCAGCCACGAGCAGGCCGCGCGGCTTTGGCGCCTGCGCGAGACGATGGTGGAAAAGCAGGGGCGGGGACTTCCGTACCTGCGCACGGACGTCTCGCTG
>Ga0157362_1000226_pt1 | contig 17703 bp, 13 predicted proteins | sample AttlaeALBM3_FD_111480 | JGI IMG/M metagenome (GOLD analysis project Ga0157362, IMG submission 111480) | Fungus gardens microbial communities from leaf cutter ant in Ribeirão Preto, State of São Paulo, Brazil - Atta laevigata ALBM3 | ecosystem: Host-associated > Fungi > Mycelium > Unclassified ... | reverse complement strand
GTGGATGACGAAGGGCTGGATGTCGCGCAGGGGCAAGCCACCGCTCCCGGTGCAGCATTCGCGCTTGTTACCCCCGGTCAGCAGGCACCCATGGGGGTTTCGCTCAGTACAGCGCGTCGCTGTGCCTTGCTGCACTGGGCGCGACAAAGCAATGGCTGGATCATCGAGGACGATTATCTGGCTGAACTGCATCTGAACGGCCGCTCGCCTCCGGCCCTGGCCTCGGGTGAGCATGCTGATCGTGTTATCCATATCGGCACATTCAGCAAGACACTTGCCCCTATGGTCGGGCTCGGCTTTGTCGTGGCACCGCCCAGCCTGCTCAAACGCCTGACCGAAACCGCCTGGTGGCTGGCCACCCCGCCCAATAACGCGGTGCAGATTGCCGTGACGCGGTTCATGCGCGAAGGGCATTATTTCCGACATCTGCGACGCACACGCGAGGCCTATTCCCAACGGCGTGACCTGCTGCACCAGACATTGCGGCATTGCCGGGCGCCCGTGGCCCATGATGCGGGGCTGTCCGTCATCCTGCCACTCCCCTCGGGCTATGATGATGCCCGCCTTGCGCAGCAGGCGCGTGCAGCATCTTTGGGCATCACGCCTCTATCGGCGTGGTTTGCCAAGGGGTCACGCGCCCGGTCAGGCGTGTTGCTGGGCGTGGCCAATATACGCCCCGAGCAGGTCGAGGCCGATTGTCAGACACTCCTGAGCCTGATGGGCACGGGGCCCTGACAGGGGCACAGGCCCCGCTTTCCTGCACACCCAGCTACCCACGCACCCTCCCCTTTTCAATTTCAGGACAAGGACGATCAACCATGCCCGGTTCTCGACGCGGCCTTCTGGCTCTTCCCTTTCTATTTCCGATCTGGGGGTCCAGTCAGGCGCGTGCCGACACAGCGCCAGCTCCTGACTCTGCAGCGTTCATTGCCGAAGACCCGGCCCTGTCGAAAATGGTTGGGCGCGCCATTCCGGCTTTGCAATGGCAAACGCTGGACGGGCAGACGCTGGATCTCGCGGCACTGACCCGCAAGGGGCCTGTCTATCTCAAACTCTGGGCCACCTATTGTATTCCCTGTCGCGCCCAGATGCCCGGCTTCGAGGCGCTTTACCAGCGCTACAAGACACGCATGAGCGTCATTGCCGTCGATATCGGCTTTGGGGAAAACCGGGACAAGGTTGCCGCTTTTGTCAAAAAGACCGGACTGACGATGCCGGTCGTGATGGATGACGGCAAGCTGAGCGACTGGCTGCAGATTCGTGCCACTCCCCTGCATGTGTTGATCGATCGCGATGGACGACTGGCCTATCTTGGCCATCAGGATGGCCCAGCCCTCGATGCAGCGCTTGAGCGGGTATCGGCCAGACCACGCACAGCGGGTGAGATCCACTTCGCCGACATAACCCCCACACCACCGCTGACCACTGGGGAACGGGTTCCCGAGATCACAATGAGCGATGCGACAGGTGCCACGGTGCCTCTGCGCCAGTCTGGCGCAACCGGAAGCCACAAACCCCAGATTGTCCTGTTCACGGCGCCCTGGTGCGAAAGCTATCTCGCCACGATGGACCCGCCGACCGCCCGCGCTTGCGTCAACACACGTCGCGTGGCGCAAAAACTCGTCAGCCACGTAGCGGCAGACTGGGTTGTCGTGGGGGCAAGGCTCTGGACAGAGCCTGCAGACATGGGCCCGTTCCAAACCCTTTACGGCCCCGGATTTCATGTGCTGCTCGATTGGGATAATCTCGCTTTCACGCGGTTTGGCGTACGTCAGATCCCGGCCGTGGCACTCATTACGAAAGACGGCCGCCTGTCACGGATGATCGACGGATCGGATCCCGATCTGGCCTTGCAGATCAAGGCATTTGCGCGACAGGAACAATAAACCTGCCCCCTGATGGCTGCCGGACGCCCCGGAAGTGTCTGCGCTTTCAGGCTGAGAGTTGTTGCAGCCAAACAGCCCCCTGTGGGCTAGAACGCCGGATTTGGAACGCTATGGTCACCAGTATCCAGGATTCAGGTGATCAGGTGATCAGGTGATCGTCTTTCAACCTTTTCTGACGGCGTCCCAACCCAGATCGAAACGTGCCAGATATTTGCGCAACCGGTCTGCATCATTGCGGCTCGAACGCTGCGTACGAGAGACAGAAAACAGGGTTCGCCCTGCGTCAGACAGGCTGGACGACATGCGGCATATCCGCACAACTGTGGCCAACTGGACGCGATCGAACATATCGATTGCGGCCGGATCCGGAACGATATCGGCCAGCATAGCCATATCGTCTGTGGCAACAGAACCCGCAGCATCCTGCCTTGCGGGACGCCAGCGCGCCGACAGCTCTGCAATTTCCTCGTCGATCATGGGTACCGTGATACGACCACGTTCGGCGAGCGTGCATAGCCTGAGCAATGAGTCCGACAGGTCGCGATAATTCCCCGACCAGGCCGCATCGATCGATGTCGCAAAACGCATATAGCGCGCCCGTGCGCCCGGAGCGAACCCGGTTTTGGTTCCTGAACGGCGTTCGGCAGCGTCAAGCGCGTGGTCAAACGCCGCTTCAATATCTGCAAGACGTTCCCGCAAGGACGGCGGACGTATGATCCAGGGAAAAACGGACTCCATGCCCGCACCATCTCGCGCGGTCGCAATCAGGTTGAACTGCGCATCCAGATCGGTTTCGCCACCCAGCGGACGGTAGCGTTTTGCCACCACCGCGCGAAAAAGAGTGTCGCGCAGGGCCTGTGGCACATTTTCCATGCCGTCGATCAGGAGCGTGCCGCGATGGGCCTGTGCCAGAAACCCTGCCCGTTCGGTCCCGGCCGCGCTGCCGAGGCCTCGTTTCTGACCCAGAAGCAACGCGGTGCCATCTTGCGTGGCAAGCAGACTGCCATCCACCCGAACGAGCGGCCCGCGCAGCAAGCGGCGCTGGATACGCAGATCATGAATATTGGCCGCAAGCGTGCTCTTGCCGCAGCCCGCCGGGCCGGTAATCAGGATGGGAGCCTCTGACCTCAGGGCTATCTGCTCAAGCCGCCCGATCAGGCGATCAATCGCGGGGTCGGCACCCGAAATACCGCTGCGCAGTAAAGTGGAATGTTCGGCAGAGGCGATCTCGAAGCGATGCCTGATCGCGTCATATCGTGCGAGATCGAGATCGATGAGTGTTAGACGCCCGTTAGGTCCCGTATCGGGACGCGGGGGCTCCATCTGGATCAGGCGCGCCGGGACGTAACGACTTTCTGTCAGCAAATACCAGCAGATCTGCGCGACATGGGTGCCTGTCGTCAGATGGACGAAGTAACGCTCCCGGTCCTCATCGAAACCGTAGGCGAGAGCGAAGTCATAAAGCTTGGCATAGACCTCCTCCAGATCCCAGGGATTGTCGAAATCGAGCACGGTCAGACGCACTTCGGTGTCCGGCGAAATGGCCGCAATGTCACGGGCAACGTGGTGGGCCAGTGCCTCGGCATATCCGGGATAGAGCAGCTCGAAGCGATCGACTGGCAGGGAATCATGGCCGCAAAGCCTGGCGCTCGGCTGCCACGACCCGACTCCGCGTGTGCGATCGATTTTGACGCCAAGCAGACCGATAACCACGTTTCTCATGAGACGATTATTCCAGATAAAAGACGATACGAATAGATCAGAGCGGGAGAGAGTAATTTAGCGAATAAATATACTTTTTCTATTTGTATCAGTGCCTTATCCTGAAAAGCAGGTTTTCTTTCGGCCAAACTTTCTACCGTTCATGCTTGAGCCAGATGCAAGCGATGAAAAGAAAGGACATGGCCATGAACGCGCCTGTAGAGATCGACGGCAAAATTCTGATCGAATGGGGCCACACGCCCGGGCCCGCGTTTGGCGCAGCGCTTGAGCAGGCACGCGCATTGGCGGCAGAGGGGTGTGACGAGGCCGCCATACGCGCTGCCGTGGCTCCGGCGCCATTACCACCCAAACTTCCGCTTCAGGACGCCGATACAGTACCGCTCCATGTTTCGCTGGATGCCGAAACACCCGATGAGGCGCTTAACCGTGAGCGTGTCATCGAGACGATGCGAACGCTGATGCGCACACCCACGGTAGCAGCGGCAGCCATCATGCCCGATGCCTGCCCGGCGGGGCCGCTCGGCACTATTCCGGTCGGCGGCATTGTCAGCACGCGCAATGCCATCCATCCCGGCATGCATTCACCCGATATCTGCTGCTCGGTGATGATGACGGATCTGGGGATGGTCGATCCTGCGGCTGTGCTTGATGCGGCCTCCGGGGTTACACATTTCGGTGCGGGCGGGCGCGATCAGGGGCGACGCTTCACGCTCTCGCTCGATCTGCTTGATGCGTTCAGGGCCAATCCGTTCCTCAGCCACCAGAAAATGCTGCACACGGCGCAGTCCCATATGGGTACGCAGGGGGATGGCAATCACTTCCTGTTTGTGGGGCGGTCCCGTGCGACAGGTCATACCGCCATCGTGACGCATCACGGGTCACGCGGGCCGGGTGCCCAGCTCTATCGTGCCGGCGTGGAGGTCGCTGAACGCTGGAGGCGTCGCCTGTCGCCCGAGACATTGCGGCAGAATGCCTGGATCCCTGCGGATAGTGATGAAGGGCGCGATTACTGGGAAGCGCTCCAGATCATACGCCGCTGGACCAAGGCCAACCATAACGCCATCCATCTGGCAGTAACGGAAAGCTTGCGCGCCACGCCGGCAGAGCGTTTCTGGAACGAGCATAATTTCGTGTTCGAGCGCGACGGGCTGTACCATCACGGCAAGGGGGCGACCCCGGCCTGGGGCAGCTATGCCAGCGATGCGACAGGCAAGGTGCTGATCCCGCTCAACATGGCCGAGCCGGTTCTGGTCGCACGGGGGCGCGATGCTGGTCACGCCCTGGGCTTTGCGCCCCATGGTGCGGGCCGTAACATGTCACGCACCGAGCATCGCCGCCGCATGGGTGATACAACCCCGGAAGCGCTGCTTGCCGCCGAGACACAGGGACTGGATGTCCGGTTTTTCGGGGGGACGATCGATGTCTCGGAGCTCCCATCGAGCTACAAACGGGCTTCAAGTGTCGTAGAGCAGATCGGGCGTTATGATCTGGCGGATATCGAGGATTATATCGATCCTGTCGGCTGCATCATGGCCGGTGATATGGCGCCGCCCTGGCTGAATGGCCACCGCTCGGGTCGCCGGAACTAGCGCGAACCGCGCTGCCGGTATCCTGCGGGCACGGCACCGCACGATATCGCCCCTAACGACAGCCTCCCGTTCGGTATGGCCGATCTGGCTCCGCACGGGCCGGCGAAGAAGCGCTCATACCATGCGCGCCTCTCCCTCGGGACGGGAGGAGATGGATCAGGCCAGACCCACGCGCTTGCGCAGTTTGCGCAGTTCGCGTCCCGCCTCGATCATGAGGCCATGCGGCGACAGAACCGTTCGCTTGATATCGAACAGCGTGACATCGCCTGCCGCAGACAGGGTGTGCATACCTTCATCATAGGGTGCGTAAACCGGCGGTATGGGCAAGGCTGGCCCGCTGCGGGTTACAACGCGTTCTGTGGTGAGCACGTCGAACCAGAGGGGACGGATGGCGCCACCATAGGTATGCGCGCAATCCTGAACCGGCAGCATGAGCTTTCCATCAATCATGACCGGCGTGCCTCCCGCCCGTGCGCTGGAAGGATCGAGGCGTATCGGGTTCTGACCATGACGCGTCCAGGGGCCCGTCAGGCTTTTGGCATAGGCGACATGCAGACGGCTTGGGGCTTTCTTGGCGGCTTCGACAGGGGTGTAGATCATCCACCAGAGATCGTCATGGAAGCAGAGCGTGGCATCAACAGCGACTTCGCCACCCAGATCGATCTGGCAGACGGGTTCCCACTGATCGGGAAAGCGCGTGGCACGATAGAGTGTCTGTGTTCCCGAGCGATGCGCCTCGGGGAGCATCCAGAACGCGCCCTCTGCCTCGATGATCTGCGGGTAGGAAAGGTGCCAGGGCTCACGCAGCACGATCTGCTGGCTGAGGAGCCGATACTCTTTATCGTAGATGAGCACCTCAATCTCGCCAATGCGGTTGCGGTAGTCATAGATCTCGACAAAGACGTGCAGCCTGCCCTCGTGCCACACCCCGAACGGGTCGGCACGAAACTGGAAGTCACACGGCATGTCCGGCAGGAAATGGCAGGGAATATCTGTCCAGTCGGGGTTTTCGAGCAACGTTGCAAGCGGGGCCTGCAAGATGCCGGTTCGCCAGATATCCTTTCGCAAGCTCATGTGATGTCTCTCCGGTAATCAATACACCACCCGACCTGACCGCAACAGGGCGGGTGTCCTGTCAGGGGGTGTCAGCAGACAGAAACAGGCAGGATTGCCCGGAAGGTATCCACGCTCGCTGCTGCATTGAAGGCTTGTCCAGCGTCACCCCGGACGATCATGAAGGCGCCCCCTGCCTTGAAGCAGCAGGCGCAGAAATGTGGTGCGGCCTAGCGCAGATCGACGCGAATACGCCCCTTGGGGCTGGAACCATCGGTTTTGGCCTCAATCTGGACCTGATTGGGCGGTGCGCCCGATGCCACGATCTGGTCGGCCACATCCTTGCCGTCCTGCTCGGTCAGTGTCTCGATCGATTTGACCTGCGCTGCCGGACTGCCTGTCTCGGGGGAGAGCACGGTGACCACAAACAGAAGGTCGGGCTTGCGTGACAAGGCGAGCTTCGTACTGCGTGAGACAGCTGGTGCCCATTCCGCCTTGGGTGTGCCTGCAACAATCTGCAGGAAGGGGGCGGGCGCGGGCTTGCCCGGAGGCGCAGGCGGATAATGGGGCTTGGGTGGCTTGCCCGCATTGGGGTTGAACAGCCTTTGATCGGGCGGGGTACAGGCCGTGAGCGCCCCCGAGACGAGGCACAAACCGGCGATCGCCAAAGACCGAAATTTCAGGAAACCACAATTTGAAGCATTCGTCATCGTCATGACCTAAAGAACTTGCAGGAAGACCGCACACAAGCAAGAGAGCGGGAACAGAAAGACCAGTTTTCACGAAAATATCGATAAGATTTTTGGTAGCCCCCTCTCGTCTCGTCTTCCAAGGGTGCTATGGTTTCATCTCTTATAACGAAACCGCCTACTGGCCGGGAGACTACAATGGCTGTGAAAATCGCGATCAACGGTTTTGGACGTATCGGACGTCTGGTGCTGCGTGGCATCATTGAAAGCGGACGTACGGATGTCGTGCCGGTCGCCATCAATGACCTCGGCTCGGTTGAAGAAAACGCCCATCTGCTGGCTTATGACAGCGTTCATGGCCGTTTCCCCGGCACGGTTCGCGTTGATGGCAGCAACCTGATCATCGAAGCCAATGGCCGCACCTATGGCCCCATCCGTGTTTCCGCCGAGCGCGACCCGACCAAGGTGCCGTTCGAAGGCGTCGACGTGGCCATGGAATGTACCGGCCTGTTCACCAGCAAGGAAAAGGCTTCGGCCCTGATCAAGGCTGGCGCACGCAAGGTCCTGATTTCTGCTCCGGGCACCGATGTCGATGCCACCATCGTCTATGGCGTGAACAATGCCATGCTGACGAAGGACATGACGGTCATCTCCAACGCTTCCTGCACGACCAACTGTCTGGCACCGGTTGCCAAGGTGCTGGACGAGGCCTTCGGCATCGAATGCGGCTACATGGTGACCATCCACTCCTACACCGGTGACCAGCGCACGGTGGATACCCACCACCGCGACCCGCGCCGCGCCCGCGCTGCTGCCCTAAACATGATCCCGACCTCGACGGGCGCTGCCAAGGCCATCGGCCTGGTTCTGCCGCACCTCAAGGGACGTCTGGATGGCACCTCGATCCGCGTGCCGACGCCGAATGTCTCGGTCGTCTCGCTCGACTTCATCCCGAGCCGCGCACCGGCTTCTGTCCAGGCCATCAACGACGCCCTGCGCGCCGCTGCCGAAGGCCCGCTGAAGGGCGTTCTGGACTATAACGAAGCCCCGCTGGTGAGCACGGACTTCAACCACTCCTATGCCTCCTCCACCTTCGATGCCACGCAGACGGCCGTGATCGATGGCGGCAAGATGGTGCGCATCTGCTCGTGGTACGACAACGAATGGGGCTTCTCGAACCGCATGTCCGACACGGCTGCGCTTTTCGGCAGCCTGTAAGCAACAAGAAACCGGGAGAAAAGAGCATGGCCAGTTTCCATACGCTCGATGACCTGTCTCCTGAGGGAAAGCGCGTCCTTCTGCGCGCTGACCTCAACGTGCCGGTGCGTGATGGCGCCATCACGGACACGACGCGTATCGATCGCGTCATTCCCACCATCTGCGAGCTGGCCGACAAGGGCGCGCGCGTGATCATCCTGAGCCATTTCGACCGCCCCAAGGGCCAGGTCGTGCCCAGCATGTCACTCGCCCCTGTTGCCGAAATGCTGGAGTCAAAAATCCAGCACAAGGTGCATTTCGTGTCCGACTGCGTTGGACCGAAAGCGGAAGAAGCCGTTGCCAACCTCAAGGATGGCGAAGTCTGCGTTCTCGAAAACACCCGCTTTCATGCCGGTGAGGAAAAGAACGACCCGGCTTTCACCGACATGATGGCCCGTCTGGGCGATGTGTATGTGAACGACGCCTTTTCGGCGGCCCATCGTGCTCATGCCTCGACCGAAGGTCTGGCCCATCATCTGCCGGCCTATGCCGGTCGCCTGATGGAAGCCGAGCTGAACGCCCTGACCGCAGCGCTCGAACTGCCTGAGCGCCCTGTTGGTGCGCTTGTTGGCGGCGCGAAGATCTCCACCAAGCTCGATCTGATCGGGAACGTGCTGGGCAAGGTCGATGTGCTGTTCATTGGCGGCGCCATGGCGAACACCTTCCTTGCGGCGCAGGGCGTTGCTGTTGGCAAGTCGCTTCAGGAAGCCGACATGCATGAGACAGCACGCAAGATCATGGCACAGGCCAATGACGGCAAGTGCGAGATCATCCTGCCGGTCGACGCCGTGATCGCCCGCGAATTCCGCGAGGGTGCCCCTTCGGAAGTCTGTGACATCCATGCCGTCCCGGCCGATGCCATGATTCTCGATGCTGGCCCCAAGACGATCGCGCTGATCAACGCCAAGCTCGAGGGTCTCAAGACCCTCGTCTGGAATGGTCCGCTCGGCGCCTTCGAGATCAAGCCTTTCGATACGGCCACGGTTTCTGTCGCCCGCAAGGCGGCTGAACTGACCAAGGCAGGCAAGCTCAAGACCATCGCCGGTGGTGGCGATACCGTCTCGGCGCTGCGCCACGCCGGGGCTGCCGACCAGATGAGCTATGTCTCGACAGCCGGCGGTGCCTTCCTCGAATGGCTTGAGGGCAAGCTTCTGCCCGGTATTGCAGTGCTCACCGACGCTGCCCACAACGCTTTCCCGATCTGATCGGGAACAGCTTACCCGCCGGGTTGCATCACGTTTGATGACATCGTGATACAATCGGCGGGTTTCGGTTGCATAAGATTTTCTGACCTGGATACAGTCACGTCAGCCGGTAATCGAGTCCGGTATCTTCGTGAAATACTGCACCAACGGAAAGAGGATCGCGCTGTTGCGTTTCTATTCTGCCTTGATACTCGGCCTTGTGAGTTGCGCCTCCATCGCCCCGCTTCATGCAGCGGAAACCGGTGTAGCAGGACAGTCTGCGCCGCCTGACGCCTCCTCGGCCCAACCCGGCAATGGACCCGCCCCCGACAATGCGGCGACGCCCGGAGCCCAAACACAAAAAAACCCCGGCCATATGCGGTCCCTCCGCTCAGGCCTCAACACGGTTTCGGCCTTCTCACTTGAGCCCGAAACGGCAGACGCCCCCCTGATCAGACAGGCCTCGCTGACCGTCAGGGCGCAGGCACCGGCATCGCATGACGGCTTTACCGAAGCGCCCTTGCCCGATGACTCGCTCGACGCCCCCAAAGAGCGTGGCGGGGATGACGATACGAAACTGCGCCCGGATTTCTTTCAGCGTAACCATCATCAGGTTGGCGATGCATTGACCGGCGGCGCGGGTGCCAACGACCAGAGACGGGGCCATGGCTCGATGGCTGCCGGTGTAGCGGTTGCTATCCCGCTCGACTGAAGCACAGGGACCGGACTTCCTTCAGCTTTCGAGGTCGGCTGGCGAGAGCCCTCTCAGACGATCCATCTCACGCACAAGATCTGGCAATGAGCCCGCCTCCATCTTGCGCATGATCTGCGCACGACGCACTTTCACAGTGATCTCACTGACCCCCAGTATTCCCGCCGTCTGTTTGTTGAGCAACCCTGTGACCACGAGACGGGCAACCTGCTTCTCACCAGCGTTCAGACTACGCCAGCGCCGTAGAAGCGCCTCGCCCTCCGCTCTCTTTTGCTGTGATGCCTCATCAATCGCCAGGCCCCGCTGGATGGCATCGAGCAGATCGAGATCGCGAAACGGCTTCGTCAGGAATTCGATCGCCCCGTTCTTCATCGCTTCGACCCCCATGGCAATATCCCCATGACCGGTGATGAAGACCACCGGATAATCCAGACCGAGCCCAGCCATGCGCCGATGAAAATCCATCCCGGACAGGCCCGGCATCCGGATATCGAGGATCAGGCAAGCGGGGCAGTTCTCTTTCGGCGCGACAATGAAGCTCTCCGCATCGGCAAAGCATCGAACTTTCTGCCCAACCGCGCTAAGCAGATCATCGAGTGCCTGACGAATAGAGGCATCGTCATCGACCACGTAAACGATCGTTTCTCCCGTGAACTTATTACGAGCATCCATTACGCCTCCTCCTCGCATGCTGCAGGGATGCTGAAGCAGAACGCTGCCCCTTCACGCCGGTCCTGAGCCAGCCAGATCCGGCCTTTATTCGCTTCGATCAGCGTACGGCTGATCGCGAGGCCAATACCTGTCCCCTCCTGCTTCGTGCTCCAAAAGGGCTCAAAAAGGTGATCCGTGAGAGTGGGGGCGATCCCGGCACCGTCATCGCTCACCCTACACAGACAGGAATTATCCTCCTTCCATAGGGCTATCTCTATATGGCCGCCACCCGTACCCTGCGCTGCAATTGCTTCGATCGCGTTGAGCAGAAGATTGCTCACAACCTGCTGAATCTGGACCGGATCTCCCCAGGCAGGCAGGGTACCGGCCTTGCAGTAGATACGTGCTGCAATATCGTTGTGCTCAAGGCGATGCTGGGCCATGGCCACCACGTCCATCACAGCATCTGCCAGGTTGAAACGCTGACATTCGGTCACTTTCCCACGGGTCAAATCCTTCATGCGTGTCAGGATATCAGCGGCACGCGTGGTATCGCGTATGATGCGCTCCAGGGCAGCCTCTGCCCGACCGACATTGGGCGGTGTTGCGGAGAGCCAGCGCTGGCAAGCTTGCCCGCTAGTGGCAATAGCGGCGAGGGGCTGGTTGAGTTCGTGCACGATGGACGACGTCAGACCGCTGACCATCTGCGCATGGGCGATGCGTGCCAACTGGGACTGCCCCTGCAGGGCCAGTTCCCTGGCATGCTGAAGCCGGATGGCAAGCCAGGCCGTGATGACGATCGCTGCCGAACTGATCAGCAGATTGATCGCTCCGGTAGCCGCGTTGCCATGCAGGGTGAACGCGAAGCTCACTCCGGTCAGACCAAGACACAGGCAGGCAAGCCAGATCAGGTTTCTTGGCCGAAAAGAGAAGGCGGCGCCTAGGAGCACCACCGTATAGAGCACCGGTATCGCGATCTCGTAGTGGGTGATCGTATCGGCAGCAAAAATGGCGGCCATGATCAGGCCGAGCAGGATGGGACGGGTCGCACTGGCAGGGGGTTGCAAGCCATGACCGCCCCTCCCGGAGCCGGATGAACCGACCTGACGTGGCTCGGGACTCTGACGTTTTCCCTGCCGGGCCATGCGGGCGACCATGCGGGCGGTCTCGGGCGTACCGCTCCCTCTCCTCATGATCAGAACCTCGTACCCAGGCTGAAAACGAGTTGTCTCGGCGCCGAGCGCTGCATGGTCTGATAATCTCCGGAGAACGGGGCGCCATCCACGTTGAGGTTGCCGATCATCTTGCTGTTGAGCAGATTATAGACATCAAGACGCATGTCGAGCGGCGGCCAGCCTGCATGACCAGGGCGTTTCCACGCAATATAGGCCGTGGTATTCCAGTAATTCGGCCCCATAATGTCGTTGGTGTACGAGAAAGGACGGTCGAGATAGACTATGCTCGTTGCACCGGCCTCGACCTGTCCGACATGCACAAAGGCCGAGCTTTGCAGAGACAGGGCCGGGTAACCCGGCTGGGCCTTGCCCCTGATCGGGAAGATTTCACCTCCGGCGACCAGATCGCCACCGTAGCGGAAGCGACTCACCGAAAGTGACTGGCTGAGTGTCAGATACGGTCCCAGAGGCAGGCTGGCCGCGACATCTCCTCCCCAGATATGCGATGCCCGCACGATCCCGACGGTGTTGACCGGGCTATGCAACGTGCCGATCGACGCGGAAACAAGCCGGTTTTCGACAAGCGAGAAGTACCCATCCCATGACAATCTGAAGCGTCCCTCTTTTCTGTGTCCGCCGATCGTGACTGTCATGTCCTTCTCAGGAGCGATACGCGACAGGGCCTCATCGAAACTTGCCTGATCCGAAGCGGACCAGATCGAAGCGGAATAGCCGATATTGCCGCGAGGCGACATGCGATAGCCGCTCTGGGTCTGGGCGGCATCAATGAACAGATCCTGACGGGGCGACAGCGTCCAGAGCAGGGAGAGATGCGGCAGGAAGCCGTTTTGCGAACGCAGATTTCCTCGCGGGGCGCCATCATCCCCAACACCACCGCCCGAGGAATGCACATCTATTGCCTTGAACCCCAGCCCCAGGAGCAGGGAAGGCGTGAGCTTCCAGTCGTCATGCAAAAAGATCTGGCGCGAAGATGTGTGCCAACGGGAGAGATTTTGTGTCTGAAAGGCGGATCCGTAGCGATCAAACGGTCCGATAGCCCGGAGTGGTGCCCCACTCCCCAGGAGCGGCTCGTTATACCAGGACTGATCGGCAACCGAGCGTGATGTCTCCTGCCAGAGTCCTGCAGAAAGAAGATGATGCCCGATCCGGTAGTCGAGGGTGAGACTGCCGCCGAGGCGCTGGACCGCAGAATGCCAGACCTGCTCTGAAAACGGAGCGCCAGTTTCGGAAGGGGTTGTCGGGTCTGAAACGCTGGCGTCGGTATACGTGCTTGCCCCGTAGAAGAGCGCCTTGCCATGAAGGCGGCTTCCGATCCGGAAGCGATGGGCCAGGGACCCTATGAAATCCTGCGAGACCTGTCCGCTGTCATACGGGGTCAGGGCGGCACGCTCCGCACAGCTATAGGGGCCGCATTGCGCCTCGGCATTTTCAGGGCGCGCCATATCGTAAGCTGCCTCATAATTCGGATAGGTGAAATCCGCACCGCGCCAGCCTAGCTTGTCCAGCATATCGTGGGACACGTTGTTATAGCCCCAGACCTGCGCCTGCGAGGCCGAGAAAAAGGCTGTCAGATCACCCCAGGCGACATCTTGGACCGCCTTGATATTGCCGCGCAGCATGTTCTGCGAGCCCTGCCCCTGATATTTATCCTTGCTGATGCGCTGGAAGCCGGCGAGCACACGCGGTCCCGACGTGCCAAGCGTACCGGATTGCCCTACGAGCGTCGTGACAAGGGTATTGTTGCTCCCTACGGCCTGGTTGACGGCAAGGCTGTGTGTTTCTGTGGGCGCCATGAGCGTGTAGCGGATTTCGCCGCCATTATTGCTGCTCGAAAAAGTGCTCTCGCGTGAGGTACCGGGAGACACGGCAATGGAACCGATCGTATCAGGGACACTGATATTGAGCACATTTGTACCGCTCAGCGTCCCGAAACTCGAATCATTCAGCGGAATGCCCTCAAAGAGAATGCCGAGTTCATTCATATGAAACCCACGCAGAAACAGGCTCGCATCGGATTCATCGAGGCCGTAGGAATCTGATGACGTATAGGAAACACCGGGCGTCTGGGCGAGAAGCGCGAGCGGATTGGAACCACTCAGCGTATTGCGCCAGTCAGCCGGAGTGAGCACGGTCATATTGGGCTGAGCCGCGTGGTGGACATCTCTGGCCACCCTGATGGTCTCGGTCTGAGGAGTCGCCGTATTTGCTGCAATCTTATGGCTCCCCCCTTTAGCCCGAAAAGCCTTCCGGCCGTTTTTCCACTCGGCGGATTTGGCCGCTACCCCGGCGGAATTTTCCGCCTCGAATGCGGCTTTTGCCCTCGCGGCCCCTTCAGTTGCCAGAGCTGTCTCGCAGGGCAGGATAAGGGGAAGCATCAGGCCGGCCATGCAAGCCGCCTGACGCGGCAAAACGATCCGATTCCCCCAGGAATAAGCGGTTTTCCGGTGATGCATATCATGGCTCATGTCGAGATTTTCCCTGTTCGGGAATTCTCTAATGACAATATGCTTTTGAAAGAATGACCTCTTTGGTATGCCCTCTCTATACGAAAGTATATTACCTCAGGACACTCTGATCATTACTTGTGACTGATCTGATCGGTACTTCCGTCTCAATCAGAACCCTGCCACCAGATTGAAATCGCAGAACACGCCCCGATCGCCGCGACTGGCTGCGCGGCGCAGACGCCAGCCTGCGTCGACCGTCATGTTGAGATGCCGATTGATCTTGCTGTTTAGATCAGCCCCGATGCTGGAAAGCGTTACCACACGCGGCCCGATACCGGCCGGATGAACCTGCGAATTATCGCCCCAGTCCCAGAACGCGCCGAGCGTATTGGTGTCTTCCAACGCACTGAACCCCGTCCATTTGCCAAGCGAAAAGCCCTTGGTATTGATCTCCTCGCTGAACATTAGGCCACGACTGCCGAAGGACGTGTTGACGTAATAACCACGCACCGTGCCCATACCGCCAATCATCAGCTGCTCACTATATAGCAGGTTATGGGTCGCGCCCTGCCACGCGGCACGCGTATTGGCCTTGAACCCCCAAGGGAGCGATAAGGCGCGCTTCAGGGTCAGACGGTCATAGACATAATTCGGCTTGGCGTTGGGGAAGATCGTCTCATACCAGCCCCGCTTGTTATAGGCTGAAATGCCGGGCGGTCCGTAAACGATCTGGTTGTTGATCTCGGTCTTGCCCAGAGGGTCTTGCAGCGATCCCATGAATCCGGCGACCAACTGGTTGGTCTCGGCATTGGCCAGAATGAGTGGCACAGCCGCGCTGAACTGGTCCGAGATGGTCGATTTCCAGTCAAAACCAAGCTGTGTCGTGCCATCGAGGCCGAACAACGTACCAAGGGCGATATGGGGCAACATATGCTGCCAGCGCAGAGATGCCTGACCTGAAATACCCTTATTGGTAAGGGGCTGATCGGCCACCGGATAAGAGACCGAATAACTCCCGAAAACCAGCAGGGCATCGCGGGAAGTCAACGGAATTTCCCAGCTGCCATTATGCCCCGTGAAACGCCCTGAGACACTGCGCTGCAACTGATAGGTAAGGATATGCCCCAGATTGAAGGCATTGCCCCATGATATGCCAAGATCCCAGTTCACGCGGCCCAGCGTGGGATCGAGCTGGTTGTTGTAGGCCCCGTAAACATAGAGCGGCAGGCGATCGGCAACCTTCAGATCGACATCCGTCAAACCCGGTGCGTTACCGGGGCGATAGACCATATCGACCGTCCGGAACGGGTTGCTGTTGACCCAGCTCAGATCAGTCTGGAGGCTATCCAGCGAGAGTGTCTGACCTGTTTGCAGCCCGCTCTGGTTGCGAATGGTGCGGTCGGAAAACCACCGATTGCCGACGACCCCTATCGCACCGATGCGATATTCGAGCACATCGATATGCAAGATGCCCTGATGGATCTTCTGGGGCGGTACGCTGACCGTCACGAAGGCATGACCCCTGGCGCGATAATACCCGACCACGACATCGATAAGGGCCTGCATCTGCCCGAAGCGCAGAGCCTGACCGATGAACGGCGTCATGATAGCTGTGAAATCAGGGGAGCGGAGAATATCGAGCCCGGTGGTGGTCAGGGAGGAGCGCCCGTCCTGTTCGCTGATACGCCCTGCAGGCTGGATGATGAGTGCACGAAGCTGGGGCAGCACCAGGCGGTCCGACTGCAAGGCAACGGGCGCGAGATCGTGAGTTCTGCTCGCAGGCGCTGACAGATCCGGAAGATTTGCGCTGCGGCTGGTTGCGCCGGAATGAAAGACCGTCTGAGCCTGCGCCAAGGGGGAATTGGCCATACCAATAACGGCGCAGCAGAGAGCACCGGCCCTGACGAGTCTGACCGTGAAGGGCGTGCATCCTGCCCTCTTCTGTCCCGAATGACCCGAAGCTCGCCTGCGCAGCCCCTTCATGGTCTGGCTTCCTGCGGGGTGGATGCGGTAGCCCGGTCGTCCGATGCGATCGGTGCAAGGCGCGGCTCTGCATGGTCGGGGCGTTCTGTCGTCAGCAGCACATCGCCATCGGGCAAGGCAACGACATGATTGGCCTGCTGCATACCATCGCGATTACCTGCCAGAGCAAACACGTTGCCCCCGGCCGAAGCGAGCGAAGCCGCGGCATCATGAATCATGGCCGCCTTACCCGCGCCATGATGACGACATGGCTCGGGCAGCACATACACGCCTGCGGGGCCAAAAGAGGCGTTCATGGTGGCCTGCGGGCTTGTTCCACCATTCCCTGCGCGTTCGTCATGGTCACGAGCTGTTTTCAGGGGGGCGGCCTGATCCGTCACACCAATCATGACAGCTTCATCCTTGCGGGCGCCGATCCCTGCGCCGGCACTCCCCCTCAGGGCCGGTTCGGATGGCGCACCGCCTGCAACGAACTGGCCTGACGCCACATTGTCGGGCGCCGGGCAGCCGCCAGACACGGCCTGTCCATCAGGCCCGATCAATGTGCCGGCAGGGGTGACACGATAGGTCTCGCCATTCAGCCCGACCTCTGCCTTGACGGGAGAGGGCCGATTGCCAACGACGCTATCGAGCGTGCCATTGGCCGAGGCCGAAGCACGCGCTCCGGGAGCGAAACCGCCCGCCGATTGTGCTCCCTCCGCCCGCTGCGCGTGGCATGGGTTTACCCCTGCGCCAAGCAGCATGATGCCGGAGAAAACAACAGGAAGCGATGACCGCCAGAGACGGCGAAGAGCATGAGGGCGACGCATGGTAACCGGGCAGGAAGACGAGGAAGGGTTCAGTATATCACCAAACCGTGATCGGTGCTGATCGTTCCTGGTTTTTCTTCCGCCACCCCCTGCCCGGACCCGTAATAAAAAGGCCGGATAACGGGAACACAGATCTCGAAGCCTGCTCAGGTCAGGCCATGCCTAAGGCATGGCCCGCCCGGTGACAGGGCAAGATCAGAAGCTGATGCCAGCCTGCAGGAAGGCATAGCGGCCGACAATGAGGCTGCCATACTGATAGATATTGGTGTTCGTCGCCGCATCCATGACGAAGGGCGGCTTCTTGTCGAGCAGGTTGCTGACGCCCGCCTGGAAGTTCCAGCGGTTGAGGCGATAGCCCAGCGTGATGTCATGTGTGAAGATGCCGGGGGTCTTGTACTGTCCGGCTGTCTTGGCCGTCAGATCGGTCACACCGTTATTCCACACCATGCCGCCGATATAGCGCATCATGTAGGTGAAGCTGAAATCGTCATGCTGCCAGGTCGCCTGGGCATAATCGCTTACGCG
>Ga0157362_1000225_pt1 | contig 17729 bp, 13 predicted proteins | sample AttlaeALBM3_FD_111480 | JGI IMG/M metagenome (GOLD analysis project Ga0157362, IMG submission 111480) | Fungus gardens microbial communities from leaf cutter ant in Ribeirão Preto, State of São Paulo, Brazil - Atta laevigata ALBM3 | ecosystem: Host-associated > Fungi > Mycelium > Unclassified ... | reverse complement strand
GCAGCCGTCGCTTGCGGCCGTGGTGCCGGAACTGCGCGACAGGATCGTGACGCTGTCCGGCGTGTCCAAGAGCTACGCAATGACCGGCTGGCGCATCGGCTTCGCCGGCGGACCGGCGCGGCTGATACGCGCCATGGCCACCATTCAGGGACACGCCACGTCCGGCCCGTCCGGCGTCGCGCAGGCGGCGGCTGCCGCGGCGCTGGAGGGTCCGCAGGACCTGGTGGCGACCATGCGCGAAACCTACCGGCGCCGCCGCGACACCGTGGTGGCAGCGCTCCGCCGGATCCCCGGCATGAGCTGCGCGACGCCGGACGGCGCCTTCTACGTCTATCCCGGCATTGCCGGGCTGCTGGGGCGCACCAGCGCCGGCGGGCGGCAGCTTGATACGGACGAGGCGTTCGCGCTGGCTTTCCTGGAGGAGCAGCATGTGGCGACCGTCGCCGGCAGCGCCTTCGGGTTGAGCCCCTATCTGCGCCTGAGCATCGCCTCCGACGATGCCGACCTCGCCGAGGCGTGCCGTCGGCTCGAGGCGTTCTGCTCGGGCTTGCGCTGACCGGAACAGGGGCGACGCTGCTCGCGCCGGGCGGGCGACGGCCGGCGATTGACTTGCGGCGCGTCCGCTCCCCATGATCCCGAACCACGTAACGAGATCCCGACATACGGGACCTATGGCGGCAGGCTCCGGCCGGCGAGCCTTTCGGGGGGACGGCCAGTGGCCTTTGCCGACCGCTTCAGGAACCGGGTCGCCATCGTCACCGGCGGCGCGTCCGGAATTGGCGAGGATGTGGGGCGCCGCCTGACGCAGGAAGGCGCGCAGGTCTGGCTCTGGGACGTGGACGCTGCCGGGCTCGAAGCGGCGCGCGCGCGAACCGGCGCCGCGGGCACATGCGCGCTCGACATCACGGACAATGAGGCGGTCGAGCGGGCGTTGGCGGAAAGCTGTGCCGGCGGGCGGCTGGACGTGCTGGTGTGCAGCGCGGGAATCACCGGACCCAACACGACCCTGCGCGACTATCCGGTCGATGCCTGGCGGCGGGTGATCGAGGTCAATCTCAACGGCCTTTTCCTGTGCAACCGCGCGGCGGTCCCCGTCATGGAGCGGAACGGCTATGGCCGGATCGTCAACATCGCCTCCATTGCCGGCAAGGAAGGCAACCCGAACGCCTCGGCCTACAGCGCGTCCAAGGCGGCGGTGATTGCGCTGACCAAGTCGCTCGGCAAGGAGCTGGCCGGCGGCGGGATACGCGTCAACTGCATCACGCCGGCCGCCGTCCGCACGCCGATCTTCGCGCAGATGGCGCAGTCGCATATCGACTTCATGCTGTCGCGCATTCCCATCGGCCGCTTCGGCGAGATCGAGGAGGTGACGTCCCTGGTCGCCTGGCTGGCCAGCGAGGAATGTTCCTTCAGCACGGGTGCCGTGTTCGACGTCTCGGGAGGGCGCGCGACCTACTGATCCGTGCCCCGCAGAACGAACAAGCCCGCAAACGGGAGGTTGGGAGATGGCGGTTCCGAAGGTGAAGCATGTGCGTGCCAGCGTGGTGCGCGGCGGCGGCGGCGACTATCACGACGTCGAGGACGGGCACTGGATCGACGACCACATCGCGACGCCGATGGCCCGCTATCCCGAATACCGCCAAAGCCGCCGCAGCTTCGGCATCAACGTGCTGGGCACGCTGGTCGTGGAACTCGAGGCCGATGACGGCACCACGGGCTTCGCCGTCACCACGGCGGGCGAGGTCGGCGCCTTCATCGTCGAGAAGCATCTCGCGCGCTTCATCGAAGGCCGGCCGATCACCGACCTCGAGAAGGCGTGGGACCAGATGTACGCCGCGACGCAGTTCTACGGCCGTCGCGGCATCGTCGTGAACGCGATCTCGGCGGTGGACCTCGCACTCTGGGATCTGCTCGGCCAGTGGCGGAAGGAGCCCGTGCACGCCCTGCTCGGCGGCCCGGTGCGCGACGAGCTTCTCTTCTACGCCACAGGCGCCCGGCCGGATCTCGCCAAGGAGCTCGGCTTCATTGGCGGCAAGATGCCGCTGCTGCACGGGCCGGCGGAAGGCGAGGAGGGGATGCGGGCGAACCTCGAGCGGCTTGCCGAGATGCGCGACCGTGTGGGTGACGATTTCTGGCTGATGTACGATTGCTGGATGAGCCTGGACCTGAACTACGCGACGCGTTTCGCGCAGAAGGCGCACGCGTACGGGCTGAAATGGGTCGAGGAGTGCCTTTCCCCGGACGATTACTGGGGCTACGCGGCGCTGCGCAAGGCGGTGCCGCCGGGCATGCTGGTGACGACCGGCGAGCACGAGGCGACGCGCTGGGGCTTCCGCATGCTGCTTGAGATGGGCTGCTGCGACATCATCCAGCCGGACGTGAACTGGTGCGGCGGCATCACAGAACTCATCAAGATCTCGGCGCTCGCCGATGCGCATGGCGCGCTGATGGTGCCGCACGGTTCCGGCCCTTACAGCTACCATTTCTGCTGCACGCGCCAGAACAGCCCGTTCAACGAGATCATCATGAGCGCGCCGAAAGCCGACCGCGTGCTTCCCGCCTTCCATCCGCTTCTGCTCGACGAGCCGGTGCCGACGGGCGGCCGGCTCCGGGTGAGCGCGCTGGACAAGCCCGGCTTCGGCGTCTCGCTCAACCCGGCCTGCAGCCTACAGCGGCCGTACACGCACTGAGGACACGCAACAACGAGCCGCCGGCAAAGAATCGGGCGGCCGACAGGGAGATGCAGAATGGGAGTGGCTCTCGCCGGCGCGGTGCCGGAAACGCGCTATACGGCCTACCTCATCATCGTGGCGCTCGCCGGCTGGGCGCTCGCCTCGTACGACGTCAATCTTCTGGTCCTGGCCTTGCCGGATGTCGCCAAGGGGCTCGGAATCTCCCAGGCGGGGATCGGCGTGCTTGGCTTCTTCGTCTACGGCGCGCAATTCTGCATCACCATCTTCGCCGGCTGGGGAATGGACCGGTTCGGGCGGCGGCGCGTATGGATGGTCTGCCTTGCCGGCACGGCGATCTTCACAGGCCTGACCTACTTCGTTCAGGATTTCTGGCAGCTGGTCGTGGTCCGCGCGCTGGCCTCCGGACTCGCCTATTCGGAACTCGCAGTCTCCATCACCATCGTCAACGAGCAGGTGCCGGCGCGCCATCGCGGCCTGCTGTACTCGATCGTCCAGGGTGGCTGGCCGCTCGGCGTGTTCCTGGCGTCCGGCGTCTATCTCGCGTTCGGCTCCTATGGCTGGCGCACCGTGTTCCTGCTGGGCGTCCTGCCGATCCTGGCCGTCATCATCGGGCGGATCTTCATCCGCGAATCGGAACGCTTCGAGCATGTGGACGAGCTGAAGCGCGCGCGGCTGGCCGGTGACGAGGGGCGGGTGCAGGCGCTGCTGCAACGCCATGCGGTCGCGGTGGAAGAGATGGACCGGGTCACGATCGGCCAGCTCTTCGCGAAGGCCGGCTATGTGCGCCGCCAGCTGATCCTGCTGTCCGTCGTCTGGATCTTCTACGGCGCGACCTATGTCGCCTCGAACTTCTACATCACCTACTGGCTGACCAGCTTCAAGGGCTTCACCTCGAAGGAGGCAAGCACGCTGCTGCTGGCCTGCGGGGGAATCGGCTACTTTTTCTACGTGCTGGGCGGGGTTCTGGGGGAGCGCTACGGCCGACGCGAGGTGATCATCGCGACCGGTGCGCTGGTGGCACCGCTCGGGCTGCTGTTCCTTTGGGTGCAAAGCACGACGGCCGTCGTGATCGTCTATTTCCTGCTCTACCAGGCGACGAACGGCACATGGTCCGGCGCCGGCTATGCCTATCAGGGCGAGAGCTTCCCGACGCGCGTCCGCGGCACGGCCGTCGGCTTCCTCAGCGCCATGCAGATTGTCGGCTTCGTGGTCGGCACGCTGCTCTGGACGCTGCTGAGCGAGACCGCCTCGCCGGACATGACCTGGTTCGTGCTGGCCGTCGTCGTGGCGCTGGGGCTGTGGGTGACGCTCCTGCTCCGGCGCATTCCGCCGAAGCAGGAACTGGAGGCGATCAGCGTGTGAGCGCGGGGGCTTCCGTCACGGCTGCAGGCGGAACAAGGGCGAGTGCGCTTCCGCCTCCGCCTCGATGCTGCATTCCTTCGCGTCCGGCCTCCCGGCCTGGGCGCGCAGCGCGGCGAGCTCGGCCCGCGCGCGCTCCATGTCGCCGCGGAACTTCTCGCTGCCATGCAGGGCACTGACCATCGCGGCCGCGTTGACGAAGCCGCTCTGCACGTCGCTGACCCAGTGCACGCCGCAGACGATTCGGCTTTCGGCCATCGTGCGGCCGCGTTCCAGGATCTCCGTCGCGCGGTCGGGCACGAGCTCGGAGAGCAGGAGGGCGATGCCGTATTCCAGCGTGGTGTGTCCCGACGGGTAGGAGGGGCTGCGAGTCAGTCCCTCGCTGCGGGCGACGCAGATGGGCTGGTCGTTGCCGACGAAGGGGCGCGGCTTCTTCCAAAGCTGCTTCGCGCCCTCGATCTCGACGCTCATGTCGGATCCGGCATGGGACAGGATGAAGACGAGGGTCGGCGCCTTCGCCGGGTCGATCGCGAAGCCGAGCGCGCAGGAAAAGTCCGACAGCAGGTCCTTCACACCGAGGCGCGCATCCTGTTGCGCCAGACGCCACCGGTCCGTGTCCTTGTAGCGGCGCGCGGACAGGAACGTGTCCTCGTCGAGCTTCGCCTCGACCGAACCTGCGACCGGCGGCTGCGGCAGGATCCTGGCGGCATCGGGCAGGGTGGGACCGGACAGGTAGGTGCCCGGCTGCGGGCGGTCGTGCGCCGGCTGCGTGGCGACGGCAGGGGCGGCAAGGGCGGGGCCGGCGAGGGCGCCCGCCGTCAGCACGGTGTACAGGAGAAGCGACAGGCGGCTCATTTCATCAATGTCCTGCTGAGATAGGTGTATTCGAGGGCGGCTTCCTCGGCGGCCTCGCGCAGATTGGCCCCGGCGGCATGTCCGCCTTCCGTTTGCTCGAAATAATAGAAGGGCAGCCCCATCGCCTCCATCTTCGCGGCGAAGCGGCGTGCATGCACCGGCCCGACCCGGTCGTCCTTCGTCGTCGTGAAGATGAAGGGAACGGGATAGGCGACGCCCGGCTTCAGGTTCTCCAGCGGCGAGATCGAGCGCAGGAAAGCGCGCTCGGCGGGAACATGGACGCTGCCGTACTCGCCGACCCAGGAGGCGCCGGCCGACAGCGTCTCGTAATGCATCATGTCCAGCAGCGGCACGTCGATGATGACGGCCTTCCACAATTCGGGATGCTGAGTGAATTCGACGCCCATCAGCAGGCCGCCGTTGGAGCCGCCGCGAATGCCGAGCCTGTCCGGCGATGTGAGCTTGCGCGCGACGAGGTCGTGCGCCACGGCGGCGAAATCGTCGTAGATGTGCTGGCGCTTCGTCTTCAGCCCCGCATCATGCCAGCGCGGGCCGAACTCGCCGCCGCCGCGTATGTTGGCGAGCACGTAGACGCCGCCGCGCGCGAGCCACAGCTTGCCGAGCGTACCGGAATAGGCCGGCGTCATCGACGCGTTGAAGCCGCCATAGGCATACAGCAGCGTCGGGTTCCGCCCGTCGAAGGCGATGTCCTTCCGGCGCACCACGAAATACGGGATCTTCGTCCCGTCCGTCGACACGGCCTGGTGCTGCTCGACCAGGAACGGGGCCGCGTCGAACTTGGGCGGGAGGGACTTGATCTTTTCGGCGCTCCCTTTTCGCGCGTCCGCCTGCCAGAGTTCCGTCGGCGTCAGGAACCCGGTGACGTCGAAGAAGGCCGTCTCGCCATGGATGGTGCTGTCGGCCAACGCGACGGACACATTGTCCGGCAGCGGCAGGCGATGCGCCGCCCATCCATGCGCGCCCGGCGTGAACACCCAGCCTTGCCCGCGCACATTGTCGTAGATCGCGGCCACGACGGAGCTGGCCGTGACGCCCGCATCGTCGAGCGACTGGGTCGGGCTGGGTGCGAAGATCGTCTCGGGCGCTGCGTCCGGATGCGCCGGATCGAGTGCCACCACGCTGCCCGCGGGGACGGGTGCGCCGATCTTGGGCGTCCAGTCCTCGTTGATCTGCAGGATGAGCCGCCCGTCCAGCAGCCCCTTGACCAGCACCTGTGCCGGCAGGTCCAGCCGGACCAGCCCGTGCGGCGTGACCAGGTGGATCTCGCTGTCGAAGAAGCTGATCGCCCGCGTGATCAGCGTCACCCGGTGGCCTTGCCCGTCCACCAGCGTCGTCGGCATCACCTCCATGTCCGTCGGCTGGCCGCGATAAACCTCCCGCGCCTGCGCGAGGGGCTGGCCGCGCTTCAGTGCCTTGACGATGAAGGCGTAGCTGGAAGGCGTCATGCTGCCCGGCCCCCAGTCGCGGGCCACGAGCAGCGTGTCGTCGTCCACCCAGGCGACGTCCTGCTTGGATCGGGGCAGGGCGAAGCCGCCGGATACGAAGCGCATCGTCCGCAAGTCGAACTCACGGAGCGTCACCGCATCCTCGCCGCCATCGGACAAGGCGAGGAGGCAGCGTTGCTCAGCCGGTTCCGGGCAATCGCTGCCTTTCCACACCCAGTTGGCACCCTCCGCGCGGGCCAGCGCGTCCAGATCGAGGAGGGTCGTCCAGGCGGGCGTGGCGGAGCGGTAGGAAGCGGGGGTCGCCTTCCGCCACAGGCCCCGCACGTGGGCCTCGTCCTGCCAGAAATTGGTGATGGCGCCGCCGAGCTGCGCGGGTGCGGGGATCCGGTCGTGCGCCTGCGCGACCGCCAGCGCCGTGTCATAAAGCGGCTTGTAGAGCGGGTCGGCTTGCAGCACGTCGAGCGTGCGCTTGTTGTGCGACGCGACCCACTGCATCGCCTGGGCGCCGTCGATGGCGGTGAGCGCGGCGGGCGGCGTCCAGTCGGACCCGAGCGGAGCGGCATGCGCGGCGGCCGCGGGGCCGAGCAGGAGGGCGGCGGCGAGGAGGGCGGATCGCATGGAAGCCAGACTAGCTGCCGGTCCGGCAGCCCGCTAGCTACGCTCCCGAAAGGAACGGCTCCAGGCGCGCCAGCACCATCTCCGGGGCTTCCTCCGGCATGAAGTGCCCGGCCTCGACCACGCCGCCGGTCACCGGGCCCTCCGAACAGGCCTGCCAGAGCTGCCTCGGATCGTACCAGCCGCCGATCCGCCCGCGCCGCGCCCAGAGCAGCAGGATAGGGCAGGCGATGCGCCGACCGGTGCCGCGCATGTCGATATCCAGCACCGGCACCGGGCCGTCCGCCGCGGCGCCATGCCCGCGCGTCTCCTCGTTCCAGGGACCTTCCAGCAGGTAATCGGCCACGGCTTCGGGGTGGAAGATTTCAGGCGCGTCGTCGGGTGCCGCCAATCGGAACCAGTCCTCCGGCGCCCGGACGATCAAGGCTTCCGGCTTGGGGTGGAGCTGCGCGAACCAGCAGGCGCGGTAGCCGGACAGGGCATAGGCCATGTCGGAGCGGCCAGAATGATCCACCAGCGGGACCGCCTCGAGGATGGCGAGCCGTTCCACGCGCTCCGGAGCGTTGAGCGCCAGCCGTGCCGCCACATGGGCGCCGAAATCGTGTCCGACCGCGGCGAAACGCTCGTGGCCCAGCCGGTCCATCAGCGCCAGCAGGTCGTGCGCGAGCTCCGCCACCACGAGATGTGCCGGCAGGTCAGGGCAGACGATCTGGAAGCGTTCGGCCAGGTGCGGCGCCATGGCATGCCACATCACATGCGTTTCCGGCTGGCCGTGCAACAGCAGCACGACCGGCGCGCCCGGTCTGCCGCCAGTGCGGAGCCGGTACCGTGTGCCTGCGACCGTGAGCGTGTGAAGTTCGAAACCGGGAAAGAGCATCGCCGTCCGTGAGCGCCATCGTCCCGCCCTTAGTTCCCCACGCAGCCTTGCATCGCAAGCGGGACTTCATGCCACAAGGAGCGCCCGACCGAGTGGAGGATGCATGTCAGGCCTGGACCCCGAGGATTGGCGCGACCTGCGCGCGCTGGGCCACCGGATGCTCGACGACATGATCGACCGGCTCCAGACGCAGGCGGAGCGGCCGGTATGGCAGCCGATGCCCGGGGAGGCGCGGGCGTCCCTGCGCACATCCCTGCCGGACCAGCCCAGTGATCCTGCGCGGCTCTACGACACCTTCCGGAGCACGATCGTCCCCTATGCGCTTGGCAACACCCATCCTCGCTTCATGGGCTGGGTGCATGGCGGCGGCACGGGGGTCGGCATGCTGGCGGAGATGCTGGCGGCCGGCCTGAACGCGAACCTCGGTGGCCGGGACCATGCCCCTATCGAACTGGAACGCACCGTCATCGGCTGGGCGGCGGAGATGGTGGGCATGCCCGCCTCCACCTCCGGCCTGCTGGTCACTGGCTCCTCCATGGCCAACATGATCGCGCTGCTGGTGGCGCGACGGGCGGCGGTGGGGCCGGACGTCCGGCGTGCCGGCGTCGGCGGGCGGGGCCTCGTCGGCTATGCCGGGGCGAACGCCCATGGATGCATCGCGCGGGCCTTCGACATGGCGGGACTCGGCACCGAAGCGCTGCGGCTCATTCCCGTGGACGAGGCCTTCCGGATGGATCCGGCGGCGCTGGCTGCGGCGGTGGCTCGCGACCGGGAGGCGGGGCTGCGGCCGTTCTTCGTCGCCGCGACGGCGGGCAGCGTCGATACCGGCGCGGTCGACGATCTCGCCGCCATCGGGGCATTCTGCCGGCAGCAGGGGCTGTGGTTCCACGTCGATGGCGCCTTCGGCGCGCTCGCCTGCCTGTCGCCCACGCTGAAGCCGCGCCTGGCGGGTATCGAGGGGGCAGACAGCCTCGCCTTTGATTTCCACAAATGGGCGCAGGTGCCGTACGATGCCGGCTGCATCCTGGTGCGCGACGGGCAGGCCCAGGCGGATGCGTTCGCCCAGACCCTGGCTTATCTTGCGCGGGAGGATCGCGGCGCCGCCGGCAACGCGCCCTGGCCGTGCGATCTGGGCCCCGACCTGTCGCGCGGCTTCCGGGCACTCAAGGTATGGATGACGCTCGGCACGTACGGGGCCGGGCGGCTCGGGCAGATGGTGGACCGCGCCTGCGCCGTCGCCCGGCATCTGGCCGCGCGCGTGGAGCGCGAAGCGCGGCTCGAGCTGCTGGCGCCCGTGCCGCTCAACATCGTCTGCTTCCGCGTCCGCGATGGCGCGGACGATCTGGACTGGCTGAACGGCGAACTGGTCAAGGACCTGCACGAGGCGGGGATCGCCGTGCCGTCCACCACGACGATCGGCGGCCGGCGGGCGATCCGCGCGGCGATCGTCAACCACCGGACGACGGAAGAGGATGTGGACGCGATGGTCGACGGCCTGCTGATGCTGGCGGAGCGCCGGGCGTCGGGCCCCGGCCAATGATGAAGATCCTGTTAAAGCCTTCCGGAACGGCCCGCCCGCGCCGTTACGCGGGGCGAGCGCGCCCGTATCATCGGACGGAACAAAATCGTCCGATGAGAAAGCACCGATGGCTGACAGCACCACCCCGGTAAGCCTGAGCGGCAACGCGACCTACACCAACGACGACACGCTCGACACGACCAAGACCGCCGTGGCGATCGATCTGGCGAACAGCCAGTCCATCACCATCGCCAATGGCGGCACCATCGAGTCGGGCAATCGCGGGATCGACGCTACCGGCACCGCCGTGTCGGGCGAGTCCATCACCATCGACAACACCGGCACCATCCAGGGATCGGACGACGGCATCCGTATCAACGCCGACATGCCGGGCGGCACGGTCTCCCTGACCAACAGCGGAACGATCACCTCCACCACCGACGGGCAGGCGATCGATTTCGACGCGCTGGAAACGGCCTCGTCCGTGACGATCACCAACCAGGCGGGGGGCGTGATCACCTCCACCGATGCCGACGCGGTGCGTCCGGGCGGCAACGCGGTGGTGGACAATGCCGGCACGATCTATGCCGGGGGCGCCAACGGCGCCACGAAGAACGACGGCATTGACTTCCAGAGCCATTCCGGCACCGTGAACAATTCCGGCACGATCTCGGGCGCGCGGCACGGCATCACCAGCGACACGGGCGTCACCGTCTCCAACACGGGCAGCATCACCGGACGCGACGGCTCCGGCGTCGGCTCCGATGGCGACGGCACGGTGACGAACAGCGGCACCATCACGGGCGCCTATGACGGGTCGGGAACCGGCGACGGGGACGGCGTCGACATCGATGGCCTCGCGACCATCACGAACTACGGCACCATCCAGGGCACGGGCGCGGCCGGCGACGGCTCCGACGGCCTGCCGAACACCAGCGAGGGCGTGTCCATCGGCGGCGGATCCGTCGTCAACGCGGCGGGCGCCACGATCAGCGGCGCGAACAACGGCATCCTGGTCGACAATAGCAGCCAGGGCGACGCGCCCTACGCCACCACGGTCACCAACGCCGGAACGATCCAGGGCCTCGACGGCTACGGCATCGTCATCACCGACACGTTCGGCGACACGATCACCAACTCCGGCACCATCTCCGGCACGACGGACGCGATCCTGCTCGGCAGCGGCAACGACACGCTGAACATCGAGACCGGTTCGGTCATCAACGGCACCGTCGATGGCGGCGCCGGCACCAACATTGTCAATTTGAGCGGAAGCGGCACCTTTGCCGGCGCGGTCGACTTCCAGACGCTGAACGTCTCCGGCACCTGGCTGCTGTCGGGCGACCAGTCCTACACCAGCCTCAACGTCGCCGACGGCGCCAGCGTCACGCTGGAAGGGGCGGCAAGCGCCGGCGAGACCGTCACCTTCGGAGGCGCCGGCACGCTGGTGCTGGACGCGCCGGCGAACTTCGCCGCGACCGTCGCCGGCTTCGGGGCAGGCGATGCGCTCGTCTTCGCCGGCCTGTCCTACACGGGCAGCGAAAGCGTCTCCATCGCCGGAACGACCTTGACCGTGACGTCCGGGGACGTGAGCTACAGCGTCACCCTCGCGGACGCGCCGACGGGCGACGTCTCCGCCGCCCGCGCCGCCGACGGGGCGCTCGAACTGGTGGAGGTCGCCTGCTTCCTGCCGGGCAGCCGCATCCTGACCCCGGCGGGGGAGCGTGCGGTGGAGGCGCTGCGGGTCGGCGAGCTGGTGACGACCCTTGTGGGCGGACGGCACGTTGCGCAGCCGGTCGCCTGGATCGGTACGCAGGAGATCGAGACGCAGGGCAATCCGGAGCGCTTCCCGGTGCGCATCGCCCGCGATGCGGTGGCGCCGGGCGTCCCGACGCGCGACCTGTTCGTCACGCCGGAGCATTGCCTGTTCCTCGGCGGCGGGCTGATCCCGGCGCGCATGCTGGTCAATGGCGGGAGCATCGCGCGCGTCCCGCGCTGTCGCTACCGGGTGTTCCATGTCGAGACGCCGCGCCATGCAATCATCCTGGCGGAAGGCCTCGCGACCGAGAGCTTCCTCGACACGGGCAACCGTCGGCATTTCGCGCAACCGGGCGTGCTTGCCGTGCTACCGACGCAGAGCCCGAAGAACTGGGTGCAGGACGCGGCCGCACCCTTGCTGGTGCAGCGCGCGCATGTCGAGCCTGTGTGGCGGGCGCTGTCCTCGCGCGCAGCCGGGCTCGGCTACCTCCTCCCGGACAACGGGACCGTGACGGACGAGCCGGAGCTCCGGCTTCGTCTCGCGGATGGCCGCCTGCTGACGCCTGTCCACGTTGCGGACGGGCAGCATCTCTTCGCCTTGCCGAAAGTGACGACAGGAGGCCGGCAGGCGCCGGCACTCCTGTCGCGCAGCGACCGGCCGAGCGACGTGATCGGTCCGTTCCTCGACGACCGCCGCCAACTGGGCGTCCTGGTGCTGGAGATCGTCGCCCAGGGTCCCGACGGCGACGTGCCGCTGGCCTTCAGCACGATGGGGGAAGCTGGCTGGCACGCGCCCGAGGCAGGTACCGCGGCCCGCTGGACGGACGGCGCGGCCAGCGTGGCCCTTCCGTCCGATCACGCTGTAGACCTGATCAGCGTGCGGATCGGCGCCGCCGGCCCTTACCGCGTGACGGAGGCGGCGAGGGTGGCGCGGACCGCCTAGCGGTCCAGCACGACGCGCTCGAGCGCCGAGCGGATGCGCGCGCTGTCCGGGCTGGTGACGGAGGAGAACCAGCTGGACAGCGTGCCGTCGCGGGCGATGACGTATTTGTAGAAGTTCCAGCGCGGGCGGGAGAGTATTCCGCCCTCCCGTGCCAGCCAGCGGAACATCGGGTGCGTCTCCGGCCCGCGGACGTGCAGCTTCTCCGTCATGGGGAAGCCCACGCCGTAATTGCGCTGGCAGAAGCTGGCGATCTCCTCCGCCCCGCCCGGCTCCTGGCGGCCGAAATCGTCGCACGGCACGCCGATCACCACGAGGCCGCGCTCCCGGTAACGCGCCCAGATGGCCTGCAGCCCCTCATATTGCGGCGTGAAGCCGCATTTGGAGGCGGTGTTCACGACAAGCAGCGGCTGCCCGGCATAGGCCTTGAGCGGCAGCGGCGACCCGTCCAGGGCGGTGAAGTCGAACTCGAACGCGTTGGTCATGGCGCCTGATTACGCGGCTTCGGCCGAAATGGCATCGCCCAGCGTGCTCACGATCCGGTCGATATGCGCGCGCTCCAGGATCAGGGGCGGGGACAGCGCCACGATGTCGGCCGTGGTGCGGATGAGCAGGCCGGCCTCGAAGCAGCGCTGCATGATCCGCCCGGCGCGGTTGGCGGGCTTGCCCGGAGTCGGATCGAGCTCGATCCCCGCGATCAGCCCCGCGTTGCGGATGTCCCGCACGCCGGGCCGGTCGCGCAGCGTATGCACCGCCTCCTGCCATTCCGGCTCGATGGCACGCGCCCGCGCCGGCAGTTCCTCGTCGCGGTGGATGTCCATGGTGGCGATGGCGGCGGCACAGGCCAGCGGGTGGCCGGAATAGGTGTAGCCGTGGAACAGCTCGATGCCCGGCGCGGCATTGTCCACCACCGTCGCATAGACCTCGTTGCTGACGGCGACGGCCCCCATCGGCACGGCCGCGTTGGTCAGCCCCTTCGCCATGGTGATCATGTCGGGGATCACGCCGAACCGGTCCGCGGCGAAGTTGGCGCCCATGCGTCCGAAGCCGGTGATGACCTCGTCGAAGATCAGCAGGATGCCGTGCTTCGTGCACAACGCGCGGAGCCGCTCCAGATAATCGAGCGGCGGCACCAGCACGCCTGTCGACCCGGCCACCGGCTCGATGATCACGGCGGCAATGCTGTCCGGCCCGTGCAGCTGAACCAGGTCCTCGAGCGCGTCCGCCCGGTCCGCCCCATGCTCCGGCTGTCCTTTGCTGAACAGGTTCAGGGGCGAGTGGGTGTGTGGCAGGTGGTCGACATTGCCCAGGAGCGGGCCGAACTGCGCCTTGTTGGCGCCGATGCCGCCGACGGACAGGCCGCCGAAATTGATGCCGTGATAGCCGCGCTCACGGCCGATCAGCTTCACCCGGCCGGCCTGGCCACGCGCGCGGTGATAGGCCAGCGCGATCTTCAGCGCCGTGTCCGCGCTTTCCGAACCCGAGTTGGTCCAGAAGATGCGGTCGAGCCCCGCCGGCGTCATCTCCGCGAGACGCGACGCCGCCTGGAACATCAGCGGGTGCGCCATCTGGAAGGGCGGCGCGTAGTCGAGCGTCGCGGCGGTGCGCTGGATCGCCTCGACGATCTGGCGCCTGCCATGGCCGGCATTCACGCACCACAGGCCGGAGGTCGCGTCCAGGATCTCGCGTCCTTCGGGCGTCCAGTACGTCATGCCCTCCGCGCGTCCCAGCAGGCGGGGCGCCTGCTTGAAGCTGCGGTTGGCGGTGAAGGGGAGCCAGAGCGCCTCCAGGTCGTTCGGCGCCGTCGGCGTGATGTCCATCTGTCGGTCCTCGGAATCAGGCGCGGGTGGGAAAGCAGATCGGCGCGAAGGCGGGACGGGGCACGTACCGCCCGTCGCCGGGCGAGGTGCGCAGCTCGCCCTCGTGCCAAACGAGCCGGCCGCCGGCGATCGTGGAGCGGGCGAGGCCGGTCACCTCCATCCCCTCGAACACGTTGAAGTCGATATTCTGGTGGTGCGTCCGGGCCGAGATCGTCCGCGTGCCGTGCGGGTCCCACAGCACCAGGTCCGCATCCGCGCCCACCGCCACCGCGCCCTTGCGCGGATGGATGTTGAAGATCTTCGCGGTGTTGGTGGAGGTGACCGCCACGAATTCCTCCGGCGTCAGCCGGCCGGTGCGGACGCCGTGGTGCCAGAGCACGCTCATCCTGTCCTCGATGCCGGCGGTGCCGTTCGGGATCAGAGTGAAATCGTCGCGGCCGTTCGCCTTCTGCGGCGCGCAGAAGCAGCAATGGTCGGTGGCGGTGGTCTGCAGCTGCCCTGAAGCAAGCCCGGCCCAGAGTGCCGCCTGATGCGATCTGGGCCGAAAGGGCGGGCTCATCACGTGGGCCGCCGCGAAGGCGAAGTCCGGCGAATCATAGACGCTGTCATCGACCACCAGATGCTGCGCCAGCACCTCGCCGAACACGCGCTGCCCGTTGGCGCGCGCCCGGCCGATCGCCGCCGTCGCCTCGGCCGTGGAGACATGCACGATGTAGACCGGCGCATGCAGCAGGTCGGCGATGGCGATGATGCGCTGTGCCGCTTCGCCCTCGACCTGCGGCGGCCGCGACAGCGGATGGCCTTTCGGCCCGGTGATCCCCTCCGCCAGCAGCTTGCGCTGCAGGTGGGCCACCGCCTCGCCATTCTCCGCATGCACGTTGCACAGCGCGCCGAGCGACAGCGCGTGACCGACGCTGGCGAGCAGCACGCCGTCATCGACCATCAGCGCGCCCTTGTAGGCCATGAAATGCTTGAAGCTGTTGACGCCGTGCTCGCGCACCAGCGTCGCCATCTCGTTTGCGACGGTGTCGGACCAGTGCGTGACCGCGACATGGAAGCTGTAGTCGCACACCGCCTTGGCCGCGCGCTCCGACCAGGTGTGCCAGGCTTCGAGAAGCGACCCGCCGGGGGCCGGGATGGCGAAGTCGATGATGGTGGTGGTGCCGCCGGCCACGGCGGCTTCCGTCCCGGTGCGGAAATCATCCGTGGAGACCTCGCCCATGAAGGGCATCTCCATGTGCGTGTGCGGGTCGATGCCGCCCGGCATGACGAGCAGGCCGCCCGCATCCAGCCGTTCGGTCTCGCCCGGCGCGTCGAGGTTCTGCCCGATGGCGGCGATGCGGCCGCCTTCGAGCAGCAGGTCCGCCCGCATGCGGCCTTCCGCCGTCTGGATCGTGCCGCCTGCGACGAGGAGGGGCCGGACGTCTCGGGGCATGGAGCACTCCATGGGCGTGGGTCGGGAGCCGATCCTTCCGCGCGGGAAAAACTGGACCGGATGGTCAGGATGCTGCCACGTGTTGGCAGATGCAACAGCTTCGCCTCCGGCCGCCATGCCGACGCATGCAAATCTCGGGCCTTGCACGGCTTCGGCTTGTGCCGGAAAACGAACGGGGCGCGAAACGAAGGAATCCCGGACGGGACGGGTTCCGGTCAGGCGGCATGGTGCAAGCGAACGCGATGAGCAGAACCCTCGAGCCGGACGGCGCACAGACGGCACGGGCGCCGGGACTGCCGGGCGCGCCGCGCCGCGCCAGCACCGCACAGATCCTCCGCGCGGCGGAGGAGCAGTTCGCCAGGCACGGGTTCGGCGGCACCACGGTGGCCGCCATCGCCGAGGCCGCCGGCCTGCCGAAGGCCAACCTGCATTATTATTTCGGCAGCAAGGAGGCGCTTTACCGCGCCGTCCTGGAGGACATCCTGTCCAACTGGCTGCGCGACGCCGATCTCTGGATCACCCGTGAGCGCAGCGCCCGGGAAGGGCTCGGCGGCTATATCAGGGCCAAGATGGAGTGGACGCGCGCCCGCGGCGACGCGTCGCGCATCTTCGCAGGCGAGCTTCTCGCGGGCGCACCGCACATCCGGCAATTCCTCGGCCTGGAGGTGCGCGGCTATGTCGAGCGCATGGACGCCGTGTTCCGCCACTGGGCCGCGTCCGGCGAGATGCGGCCGGTCCCGGCCACGCATTTCCTGTTCTGCATCTGGGCGATGACGCAGAGCTACGCCGATTTCACGCCCCAGATGGAGGCGGTGCTGCTTCGGCAGGACGGGCTGACGGCAGGGGATTACGAGGATGGAACGTCCATGATCCTGAGCCTCGTTCTGGATGGCACGCTGACGCCGGCAGGCAACGGTGGCTGATCCTCTCCTGCGCGGGCTACCCGGCATCCTCGTCCTGCTCGTCGTCGGGGTGCTGTTCTCCGCCGACCGCAAGCGCATCCGGCCCCGGATCGTGCTGGCCGCGCTGGCCTGCCAGGTGCTGCTGGGCGCGCTGATCCTGTTCGTGCCGGCCGGCCGCGCCGCGCTGGACGCCGCGTCCGCCGCCGTGAACCGCGTGCTGGGCTACGGCAATGACGGCGTCGCCTTCATCTTCGGCGACCTGGTCGGGCCGCGCATGGCGACGCTCTTCCCCGATGGCGGCTTCGTCTTCGGACTGCGGGTGCTGCCGCAGATCATCTACATCTCCGCGCTCATCGCGGTGCTGTACTATTTCCGCATCATGCAGACGCTCGCCCGCGTGCTGGGCGGCGCGGTCCGGATCGCCATCGGCACGTCGCGGATCGAGAGTTTTTCGGCGGTCACGACCATCTTCCTCGGCCAGAGCGAGATGCCGGTCGCGCTCAAGCCCTATGTTCCGATGCTGACGCGCGCCGAGCTGTTCACCGTCATGGCGAGCGGCACGTCCTCCGTCGCCGGTTCCGTTCTCGCGGGCTATGCCGGGCTCGGCGTGCCGCTCGACTACCTGCTCGCCGCGTCCTTCATGGCGATCCCCGGCGGGCTCCTGTTCGGCAAGCTGCTGATGCCGAGCGACGAGCCGACCCGCATCACCGAGCTCGACGTGTCCTTCGAGGAGCGGCGTCCGGCCAACATCTTCGAGGCGATCTCGGCTGGCACCAGCAACGGCATCCATGTCGCGGTGGCGGTCGGCGCGATGCTGATCGCCTTTATCGGCCTGATCGCCTTCCTCAACGGGCTGATCGGGCTCGTGAGCGGCTGGGTGGGGCTGCCGAACCTGTCGCTGGAGGCGATCCTCGGCGCCGTCTTCGCGCCATTGGCCTGGCTGATCGGCGTGCCGTGGGCGGAAGCGCACGGCATCGGCGGCATCATCGGCCAGAAGATCGTCTTCAACGAGTTCGTCGCCTACGTGCACCTTTCGCCCATGATCAAGGCGCACATCTACCCGCCCCACGTGGTCGCCATCGTGTCCTTCGCGCTCTGCGGGTTCGCCAACTTCTCTTCCATCGGCATCCTGCTGGCCGGCTATGGCGCAGTGGCGGAAGAGCGCCGCTCCGAGGTTGCGCGCATGGGGCTGAGAGCAGTGCTGGCGGGGACCTTGTCGAACCTGATGAGCGCCACGATCGCCGGAATGTTCATCTGGTAGGCAAAAGTTTGCACAGAAAGAAGGCGATCAGGCGCCCTTTTCAGCACGTTGGCCTGCTTTCGATATAACCTGACCGATCGATCAGCTTTTTCTTTGACGCCGCATGTGCCTGCTCCTTAGGATAGGTCCCACGGAGGGATCACCATGGGCGATTGTCTGCTGAATGTGGACGCACCGATCAGGCCGGCGCGGCTCGATCCGGAGGTCCTGCGGGTCAATTTCGGGGATG
>Ga0157362_1000224_pt1 | contig 17769 bp, 5 predicted proteins | sample AttlaeALBM3_FD_111480 | JGI IMG/M metagenome (GOLD analysis project Ga0157362, IMG submission 111480) | Fungus gardens microbial communities from leaf cutter ant in Ribeirão Preto, State of São Paulo, Brazil - Atta laevigata ALBM3 | ecosystem: Host-associated > Fungi > Mycelium > Unclassified ... | reverse complement strand
GATAATGTTAATCATTTACACACTGAAAAAAATTTCTGGTTGAAAATAGACGAATCAGAATCTGATTAAGGACCGGATTTGACAATTCCCTTAGAAGGACCATAAGAGCTATTGGCTCCACGCACATTTTTTAATTAAATAAAATTTCAATCATTTTATATAATTGAAAATTTTTTTTACTAAAATTAAGAACATCACAAAAAAAATCACAAAAGGATATCACGTGCAAAATTGAAAAAAGTTATATTAGTTTGAATTTCGCGAGCAGCTAAATTGACTACCTCAATTCTTCGAGTGTTAAATTTATTAGAATTTTAATTGAAATAACTGGAATAATGGTTGATACAATATTTCTGATAAGATCTACTAGAATTCTTATTATCAACTTAAATAATTATTAATTATTCAATAATTAATCAGAATTCTAGTTATCTCAACTAAAATTCTAGATTTAACAAGAAAATTCTGATTTTGTTTAGAATTATTATTTGATCTAATCAGACCATTTTTTTCAGTGAAATGAAATAGATCAATGCATTCATTACATAATTAATCACTTTAGTCACATTCTTTAAATTTTATCAGTTGATAAAGAGAATTATGTAAAATATATTGCTTTACTTCCGAATTGAATAAATATATAATGAATTAGAAATAATTTTATTACAAACTTAAATTTTTCAGATTTTTATAAAACTATATAAATCATTTTTTTTTTTCAAAAGGATAATACAGTTTTTTTTTATCCAGTGAATTCTTATTGCAGTACCTAAGAATCAGCTCATAATTGCATTATACATGAGATTATTTTAATACTGAATAGCAGGAGCAATAAAATTTGGATGCAATTTTATATCCAGAGTGAAAAAAGATAAATATAAATTCCTTAACGTGAGCTTAATGTGCATGCGTGTATGCATGTAGGTAAATAAACGCATGATTCTTCGCACTTTATCATGATGACAGAAATTGTGTTAGGCGAACGCTAATCTCGATGGAAGACTCTGAGTACAATGGAATGACGCGCGTATCTTCTTATGATACCTCATGCAAATGAATATTGACTCTTCGTCGCAATGGGTATTACAGCCGACCGCCTGTCATGCGTAAATCATTCATGCGTTCGAGCGCATAAGTTCAAGAACAATAGTGTTTGTGCTCCGATCTATATAACGTAAATACAATTTTACTTCAGCACAACCGGCGGCAGCAACAGCAACGGCAGCAGCGGTGGCGGCGGTGGCGGCGGCTGTTCATTGTGCCTGCGATGGTGGCAAGCAGCTCTTGTGCCACTGACCCACAAGCACACTTACCTATGTTATACTATGCCTGCTATATTCCGTTCCGTTGTCGTTGTAGTTGCCTTAATGCCCATACATACCGCGATATCAACCGCGACACGGTGCGACGTCGCAGAGAAGTGCGACATCCAGGGACCCTCGCATTGAAAATTCATCGTAATTTCCAACGCCACCAACATGCCGACAGCACGCTTGACCCGATCGGTTTTAATGGAGCCTCGGGATTAGTGAAGCGTATCTTTGACGCTTCCTGCTCGCTCGCTCGCACCGCATCTTTTTAAGTGTAATGTTACGAGCCAGCAGATCTTGAATCAAATATTTTATAGATTCTTGGGTAAATGGGACAATGTAATCATTCTTCAATGATAAAATCAATATTGCTTTTTATCATTTCTTCTGAGATAAATGTAACTTAATTACCTAATGTAACTTAATAATTTTAGAATAACTTTTACAATTTCTTTAATTTTTAACTTTATTATATAGAACTATACATAAAATTGAATATTTATAAACAATAAGATCCGGTTTGGATAGATAAGGTCTTTTCATAATTTAGTATTTTTTTTGTATTCATATGCGTCTACGTCATTTAGTATTGTTTAATTTAAATAATTTTTAATAATTAATTTAATTTTCACAAAAAATAATTGTATTCTCTATTTGCCAGATTTATTATTTTTAATTTTAGTATAATACTACCAAAGTTGAGTTAAAATGCTCAGTTTGTATTATATCATTTTATTTTAATAAAAGGTATCAATAAAAGTAAATTGTTGTTTTGATATATAGAAATATTTTTAGTCTGCAATATTTCTTAAATCTTATCTATTAATTATTCGTGATTGAAAGATACTTAAAGTGCTGAAGATGTAGTATTCATTCAAACGGATTCATGTACGGTCGTTGAAATCTCTGCGCGTGCGAGCGTTGAAGTCTCCAAGCGTGCGTCTTCACCTCGGCAATTTCAACAACTTAATCGCACAATTTAGCTGCCACACTTTAGCTGTTATTGTACTTTATTTCCTTATTATTAATCTATGTGCATGACATTAAATTAAAAAGATGCCGTCTTCATTTATTTAATAAATTTTTTTATAATAAAAATGATTCAAGATTTTTAAATCTTTTCGAACTTTTTTTACTTTGCGAATACATAGACGTAGATCATCTGATGTTTTGGCATTCTAGAACTGTTTTTATTATCATCTATGTAGCTACCGTCATGAATGCGAATGGACAGCGACTACTCCATCATCGCAGTGAAAGTTACGACAGGTTCTCGAATGTGAAGTTTTCTATTTAGGACTATAAACATATCAACGATGCTGTGAATTTAATGAGGTTTTAAATAGAACACGATCTGAATGATCTGGTAGAAATTCATTAAAAAATCTTTACCTTCGTGTAACAAAACACAGCCTACTTTATTGTCATCACTAAATAAGCAGTTTAGTGATAACGATTCACGTTGAGAGACTCTACAATTTTATATAATCCTACATTAATCCTATAATACGAAATATTAAGACATTAATCAAATTATTCTCATTTAAATAATATTCGTTATTACTGTCATAATGTATACTTAAATAAGTTACGTTTCCCCTCTCTCGCGCGGAAACGTCATGTTGTGCTCGAAGTTGAAATGGAACGACAGGGCAATAAGAAGTACGGATTTATCGATAATAAGATCCTCTTTTGACCAACGGTAACAGAAAGACACGGGCATGTGCGCGCGCGTAACACGCACGGCGTCTCCTTCGGCGCGAGCACGCACGAGCTGGCTCGTCTCGCAATTTACTCTCCATCTCGATTGGCCCACTTGTTAAACAGGACAAAACCGGAAGAGTGACGGCGGCCCTGCGATGGCGACTAGAAGAGAGATGACGGAGGAGAGAATTCGCTCGACTTTTTTATATTGAGCCGCGAGGCCGCCAAGAGAGAAGGATCGCTCTACGGGGCCCGAGAAGCTGTCAGGAGGGACGGTGAAGGAGAACAGGCGGATACATCCTAGAACGGATAGCACGAGCGCGAAAAAGATCAAGTCTAGTTTTATAGAATTTAAAAAAAATTTTGATTGATTATTATTAATTTTAATCAAAGCGGATATCGGAGAATATGGATGCAAGAATAGAGTAAATGAATTTTTAATGACTTTGCACGGAGAAAAATATTTAGTTGAATTAAATAGAATTCTGGAATGGTAGAAAATAAACGGTTCAAAATTCTGATTGTCTATTAGATTTCTGATTACATCTATTAGAATACTAGTAAATCTAACCAAGGAAATTCTGAATGTTGGTCTCAATTAGAATGCTAATAAATTTAACCAGAATTTTGGATCGTTCATTTCTTATTATCGGAATTTTATTCTTCAGAATAGTTAATTTAGCCAAACATTTTTCTCTGTAAATTATTTCACAATTATATCCACACTTGTTCTATCTGTTCTAGAATCCACTTGTTCTCTTTCTCAGTATTAAAGAGAAAATAAAGGTGATAAAGGCTCGTTATCAACCACTCGTTATCAAACCTATTCTTGATTTCGGATAAAACGAGCAGACTCTTGAAGCGATCCTTCCTCTCTTCCTTTGCGCTCTGTTCTCGTATTTCCGCGCAGACATTGTTGGATCGCTCGGTACTCTCCTTGCTCCAATTAGTCTAGCCGCGGGAAGAAACACTGGCTGGGAAGAAGTACTCAGCCATGAAATTTAACGAGCTCTTCGTTAGTCGGGGTACTGGAATAAAAGTGACGGTTGGCGACGATGCGAATTAGGACGCGGGGGATTCCGTGATACTTTTCACTTTTCATTTATCGCACTCTGCTATTTTACAATGGCGTACTCATGCGATAGTATTATATATATTAGCAGATCATGTATAAATTTTATCACACACTGTGTTCTTCACTTTTTTCTCCATAAAATCGTCGATTTAAGTAAATAATTAATGAGATACTGTTTATTTTTAAAATTATAAGTACATAGTCAAGAAAAATACAGTCAATTTTAATAAATATTTAGTTTAACATTGTCAACTGGATATTTACTTATCATAAATAAATATCTGTTCAATAAAAAAAAATGATTGCTAAATAAAATTAATGGCTTATCAAATAAATATATCTTTGCTAATAAATATTTATTAACATTGACTATATTTTTCTTAGTGTATTAATAATTTACATTATATTTTTGTATTAATAATTTAATTACAATATATAAAAGTCTCTTCTGCTAATTTCAGCTTTTCCTTTAACGATAAATCGCACAGTTTTTGAAATATTCTGCATACCAACTAATTAGTGACTGAAGGATGACAAAAATAACGTAAATTTATTTCATATCCTATCTTCGGCTATCAATCTTTCTTTAGACATATTTTTTGTTGCTCCAGAAACGGTAAATTTTTAATTACATTTCCGGAACGAGTAAGAAATTTGAACATACGAAAAAAAGCGAAGTCTTTCCTCTTTCCCTTCTTTCTTCTTACAGGTTCACTCGGGCAGGGCACTAAAAATTCGCAAGTCGGTAACGTCAGGATAATTAGACAGCGAGTCATCGCCGCGTTTCTTTCCAGCAACGTAACTGGGGCGTAGTTTTTCCCGCCCGACACGGTTCTCGGTAAAAAGATTTTATGAGTAAAGCAACAAGCGACTTCACTGCGATCTATTCCTACGAGATTCGCGCGACAGTGTCTTAAAAGTAGCCACGCATAGCAGAATTAAGCCAGTCATCCGCTTCTCCGGTCGCGGCCGACCGGGCCCCAAAACTGTGTCACATCTTTTTCTTCGAGCGCTACATAATTGACAACAAGCGCTTACCTAGTTACGCTTTCGAAAATAGGGCTTTGGGCCCCCCGCGCACGTTTTACCGCCGAAACACGTCTGTCCCCTCTCGTTACATTCGAATCCGGAACTTCATTCAGGCGCACGAGTGGGACCCCACGCTCTTCGGAATGTCCTCATTTTTTCGGGGTCTCGAGGGCCGCGACTTCTTCAATGCAGCCAGATATCCGTCCCGCTCGCGTAGTACCGCGAGCACGACTTACTTGCCCCTTTTCGAGGTCGTGTTTGTTATCGCGTCACTGCGATGATCATCCGGGAAGAAGAACTACTGTCCTTAAATTACTTTCCGTAACAAAAATATTTATGTACTAATCTGTTGAAGTTGAATTTTTGTTAAGAACTGTCGAAATTATTTTTAACCAAATTTCAAAATTAATTAATTTAAATACGCAATATTCTTTCTCTCTTGAAAAGAAAAAAATTATATTAATTATAAAATTACGTTAAAATTTGGAAATCTAGAAGTTCTTCTCAGCATACAGAATGACGGAAATAATAAAATTTTGTTTTTTATTTAAAAAGGAAATTTAATTTAAAAACTGTAATAAAACAATTAATTACAAAGATATTTAAAATTAAGTACTAAAAAGTTAGAGAGATTAATAAAAATTCATTTCGAGCAGAATTTTGTATATAATTTTTTCCTGAAAAATAATTCTAAAATTATCTATTCTACATTCGTGATTAAAAATAATTTTCAATTTAACTCATCCATTCTTGAAATTAGATACTTAATCAGTAATTATTATATTTATTTAATTGTCGTATTTTAAGCACTAAAGAATACGTAACGTAGTTTTCGATGGTGTATGCATGCAGCACGCTTCTCAATTGCTCTTGTACGATTTATTACAGGTAGACCGTTCACCGGCCGTTTCGGGGTGATAAACAATTACGAAACGGATTAAAAAAGGCAGCAACGCGCGCATATTTATGTAACGACTGGTGAGCTGACGCTGCTCAAGTATGGCTACGAGTGTGTAACAGCAATAAGTTCCTTTGTGAATTGTAAGTAAAAATGACGGTTTCGTGTTTCAAATACGTGTGTAAATCAATTTTTCCGATGTATCTGTTTTCGAGATACGAAGAGTGTAACGCAGGAAAGGCAATTCGTGGAAGTTGTGTTTTGCAAAATTGCTGTTAGTGAAATGAAAAATATATGAAAAAACTCTAGGATGAAAATAATATTTAATTAAATAAAAGAAATTTTATTATATCCGGTTAAAGCGGATCTTAGTATTTAATATATTTCTATGAATTTATATACATATCTAATTCTGCAAATCGCGCGTCGAAACTTTTTTCAATCTTGAAACGTAATTATGAACAGAACCAAAGTAATATATCACTTAAACTATATCACTTATTAAGTAATATATCACTTATTGACAGGCAATTTAATAATTTTTTTATGGTTAACAAGCATCTTTATCTTCAATCTGAGAATAATTTATTGCGAAAATATTACCGAGGAAATAATATAATTATCAATGTCGTGCGTCTATAAAATATGAGTATTTTTCTGTTATCTTCAGTTTATCTCGCGATAGGATTGAGTTAGAAATAGCTTCATTTGTCCTGAAGGACTCTATCGCACATAAGCAGACTTCTTTGCTAAAAAATTATCATATGGATCCTTGATAAAGTCAAACACACCGTATCATGAGGCCACTTTTTCAAATTAACAATCTATCGATAATTATCTTTTGAATTTTGATGTGCAATAGCTTGTGTTTGCTATGCCGCAAGAAAATGTAGCAGAGCGTATCGTCCATTCAGATTTGCACTTTATTCGCATCAATTTTAATGCAGATATTGTTCCATGATCGCGTTATAAATATATAATAATTTTATGGTATATCCTAAATCTATCTTAATGTAAAAAATGATCGTCTCATAACCCATTGTCTTTCATTGCTCCCGGAAGTCAATAACTTGTTAATAATGGGTTAACGGATGGTTGCAGCGTTTTAGTACCCTATATTTGTGAAGCTTCAAAAGCAATAAATCCTATTCATTCAAGACGTCGGAAACAGTTCATGTTATAAGATTTGGATTCGACATGGATTTTTTAGAATAGTGTTTTTCTGTGTTTGAAGTGCAATTTTAGGTGAACATAAAGAAATAAAAGAATAAATCAATCAAACATGAAAAAAGGTAATCCTAATGACTTATAATATTTCATTTCTTGTACACAAATAAAGAATGGTCAAAAGTTTTTCTACAATATTATTTTTTTTTTTGTAAAAGATACGGAAATTTTCAACTTTTGATTTATTTTTGAAGAAGTACAGTTATATATGATATTATTATCTTTAGTTTTTTCTCGGATAGCAAATTAAACACGGAAAGAACAATTTTACTGAAGTATCTAAAAATAGTTATAAAAAAATCTAAAAATAATTTTATTTGAGTGAACAAAATAATTATTCAGTCCAAACTGATTTTTAAAATGTCAAAACTTTTTGCAATATTACTTCCATTATATTCAGTGTCTTACATAATGATTTTGATAGTCCAACAAAATTATTTTCGGATCAATATTTAGTTAAATCTTTAGATACATTAAAATCATTCTTTCTATGAAGACTTACGTCGGTATCACTCAAAGCGATCTTCTGTTACACTCTTATACATAAGTTGGCTTTACGTCTTCTTGGTCCTAAAGAGCATTTAGTTCACATTTGTCATAGTATCATTTTTTACAAAATATCTTGAACATAATATATTTCTTACTTTGTTTATAAAAGAAAAGGTACTCTGCAGGTATATTAACTATTTATTACTTAGGAGAACCACAAACAGAAGCATCATATTATTATCTTATTGATGAGAATTGCATCTACAAATTGTCACTTACGATGCAATTCATTCGACATAATAAAAATAAAAATCCATATTTAAAAAAATGTCCTAAATTTAAGTAATTTTTTTCTTGAATAATTCCAAATAAACATTTTTTTACTGCAAATAAATATTTACTAAATATAAACATATATATTATTTGTAACATATGTTTAGTAAATATTCACTTAAAATAAAAAAATGTTTACTTGAAACTTAAGAAAAAAATTATTTAAATTTAGAAAAGTTATTAGTAATGCGAGCGATAATTTTTAATTGATATACAAATATCGATGAATGTTAAGACAGAACAACACTTGAGGAAAAATAAGAAGCTAAAGCTCATAATCATGAAACACAGGACAAGTTAACGAGGTAAGAGACCTTTACTCGAAGTTATAAAAAGAATTTGACTTTTATTTATTATATATTTTATGTATCACATATTGTTCAGACACGCAAAGGCGGGATAAACCGTAATTATTACTCTATCTTACGAAATGTAGATCGCATGTCTTGCTAAAATCACAGATTTTGAAACAAGATTATGCTACATTCTCAATACAACATTTTACAAGCATATCACGAAGTCACAGGAAAACAAATTTTTCTGTTATTACTTCTGTTATTACTTTTAAAAAGTTGAAAAATATTGAATACAGTACTTATTTATTTTAAAAACTACTTGTATCTCTCGTCAAGTTTAAAAATTTTAGTATTGTAAAATAAAATTACGAATTCAAATTATTCTTCATTTTGAATACATTGTTCGATAACATTATGAATTGATATTTTTGAAATATACTGCTTTATGTTATAAAATATCAAATAATTTAAAGAGATATTGTTTTTGAAATCTCCATCCGGAAATTGAAAAATAGCAGCATCTTTGAAATAAAAATATTTTCTTTCAATAGAATAGACCGCATGCTGTTACAGTTATGAAAAACATATAGAAACGTGTCGAATTCTAGCCTCATTGTCACGTAAAGAAGGTCTATAAGATCACAGAATCTCATAATATTTAGATTTATTATCACTTTAGTACCTGCGATATTTATGATATACTTGTCACATTTTAAAGATAGAACTTGAAAGCAAATTCTTTTTCCTATCCACTAATTAGTTAATAAAGTATATACATATTTATACTCTTGTTAGTCATGATATTAATTTATTAATGGTTTGCTTCTATATTGATAGAAATGAGGACGATTACATAATTACATAATTTTCGTAGGATTAACATATTTTCTACAATTGTAGATGACAGAAATCTTTCAGAAATTGTTAAATGATAGGGAATTTGAAAGAAGGAAATTGGCACAAATTATTTAAATATGAGAATACTTTTATAACATATTATTTAGATTTTTTAAAATTTAAAAAGAAAGTTTTTTTTTAATCATATAAATTGTATTCTTTATGTACGATTAACTAATAATTAGTTCATTTATAGTTTAATAATTTAAAAAAATTGAAATTTATAAGATAAATATTCATTAGGGGAGCCTGCTCTTAAGATTTTGACTTTGACTTATATTGTCAAGGTTATGACTCTAAGATTTTAACCTTCGTTTTATTCGTTAAAAAGTTATTAACAATTAAAGTTGCTAATTATTTTCCCGCCTTGCGTGAAAAGTCGGATGATTCTAGACAGAGAAAGAGAGAGATATGTGATGGACTCGACTAGATGCCTTAAAACGTAATGATTTTTCATAGCTCAAATGCTCTTAGATAGGGAGGAGATGGAGTGGATCTCGCTTTGCATGAAAAGTCATTAAGCAAGAAAGGATGTGGGACCTTGAATATTGTATGTGTAACAGAAATAAGATGTTAATTTTTTAACCTTTTTTTTTATAATAACTTTTTAACGAATAACGAGCGATGACTAAAATCTGTTGGAGATCTCCACTTAGGCTCATAATTTTGACAACATATGTCAAGGTTAAGATCATCGGAGGAGCCTCTCTTAATCCTTCATGGTCACCGTGAATCAAAATGACCCGAGCATATGGTAAATCATTTCAAGAGGATTAGGCGATTATGTATTTGAAAATATTATAAATTTAAAAAGTTATAATTTTTTTAGTAATAAAATTCATTTTTCCGAATACGTTTACGGTGTGTTTTTATTGCTAAAATTAAATTTTTCACTACAATGTCATTATTCCATTTTCTTAAAGGATAAAATTATATACTGTAATTTTCTGAAGTCAATGGAACTAATACTATTGATTTGATAACACATCAAAAATGGTTCTCGTCATTTTAACCCAGATTAACCATTGTGGCTTTTTTAAAGTGTGATAAGATGAAGAATTAAAGTAAATATTTATCGAAATTTAAAGATGAGTTGCATATGAATTTATTATTTCATTAAACACTATAGACTTACATATGTATTTCGATTTTATTTGTTTATATTTCTATTATTAATTATGCAATGTAAACTTTCAGAAATGCAAGCGATCAGAATAATTATTTATATGTTCACTCTTTGATTTACTCAGTACTTACCTTTTACGTTCTATTTAACGAACATGGTCGCAAATAAGAAGAACGCACGATCACCGTCGCGGTAATAAAAGCGCATAATAAATGTTATTCTCTCGCGTTTATAATCATACATATTTCCTGATTTCTCATGCGAGATACATGTTTCGCAACGAATAACGAAGAGCGTGATCATAAAAACTCGATGCGTAAAGAGAAGTTAATTTAATGTGAACAATTACAAATTGAGGAAACGCATCGATGAGCGACTCGGTATTTGTTTAGCCTTAGCGACTTTTATCATCTGTACCTTGAAGGCGTGTTTAATTATCATTTAATTGCTGAAGATTGCAACGCAATATTCTCCAATACGTTGATCGTAACTAAATTTAATTTTGAATTACCCTGAATTGTAAGAGCAATTGTAAGAGCAAAAATCATAAACAACTATGGATATTCTCTGCTTGTGTCAGATCCAACTTTCTGCTCATCTCAATTCTCTAGAAAAACCTTGAATTACAAAAGTTTATTTGCTTGAAAAAGGTTCTGAAATTAGCTAGGCCTACTTGGGTAATTGAGTACCGAACAAAGTCTTTGTAACTTTTAAATTTTATTAATATCTTTCAAATAGCAATTATCATAAACATGACACATCATTGTTGCAAGGTTTTTAAAAATGAACTTTGGAATAGAAACATCTGGCTTTACTTATTTGTTGTCTGAGTTATTCAAATATAACAAAATTGAAAATTACCTATATCGTCTAGATTTAAGTCGTGTCTTTCATGTTCATTCAATCTATCTTTTTAACGTTTGCTTGTAGTAAAATGAATTAATTATAATTATAAAAATATTATTTCCTATTATAATATGTCGTCCAAATAATCCAAATATCCAAAAGAATACATTGAAAGAAAAATGTCAAATTACTGCGAAATAAGTATTACGGCATTTTCTTCGATATTAAAAAAAATTAGGAAAAAATTTGATTTTGATGACAAAATATACATTTTTGTGCAATATATACATGTGTCTCATTAATTGTAAAAAGATAAAATAGATGGCTTATTTGCTAGCAACAAAATTTTATTTCGCCTATTTAAATAAAGATTTCTATGAAATAAATATATTTCTCACACATACATTTTTAAATATTTTTTTAAATATTTTTTAAAATATTTTTTTTCAGTGTACAGACTATTGTTTTGAAGTTAGAATAATTATTTTATTAATTATTGCTAATCTATTTTTTTATCATTCTTTTAATATAAAGCGGATTTAAAGTGAACATCAACGACCAAATTTTAATTGAGGAAAGACACGACTTCATTACTATTTTCACTGCATATCGAATAAGGATAAAGTGAGTTGTGTTTTGAACACCAATAAGAAGATAAGTTAAAAATTCAAGGAAGGCCCATATTATAAGCAATAATACGACTGACGGAAATAAAGAATGTATTACTTTATGTCATGTGGCGAAAAACACCCTTGTTGCTTCTTATACACGTGTTTTTGCAAAGAAAATGTGTTGAGTATAACGATAAATTCTTCCTAAATATTTTAAAAGAAACATTTAAGCGTCTGAGGTGCGCAACTGTTAATTTTCAAGGTTCAATAGAAAATTCTCAACATCTGTAAAAAATATGTACTACCACGCGACTGGACACGCGCAAGTTCACATGTTGTTCGCGAGATTTTTAACACGTATAGGTATCACAAGTGCGTTGCAGATGAAACTATTTTACGAAACAGTTTCGCTTATAGTCCTTTTTCCATAAACAAAAGAAATTTCACATTCAAGAATAACAGTTAAAAGAAATGTTACGCAACAAAAGAAAAGAAGAAGGTCAAAATATTTTATACTGAATGTTTTTTAAAGAGAAAAAGTGAAAGTATGATCTTGTAATTTATATTCTCTCAAAAAAAAGAAGGAAGCAAAAGAGTTAAGAATAAGAATTGGTTCCAAAGAAGAAAAATTAAAGTTTCTTCGATAAAAAAATATATAGATATAACAAGCTTTTCTGATACTTAAAATGAAATTCGCTTGAACAACACAAATGAAACTTCTCGCATTTGTTCCATTCGCATTTCTTCACTCACATTTCTCTTCCAAATAAAAATTCAAAATTTGTAAAATTTTTACATAAATTTTCACGCAATTATCATAGAATTTTATCTTATTATTGATAGCAATTTATTGATACCGAACCAAAACGAAATTGAAAATTTTTTGAATCAAATTTTAAATAAAGTTCTGTTACAAGTTTAAATAAAGTCCGGCACATTTTATTCAAGAGACATTCTGGACAAACGTCCTTAGGACGTTTATAGGACATAAGAACACTCTATGGATACATCTTGGGACATTTCTTGAAAGTCGTAAATTATTTTGTACCTACAATATAGGAAGATATAAAATAATTTATATAGGAAGCAAGGTATAAATTTTTCTGTTTACCGACAAAGCAAGGTGGTTAATTTTTTTTAATCTGTCGAATATTTTTAGATGTGCATCGTGGTCGCCTGTTTGTCGATTCTTACATGGGAAGAAGGTGATCGAGGTGGTACCACTAGTCGCAGCAACGAAAGTGTAACCAACAGTTTCATCAGAAGTGGGGCTTCTCTTCTTCATCGGGAAGGGAACCCCCTCCGGAGCGACCGTTATTCCGTACGCGCACGTGTAATTCAGTGTTTTATGTATACGTATATCGTTTCAAGGAAAAAAAAGAGAAGAAGCGGGAGAGCGTCCGCGCCGACACTCCACCGTGATCGTAGGGCGGAGGCATCGAAACGGCCAGATCGAAAGTTATACAACAATTAGCGTGACGCAAATGATTGCGATACGCGGTAAGCGCACTGGTTATTCCGTTACTGTTGCGACATCATGACGGCTCAACGAATTCTAATGCGCTAATACTAAGCTAATACTAATGCGCTTTTTTCATTTGAGTTTTTCATGAATTTTTCAGAAACCGTTTTGACGCAATTTGAACATCTTCTAGATTCTTTGCAAATTTTCCGAGTCTATCTATCTGTTAAAATATTTGTTAAGAAACTTAACATTCTGTTTTTCTAGAAAAAATAAAAGAATCTTTTCAAATGCCTTTTGAATAGTTTTATTTGCTTACTTAAATGTAGATTTATTACGAATTTCCGGTGTCATAAATAACAGATTATTAACCAACAAAAGAATGTATGAATTGAAACTAAATTGTCTTCTTGCGAAGACCGAAATTTAGGAAGAAATATTAACTAAAAAGATTTTGTTAAAAACAATTTTCCACAGGTTTTTTGCAAATTTTTTTTAATAACAAAGCTTGTTCTTCTTTTCTGTTGTAAATATTAATTCTCTTATGTTTTTTCATCAAACATATTCTAAATCTTTCATATTGTTTACTACGTCAAGGTACGACTGACACAGATAGCAGGTAACAGTAAAATGATTTGTCTTTCAGGACAGCAGAACTTTTTTTGCGTTTATGGGATAAAGAAAAAGGGTCATGGAAATTCCGTGATGTAGACCCTAAAATACGGAACATCTACCAGCAAAAAATATCTCTGTGTATAAAGCAACGGTTTATAAATGCAACGGTGATTTGAATAGATAAATATCAAAGTTAAGATTTCTGCCAGAGAAGAAGAATATTTTGTCACAATGAAATAACTGAACCAAAATAAATCAAATTGAAAGCAAATTTTATGCAAAAGTTACATATATAGTTATCTGTTTACTTGATATAATTCGATTAGTGTGAAATTATTTTTAGAATGTAAACTACACGAGCGTTAATAGTGACATTATTAATATTACTTCGTGATATCTTGTTTTTATAAATTATTTTTTCCTGGAAAAATACAACTTTAAAATATAAGTGATTAATCTCTGCTTAACTAATTTGTGTAGCATTTTGATTTTAATATATAAAAACAATAATGATTATATAATATACAGTAAAAGATGTAGGGTAAAAGTCAATAAAGAAGTGAAATTAAATTAGTAGCATCTCTGTACGATAGCAACGCGAAATAGGATTAATAACGAACAGGCGAAATATGCTGATAACGAAATAACGGAGGAATGTGTGATGTGTCCTGGGCAAAGCCGACTTAGACTCCACTCGTAAAGTAGCTGACGGGAGAAAAAGACAGAGAAAGAGAAAGAGAAAGAGAACGATAGCAAGCGAACGGCGAAAAGAATATAATTAACTGCATGCATCATACGCAACGCGCCTCGGCGCGAGTAATCCACACTCGCAACGCGTTCAATGGCTGCAATAAGAGACCATGACGAGGTATGTGCTGAAAGCGTATGAACATCCCTTTACCTGAGTCTCTTGAGTCCTATCAGAAAAATGTATGCAGCTCGTAAAGGTTGCCTCAATGAGTTGCGCGTTTTTTACAAAATTTGGCGCCAAAATAGAGTGACCTTCAACAAGATTTATTAACGGTAAATTAATCATCATTTGCTGATAAATAAAGTTCTACATGTTTTAAATTGGTTGTTGAGTTTTAACTAATTTCGATAAGTCTATTATACGTATGTTTAAATATATTGAATTTCGAATATATTGAATCAATATAAATATATTGACTAAGCAAATTTTTCGTAATGAATTATTCGCAAATTTAACATTTTTATTATTAATATCAGTTTATTAGTATACTTATAAAGATGTTTATTAGCTTTAAAAATTATTATATTGCTTGTACAATTTAATAAGTGATTATTATACTATTCTGATTCTGTTCGTGACTGAAAAAGATTGAAAAAGATTTTGGTGCATGATATGCAGAATCAAATATATATATACAAATTCATATAGAAATATTTAAGCATTAAAATCCACTTTAACTGAATATAGAATTTTTTTTCTTTAGTTAGATTTATTCTTATCGTTTCAAATTCGTATCATAATTAGTTATTAAATGTATTGAAATATAACAGACTGCTAATAACTTGTGATCTATTTAATTTGTAATCTATACACTATTTGGTTTATTATATAGTTTTTAAATTTTGATTATGTAAATATTGATGTTTGTTCCGTATGAAATAAAATTATATTGAATGTTAATGAAAAATTCGTTATACATTTAATCTTTTGCACGATATTTATATGAGAATTTCTTGTATAATCTATTTTACGTTTAGTTCAATTTGCTGTTCATTTTGTTATATCACAAAAAAAATTTATAATGATTTTATATATCTATTGTTTTACTAATCCGGACGTGCGTTCCATTCGCCACCATATCTGCTCGCTTCTTCGTATTCTCTTTCTTCGTTAACCGCCCCTCTCTTCCTCATCGCGCGCGTTATTAGTGAAGGTAACTGTGAAACATTTCGAAATCTCGTTTCTGCCAATTAAACTCAAAACGCGAACACGCCGCAAGGAGAATGAATTCTTCGTTGGTCAATATGAATTCACGACGCGTTTAACGTACATGTTGCATCGCTTCTTGAAAAACAGCGTGAATTGAACTCGTCGATTTCCTTGCTTCTGAATTTGGATTAACGCTCTCATCCATCTATTATTCGTTAATATAACGTGAAATAACGTTTAAAAACGACGAGGAAACTTCCATCGAAAGCGAATCGATTCGCTCGAATCGTCATTGCGAGCCGTCCTTATTTTTTCGACCCAATAATTCCGCTGCTACGCACAAAGTTCTGCCAGCCGAATGACTAAAATAATTGAAATGTTAAAACTCAAAAACGTTACAAATCTTTTTGTTTAATTATAGTTTCAAATAATTTCTTTTTAATTAAAAAAATTTTGCCATTAATAAATAATTAAATATATATATTTTATTGATTTTGTTGTTATACTTAAAAAAATTATTCGATATAATAAATATACAATAAATGTTATTATTATTAATTAAAAATTAAATTTTAAGCAACAATAATAAATATTTAAAAAATTTATATTTTTATTTTATAAAAAATATTTCCGATGTAATTCTGAATTTATGATGCCAGAAATTGATACAAGATCTTGGGAACAGAGAAGACTTAACAGATCACATTTGAATAATTACATAGATGACTAATGCGATCAATTAAGTCTTCGTCGTCCGAGATCTCGAATCGATTTCTAGCATCGTGAACACAAAAAGTTTAATATATTTTAATATCAACACATGGTCCACATGAGACATTCTCTCAATTAGAAGGTAAGTTTGAAAATGCTCCTGTTAAAATGTAAAAATGTAACCGAGTTGTATTGAATGTAACAAGAGTTGTAAGAGATGAGGAGGTAATTTGAACATATTCATGTAGATGTTCTGATGGGCCGACCCCAAATATCCAATATCGGGGGAAACTGTCCAATAAGAGATGACACCGTTATAAGATCGTTCCATTCTGACACCACTATGGATGTAGTGGGATGTAGTGACGTTATAGGGTAGTACGGTAGTGCAAGGGGTGGTGGAAAGCATATCGGTAGATAGCGGAAGAAGAGCAGCGCCGACTGGTAGAGAAAGAGCGGGAGGAACAACACTCGTTGCTCGAGTAGGGGGGGGTCCACGTCCTCCCGGATCGGTTTGTAACGAGGCCTCTCGGCCCCAGTCGCTTGCTATCGTAAGGCCCGTAACAGTAAGGGCTTTCAAGTCAGACAGAACGTTTCTACTTGGTCTACTTTCGGGACTTAGTCGAGTTCTTGTGTTCACCGATGATACAGTGAATCCACAAGATGCCCTTTCCGTGACATCGAAAGGGCGCCCGTAATTGTTAGACGCATTCGAACGTAAGCATCACGATCATTATATCGCGCAAGGAACATTTTCGTGTGACGGGATCTCCTTACGATAGTGGACATGTGAATTGATCATGCAATTTCGGTCGATTGATTTTCGCGAAACGCCTCGATGGACTAGTGTAATGTGTTGAAGATTCAAAATCAGGAACAAAGATCTTTTTGGGTGATCAGCGACATTCATCAATAATTTAAATAATACAGGATTTAATAAGATTCTGTTAATAGTGCTTTGCAAGTTTTTGCGAGAGCTAAGATAGAGAGAAAGAAAAAGCAAAATTAAGTTAAATTGTTAGCACTAAGTAACTAAAAGCAAAATTATAAATAAGAAAATTAGAGAAAAGTAGAAATTTATAAGCATCGAAGAAAAGAGAAGTAGGTCAGCGAGAAACGAAGCTGCGGGTGTTAGTCCATGAAGCCGATGGAAATACTGATGAATGAAGTTCGAGGACAACAGAGATCGAAGAGAAACAGGAGAAGAGCTTGGGCTAGGTCAAGGACTTTGTGCGGGAAT
>Ga0157362_1000223_pt1 | contig 17826 bp, 11 predicted proteins | sample AttlaeALBM3_FD_111480 | JGI IMG/M metagenome (GOLD analysis project Ga0157362, IMG submission 111480) | Fungus gardens microbial communities from leaf cutter ant in Ribeirão Preto, State of São Paulo, Brazil - Atta laevigata ALBM3 | ecosystem: Host-associated > Fungi > Mycelium > Unclassified ... | reverse complement strand
GCACTACCATATGTAGAACAATAGGTAGTAGCATGTGATGATCTGTCCTAGTGCACAGACCATCACTTTTCTGTATTTAAGGACTCATAGTCTAAGGATTAGACCTCAGACTTAACAACATCTTTTGTCACTTGCCTTACTTCGCATTTTTGAACTCTTTGAAGTATCAAAGCACCCATCACAAATAGTAAGTGACCATTTGTGATAGTTCTTCTCCTATCCAACCACACTCCAGATACTATATTAAAGTTATTACAAATGTCTGAAACTCAAAGAATAAAGACAAAAAGGGAACTATTGCTACTTTTGGATTTTCATTGACTTCTTCTCTCACTAATTCCCCCCAAATTCCTGAGGCTTATGTGTCCCTCCCCTTTCTTTATGATGATGTGTTCCCTCACCAAGTCCTTCCCATCAAAGATGACACATCTTTATCACTGCTTCCTTCTAGAATATTCTTCCTTCTCCCCCTATCATTCTCTTGATGCTGCTTTGTAATTTGGACTTCCTTGATTACCTGTTAAACAATTAGTAAGTCCCCATTAATGTCTAGTATCTCCAAGTCACATCCTAGAGGTCATTTATCTAAATATAATTGATCTGATGCCATCAATGCTTATTTACAAGCACAAAGTCTATCAGTCTAAGTTCATTGTCTGAGTAGTACTGGTTCTAGAGTACAAGTCTGCCATCTTTCTAAGTTAGTTCATTTAAAGGTGGATCTAGAGTGTGGTCCCTTGGTGACTTTCTTAGTGGACTGATGCCAGCTCATCCTAGTTGCCTCTCAAGGTATCAGCATGAGCTCTAGGTCAATTATCACCTGCTCAATGTCTTGAACATATAGTATTATGTTCTGAGGATTATAGAAAGGGAACTCTAATTAAGAATCCATTGGTATAAAGCATATCAAATGTTATCTTCCACGGAAAATTTGCTTGTGGTGTAACAGCATAGTGGACTGACTTCAACACAAACTTAACAAGCCAGGCCAGAGGCCTGGATGAAAACCTTGTGGTGAGTACACTTATATATGGCTAAAAAGTATTTTGATGACTAATAAATTTTTATGATGGAATGGAGGTGAAACAGAAACTAGCCACAGTGCCAGTTATTGAAGGAATTCCGAACCAGTCTCAAATTGCCCCCTTCAACAGCTATGAACAGTTGGTCAATGCTGGCACATATCTTGGTGCAATGGCTTATGGTGCGCATTCTCAGCCCAGGTACTTCTTCATCCTAAGTTGGCTTGCCTACTAGGATTGCAAATCGTAACCGTCTACAAATTTGTCAAGACGATCACGATCGCTTCAAAGCGGAATGAAAGGACCAAAGAAAAATACATGGGGCTTTCGTGTATATGTGTGCCTTTTGCACTTGGAACTATCAATATTTCTTGTATTGTCCATTCCAACGAACTTGCCTGGATCAACATGCATGACTACCCGGGTGGACCAGTCGCATTCTTGCTCAAACAATTGAGCGAACCATCCAATGCTGGTTCTATTGCTTCAGCAACTCTAACTCAAGCAATATCAGGACTCGTCATGGTTGGTCCCTGTTTTCCTGCAGAAGGATGTATGAGTGACATTGTTATCATACATAGATACACCGCTGCTATGCTCTCTGGAGAAAGCCCTCAGTCACTATCTTTCTGTGCTCGGTATTGCTCGCTTCAACAGGTAAGTGGAAGATAGATACGTTGAGTGATATCAATGATAATGGATGGTTGGATCCCCAAGTTATTTCAATCCTTCATTGTGTCAAGGCTTCTAGTCGGATGGTGATGGAGACGGACGGGTCAAATGTCCTGTTTACCATTCCTTATATATCACTCCTGATGTCTTTCAACAGCCTGATTGCTCTGGTCTCCTTCACACGCCTGGTCAATCTACGCCAACGAGCTAAACAATACTCATTCAGGGAAGAGATCAAGAACATCTACATGAGCTATGAGGCTCTGGTCGTCGAGTCCACCTTTCCACCCGCAATATTCTCCCTCACTTTTTTCATTCCGTATGGACTAGATAACCCTGGAGCCGTTCCTGTATTTACACTTTTAATCCAATCTACAGTGAGCGCTCACATATGCTGGATAAAATGGCGGGCTTTTCTTAAATCATGGATCCAAAGCTATAACTACAGAGATGATTGTTATTAGGATTGTTTTCGGCGAGGCTTGATCCTCCGACATGGCTGGTCTGTCAAAAGAATACGCAGGTACGTCTTGAATGACTCTAAAAGTGCTGGACTAAGACCAGGTAGAAACGACTGATGAATTAAATGTTCGGGAGGGAATACAGAAGGTATACGCACCTAAGACCAGGTAGAAACGACTGGTCTTAGGGCTTACATGATAGACACTTTATGTACAATATGGGTGTACGATTATTTACCTAAGAATAGACATGTTTCAGGTGTTCCTGTATATGTCTCTCATTCTGGAACATAATGAGACAGAGGAGGAATGACGAAAGGTAAAGAATAAACTTCATCATGGTCTGCTGTTGAATGCACTCCCTCCAGGAAGATATCAAGAAAGTTTCAGGGTTAATGAAGTTGTGCTTACTACTTTAGATGGTGTTTCTGGCCCACCAGTTGATATAAAAAATTGCATATGAAGGATGCTTGATTAACATCAATTACGGCGTCTAGGTCCATTGGATGAGGATTTGGGTAGTATGTATGAATAGTGACTCCGCACGTAAACCCCTGTACAACTTGAAGCATGTTTTGTCTCTCAGATCCATTCAAATATTCGTCAAAATATAATTTTAAAGGTGTCGTAACAAGGAAGAGCTGAGAGCATCAGGTTTTAGAGTGTATCTTGTTACTGTGACTGGCTCAACGACTATCCATATATCAATATTCTTTGAGTGGTCAATGATCTTACACATCTAGTAGTGCTTAGAAGTGGATTACTAGGATGATTGTACATGTCTAGAACTTTCTGAACAGCCTCTTTCTTGAAAAACGACAGAAGCAACTGTTCAACTAAGGTCAACAATGTAATGCAGTAGTGTATGTACCTAATTACTCACATAGTTGTTGGAATATCAAGCCAATGCCGTGATCTGGCCGAAGGTTCAGGAACATTCTGGAATCTTTCTTTAATATATAAGCTTTGTAGTTCATTGTATGTGCTCACTGGTTTGCAAAGGAATATACTCTATTCCAAGCCAAACCAACATGTGACTCTGTTTCTACGACACAAATAGCAGATATAACTTAGAGCACTGGGAGGCAAAGAAGCGATTAATTCTATTGATAAGAAATGAGACCTTTATATACTGGATGGAGCATGAAATGATAATGATCATTCGAGCGACGGGGTATGGAGAAGAAAAAGGAGTGTTGCATCCATTACAATATGCTGTTTTATCATAACGTTCTCTATCAATATATTTTCTTATCTATGACGGCTACTCCACAAAGACAAAGATTTGTGAGACACAATATCCATGGACCCTGAATCATCGATGGCATAGATTTCTATTCCAGCTTTATTCTCAACTACATGAATATAACTATCTTTTTTACTATCGACTCGATCAGATTCCTCGAGTCATTGCCATCCAGGACCTCGTCTGATGTCTCCATCTTGTTGGTATCAGCCTTCTCTCTCAATTCATCACAACTCGCTAATCTTGTGGTGGAAGATGAACAAACAAAGAAATGGTCATTATGCCATCTACGTCCAACATTATCTACTGGGATGAATGTCCTATCTATCATCTTGCCTCCTTATGTATTCCTTCACCCATGGAGGTAGTTCCTCTGTCACCTCACAAAATATCTGATTCAGTGTCCCTAGCGGACTCTGAATGACGGAACCTGAGGGACTCTACTGTGCTGGAATTTAGACTTTCGTCCAAAGGACAATTTGCTTCGAGAAAATTGAGTATCAACTGTGACATCTGAGCAGCGCACAACTCAGCAGTGATGATATACAAGGAAGAAAGATCTTAGCTTACAATAAAGGGGAAAATGAAGAATTGAGTGCTAACAATTAAGGTCAGTAAAGGGAAGACTAGTAACAACAACAACATACTAGGATAGGATACCCTTAATAACATCAGGTAAAATCAGGAGGTAGGCAATGGCTTGCAGGCATAAGAGGACTTCGAAAAGGATGAGTTCTAGTCCGCTTGCTTCATTTTTTAGGCTTACTAAGGAGACTGGATAGATAGCTCATTAATTAGATCAATAATACCTAGTTTTCAACTCACGGTATGAATAACAATGTTCCATCGCGGTAAAATACATACAACAAACGAGTCGACGTTTGCATGTGAGAAATACAGCCACGTATTCCACCCACAAAAACCCGCTGTGTTTTGTATGTCATAGTAAACCTGATAATGGTCAAGAGGACTTCAATTGCTGTTGTTGTTGCCCTGATAATGCTTTTTTTTGAGAATAAATGAGCAAGTCAGCAAAGCAGAATATCTTAGAGCACATACTCAAAGGCACTACCGAGATGCTTGTATATATAATCAAGATTTGTCATATTCAACCAGCAACCATGGAGAGGTACTGATATTCCAGAAACTGATTGGAGATATACGTTAAATATCATCGTAGACATTGCAGACTGAAAAATACAATCAGTTGGTGGTTTAAGTATCGTACTGTCTTTAACGCCTACCAAGACCTCAGCTAATCTTGACCATCAGTCATCTCTGTCAATCAAATTCTACAAAACATACCTGCTGTCATGAAATATAGAATTAGTGTGACTAGAAATCAAAAGAAAATCAATATAATGAGTCCATTGACACATGCTTCTAGCCCTCTTACCAATTAAATTCTTGCCCCAAATTGCTCGAAGGCGCAGGACCAACAGAATCTTCACTACCAATGTATTGAACACTGTGAAGAAGCTATTGACATCAGCTACTCTAGTCCTTGAGAGTCATGATGAAACTCACTCGATAGCTGGTATATAACCAAATGTACACCTAGCAAAGGATTAGGTCAGAGCGAGCAGCAAATACATTTGACTCATGCCACTAAAACATAGTCAATGAAGATATCAAAGCTGAATTAAGAGTAATGCCTCACTGATTTCGATGCCCAGGTTTTATTGTCATCTGGTGAAGTTGTTATCAATATGCATTTGATTTATGTCAGATAATTTCCTCGTACTATATGAACGCAGTCTGAGAATTTAGATCAGTTGTCTTATTCAATAAAGTAAGAGAGTCGCACTTACATCATGCCCGCCCAGTTCATTATCAGAACAGAAAAATAGATGACGTGGAGTTTCGACCACTTCCTCCTGAGATTTCATATGTCAGTGACAATAGTCGACCATCGAATGAGAAACATGCCTGTGGAGGTGCTGAATCTAGGAGAGAAGAGATGTGGAACCATTATTTACAAATAATGGAAAGACTCACCTGTTGAGGAATGTGATCGATAAAATCATATACCATCAACGTGGCAACAATGACTTGAAAAGGCTTCAACAGTTGCTTCGAGGACGATAGAGATACAGCATACCTTGGCCGTAACGTTCATTTGACAGTTTAATCAGGTCATCAACGTAATCTTGTGGTGTTAGTCCGTACTGATCAGTCATTTGCGTGGGATATGCAGGAGGGAGGTATCTTATGCGAAACTCGATGGCCATGGTTCAACTATATATTAAATGGTGTTAGACAGATATTCTATTCGGCTGTGCGCAGACCGAAAAATGATCAATGTCAAACACTCTCGGCCCAGTATAATGATCGTAGCTCCGATGTAACTTGATGTTAGCGGAAACCGATGAGCCATTCCAGCATCTCAACTTTCACGATGGGTGATGGAAAAATATGATAACTGAAGACACTTGGCTGTGGCTCGCATTACCCTCGAGGCTCTGCCATTCAATTGATAGCTGTGCTAACAGACAGGTTTCGCAAAGCCCCAAGCTTCAAAAAATGCTATTTAATACGTCGGTTCTATGCCAATCAGTGGATACTTGGTACTAAAATAAGTAGGTTCAGACATTGAATGTGATAAACGACTGAGAGTAAGGAGAACGATCTTATGCTATCTATACTGAGTCATGGTTCAGATTATCACGAGAAAGAAAGAGAAGAAAAGTCATAGCCAACGGTCGTACATCATGCTGAAAGCACCAGTCCTTCCAACAATGGGCAGTTTACTATTATCTTTGAGAAGCAAGATATCTGATGAGTCACATCTTTAGTATCCAGTGGAGCCTCTGCTTCTTTTCTTACATCCTGATGATGTTGGATTCTGGATGTCATGTGAGCCTTCACAATGCACAATGATGAGATCAATTTGTTGTTTGACATACTGATATTGGTAGCTATGTTACATGATGAAGATACAGGTATATACACTATGGGGAAACAACTGTCAAATGGAGTCACAAGGTTTGCTGTCAAGTGATCTGTCAGATTAACTGGCTGCTAATAATATGTGCGACACTTGTCACACTGACCTGATTCTCAACACTACTCACCTATACCATGGATTCTGATAACCCTCACACATATCCACCTAGATACCCTCCCATCAACCCACAGTATCTTCAGCACATTGAAAATATTTTCCAGTCTCATGTAGCAACTTTAATGATCCCTAACTTAAGATAAGCTCAGGTCACACTCAGTGTCAGAGTAGACAAAGAGAACTTGTTAGAGTCCTCACTCATTGAGCTACACTACTTATACATGCTTATCTATTTGTATATATTTGTAACTCTCACACATCTCTTTTAGGATTGTCTTCTCTTGCATGTCCAAATAAATAAAATAAAATAAAAAGAAAAAAGAATATTGACTTAGCTGTGTGGCTAAGTCATAATACCCCCCTCTCAAGGGTCCTTATCCCCTTCAAAGCTTATCATTTAAGTCCCTTATATTTCCTATTTTGTCTTCTTTTTTCTATTCTTTTATTCTTGCTTCTTCAACTTTCTCTTCTTTATCATTTTCTTCTTCCCTGATTATTCCCAAAGTTCTTCTTATTAATTCTCTTTTTTTCTTCCATCTTCTCCAATTTCTTTCTATTTTCCCCCAGTATTCTTTGTCATATCTCTAGCATGTGTTTCTAAATTGTATTCAGAGTAGAAGAAAGCTGGTCCAGAGGTTAGGGGACATCAGGCAGGAGTGAAGTATGGCAGTAGAGCAGGATCACATGGTCATGTCTGGTGGGCATGAAGGATAGAGAGGTGACATCTATCATGTCCATATGGCAATGTCATGGAGGAGAGAAATAAGAGAGGCTAGAAAAAGAAAAAGTTTCCTTTTTTATTCATTTTCAATTGAGTCTCATCAGTTTGTATTTTCAATATAACCCTTAGAGAGTCCAAGAGAGAGAGCAATAGAATCTTAACACCTGCTGCTATTTCAAGGGCTCAAGAGTTGTCTTATGGCACTTTTCTGAGTTCTAAGTGAAGTGGTTGGGTTGTTGAGGAGACTGGAACCATATACTCTACTTGTAAGACTCTATCCAAGACAACCTAAGCCTACTCCAAGTTTAAGTTAACAAGAAGAACTTGATAGAGTTTCCATTAGATTTTGTACACTACTTATACAACTACTACATAGTCTGTGTACTACTTTCCCATGGTCATCATGTGACCTTATCATGTGATATCATCTGTCATATGACTGTGACATGTGACAAAGTCACATGATACTTTCTTGTACTCCTTCCCTATATAGTAAGTCCAAATATAAAAAGAAAAGAAAAGAAATATAAATATTGACTTAGCTGTTTTGCCATGTCATGATACTACTTGGTCAAGAGACAAGATACAGCAGTCACTTGCATAACCTTCTACAAAGTAACAGGCTTAAAAAGCCTAGCTAATCATTGACTCAGACTGTATCACAGTCATAAGGTTTGGTATAGGAGTACAGATGAGGGCTTAATTGAGTGTAGTAAGGCCCAGGAGTAGTTTACTGACTACTTTGATAGTGAGCTTGTTATGGTATATAAAGGTGGACATCTTGGGGATACCATGCAAGGAGGATCTAGATCAAGCTTACTATCCTTTCAAACAATTTTACCTTAATTATTATGCTAAGTTTCTATATTCTCTTTTTAATACCTTTATGTCAGACTAGCTAACTCCAAAGCCGGAATTAAGCCAACTGCTCCTTTATCAGCGTTTGACAAGAAGAACTCGATAGAGTTCTTGTTAGATTTTCTACACTACTTATACAACTACTACATAGTCTGTGCACTATTTCCCTATGCCTATCATATGACTCATCATGTGACTTCCTGTCATGTGACCATGACTGTATGACACTTGTGACATGACACTTTCCCACACTTCCTTCTGTGTAGTAAGTCCAAGATAGAAGAAAAGAAAAAGAAAGAAAAAGAAATATAAATAATGACTTAGCCGTTTTGCCAAGTCATAATACCACCCCCCTCTTAAGTTTCCTCGTCCCGAGGAATTTCCTACAACTCATAGCATGGGTCTATCATGTTGCCCATCTCGTCGTCATCTTCTTCCGTCCACTCTCTAACTCCTGATTTTTCCTCCTCAATTTCTTTTTCTTCCAGAATTGTCTTCATCGTCTCTCTTTTTGCGGGTTTCTTGCCTTTCCATCATCTCTAGTTCTTCTCTATTCTTCCCCAATATTCTTGGTCATATCACTTGTCTGACCACCCATATAGTTTCTTTGCTGTAAATCTTCCTGGCAGTTCTCCCCGTCAGAAAGTTCCCTCTTCACGCTCTTGCTGTGCCACATCCTCCATATCTCGCAGATATTCTTTCTCGAATTCTTTGATCACCTCTTTTGTGTTCTTTAAATTCTCTCTACTTTCCCAAGTATCGGACTCCGCCGTAAATCCTTTCCAGCATACTAAGTATTTATCCTTCCCTCTTACTCATCGCTTATTCAGGATCCTTTCTACCTCCCACTCTTCTTTTCTCTCGATTATCACTGGGAGCGGTTGCTCCTTTTTCTGCCCCTCTACTTGCCCTACATATCTGCGTATCCTACTAACATTAACTACCGGATGTATCTTTACTGTACTCGGCAATTCTAATTCTACTGCGTTTGACGATACAATTTTCTTGATCTTGTAAGGACCAACGAACCTCTCCGTTAGCTTCTCCATCCTCCTTCCAACCATCTGATATTTCAGATCCTTGGTACTGAGCATGACCAAGTCTCCTACTTTATATTTGTCTACGTCTGATCTTTTCCTGTCGGTGTACTTCCTCATATCTTCCTGCACTTTCTTTAGCGCTGCTTTTGCCTCCTTTTGTATCTCCTTCATTTTCTCCACAAACTTTTCCGCTCCTGCGTATTTTCCTTTTTTCCTCCCCTCAAACACCATCCTGGGATTTTGGCTGTAATTTGCCTTAAAAGGCGACGTCCTAGTACTTGAGTGCACTTTATTGTTATACGCAAACTCCGTTGTTCCTAACCATTCAGGCCATTGCTCCTGTCTGTGATCGATAAACATCCTGAGGTATTGTTTTAACTCTTGGTTTACTCTCTCAGTTTGCCCATCTGTTTGTGGATGGAATGCTGTTAACAATTTACTCTTAATCCCCAGCATCTCGTATAGCTCCCTCATTAATCCTGCCACGAACTGTGGTCCTCTGTCTGATATGATGCTTTCAGGCAGTCCATGCAGTTTCCACACGTTATCCCTAAACAGCCTTGCTAATCCTTCCGCCAATGTTTTCTCCATAGTTGGTATAAAGTGAACCATTTTGGTTAGTCGATCCACTACTACTAGAATACTATCATATCCCTGTGCTAGTGGCAGCTTAGTGATAAAGTCTGCCGATATATGAGTCCAGGGTCTCTCTGGAATAGAATTCAGCATTAATTTTCCTGCTGGCTGTTCTGTGTGATTTTTATTTCGCTGGCAAGCGTCGCACCCCTCCACATATCTTTTCACTTCCTTGGTTATTCCTGGCCACCAAAAGTTTCTAGTTACCAGTTCTACCATTTTCCACTGTCCCCCGTGCCCTCCTATTGGTGTATCATGATGTAGTCTAATTATCTCTGCCCTTAACTTCTCGTCTTTTGGCATGTAGACTTTCCCTTCTTTATACATGATACCATCTACTTCTCTCCATTCCTCATCTCTCAACATTTTTACTTCTGCCCGCTTCATTTCTTCCACCGCCTTTACTACTTCGTCGTCTTTCACTTTTGACTTTCTTACTTCCTCTAGTATATCTACCCCGTCTACTTCTACCACTTCTGTCTTTCTCACTTCTAGCCATTCCAGCTTTATCATTGTCTCATTCTCATTATCCTTTTCTACTCCTACCTCCCAGTCTGGTCTCCTACTCAGACTGTCCGCTTTCTCCATCTTAGTTCCCGGAACATGTTTTAGCATAAAATTAAATCTGGATAGGTATAACATCCATCTGGCTTGTCTCCTATTTAACTTCTGCACCTTCATGAAGTATTCAAGGTTTTTATGATCTGTCCATATCTCGAATTTAATCACTGCTCCTTCTAGGAAGTGTCTCCACGCTTCTAGACATCTGACTACTGCTAACATTTCTTTATCGTGAATCTCATAGTTCCGCTCTGTATCACTTAGAGATTTTGAAATGAAAGCGACTGGTCTCCATTTGTCATCTGAGCACTTCATCTAGAGTACTCCTCCAGTAGCATAATTTGAAGCATCTGCTTCTACTCTAAACTCTTTGTCTAAGTCTGGAGCCGCTAATACTAGCTTTGTTGTAAAGACCCGTTTCAACTCGTCGAATGCCTTTTGCTGTGCCTCCTCCCACCGCCACTTCTCATCTTTTCACGTAAGTACATTCATTGGCCTAGCTACTCAAGCGAAATCTTTGATAAACCTCCTGTAATAATTTGCAAGGCCTAAAAACTTTCTGACATCTTTTACATTTTTTGGTTGTGGCCAACTCAGTACTCCGTCTACTTTCTCTGCTTCCATTTCTATCCCATTAGGTCCTATGATGACCCCTAGGAATCCTATCTTTCTCGCCTTCCACACACATTTTTCCGGCTTGATGTACAAGTCGTTCTCCTCTAACCTCCTCAATATTTCCTCCACAATCTCGTCATGTCCCTCCTCTGTTTCCGTTCCTACCAACACGTCATCTACAAACACCGCTACTTTCCCTTCATTTATCAAGTCCCTCAGGATCTCATTCATTATTGCCTGGAATGTGGCTGGTGAGTTTGTCATCCCAAAGAACATGACTGTCGGTTCAAAAGATCCCACATGTGTTGTAAATGCTCCCTTCTACTCATCTCTTTCCTTTATCTGCACATTATTGAATCCCCATCTTAGATCCATCTTAGTGAACACTTTCTTGCTACCTATGTTGTCGATTAATTCTGTGATTAATGGTAGTGGGTAATTGTTTTTCACTGTCTGGTCATTTAGATTGCGGTAATCTATAACCATCCTCTTTCCTCCGTCCTTTTTGCCTACGAAGAACACTGGTGATGTTTGAGGCAATTTTGAGGGCCTAATATACCCTTTTCTCAGTTGATCTTCCACAAAGTTCTGAACCTCTTCCCTTTCATTTTTGGATAGGAGGTAAATTCTTCCCTTTTGTGGTTTAAACATCTCTTTGAGATCTATGGCATGATCCCAGACTTTTCTTGTTGGCATCCTTTCTGACTCTACCTTCCCAAACACCTTTCTCCACTTCAAGAATTTCCTTGGGACCATCTCTTCAATTTTTCTGTGGTCCTCCTCCATTTCTTCTTCTTTTCTCCAATTCTCTTTATCATCTATCGCCCAACAGACAATTTTCTCTTCTTCCTCAGTTGCTATTCTTTTGACTTTCTCCCTTTTCTGACTCTTCCTGCCACACAGGGATGGACATCTCGTCATTTTCACTTCTCCCGTTTCCCAATTTATCTCTGGGTTATGTGCCACTAACCATGGCATACCCAATATTACTTCTGTCTTTCCTAAGTTGCAGACATCCATCCGCATTCTTTTTACATGGCCTTTGAAAAATACATTGCACTCTACCTGATGTGTAATGGCCCCTCTGCTATTGTTTGTGCCATCTACATTCCTGACGGCTATTGGTCTCTCTAACTTTTGCAGCTTGAACCCATGCCTAGCTGCCGTCTGTCTATCCATAAACATCTCTGTTGTGCCACTGTCCAAGAGCACCTTTATTATTACACCTTCGTGCGTATCTATCTTCTCCACTCCAATATTCAACCACACTTCTCTCAACATTTTGAAGGTTCTCCTGACCTCCTTTCGACTACCCCCCTCTCTTGCTGTGCTTTCCGGTTCTCCTGACCGTGCGCCGCTTTGCTGCGCCTTTGCTTCTCTGGGCCGTGCCGCTTTCTCTTCCCTTGCTGTGCTTTTCCTCTCTGTAGGTGCGCTGCTTTCTCTTTTCTTTCCCCTGCATCCACACCAGAACATTCTATCCCGGAGCACTCCCTGGCCCCTGTCATCTTCCGCATAACTTCCTTTCCTCCCACATCCTCTGCACTCGGTGTATGTTACTATCATTCCCAGGACGTACCACCCTAATTCTAGGAATTGCGCCTCTTCTGGGATGCCCTTTCCACAGTGTTCCTCTGCTCTCTTTCTTAACTCTTCTATCGAGCTCCTCCTCCATTCTTGCTGCGTTTCTCCCTTTATAGGGTGCGCCGTCTTTTCTTTTTCCATTCTCCTCAGTCTCCTTTCTCCTCCCTGCGCCTCTTCCCTAACAGGATGCACCGGCCTCCTCTCTCCTTGGTGCGCCTTTCTCTCTCTGGGGCGTGCCACCCTTTTCACCTTCCTTTCCCATAGGGGGCACTCCCTGCACTTGTGCCCTTCCCCTTCACACTTGAAACATCTTACTATTACCGTCCTTACACTTCTCACTACTCTCTCCTCTATCCCACACTGCATCACCCTACTCTTTAAAACTTTGAATTTATTTTGAGGCATTTCTGCCCCCTTTTCCCCCTCCTTTTTATTCCTGCAGTTTCGGGCCAGGTGCCCGAACCCTTTGCAGCTCCTACAGAGCTTTCCCTTCCTTCCCTCTAATTCTACCCTCAGTTTGGCGAGGGCACGTTTCTCTCTGAGCAAGTTGCTCAATAAAATGTTGTATTGTTCTTGAGACATAGTGTTAACGTCTCAAGAAAGGTACGGAGTTAATGATAGTTTCGATCTTACTTATGACTACGTCTATTGGGGTGCAAGATCTTCACCCAACCAGACTCCTACTGCCCTACTGACTACTGCCCTAATAATATGGTTATACTATCACCTCAACAGGGAGGATCCCTAATCTAGACGGCCTTCTAGAAGTAACCGTCACTCCTCTGCATGTACCAACTCACAATGGAGTGCAGCACGAGGTTTATACTGAGAAAGATAGTAACTAATAACACCGCTTGATTATGAGGTCAGGTCTTAGTGGTAATACCCAAGCTTGGTACTACACTTCCACTGTCAATCCCTAACTGATTGACAAGTCCCCTTAAGCCAAGGGCCCAGCTATGTATAGAGGTGGCTACTGATCGTGGTGATCAGCGGCCGAGGGTTGATTAAGATGAGAGTTTGAGAGTAAGCAGAGTCCAAGGCAGACGGTGCTCTAGATGTGGAATTGAGTTCTAATGTCAGACTAGCTAACTCCAAAGCCGGAATTAAGCCAACTGCTCCTTTATCAGTGTTTGACAAGAAGAACTCGATAGAGTTCTCATTAGATTTTCTACACTACTTATACAACTATTACATGGTCTGTGCACTATTTCCCTATGCCTATCATGTGACTCATCATGTGACATCATGTGATGTGACACTGTGACACTTGTGACATGACACTTTCCCGCACTTCCTTCTGTGTAGTAAGTCCAAGATAGAAGAAAAGAAAAAGAAAGAAAAAGAAATATAAATAATGACTTAGCCGTTTTGCCAAGTCATGACACTTTATCCTTGATTCATCCTCACAAACTCTTTAGTATGCAATTGGGACCTAGTACTGCATCTTTAGCTTATGCCAGGCTAATAGTCCTTTTTGCCCCTTTTACTACTATGCTCCCTTCCTACAACAGTCTGCACAGTAGTGGATAGCATTGTCTATCAGATTGTTTTGCTCCCTTCTAACAATGGTCTGTGTGATAGTAGTTCTATCAGGTCACTATGTTCTCTTCCTTCAACAGTCTGTGAGGTTAAAGTTTGTTTACTTTCTGTAATGTTATGTTATTGAGTTTGTGTTATAGTCAATCCACTGTACTTTCTTCCTACAACAGTCTATGGAATAGTAGATAGTGTAGTCTAAAAGGTTGCTATGCTTTCTTTCAATAGCAGTCTGCTATTTCTTCATCTCTCAAATCATTAAAAATCAATCTCAAGTCCATTGTTAGATACACATACAATCTATAATCCAATGCTATTGAATACTTCTTTATATACTACATTAAGTGTCCTTCTACTCTCTTGGCTCTGCTCTGGAAGAAGGACTAAGATGTTTAGAGGTAAAGTACATTTTGAAAAGGCCACCCATGAGAGAACACTGATGTCTGCAAATTAATCCCCATATGCTCTACTGACTGTCTTTGAGACTTGTTGATAGTCATAGCAAAGGCCAGCCTGACTGTAAGGGGATCACTCAGAGGCGACCCAGAACACACTCGACGTTAGTGAAAGAGGCGTCTTAAGAAAGAGCAGTGTATAGCCCAGGAGCTCTAATCAATGTTGAGGTAAGGTATTCTACCATACATCACTAGCTACTTATACTAGACTAGCCTGGTCTGTGCGCCGGTTGCTACAGGAACACAAACCAGGACACTAATAACTACCATACCTAATAAGGCTACGTAGTACAAACCATGGTGATGAGAACGAGAGAGAAAGGGAACTATGAATAGCAAACTCTGAGGATCCGAGGGTAAGCTAGATAATACTCACCCATACCAGGTTATCTAAGCTACTCCAGACTGTTCTCTTACACTGACCGGGAATTGAAGTCTCTTGAGTAGCACAGGCAATGTCTCTGTATTAGATGATAACCTGATTCTTGGAATCAACACTACCTTGCCTCTAAATCTCCTGTTCTTGCTGATAATCCTGCACTAGAGTACCTTTCTCCTCGTATTCAACATTACCATTCTTGTTCTATTACAAAGTTCTTCTCCTGGATCCAAGTTCCTCAATAAGATAACTGGAGAGCCAACCTTGAGACAGAGTAAAGCAGAAGACAATCCACCAGCATTGAGTTGTTAAAGGAAGGATAAGCATGGTACATTCCATCTTCTTCAGACACAGAGTCCACACTTCTCAGCATATGGACCTCTGTATTTGGGTTGAACTGTTGAAGAATGGCCTCATTAATATCATGTACTTCATCATTTCTAGGACAGAGAATAATATGATCCAAGAAGTACTAGTCATCTTGAGTCCTTGAGTTTCCAATTCCTGAATAGATCCTACTGATAAGAGTATTGAGATTAGCACAAACCATGGACTGAGGAACTTGAATTATCTCGTGATCATCCATAGTTGACCCAGCACCAATTTCTAGTAACCACTGAGCATATTAATTATCAGCTTCAGAGTAACCCAAGTGCATATTCTGTCTGAGATGCAAGAACTTGATATGTGTCACAATTAGTGACATCAGCACTATTACTTAAGCTAGAGTAACTGCTGAAGAACTGTAAAGTTCTAACATTACTAGGAATTGTTGGCATTATAGTAACTAGTTTTGTTGTCTCTAAGGCTACCATCTGAAATCCAGTTATAATTCTGTCCTGATCACTCTTTAAGCAAATTGGGGAATTAGCTCAGTGGAGGGCGCAACTAATTGTTGAACCAACCCCATTCAAGTCTTAGGCCTGATAGTACAACAAAACTTCTTCTTCTATGTAACACCAGCATGTCTCAGAACCCAAATCCAGATCCTTGTTTGGAATGCCATGTCAGAAGGGATCTCAATTGCCCAGAATCAGTAAGGGAACATACCACTATACCAGTATAAAGACCATTTACAGCAACTCAAGCTTGAAATCAATGTCTAAACCCCCAGGAGCCTCTCAAAGACATAGCAGAAGTGATGACTGGAGGAGGCTTAGAAGAAGGGAGCAACTACTTAGGACCTTTATTGCCAGATTCACCAGAACCACCTTTGCAACCCTAGGATGAAATATCCAACCTGGAGTTATGTACCGCACTATTAGCATTAGCCAGAAATAACTTACCCCAACCTTGGAAGTGATATCATGCTATCAGAGAACCCAACCCCTTTAGTGGGGGAAACCCCAACAAACTTTGGGCTTTCATTTTCCAATGTCAGATTTATTTCAGGGCCTATAAAGGGGAGTTCAGAGAGGACTCTAAGAAGATTTTTTTTGCAATCTCTTACCTCAGAGGAATAGCTCTAGACTACTTTGAGCCCTTCATCAATGAGCTGGATCCTCACCAACCTCTGGATTTCTTAGAAGATTGGACCACTTTTGTCCAACAACTATCCAACATTTTCAGGTCCTATTTGCCAGAAGATGATGACAAGAATGCCATTGTGGCTATCCCTTTTGCCCATGATGGGAAAGCATCTAATTATTTCATCCAATTTGCAAAGTACCAAAACTGAATCCATTAGGATGACTGGTCCCTTTGCAAGGTTGTAAAGGATGCAATACCTGCCAGAATTAGCAAGGAGCTATACTACAGCAAGGAGGACTTATCTTCCTTCAAAGGTTACAAGCTAGCAGTCATGAGAATAGACAACAATCATTGGAAACACATCCAGGAAGAAAAGAATAAGGCCTATATGGTACACACTTTGCAAAATCACCTTCCATGAACACCCCAAACAGAATCTACTAGAGGGATTGCCAATGAGAAGAGTATACCTCTGGAACAAGGTCAGAAGGATAGACCCAGAGCAAGCAGATCTGGGGGAATTCACCAGTCAGCTGAACATCTAGTACTACTCTGTCACAAACTTCATTCAGCTATATCTCCACCAATTCTTTGACGATTCTCGTGGTCTTAATGGCATTGGAAAGCCCTTTAAAAAACCTTTTGATCAATACTGGTTATGTCTCAAGAAAATTAATATTGGCCAAGCTATTGAGCAAATCAGTAGGTAACCACCATAGTACCACATATTAAATTGCCAATATCTCAAAAACTGCCATGATCTAAGCTTTGCTTTTAGACATCAAAAAAGCCCTCTTTATACCACTCAGAATGAGCTTAAATTAATGCCAAGGCAATCAATATTAGTGGAGATATAAAGACCTCAATGTTTGTATATAGACTTTATTAATTACCCATAGATAGTCATCTGTCCTTTTCTTAGAACAAAGGACAGCCTCCATATGGTTAATTTATCACTATTTTTAGCACAAAGGCACTACCATATGTAGAACAATAGGTAGTAGCATGTGATAGTCTGTGCACTAGGACAGATCATCACAATTCTGTATATAAGGACTCCCTGTCTGAGGATTAGACCTCAGACTTAACAACATCTTTTGTCATTATCTAAACTTTGCTTCTTTGAACTATTCAAGTATCAAATCACCCATCACAAATTAGTAAGTGACCTTTTGTGATAGCTCCCAACTCTTTTTACCTTTAAATATAGTCAAAAGAAGTTGTAAAAAGAACTGCTCTCCCTTTGATAGTGACACAAAGTACATCCTCTCAATCACCTTGGCCCACTGTCTTGGATGCCATGACTTTGCTTTAGCATTTCAGGTATAGTGTTGAGGGAACTGCCAATAGGTAAGGCCTAATCCATCATTATGTGCATAGTTATAGTCAAACCAAGTAGTCAGCTAAGTCTTTTCCACATTTTGCCTAGCTAATACTTCATTGACAGTCTGGTGTGCATGAAAGTTGACATAATGTTCATTGAGAAGATAGACAGGAAGATGTTGG
>Ga0157362_1000222_pt1 | contig 17890 bp, 19 predicted proteins | sample AttlaeALBM3_FD_111480 | JGI IMG/M metagenome (GOLD analysis project Ga0157362, IMG submission 111480) | Fungus gardens microbial communities from leaf cutter ant in Ribeirão Preto, State of São Paulo, Brazil - Atta laevigata ALBM3 | ecosystem: Host-associated > Fungi > Mycelium > Unclassified ... | reverse complement strand
GTCCGTATCTCGACCCGTCCGTCCGCTCCGAGGAACTGGAATCGACTGGCTGACACAATCCTCACGAACCGATCACGAAGAAATGTTCTGAAACACACTTCCCTTTTCCGGGAAACGGGGGAATTGTTCGTTTTCAGCTGCGGGATACCGCGCACGACAGGTTTAAGACCTACTGGGTTTCAGAACTAAGGATACCGTGATGTTTCGTCGTATCGTGCCCGTCCTCGCCCTCGGGCTCGGTCTGGCTTCCCAGGCCGCCATGGCACAGGAACAGTCCCCTCCGCCCCCGCCAGCCGTTCAGGGCACGCCGAGCAAGGACTTCACGGGCGTTTCGCCCGCCAACCTCGCTGGCATCATGAACTACTGCGTCGAGCAGCAGTATGTGTCCTATGACGAAGGCAACCCGGTTCTTTACGGGCTGAGCGAGAAGTACAAGGCAACCGAACAGACGGTCGGCAATTTCGACTACGCGCTCGGCACCGCCGGTTATTTCGACAGCAACGGCAAGCGCTTCTATCTCGTGGCCTACACGAATGAAGACGACCGCCGCGCCGCCTGTCACGCCGCCGTCAAGGCCGCACAGCCGATGCTCTGAGCCCTGCCCGCAGGCCCCGGATTTTCGCAAAAGCTCCCCTGCCCTACGGCACGGGGAGTTTTTTTATGCCCACTTCCCGCCGCCAGACCCGACTTCACCCCTTTCCGCTCTGGGCAGGGGCCACAGGCGCCGGTAATATCCCCGCCTCTCCAAACAGTTCAGGACATGAACATCATGGACGTTTCCAAGATCTCGCCCGGCAAAGACCTGCCCAACGACATCAACGTCGTCATCGAAATCCCGCAGGGATCGCAGGTGAAGTACGAAGTGGACAAGGACAGCGGCGCCCTCATCGTTGACCGTTTCCTCTTCACGCCGATGGCCTATCCGGCTGCCTACGGCTTCATTCCGGGCACGCTGGCCGCCGACGGCGATCCGGCCGACGCCCTTGTCCTGACGCCAGCTGCCGTTGTTCCGGGCTCCGTGATCCGCGCCCGTCCGATCGGCATGCTGAAGATGGAAGACGAAAGCGGCCAGGACGAGAAGATCATCTGCGTCCCGCACGACAAGGTGCATCCGCAGTTCTCCAACGTGCATTCCGTGGACGACCTGCCGGAAATCACGAAGAAAGCGATCACGCATTTCTTCGAACGCTACAAGGATCTGGAGCCCAACAAGTGGGTCAAGGTCACGGGCTGGGCTGACAAGACAGAGGCCGGCAAGGTCATCATGGAAGCGCTCGCCGCCGCCAAATAAGACCGATCAGGCTCCAGCCGGGCGTATCAGCCCCGTGCACGAGCCCACCCGATATTTTTGCAAAAACCCTGTCTCCCCTCGGGAGACAGGGTTTTTTCTCACCTAACATAACATCGTTTTGTGATTATTTACGACTTAAGTAACACTATTTCATAAACTTTATCGCTAAATATGTGTTATATCGCCGTTGCTAATCTGCTTTCCAAGGAATCAGCGGCTTGTCTCGAGTCCATATCCACGCAGTTTTCTGCCTGGCCACATTTCTTCCCTCCTGCGCAATCGCCCAGAGCCTTGGAGCCACAAGCACCACAGCTCAGGATGGCACCGCACAGACATCTCCCGTCTCCAGAACCACGTTTACTTCCAGCTCAGCGCCATCAACCGTCCAGAGCTACACCCCCAATGCAAAAGTAACCCAGATCCAGGTCACGGCGCCCTTGCAACCCGAGACGCCAGTCGTCTGGCCCTCCGAAAATTCCGAACTCCCCAGCGAGCGCGTCAGCACGCCGTTAAACCAGATCTATTTCGGCAATGAATGGGTCCCGCCCCTGCCGCATCCCGAAGCCATTCTCGTCGATCCATTCGGCTGGAACACCTGGTTGCGGAACCGGGGCGTGGCCATCATGATGGATACGACCAACGAATTTTCGGGCGCCATCACCAGCCCCACCAAGGGCTATGGCCTACGTCAGGGCAGCAGCAATGCCGGCCAGTACAGCCTTGAAAACGATATCGACTGGGAAAAGCTCGCCAATGTGCGCGGCTTCTCGACCCATGCGCTCGTCGTCGGCCGGTACGGCATCCCTGGCAGCCGTATGTTCGGTGACAACCTCAACCCGAGCTCCGAAATTTACGGTGCAGGCGGCAACGTGGTCGTCCATCTCGTCTACGCCTACGCGGAAGAGACGATCGCCAAGGGCCGTGTGGACCTTGCGGGCGGCCGTATTCCATTCCTGAACGATTTCTCCGCCAGCCCGCTGTACTGCACCTTCCAGAACAACGCGTTCTGCGGAAACCCCAAAGCGTCTTCCGACAATATCACCCATTCATCCTATCCGGACGCAAGCTGGGCGTTCCGCGTACGGACACGCCCCACCACCAGCACCTACATCCAGACGGGCGTCTATTTTTCCCAGGCCGGCATTTACGCCAACACGCAGTATCGTACGGGCTTCAAATTCAACGGCGCGGACATCCACGGTGAGGCCATTCCGGTCGAAGCTGGCTGGGAGCCACTGTTCGGCAAAGACAAGCTGCCCGGCCATTACAAGGTTGGCTATACAATCGACAATGCACCGCATAAGGACAACTATTACGATGTGAACGGGCAGCCGTATGTCCTGACCGGAAAGTCGGCCCGCACCCTGAACTACTCATGGTCGGCCTGGGTACTCGCGGATCAGATGATCCTGCGCCATCACGTCAAAGGCAATGCGGATGCCGGTCTGATTCTGCTGGGCGGCATGTATGCCAACAGCCCCCGCACGCAGCTCAGGGCGCAGCAATATTCCGCCGGTCTTATCGACAGCGGATTCTGGGCAGCCCGTCCGCTGGATACGATCGGCATCAACTTTTCCTATGTGCGCGTCTCCAAATACGCGACAGCAACGGAGCGTCTGCAGGCCATGTCCGGACTACCCCTCATGGCCAGCTCTCTGACGCCACAGACCTTTGGTGAAGTGTTCGAAGCAACCTACCGCATTCATGTCATGCGGGGCATCACCTTCGCGCCCGACTTCCAGTACTATTTCCACCCAGGCGCCCAGAAGGCCCTCAAGGACGCAGCAATGCTCGGCTTCAAAAGCCACGTCCAGTTCTTCTGATCTCCTATCCAGGAAGCATCGTTTCCCACGATGCTTCCTGTACGTTCCGCCCACACCGTTCTGTCAGCAAAGCGGCCAGATCTGTTGCCTGCCTGCGGATTTCCGGAATGGCCGTCGTCTCGAACAATGTTCCCCAGCGCATCGGCCCCAGCGCGAACAAGTCTCCAGAACAGCGCCCGGCCGCATCTGTCAGCGCGCCATCCTCGCGACAGTGCAATCCACCCAGAGCGGTCTCCCGCACCATTCTGGCTTCCAGAAGCTCATGAGGAAGAGTGTCTGCCATCTGCCGGTAAGCCCGGCTTGGCCCCGTACAATTCACAACATGATCGGCGGACAGCGTGAACAGGCCTGTCCTGTCACGTGCCCGGATCAGCACCTCTCCAGCCTCCAGAGCCAGATGGGTTACCTGCCCCCGCCGGCGGTCCAGCGTGCCATTTTCCAGTTCCGCCCTCATGAAATCTGCCACATCCGGCGCCACGCGATGCCGCACGATGTCCCAACGTCGCTGAAGATGCCGCCGGAAGCGCTGTTTTTCCGCCAGATCCAGAGCCTGCCACAGCGGGTTGATCCGCGGACGCAGCGCATCGACCGCACTGCGCCAGCCGCTCCCTTCAGACAGGCTGTTCCGGAACGCCCGGAAATACGCCCGCGCCGTCGCAGGTGTTCCGGCGGGAATGATGTCCGTTTTTGCGGGAGCGGAAGGCGCATGACGCTCGGGACACCAGCCATGACGGGACAGGGCCACAACCCGCCCCCGATGGCCGTTTTCGCGCAGGCGCATCAGCACGTCGAGGGAGGTCAGCCCCGTTCCGATCAGAACAACAGCCGCATCAGGCGCGATCCGGTCATAGAATCCGTTGTCCCAGCCCGAGGGATGATACTGCCTCCTCAAAACCAAGTCCGGGTCTACCTTGGCAACAGGCGCGGGGCCGAAATTGCCGGTCGCGAGCACAACCTGATCTGCCTGAAGCCTCTCTCCATCACCGAGCGCCAGTTCCAGCCGCCCCGCGACGCGCTGGCAGGACAGCACGCTGGTCGGCCGCCACTCAGGACGCGCCTCCGCCCAGAGGCTGGACAGATACTGCCCGAATACGGCCCTCGGCATGAACTGGCCGGGCGTGACGTCCGGATCGTGATGCGCGCGGAGCCAGCGCAGGAAATGCTCCGGATTATCGGGATCAGCACTCATGCCGTCCGCTGGAACATTGAGAAAATGGCAGGGAGACAGCGTGGAATAGGCCAGCCCGACCGCAGGGCGTTCCGCAGGATCGATCACGATGATCCGCGCCTGAACATGCATCCTGCGTAGGTTCCAGGCCAGCAGCGTTCCGCTGGCCCCGCCTCCTATGATAACAATGAGAGGGCGGTCTGAAGGGGACATGCTGCCGTTTTTCTCCACTGAATCGTCTGCAAAGCGGAGCATGACTAAAACAACGGAAACTGAGCAGGACGTTTCGTAACAGACGTTCTCGAAAACCGCTCAACAGAACATCAGAAAACCTGCCCCAGAAGGCAATAGTCCGTAATTTTCAATATTCTGGAAACCTTCTGGAGCGGGCGATGGGATTCGAACCCACGACCCCAACCTTGGCAAGGTTGTGCTCTACCCCTGAGCTACGCCCGCACTCCGTGGAGGGGCTTATGGCCGAATCCCGAACATCGTGCAAGAGGCAACATGCACCTTCCGCCAACAGTGCTCAGACATGAAAACTGATAGCGGCCAGGAGAGGAAATCTGAAACGAAAAAAGGCACCCGAAGGTGCCTTTTTCGATGGAGCGGGCGATGGGATTCGAACCCACGACCCCAACCTTGGCAAGGTTGTGCTCTACCCCTGAGCTACGCCCGCACTCCGTGGAGGGGCTTATGACCGAATCAATATCACAGCGCAAGAGGAATTTTTCGATTCAGAAGCAATATTCTTTTTCAGACACAACACCCCAAGTCACAGGACAGCACCCGGGACTTGCACACCGGAGACGCACATCCGATCTTTCAGGGAACTTGTCTTTCCAGCGAACGGTTTCCACCCCCATGAGCAGCACATTCGACGAACACCTGATTGGTCAGTCTTCCAGCAAAGCACCGGCAGGCGCAGCCGCTACCATCATTGACGCCGATCAGACGAATTTCATGACAGATGTCGTGGAAGCCAGCCGGGAAATCCCGGTTCTGGTCGATTTCTGGGCTCCCTGGTGCGGTCCTTGCAAACAGCTCACCCCTGTACTCGAAAAGGTCGTCCAGGCGGCTGGAGGGCGCGTCAGACTCGTCAAGGTCGATGTGGAAGCCAATCAGGCCCTCGCCGCACAGCTCGGCCAACTGGGTCTACCGCTCCAGTCCATTCCGCTTGTCGTGGCTTTCTGGAAAGGTCAGGTGCTGGATCTTTTCCAGGGTGCCCAGCCGGAAAGCGAAGTCCGCCGTTTCGTGGAATCCCTTCTGAAACTAGCCGGTGACGTCATGCCAGCAACGGAAATCCTGGCAGCAGCCCGTCAGGCGTTGGCCGACGGACACGCGGATCAGGCCGCCGCTCTGTTCTCGCAGCTTCTGGAATCCGAGCCTGAAAACCCTGAAGCCTGGGGCGGCATGATCCGGGCGCTCATTGCCCTGAACGAACCCGAAGCCGCCCAGGACGCTTCCGCGCAGGTGCCTGCAAAGCTGGACAGGCATTCCGAGGTCACCGGTGCCCGCGCTGCGCTGGCCCTCCACACCGAGGGCGCCAAGGCCGCCTCAGAACTTGAAACGCTTAGCCGGCAGAGCGCTGCCTCACCGAACGATTTCGACCTGCGCCTCAGACTGGCCGCCGCCCTCAACGGCGCAGGCGAGCGTGCGGAAGCCGCCAATACCCTGCTCGATATCCTCCGCAAGGATCGTAACTGGAACGACGGCGCCGCAAAAACAGAACTTCTGCGCTTTTTCGAAGCGTGGGGGCATACGGATCCTGATACGCTGGCGGCACGACGCAAACTCTCTTCCCTTCTGTTTTCGTGAGCCGATGACCGAAACGCCCGACCTTCCATCCGCCGAACGTCCCCGCCGTGCGCCCCCCCTGACGGAACTGACGCTCGCCGACATTCCGCCACGTGTCGGCCTGTTCCCGCTTTCGGGCGCGCTGCTGCTGCCGGGCGGGCACCTGCCACTGCTGGTCTTTGAGCCTCCTTATGTGGCCCTGCTTGAGGATGCGCTGGCCGGGCGGCGGATGATCGGCGTGATCCAGCCCCTCATGGACCCGGACACGGACGAACACCCTCTGCTCTACCGGACCGGAACACTGGGCCGCATCACGGAATTTACCGAACATGTCGATGGCACATTCTCCGTAACCCTGCTCGGCATTTCCCGTTTTCGCCTGATCCGCGAGACATCGACAGATCAGGGATGGCGCGAAGGCATCATAGACGCCACCCCCTTCGCGGCAGACCTCGTCGAGGAAGATCCCCTGCCAATCAACCGCGATCTGCTGTTGAACGGCCTTAAAACCTATCTGGAATCCCGCGACCTACAGGCAAGCTGGCCGCTGATCGAAGATATGGACGATGAAACGCTGCTGGTTGTCCTGCCGATGCTCGTGCCGTTCACGCCGGTGGAAAAACAGTCTCTTCTGGAAGCCATGACGCTGGATGAACGCGCCGGGCTCTTGCTGGATCTTCTTGAGAGGGGCATGGAATAGTTATGACGACTGAACTCGATCCCCGCCTCCTATCCCTTCTGGTCTGCCCGGTTACCAAGGGGCCGCTGACCTATGACCGCGAGACCCAGGAGCTCATCAGCCCCCGGGCGAAGCTGGCTTTCCCAATCCGGGACGGCATTCCCATCATGCTGCCCGAAGAGGCACGTCAGATCGACGCCTGATCCCTGTCAGAGGGATCAGGCCTTTTCTGCGGTACTGGCCGGAGAAGGTGTTTTCCGGCCCTCCAGCACGCGCTGTGACGGGCGGGAGGGGCTTTTGCGGACCTTGAAGTTCCGTACAACGCGCGTCAGTTCGCCAGCATCACCGACCAGTTTCTGACTGGCGCCACTGGTCTGGTGGACGATCGCGGCGTTGCTTTTGGTCACCCCTTCGAGCTGCGTCGTGCTGGCGTTGATGTCCATAATGCGCCGGGCCTGAGCCTCAGCCCCCGAGGCGATCTGTCCCACCGCCGTTCCCAAACGCTCGACGGACGTGCTGATATTGCCCAGGGCCGTTCCGGTTTCGTCGACCATCTGCACGCCGCGCTGCACATCTTCCATGCTGCTGGCGATCAAGGATTTGATTTCCTTGGCGGCCGTGGCGGAACGCTGGGCCAGAGCCCGGATTTCCTGTGCGACAACTGCAAAACCACGCCCCGCGTCCCCGGCATGGGCAGCTTCGACGCCGGCGTTGAGGGCTAGAAGATTGGTCTGGAACGCGATCTCGTCGATCACGCCGATGATCTGGACGATGCGGTTGGAAGACGATGAAATCTTGGCCATGGCCTCGACGGTTTTGGCGACGATATCGCGGCCCTGCTCGGTTTCCTGACAGCAGTCGGCCACGGTCGTATCGGCCTGACGGGCTTCGTCGGCGACTTCTTTTACCGAAGACGTCAGTTCCGTGATGTTGCGGGCCACAGCCGCCAGGGCGTCGACCTGTTCGGCGATGCGGCAGGTGATGTTCTCGGTGGAGCCACTGATTTCGCGCGCGCGCTGCTCCACGGCTCCGGAAGTTTCACGGACGGCATGGACAATACGTCCCAGCCCTTCGCAGGCCCGGTGGAAAGCACCGCTCATGCGGGTCGAGCCGTTTTCCAGCGCCGGGTCGATCTGCTGGACCAGATCGCCTCCGGCCATGCGATCGAGCGCATCCGCCAGCGCGTCCGACAGGGCGGCAAGGCTCTGTATCCGCTCGTTTTCGGCGCGTGAACGCTCACGGACATCCAGATTTTGCGTGTAGGTTTCCAGCCCGAGTTCCATGTCCAGAAGACCGCAGCGGATCAGCAGGCCAATCTGCGCTGCGGCCTCCTCGGCGGAGGTTCCCCGGGCCGGGCGTCGCAGAAGGCGGTCCAGAAAGCTGCGGCGCGGTTGCGGCCAGTACTGGCGGAGCAGGTCCGTCACCATACCTTCAATCAGCAGGGCATAACCGCCGACATACCACTGCGGCTTGAGGCCAATCCGGGCATGGGTGTTGCCGATGGCGCGGGTGCTCTCGACATAATCGGCACCGAAGTCACCTTGAAGAATCCGCTTCCAGTGCTTTTCCTGCTGGTTGCGTGCACCGATGCGATGCTGCTCGTTGGCAAAAAAGCGGTTCAGGGCCGGAGTCTTGTGAATCCGACCATAGAAGCGGTCCAGCGCAGGCCCGAGCACCCCCAGCGCCTGAGGGCGGATTCTGGCCAGATGAGCTTTCTCAGCTGCGCCGATGCCAAGAAACAGCAGCCGCTCGGCAATGTCTGCCTTGACCTGCTCAGTCATAGTCGGAGTCTCCAGAGCGTCGATTTGGCGCGTGTTCAGAGCAATGCCCGTAACACACCAAGAGTTACGCAATCATGAAGAAGGGCCGACGATCCCGGGATCAGTTGGACGCGTTGTTCTGTCCGTAGGAGACTTCGGTATCGGGGGTTGCGGGCTGGGGAGCGATATTGACGCTGTTGCCCTGACCGCCGCCGAAGGACACACTCCCCGGAGACGCGCTGCTGGCCGTATCATGCGAGGCCGAGGGCGGACTTTCTGCACCCGGTGGCATCGGCATGACCGGAGCATCATCGGCATAGGACGTGCCGCTGGCATGACGGTGATGGGTGCTGCGGTGGGAGTTATGGGAATAATGGCCAGGGGCGGCGCCTGGCGGCGGGAGGGCGGCCATGTCTGGCGCGGGCCCGCTGAACATGGACCCACATCCCGCCGTGGCGAGAAACGAGAGCATGAAGAAAGGGGAAACGAAGCGCATAAGACGCAACATAGCACTTTTCGGCGGTTGACGCATCCCTTTGCGGGATGGGACACAGCGCGTTCTTCCCCGCCGCCCGTCCCTGCCGAGCGGCATGTCCAGCAAGGATGCATTCACCATGTTCGAAGGCCGGATCACGTCTCCCGCCGCGCGGCGCCGCGCCTGGTGGGACAGTCTGTTCGTGGACCATTCCATCTTCCGGCTGGGCTGGACCAACCTCGCCCCTGTCGTGCCGGGCAAGGTCTGGCGCTGTAATCATCCCACGCCCGCACGCCTGCGCAGCCTGACGCGAAGGCTGCATCTGAAGACGCTCGTGAACCTGCGCGGGCATCGCAAATGCGGCTCGGATGCGCTGTCCCGGGGCGCCAGCGCGAAACTGGGACTGACGCATCTGGACATGGCTTTCGAGAGCCGGGGGGCACCGCACCGGGACCGTATCCTGCGCTTTTACGACATGTACCAGACGCTCACCTTCCCCATGCTCATGCATTGCAAGTCCGGTGCGGACCGGGCAGGCCTGGCGTCAGGTCTGGTGCTGATGTTTGAAGGCGGCACGGCTCAGGACGCACTGAGGCAGCTGCACTGGCGGTTCGGGCATTTCAACCACTCGCGCACGGGCATTCTAGACGCGTTCTTCCTCCGCTATCAGACGGAAGCAGAGGGGCGCCTGCCGTTTCTGGACTGGGTTCGGGACGAGTATGACGAGGACCGTCTGCGGGCCGATTTCAAGGCCGGGAAGCTGGCATCCTTCGTAAACGACAGCATTCTGCGCCGGGAATAGGCCTCAATCCGGCTTGACGTCTGCCGGGCCGAGAGAGCGGATCAGGTCCAGCATCCGCTTGCGGACCGCAGGGTCCGGGATGCGGTAATAGGAGCGTACCAGATCGACCGTCTCGCGGCGGCCGAACAGGGCGGCCTCGTCCACTGGAAGATCGAACAGACGCGGCGGCGGTGCAGCCGGACGAGGCGGTGGGGCCCCGAATGCCGACTGCGTCTCAGCGAACCCCGTGACGGGGGACTGCACAGCAGGCGTCTGGCCGAAAGCCGGATTGAATGTTGGAGCGGAACCGGAAAACGGCCGTGATGCGCTGGACGGTGCGGACGGGCGCACCTCCTGCATATCATCAAAAAAGAAGCCGATCGGCACATCCAGAACCTGCGCCAGATCGTAGAGGCGGCTAGCGCCCACGCGGTTGGCCCCGCGCTCGTATTTCTGGATTTGCTGGAAGGTCAGCCCCAGAGCCTCGCCGAGTTTTTCCTGCGACAGCCCCATGAGTGTGCGACGCAACCGGATGCGGTTGCCGACATGGACATCCACCGGTCCGGCCGCAGCGGAACTGCGGGATTCAGGGCGGGTGCGATCCGGGGAGGATTCTTTTTCTGACACACGCAAATGGTTAATAAGACAACCCTGGATTGTCAATGTTAACCTTTATACACCCCCATGTCCCAGTCACGCTTCTTACGTTCTGTGGGGATAAGCGCCAGAATCATGCACAGAATTGACAGCGCAAGCGGGGTGGCGCGGCCGAAACGGGAAAATAAGGTCGGGGGGAGCGGTGACGGGATATCACTAACCAGCACGTCGGCCCGGCCCCAGCCCAGACGGGCCGTCTCATGTCCGGTGGCGTCATAGATGGCGGAAATACCGGTATTGTTGGCGAAGACAACCGGAAGCCCTTCTTCCACGGCCCGCATCCGTCCCGTGGCGAGATGCTGGCGGGGGCCGGCACTATTGCCGTACCAGGCGTCATTCGAGATCGTGACGAGCCAGTTCGGGCGCTCATTCCGGGCCGTGACAGAGCCCGAGAAAATGATTTCGTAACAGACCATCGGGCCTACGCGCCCTATGCCCGGAAGATCCCAGGTCTTCAGGCCCGACCCCGGTGTCAGGACGCCCGGCAGGACGTTGAAAGGCAGGATCCAGGGCTGGTATTCTCCGAACGGGACGAGACGGCTCTTATCGTAGATCGCCGCAATGCTTCCATCAGGAGCAACGGCAATCAGGCTGTTGAACCAGTCCTTGCCGGATTCACGGTCCGAACCGATCAGCGCCGGGGCGCCATCGGCGGCGCGAGCGATCATCTGCCGGGCCAGCGTATCCTCATCCAGAAGGCCAGGGAAGCCAGATTCCGGCCAGATCACCACAGGCGAACGACCACCCTCCGCGAAGGCTTTCTGTGCGCCCTGCGCGGTCAGGCTCAGATAGCGGCGGAAATTACCGACCGCGTCCGCGTGGCTAATGACTTCAGCTTCAGGCACGTTGCCCTGCACCAGAACCGCGCGGGGATTGATAATGTTCAGCGGCGTGGCGGACGACAGGCGCCATGCTCCTGCGGCGATCCACAACACGGACACAGCCAGCACGCCCACAGCCGCGCGTCTGCCACGGAACAGAGCGAGAGAGCCGAGCACTAATGCAAGCGACAGGCCGTCTACGCCCAGAACCGAAGCCGGCTGGATCATGACGTCTCCGACGAAACCCGGGAGTTCCAGATCACTGCCCAGCGGGTTCCACGGAAAGCCCGAGAACATGAAGACGCGCCCCATGTCCATGACGGTCCAGCTTCCTGCGAACATCAGCACCCGCCGCCAGCCGGGACGTACTACGCGACACAGGATCGCCGGGACGCAGATGAAGGGGGCGATCAGTAGTGCCACGCCGGGGGACGCGAAGGGGACAACCCACCAGAATTCATGAACACGGGTAAGAATGGCGTTGGTCAGCCAGTAGAGCCCGACTGTGTGAAAGCCCATGCCGAACAGGAATCCGCACCAGGCCGCCTGTTTCCATGAGCGCGCGTCTTCGGAGACGCGATAGAGGATCATCAGTCCCACAGGCAGCAGGAACAGGGCGTGCACCGGCGGCAGGGACAGCGCTGCCAACCCACCGGCGAGCAACATCAGTCCGGCCAGGCGCCAGCCACGGACAGGGAGCGTCGAAATCATGAAGGAACCGTCCGGCTGACGAAAAGGCTGAAACAGAAAACAGCCGGACTGTGAAGGTCCGGCTGCGGGAAAGCTCAGTCGAGAGCGTCGCGCAGGCGACGTTCGTAATGTCGGTAATATTTATCCGCCAGAAGTTCGCTCTTCACCAGAACAGCGACATCCGTCGTGTTGAACTGCTCGTCCACAACCGCGCCGTCACCGACATAGCCACCCAGTCGCAGATAACCCTTGATCAACGGTGGCAGTTTGTTGAGGCAGGCGCGGTAATCCAGCACGTGCGGGTCAGTCCGCTGCATTTCCACATAACGGTCCGGAAGCGCGCGGATGCGCAGTGCCGGCGGAGCCAGGTGGTTATGATGCATGTAGGTGAGCTGGTCGGCCAGAGCGTCCGGGTTCGTGCCCGGAAGACTGCCGCAGCCAAACAGCACGTCGATCCGGTGCAGGAAGATGTAGGAGGCAATACCGCGCCACAGGAGCTGCATCGCAGACCGGCCGCGATATTCCTTCGCGACACAGGAGCGCCCGACTTCAAGCAGTCGACCGGGAAATTCCGTCAAGGTCGAAATGTCATATTCGGAAGACGTGTAAAAACGCCCAACCTTCTCGGCAGCGTCAGAGCGCAACAGACGGTAGGTACCGACGACGCCAGCAGCGCCCGGGCCTTTGGCGTGGTCGATGACCAGAAGGTGATCGGCGGCCTCATCGAATTCGTCCACGTCACGTTTGGTGCGGAAGGCACGTTCGTCAGGACGGGCGCCGAGTTCCTCGAAGAAAACACGATAGCGCAAAGCTTGAGCGGCATCGCGTTCCTCAGCCGTCTCGGCGATGCGCACACCCAGCGTGCCGCCCCGCAGTTCCTGAAAGCCGCCTTCGCGGTTCAGGGAAAGCGTGGAGAGCGTCTCCATCTGGCGCAGCGTTTCCTCGCTGCTGGCCAGCTTATGGGGTGCCGGAGCCGATGCAGGCGCCGAAACTGAAGCGACTGTGGCGTCATCTGGAACGGAAAGAGGTGTGCCAGCCGGTTTGGTGGTCATGATCCGCTCTTGTTGCTGTTTTCTGAAGGAGATGTTTGCCTGTCATCGGGTTCGGCGCGGCGGCCGAACAATTCGATCCGATGCGAGACAAGGTCAAACCCCAGACGCTGGGCAAGCTGGGCCAAAAGACGAACCGGCTCCTCGTCCTCAAATTCGACGACGCGGCCACTGTCCACATCGATCAGATGATAGTGATTGCCGCTGTCACTGGCTTCGTAACGTGCACGACCGCCACCGAAATCACGGCGTTCGAGGATGCCTTTTTCTTCCAGAAGGCGGACGGTGCGGTAGACCGTTGCCACGGAAATGCGGCTGTCGATCTCGGACGCGCGGCGATACAGTTCCTCGACGTCCGGGTGATCATCAGCCACGGACAGAACATGGGCGATCACCCGTCTCTGCCCGGTCATTTTCAGGCCGCTTTCCACACACAGGCGGGCAATGTGCGAATCATCCGGCACAGGGGAAGACGGGGCCTTCCGATTCCCTGGGCTGGCGCGTCTCTCGGCGATTTTCGTATCTGCGACCATATCTGCGGACTAGCCGAAAAACAGGCATCTTGTCCACTTCGTGGAGCCTGTCAGACTTTTCCTACCGCCAGGATGAAGAAACCGGCGACAGGAAAAAGCGGCTCTCAGTCTTCGCGACGACGGCCGAGGCCGATCTTGCGGGCCAGAGAGGAGCGGTGGTTCGCGTAGTTCGGCGCAACCATCGGATATTCCGGCGGCAGACCCCAGCGCTCACGGTATTCCTGCGGCGTCATGTTATAGGCGGTCTTGAGGTGACGGCGCAGCAGCTTCAGCTTCTTACCGTCTTCCAGGCAGATGATGTAGTCCGGGAAAACCGACTTGCGCGGCGAAACAGCCGGCACAGGCTTTTCAACAGGAGCCTCTTCCGGAACGTTCACCGTTGCAAGAGAGTCATGAACGGACCGGATCAAAGCCGGAAGAGCGTCAGCCGGAATATCGTTGTTCGATACATAGGCCGTGACGATCTGCGCGGTCAGCTGATGCAGTTCGGGGGCATTTGTCTCTTGCGACATTGTAATTAAGTCCTTCATCCTTGAGCGAGTGAGCATGTAGCAGTCATAAATTGGCCAGTTCAAGCATAAAAAAAGGAAATATGCGCGTGACAGAAAATGAAACATTTTTCATAGATATAACTGAAAAAAAATGTCCCATGACCACAGTATATGTCCGGGTGAAACTTGACACCATGACTTCCGGACAGAGACTTAAGATCCACCTTCGCGGAACAGAAACACGGAAGAATGTTTGCGCGTCGGTAAAGGCACTCGGCCACACAATTCTAGAAAATTCACCTGTTACTGGCAGCCAAAATCTTTACTACCTGACCGTTAAACATTGCTAGAAACAAGTACCAGGGCATCGCTTCCGTCCCTGTAATAAGCGCGACGGATCCCGGCTTTTACAAAAGCGCACTTCTCATACAGCGCAGCTGCCTGATTATTACAGACTGCTACCTCCAGAAATACTTTACCTTTACCCAGAACGTTCTGCACCAGAGCCTGTCCTATGCCGCGGCGCCGGAAATCCGGGTGTACGGCCAGGGTCAGGATTTCCGTCTCGTCCAGAATGGACCGTGTAAGAATGAAGCCGACGGGAACAGTGTCTATCACGGCAAGCGTCGCTTCAGTCCCTGGACCTGAAAGCAGGGCGGCAAATGAAGTTGCGTCCCAGACTTCTCCGCCGCGAAATGTGACTTCATGCAGCGCTGCAAGAAGCGACGCACATTCGATCCCCATGACGCGTAACTGCAAATCCTTTTCAGGACTGTTCACAGTGGCGCAGACCTCAGGCCGGCAGCGGGGGGCTTAGCTTCAGGAGGGTCGACATAGAGCGGCATCAACGGACCGGGCGTAACGCCCTGCGCCGCCTGCAGGATGCCCAGCGCATCAGGGGTCTCGCAGGGAAGCACTGGACAGGGCCAGTCGGTCTTTTCAGAAACAGCGTCGCCCATCACGCAGGCCCAGCCTGTGGGATCAAGATCGGCAGTCTGACTGGCGATGACAGGACCATACGGCGGATCCACGAAAACCCGGCCACGACGGGCGATACTGACACAAATGGCGACCGGACGGGCAAGCGTGGCACGGATGGCCGCACCGAGCGTGACGCCGATCGTGGGGCAGTTCCAGCCTGCCGCCAGTCCTGCTGCCAGCGACAGGGACGAGCGCAGGCCCGTGAACGAGCCCGGACCGATGACGGCGACGACGCGATCTGGGGGCGTGGTCCAGTTGCTCTGCGTCAGGAGGTCGCGGATGGCGGGGGCGAAGTGTTCAGAAGCGCCACGACCGGCCATCAGTTTTTCTGCGACGACATGCCCGTCCTGAACAAGCGCCACCAGACTGGTCAGACCAGTACCGGCCCCTGCCCCGTTGAAAACAACTGTCCTTACAAACACAGACACGCTTCCCCGAAGTCCAGACGGGGAGCACGCGGTTCGGCATGATCGGGGGCGGGTTCGTTTTCTGCCGGATAACCAAGCCCGACAAGGAAATTCACGCGCCAGCCGGTGGCGTTCAACAGCGTGTCCTCGACCATGAAACAGTCAAAGCCGGACATCGGCATGGCGGACAGGCCCAGCATCCGGGCGGCCATGATGAGATAGGCACCTTCGAGCGTGCCGTTGCGAAACGCCGTTTCATCAGACAGGCCCACATCAGCGGCAAACCAGTCGCGCAGGCCCTCCTGCGGGTTCAGCCGGGGCAGCGCCTCAAAAAACAGCGGATCATGGCAGACAACGGCCAGAACCGGAGCGGCCATGGCGCGGGCCACATTTCCCGGCGACAGCGCGGGGCGGATGCGTTCACGGGCATCCTGTGTCGTCAGGAAAACGAAACGACCCGGCGAGCAGTTACCGGATGTCGGCCCCAGCTTCACCAGATCGTACAGACGGCGCAGGACATCTTCCCCGACCGGGCGCGGCGAGAAACTGCGCGGCGTCCGGGCTTGCGTGAACAGGGCTTCCGCGCCCGGAACCGGGGCACAATCAGGGGCTGTCTGGCCGTCCATGGTTCAGTCCTCGACCTGTTCGACCGAGACGACTTCGGGAACATAGTGCCGCAGCATGTTCTCAACGCCGTGCTTCAGGGTCGCGCGGGAGGACGGGCAGCCGGAGCATGCGCCCTGCATGGCCAGATAGACCACGCCGTCCTTGTAGCCGCGAAATGCGATGTCGCCGCCGTCACCGGCCACGGCAGGCCGCACGCGCGTGTCCAGCAGGTCCTGGATACGGCTGACGACTTCGGCATCCTCGGGAGCAACGTCATGTTCCGGAGCGGACTGCGTTCCCGAAAGAACCGGGCGGCCACTTTCGAAGAAGGTCGTGATCGTGCCCAGCACGATGGGCTTGAGATCGCCCCAGCTGATGTCGTCAGACTTCGTGACAGAGACGAAATCGCCGCCAAGAAAGACCCGGCGCACATTCGGCTGCCCGAACAGGGCGGTCGCCAGTTCCGAGCGTCCGAGAGCGACATCGGCATCACCGAAATCAACAGGCCGGGCATCGCCGGTCACGCTGCGGCCGGGCAGGAATTTCAGGGTAGCGGGATTGGGAGTGTCTTCGGTCTCGATGAACATCGTGGTCATGTCCTTGCGTTCCAGTCCGCCCTGACATGTGCCACTTCGCCCCAAGGTGCAAGTGTCGGGACTACATTGGTCCGACTTCCCGTGTTTTTACGGCAGGCCGGGTGTTTTCAGACCTGCTCGCTCTGCCCCTCGGTTTTCCTTGCCGGAGAAGGGAGTCCACGGGGCAGGATGATGGTCGCGCGTAGGCCGCCATAGCCTCTCAAGGCATCTCCACGCCCCAGAACCAGAGAGCCGCCCTCGCGAGCGATTTCACGCTGAACGATTGCAAGCCCCAGGCCGATTCCCCCTGTGGTGCGCGAGCGCGACCCTTCCAGACGATAGAACGGGGTCAGGACGCGTTGGTATTCACTTTCGGGGATGCCGGGGCCACTGTCACTAATGGAGATCTCCAATGCGCCGTCCTCGCGGGTGCGGAGAGTGGCGAGGACATTGCCGCCGTAATTGATGGCGTTTTCGATCAGGTTTGACAGCACGCGCTTCATGGCGAGCGGACGGACATGGAGCAGAGCGCGATCCGGCCCTTCGTAACGGGCCTCGTGCCCGCGATCAACATGATCATCCACAAGGGTTTCGAGCGTAGCGACGATATTGATGGTACGAGGCACTTCCGGATCATCGGCGCCAGCGAGATACGCCAGAATACCGTTCACCATGGCTTCCATTTCGTCCAGATCGGCCTCGATGGCGGCCTGTGCTTCGCCGTCACTGAGAAAGCCACAGCGCAGGCGCAGCCGGGTTAGAGGCGTCCGCAAGTCGTGAGAGACGGCTGCCAGCGCCTGTGTGCGATCATTGATGAGGCTCTGAATGCGGTCCTGCATAGCGTTGATGGCATGGGCCAGCCCGCGGACTTCGGGCGGTCCGCGTTCGGCCAGCGGCACCCATTTCTCACTGGAGCCGATCCGGTCCGCCACCGAGACCAGGGCGCGGAGCGGCATACTGAGGCCGCGGATCAACATGGCCGCCGCAATGGCTACTGCGCCTGCTGCGATGGCGGCCGAAGCCAGACCACGCGTGACGCGGTGATGACCGAGCATGCCTGGCACACGGAAATGGATGTAGCTTCCATCCGGCAGGCGCTGAGAGCCCAGCACATCCGCACTTCCCGGCCCCAGCGTATACAGTTCCAGATGGGCCTGTTCGAGAATGGGATCGTCTGCGGTCAGACGCCTGACGAGCTGCGTAAGTGCAACCGGGTAGTGCCCCGGCAGCGCAGGCGTGATCGAGGCTGGCTGCCACGCCACGCTGAGCTCACTGCCCGAAAGCATGACGGCCAAAAAGGATCTCT
>Ga0157362_1000221_pt1 | contig 17927 bp, 17 predicted proteins | sample AttlaeALBM3_FD_111480 | JGI IMG/M metagenome (GOLD analysis project Ga0157362, IMG submission 111480) | Fungus gardens microbial communities from leaf cutter ant in Ribeirão Preto, State of São Paulo, Brazil - Atta laevigata ALBM3 | ecosystem: Host-associated > Fungi > Mycelium > Unclassified ... | reverse complement strand
CGCAGGACGCCCGCGTGCTTAACTGCTTCTCCTACACCGGCGGCTTTGCCGTTTCGGCCCTGATGGGCGGCTGTCGCGAAGTGATCAGCGTGGACACCTCGCAGGAGGCGCTGGACGTGGCGCGCCAGAACGTCGAACTCAATCAGCTGGACGTGTCGCGCGCCCAGTTTGTGCGCGACGACGTCTTTAAGCTGCTGCGCCGCTACCGCGACGCCGGCGAAAAATTCGATCTGATCGTGATGGATCCGCCGAAGTTCGTGGAAAACAAAAACCAGCTGGCGGGCGCCTGCCGCGGCTATAAAGATATCAATATGCTGGCGATGCAGCTGCTGAACCCGGGCGGCATTCTGATGACCTTCTCCTGCTCTGGCCTGATGGCGACCGAGCTGTTCCAGAAAATCGTCGCCGACGCCGCGCTGGATGCGGGTCGCGAAGCGCAGTTTATCGAGCAGTTCCGCCAGGCGGCCGATCACCCGGTGATCGCCAGCTATCCTGAAGGCCTTTATCTTAAAGGTTTTGCATGTCGTGTGGTGTGACTTGAAAAAGCGCCTTCTGACGCCATATTGATCAGGAGGCAGTTTTTTCGGAGGTCACTATGATTGCCACTAAATTTGGTATTGGTCAGCAGGTCCGGCACCGCCTGTCAGGCGTGCTGGGCGTTATTGTCGACGTCGATCCGGAGTATTCGCTGGATACGCCGAAGCTGGACGAGGTTGGCGCGGCGGAAACGCTGCGCAGCGCGCCCTGGTATCACGTGGTGATGGAAGATGAAGAAGGCGATCAGGTGCACACCTATATCGCCGAGATCCAGCTTTCCGGCGAAACCAGCGCCGAACATCCGGAGCAGCCGGAAATGGATGAGCTGGCCGCGTCCATTCGCCAGCAGCTGCAGGCGCCGCGCCTGCGCCACTAATCGCAGGCGGCAACCCAGCGCCGCCTGAGATTTATCGCTTACTGCCGCGTAATGCCCAGACGCGGGATTTCCATCTTCGGACAGCGATCCATAATCACCGTCAGACCCGCCTCCTGCGCCAGCACGGCGGCCTGTTCATTTATTACCCCCAGCTGCAGCCAGAGCGTATCCGCGCCCGCGGCAATGGCTTCTTGCGCCACGCCCCAGGCCGCTTCCGAGTTGCGAAACACGTCCACCATATCGATTTTGCCCGGCACCTCCGCCAGCGTGGCGTAGGCCGTCTGCCCCAGCAGGGTTTTGCCGGCCAGCTTCGGGCTGACCGGGATCACCTCGTAGCCCTGATCCAGCAGATATTTCATGACGCCATAGCTGGGACGATCGGGACGATCGCTGGCGCCGACCAGCGCGATGCGCTGCGTGCGCGTCAGCACGTCACGAATAGTTTGATCATTCATATTTCTCTCCTCTTTTCACAGCGTTAAATGTAGCGGCGTCCTGACGCGACGCGACGGACCAGAAAGAGATATTTTGCGCTGGCGCACGAAAAAATATGTTCAAATGTAAATTTACTGCCATAATGTAAGAATTTGCTACATACAAATCCTTGCGCCCTATTCTGGAGTCTACATGAAACTCTCTCTGGTCGTGACGGGGTTGATTGTTCTCCTCGTCTCGGCAACCTGCCAGGCCATTACGCTCAAGCTGGATCCGCAAATCGATCTGCTGGTGCTGGACGGGCGCAAGATTTCCGGCTCGCTGTTGAAAGGCGCCGACAGCCTGGAGCTGGAGCGCGGGCAACATCAGTTTCTGTTTCGCGTCGAGCAGCTGCGCGACGCGCATAAAGACGCCTCGCTGCGCTATCAGTCGGTGCCGATGATCGTCACTTTTAATGCGCAGGTGAAAACCATCGCCATCCGCCTGCCCGCGCTGGAGAACCGCCGCGAGCGACACCACTTCGATCGCACCCTGAATTTCCAGCTGGTTGACGAACGTGGCGTAGAGATTGACTGTAAACGCGATCGCCTGCCTCTCTCCACCGAGAGCGATATGGAAAAGGCGATGATCCTCTATAACCGCAACGGCCAGGCTGCCTCGGTGCCCCATTTCGCCACCGTCAGCGACGCGGCGGCGATATCGCCCGCCGAGGCGGAGTTCGTCTGGGTCGAAGAGACGCAGTCGCCGTCCCTCAAACGCTGGTTTCATCGCTTCGATCAGGCGACCCGCCAGCAATTTCTCTCGCTGGTCAAATTGCTACGGACAAGTTGATAGCCGGGAAAGGCGCAGGGTAAACTCGGGTCATCTTTTTCGCACTCGACTTTACCAGGAAGCCTGAATGGAACAGACCGTCCGTACGCTTGGCCTCAGCAAACATATTGCGCTCGTCGCGCACGATCACTGTAAGGCTTCACTGCTCGACTGGGTGAAACAGAATCAGGCCACGCTTGAACCTCATACCCTCTACGCCACCGGCACCACCGGCAATCTGATCAACCGCCACACTGGATTAACGGTGAACGCCATGCTGAGCGGCCCGATGGGTGGCGATCAGCAGGTCGGCGCGCTGATCGCCGAAGGAAAAATCGACGTGCTGATTTTCTTCTGGGATCCGCTTAACGCGGTGCCGCACGATCCCGACGTCAAAGCGCTGCTGCGTCTCGCCACCGTCTGGAATATCCCGGTCGCCACCAACCGCGCCACGGCTAACTTTATTATTCAGTCGCCGCTGTTTGCGCAGGCGGTGGAGATCGCTATCCCGGACTATCAGCGCTATCTGCAGGCGCGCCTGAGCTAATCAGGCTTTTCGCAGCAGCGGCACGCCGAGCTGGCGGAACTGTTCGACAAACGGCGACGGCCGCTCGCGATCGTACAGCATCCAGACCTGCTGACGCGCGCGCGTCAGCGCCACGTAAACCAGACGCCGCTCCTCTGCATCAGGAAAATCGTCCGGCTGCGGCAGCAGCCCCTCCTCTATGACCGATTCGCGCGCCGGCGCGGGGAAGCCCTCTTTGCCCGTTTGCAGGCCCAGCAGGATAACAAAGTCCGCCTGCTGCCCTTTGCTGGCGTGGATGGTCATAAAATCGAGATTAAGCTTCGGCCAGCGGGTTTTGGCTTTATCGAGCACCTCCGGGCGCAGATGGTGATAGCGCGCCAGCAGCAGCACGCGCTCATCCGCTCTGGCGTAGCCGCTCAGCTTATTCAGCAGCGGCTCCAGCTGCTCCTGCGGCAGCAGGCCGATCGCCTTCTTCGTGCCTTTAGTCAGGCTGTTAAGCGGCTTGCGCAGCTGATGCGGGTTTTGCTGGACGAAGCGGTTAGCGATATCACCGATGCGATCGTTGAAACGGTAGGTGGTGTCCAGCACGCAGCGGTCGCCGTCGCCGAACGCCTGGTGAAAGGCGGTGGTCAGGCTCATCTCCGCGCCGCTGAAGCGGTAGATCGCCTGCCAGTCATCCCCGACGGCAAACAGCGTGGTGCGCGCGTTCTGCTGGCGCAGCGCCGTCAGCAGCGCGGCGCGCTGCGGCGAGATATCCTGAAACTCATCCACCAGAATATGCTTCCACGGACTGATAAAACGCCCTTTGTCCAGAATGGCAATCGCCTGATGGATCAGCCCGGAAAAATCGAGCGCGCCCTCTTCTTTCAGCGCGCTTTTCCAGGCTTTTAGCAGCGGCGCCATCAGCTTCACCCGCTTGCTGAACAGCTCGCGCACCTCTTCCGGCACCTCAGCGATCATCGCCGCCTGCGCGCCGCCGTGCATGCGCATCAGCCCCAGCCAGCGATCGAGGCGCGACGCCAGCCGCTTCGCCAGCCGGTCGTCCTGCCAGAAGTGCCCTTCAGGCAGCTCCCATTCCAGCTCGTCGCGCAGCCACTGCCGCCAGCCGTTGGCCTGCGCTTTCTTCTCGTCGCACTGCTGACGCCAGGCGGCGATCAGCAGCGCGTGACGCGCCGCCGTATCGCCTTCCAGCTTGCTGACCACCGGCTGTTTGCTGCTGCCTTCACGAATAATGTGCAGCGCCAGCGCGTGAAAGGTGCGCGCCTGAATATCGGCGACGCCGAGCCGCGCCTGGATGCGGTCGTTCATCTCTTCCGCCGCCTGGCGGCCAAACGCCAGCAGCAGTATTTGCTCGGGCGCGGCCAGCCTGCGCCGCAGCAGCCAGCCCGCGCGCGCCACCAGCACCGAGGTTTTGCCGCTGCCGGCGCCGGCCAGCACCAGCACCGCGTCTTCGCCGTTAACCACCGCTTCGCACTGCGACGCGTTGAGCGGCGAGGTTTCTACGCTGGCGAAGAAGTCATGATGTTGTTCCAGCATGCGCGCCGTCCAGTCGCGATTGCGCTGACGCAGCGCCGCCTCGCCCTGCTCCAGCCAGCGCTGGCAAACCTGATAAGGCTCGCGGCAGTCGCTAAACTCCGTCAGCCGCGCCAGGGGCAACGGCAGCGCCGCAAACTGTTTCGCTATCGTCCCACGCAGCGCCTGCAGCTCGCCGCGCGGGATCCAGCGATCCTGTTCCTCGAAGCGGTCGATCGCCTGTTTCAGCTCGGTTAATACCTCAACGCAGATCGCGCTCATTTCCGCGCTCCACGTCTGCCACGCCTGCAGCAGATAGTGGTAGAAGCGCTGCGTCTCCTGCCATTCGGTGCCGTGCAGACGCACCACTTTGCTGTCCGGCAGCAGAAACTCCAGCTCTCCCCACACCATGCCGCGCCTGCAGCTGATGTTTAGCAGTTCGTTGAATGGGATCAGGTATTCATGCCGGTCACCGCTGACTTCTACCCCAGCCGCCAGCAGGCGAACCCGGTTATAGGGATGCTGGGCAAGCCGTTTGCCCATCGATGTCGCTTTAAGTTCCATATCCACACCGTCGAACCAGGGAAAAGATTATCGGCAGTTTACCTGTCAGACACTTGGCGCTCCAGCCTTAAAACAGGCTAAACTTGGCGGCTCATCTTGCGGAAAGCAAAAGGAAAAGAACGCCATGCGCACAGTGTTGAACATTCTCAATTTTATTCTCGGCGGCTTTATCACCACCCTGTGCTGGCTGTTCGCCACGCTGGTGAGTATCCTCCTGATCTTCACCCTGCCGCTGACGCGCTCCTGCTGGGAAATTACGAAGCTCTCTCTGGTGCCCTACGGCAACGAGGCGGTGCATGTGGACCTGCTGCGCCCGGAGAGTAAAAGCGCCTTGCTGAATACCGGCGGCACCTTTTTGAATCTGTTCTGGCTGATCTTCTTCGGCTGGTGGCTCTGCCTCACCCATATCACCACCGGGATTGTGCAGTGCATCAGCATCATCGGCATTCCCGTGGGGATCGCCAACTTTAAAATCGCCGCCATCGCACTCTGGCCGGTCGGCCGCCGCGTGGTGTCGGTCGAAGAGGCGCGCGCCGCGCGCGATGCCAGCGCCCGCCGTCGCTACTGAGGTCGCCCCATGATGTCAAAAGCCTTGCCGGGCTGGCGCAACTACCTGTTCAACAGCAGCTGGCGTTATCTGCTGCGCATCTTTCTGGCGCTGACCGGCTGTGCGGCGGTGCCATGGTGGCTGCAGCAGATTGACTGGACCATTCCGCTGACGCTCGGCGTGGTGGCCGCCGCGCTGGCGGATCTCGACGATCGTCTGAGCGGCCGCCTGCGCAACCTGCTGATTACCCTGCTCTGCTTTTGCATCGCCTCGGTCTCGGTCGAACTACTGTTTCCTCATCCGCTGGCGTTTATGGTCGGGCTGGCGCTGTCGACCTGGGGCTTTATTCTGCTGGGCGCGCTTGGCCAGCGCTACGCCACTATCGCCTTCGGCGCGCTGCTGATCGCGGTCTACACCATGCTGGGCATCGGGCTCTTTTCCCAGTGGTATATGCAGCCGATCCTGCTGCTGGTCGGCGCGCTCTGGTACAACCTGCTGACGCTGCTCGGCCATCTGATGTTTCCGGTACGGCCGGTGCAGGAGCAGCTGGCGGGCAGCTATGCGCAGCTGGCGCAGTATCTTGAAGCCAAGGCCAACCTGTTCGATCCCGACGGCGACGCGCAGGATGATGCGACGCTGATCCGCACCGCGATGGTCAATAGTCAGCTGGTGGCGCAGCTCAATTTAACCAAAACCACGCTGCAAAGCCGGCTGCGCGGCGATCGCGGATCGCGCAGCACCCGCCGCAGCCTGCACTACTATTTTGTGGCGCAGGATATCCACGAGCGCGCCAGCTCGTCGCATCTGCAATACCATCTGCTGCGCGACGACTGGCGCTACAACGAGATCCTGTTCCGCTTCCAGCGTCTGCTGAATATGCAGGCGCAGGCGTGCCGCCAGCTGTCGCAGTGCATTTTGCTGCGTGAGCGCTGGGAGCACGATGCCCGCTTCGAGCGCGCGTTCGATCGTCTGCAAACCGCGCTGGAGCGGCTGCAGCAGAATGAGCCCGACGCGCCCCATCTGCGCCCGCTGTTCTGGCTGCTGCGCAACCTGCGCGCCATCGATGCGCAGCTCGCTTCTATCGAGTCAGAGCAGTCGCTGGCCAGCGAGAATCTGCCGGGCGACAACCGGCTGTCGCGGGAAGGGCTGAGCGGCTGGAGTGACATCCGTCTGCGCTTCAGCCGCCATATGACGCCCGCCTCTGCGCTGTTTCGCCATGCGGTGCGCATGACCGTGGTGCTCTGTATCGGCTACGGGTTTATTCAGATCACCGGCCTGGATCGCGGCTACTGGATCCTGCTGACCAGCCTGTTCGTCTGTCAGCCGAACTATAACGCCACGCGCCGCAGGCTGGCACTGCGTATCGGCGGCACCCTGGCGGGCATTGCCATCGGACTGCCGGTGCTCTGGCTGGTGCCCTCCACCGAAGGGCAGCTGGTGCTGATCGTGGTGAGCGGCGTGCTGTTTTTCGCGTTTCGTCAGGTGCAGTATGCGCAGGCGACGCTGTTCATTACCCTGCTGGTGCTGCTCTGCTTTAATCTGCTGGGAGAGGGGTTTGAGGTGGCGCTGCCGCGCATCGTCGACACGCTGCTGGGGTGCGCGCTCGCCTGGCTGGCGGTGGCGTTTATCTGGCCCGACTGGCGCTTCCGTCAGCTGCCGACGGTGGCCGCGCGCACGCTGAACGCCAACTGCCGCTATCTGGATGCGATCATGGAGCAGTATCACCAGGGCAAAGATAATCGCCTTGCCTATCGTATCGCGCGTCGCGACGCCCATAACGCCGACGCCGAGCTGGCGTCCGTGGTCTCCAATATGAGCGGCGAGTCGCGGACTCACCAGAAGCATAAAGAGTCCGCTTTCCAGCTGCTCTGCCTGAATCACTCCTTTCTGAGCTACATCTCCGCGCTGGGCGCGCATCGCGACAGGCTCAGCGACGCGGCGCTGCTGACGCTGCTTGATGATACGGTCTGCTATGTAGAAGATGTGCTGCAAACCGACGTGGTGAGCGACAGCGAAGCGGAAACCATGCAGACCGCCCTGACGCAGCGCATCAGCGATATGGCTGCGAACCCGGAGACGCGCGCGCCGCTGGTGCTGCAGCAGCTCGGTTTGCTGGTGGCGCTGCTGCCGGATATCGCCCGCCTGCGCCGTACGCTGGCGAAATCTTAGCTGTCGGCGCGCTTGAGCGTCTCAAGATACCACGCGTTCAGTTCCGCCCTGACCGCCTGCGGCAGGGTGGCTTCATGGCGCCCTTCGATGGCACCTTCCAGCGCCAACAGGGTTTTAAAACCGATATGCTGGTTGATCGCCTTTAGCCTGAGCCAGCACTGCTTCGCCCCCAGCTCGACCAGATGCCGGACGCTTTTCACCCCCGCTTCGTGCAGCAGCAGCTCCATGCGCAGGCTAAGGTTGGGCAGATCTTTCAGCCGCCGCGGTGCCTGCCTGGCCATCACATCCTGCCGCGCGGCGTGCAGCGAGGCGACGGAAAGCGCCAGCAGCTGGCGCGCATCGTCCCACAGCGCGTCGTCGACGCGGTAGTAGTTAAGGTTGACGGCGCTGCCGCGCTTACGAAACACCAGAGGCTGCAGAGGTTGCTGCGCGACATACTCCTGCAGCGCTTCGCTGGCGCGTAAATAAAGCGCATCCTCGCTTACCAGCGCGAATACCACTTTCTCGACCGCCAGCGCATAGCCGCCGAACTGGGTGCGCGACTCGATATCGCCTAACGCGGCGAGGCGTTGACGGGACCGTTCTACAACAGGGTGCTGTTTTTTCATGGCACGCTCTCCTTGTGCGAAATTAACCGAAAAAGTCATTGCTATCAGCCCGTTAGAGATATAGAAAAAATCGGTTACGGGTTCAATTAATTCTTGCCCTGATGCCTGACCTTCTGCAGTTTTTGCGAGGCGTTTTCCAAATTTGAGGTTGATCTTTATCCACGAAGTCATTACTGTATATCCATACAGTCCATTGCTGAGTGGTTACCTTATGCGCACCCAACACTTTAAAAATGCAGGCTTTGCTCACCGTCACGTTTCTTCTTCTACGCCGTCGCAGCACAGCGGCTGGATCACAGAACTGCGCTACAGCGAACAACCGGGCATGATGCAGATGTTGTTGCTGCCGCTGCTGCAGCAGTTGAGCCAGGAGTCACGCTGGCAGCTCTGGCTGACGCCGGCGCATAAGCTTAACCGCGCCTGGCTGCAGCAGTCTGGCCTGCCGCTGGAGAAGAGCATGCACGTGGCGGATTCCGAGCGTTGTACCTCGGTGGAAGCGATGATTAAGGCTTTGCGTACAGGCAATTACAGCGTGGTGCTGGCATGGATCCCGTATGACCTGGACGAAGAAGAGCGTCGTGAATTAGAGCAGGCGGCGGCAGAAGGACAGGCGCTGGGACTGATTATGCGCACTAACGGCAACGCATCGGCTTCGCGTGGACCAGAGAAAGGACTAAAAATTCAGTCCGATTTGTTTCATTAAGTAAAATTAGGATTTTTCTCCGGTCTTTTTCCTTTTTTGTTTCGGCTAAACCACTGATTCTTTTCCTTCCAGCTTTGACAATGGCTTAGCTGCGTTTTGCTGAAAAACGCGGCGGCATTAAGGCCGGGTCAAATGTGAGAATATGTGTATAAAGCCCTGTTTTTTTGCAGCATCCCCTCACATCATACTTGTAAGTTTCCAATCTCGTTGTAGACTTTACCTCGCCAGGGTGCTCAATAATCTCCGTTTTTTATCGGTAGAGTCATAAGCGAGCGTATTAACCCGGCGAAGGATTACAACCAAGAGCAACCCTTATTGCTCATTGCCTATTTGGATGATAACGAGGCGCAAAATGAAAAAGACAGCTATCGCAATTGCAGTGGCACTGGCTGGCTTCGCTACCGTAGCGCAGGCCGCTCCGAAAGATGACACCTGGTACACCGGTGCTAAACTGGGCTGGTCTCAGTACCATGATACTGGTTACTACGGTAACGGTTATGGCAACAACAACGGCCCGACTCACGAATCTCAGCTTGGCGCTGGCGCATTCCTGGGTTACCAGGCTAACCCGTACCTGGGCTTCGAGCTGGGCTACGACTGGCTTGGCCGTATGCCGAACAAAGGCACCGTAAACAACGGCGCATTCAAAGCACAAGGCGTTCAGCTGGCTGCTAAACTGAGCTACCCGATCACCGACGAACTGGATGTCTACACTCGTCTGGGTGGTATGGTATGGCGTGCTGACGCAACGCAGAACAACGCAGTCAACGGCCGCATCAGCGACCACGACACCGGTGTTTCTCCGCTGGCAGCAGTGGGTGTTGAATACGCTCTGACTCAGAACTGGGCTACCCGTCTGGACTACCAGTGGGTTAACAACATCGGTGACGCGCAGACCGTTGGCGCACGTCCTGACAACGGCATGCTGAGCGTAGGCGTTTCATACCGCTTCGGTCAGGATGAAGTTGCACCGGTAGTTGCTCCGGCTCCGGCTCCGGCTCCAGTTGTTGAAACCAAGCGTTTCACCCTGAAGTCTGACGTGCTGTTCACCTTCAACAAATCTACCCTGAAGCCGGAAGGCCAGCAGGCTCTGGATCAGCTGTACAGCCAGTTGAGCTCAATGGATCCGAAAGACGGTTCAGTCGTGGTTCTGGGCTTCACCGACCGCATCGGTTCCGACCAGTACAACCAGAAACTGTCTGAGAAACGCGCTCAGTCCGTGGTTGACTACCTGGTTTCTAAAGGTATCCCGTCTAACAAGATCTCTGCACGTGGCATGGGCGAATCTAACCCAGTTACCGGCAACACCTGTGACAGCGTGAAAGGCCGTCAGGCTCTGATCGACTGCCTGGGTCCGGACCGTCGCGTAGAAATCGACGTGAAAGGTATCAAAGACGTTGTAACTCAGCCGCAGGCTTAAGTTCTGACGTAAGAAAAAACCCCGCAAAGCGGGGTTTTTTTATGGCTGCTGTTTACCAGTGACCGAGCCGGGCTACTCGCCGCTCGTGTCGGATTTGCCCAGAATTGCCTGCAGATCCTGCTTCAGGCTCGACATCTGCGTGGCATATTTCTCTTTACGCTCCGCATCTTCAATCAGCTGAACGATGGTTTCCGATAAGGTGCAGGCCCGCCGCTGCGCCAGTCCCGCCAGCCGTTGCCAGACCAGATACTCCAGGTCGATCGACTTCTTGCGCGTATGCTGATGCTCGGCATTGAAGTGACGCTTGCGACGCGCGCGAATCGTCTGCTTAAGCCGATTGTCCAGCTCCGGATGAATGTGTTGCGCGATCCAGTCCGCGACATCAACCGGACGATTCTCCATTGAAAGCAGTTCTTCAACGGCCGCCTGCGCAGCGCTCCGTTCCAGATGACGCGTGATCAGCTCACCTTCCCGGTGTTTTTTCACCAGGTATTTCCATTTCCATCCACTTTCAAGATTTTCGAGTTGTTGGTATTTCATCGGAATCTCATCGTGACCGCGTAACAAACCAAGAATAACAGCTTTTCTGCCGGATGCAGCAAGGAAAAGGCGTTGATTGTCTCAGGGTTATTCAGAACCATGCAGTGCTTAACAAGGGGCTTTCCTGTATAATCCCGCTTTTCTTTAACCAACCAAATGCGATTATTTTGACCAGCTCTCAACTTTCCTGGCAAGACCTGCAGCCGAATATTACCGAATACGCATCTGTTTTTTCCCGCATCGAGGAAGAAGAGACCGATAGCCTGGCGGCGGTACAACCGCGTTTGCTCAATGCGCTGGCTTATCTCGCCAGCCAGACCGACGGCTTTCCCCTTCTGCTGGTGTGCAGTCAGGAAAACAGCGATTATCTGGCGCTGATTGCGCGCCAGATGGCGCGTATTGCTGACCAACCCGCTGGCCTGTTCGGCGGACACTATCATCTCATCGCGGATAACGTCACCCTTCAGCCGCCCGGCGATGCCTCGCATCCTTTTACCGGCCGCGGCGAGGTCCATTTTGCCGAATGGATTGAGAACGACCAGCTGTTTGGCTGCGTGCGCCTGCATCGCGATCGTCTCCAGCTGGAGCCGGGCCTGATCCATCGTGCCAACGGCGGCACGCTGGTGCTGTCGCTGCGTACGCTGCAGGCGCAGCCACTACTCTGGCTGCGCCTGAAACGTGCGATTCAGCTGGGTCGTCTCGAGTGGCAGTCGCCGGATGAACGCCATCCTCTGCCGGTTTCCATTCCGCCGCTGCCGCTCAGCCTGAAGCTGGTGCTGTGCGGCGATCGCGACGCGCTGGCGACGTTTCAGGAGAGCGATCCCGAACTGCATGAACTGGCGACCTATACCGAGTTCGAAGAGAACATGCAGGTGGTCGATGAAGAGGATATGCTCGCCTGGTGTCGCTGGGCGCAGGATGTCGCGCTGCAGGCGGGGCTGCCCGCGCCGCAGGCTGATTTCTGGCCGCCCCTGATCCGCGAAGCGGTGCGTTACACCGGCGACCAGGAAGTGCTGCCGCTCTGTCCGCGCTGGCTGCTGCGTCAGATGCGTGAAGCGGTGATGCAGGAAGCCACGCTGAGCGAAGCGGCGCTGACCAGCGCGCTTGAGGCGCGCACCTGGCGCGAGGCGTTCCTCGCCGAACGCATGCGTGACGAAATCCTGTTAAAACAGATCCTGATTGAAACCGAAGGCGAAGTCGTCGGTCAAATCAATGGCCTCTCCGTGGTGGAATTTCCCGGACACCCGCGTCCCTGGGGCGAACCGTCGCGCATCACCTGCGTGGTTCACCCTGGCGACGGCGAATTTACCGACGTCGAACGTAAAGCGGAGCTGGGCGGCAATATCCACGCCAAAGGCATGATGATCATGCAGGCGTACCTGATCGCCGAGCTGGAGCTGGATCAGCAACTGCCCTTCTCGGCGTCGCTGGTGTTTGAGCAATCCTACTCAGAGGTGGACGGTGACAGCGCCTCGCTGGCCGAGCTGTGCGCCCTGATCAGCGCGCTGGCGAACCAGCCGATCAATCAGCAGATCGCCGTCACCGGTTCGGTCGATCAGTTTGGCAATGTGCAGCCAGTGGGCGGCCTGAACGAAAAGATTGAAGGTTTCTTCACTATCTGCAACGAACGTGAGCTGACTGGCCAGCAGGGCGTCATTATCCCGATGAGCAACGTGCGCCACCTGAGTCTGAGCCAGGAGGTGGTGGACGCCGTCGAACAGGGGCGCTTCCATATCTGGGCGATCGATCGCGCTGAGGAAGCCTTGCCGCTGCTGACCGGCGTCGTCTGGCGCAGCGAAGAGGAGAACGCTGACGATCTGCTGCGCAGGATCCAGGATCGCATCGCTCAGCTGAATCAGCAGGAAGCGAGCCATCGTCCCTGGCCCCTTCGCTGGCTAAACTGGTTTAACCAGCGCTGATTAAATTGCCCGGCGTACAGCTGTTCGCTAAACTTCGTGCTCTACTAAAACAAGGCTTATTGAAAACATGGTTGATAAACGCGAATCCTATAGCAAAGAGGACCTGATTGCGTCAGGTCGCGGTGAACTGTTTGGCGAGAACGGACCGCCGCTTCCGTCAGGCAACATGTTAATGATGGACCGCGTGGTCAAAATGACCGAAGACGGCGGTAAATACGATAAAGGTTTCGTGGAAGCTGAACTGGATATCCATCCGGATTTATGGTTTTTCGCCTGCCACTTTATCGGCGATCCGGTGATGCCGGGCTGCCTCGGCCTTGATGCTATGTGGCAGCTGGTAGGCTTCTATCTGGGCTGGCTCGGCGGCGAAGGCAAAGGCCGCGCGCTGGGCGTTGGCGAGGTGAAATTCACCGGCCAGGTGCTGCCGACGGCGAAGAAAGTGACCTACCGCATTCACTTCAAACGCGTCATTAACCGCAAGCTGGTGATGGGCGTCGCCGATGGCGAAGTGTTTGTCGATGGCAACCTGATTTACTCTGCCAGCGATCTGAAAGTCGGTCTGTTTAAAGACACCAACGCTTTCTGATAGCGCAAATGAAAACCTCCGCCGCTGCGGAGGTTTCTTCCTTTTCCTGACGGTCGATTACACCGTAACCGCCCTGTCCTCCATGGCTTGTCGCCAACCTCCCAACCAGTGAGACTTAGCCTCAATCATCTGATACGGACACATCTCTTTTGAGCGTCCTGTAATACCGGCCTGGTAGCCACGTGCATGAGCGCGTTCAAGGCGGTCTCGTTTCTGTCTCTTCATACTCCGTATCCCTCATATCAGGTCTGTGGAATCTGGTGGAAAGAAATAGAGTGGCGAAATAGTGCCCAGCCACAGTTAAGTTCTACCTGCCCTGGCCGCAAAGGTCAATGCGCAAATTTCACGCCACTGTCACCGTTTTGCCGTCAAATCGCCATCAACGTCGCGCCATAAAAAGCGGCTGATGACCTTATCGCCTTGAGACGGCAATAAAAAAAAGCCCCTGGCGTTCGCTGCGTTTTGCTGCGGCCGCCAGGGGCTTGAGGACATCTTTAGCGCATTTTATTCTGTGGTTATCGCCGCGTTGGCAATCTGCTGCGCGGTTTGCTGCCAGCCGATAGCCAGGGTTCGCACCAGCGCGTCATAGCCATCTTCGTTCTGCGGCAGCGCCACATCGAACCCCTGCTTCACCACATGGCCATTATGCTGCAGCACCCATTCGCCGCTGACCACGGCGCGCCCGTCGTAGCGCCCCTGAAAACCGGTAACCGTGACGTTCAGGGTGTCATGCTTCTCGCCCAGCGGCGCGGCGGAGACCAGCCGCCCCGGCAGCGCTTTGCTCAGGTTGGCGACCAGCGTCTGCTGCAGCTGCTGATCGAGCGGGCTGGCCCACAGATTATTGGCGGCGATAACGTATTTAACGTCGCTGGTCTGATAAACCAGCCCGTTGCCCGCCAGATAATCGGGCACCGCCACCTGCTCCACCCACAGCGCCGGCGGCTGCGCCTCGCCGCCGGTGCGCACCTGCATCGCCGCCGGTTTCGACGGCAGCTGATAGTAAGTGTTATCAATGGTGCTGCTGCACGCGCCTAACAGCAGCGCGGCGCACAAAACGGCTCCTTTTCTCACTGTTTCGCCCTCTTTGGCTGGGGATCCTGACCCGGTTTGGCCTCAAAGACCAGCGCGTTGCTCTTGGTGTTGAGGGTTTTCAACACCGGCTGCAGTTCGCGCAGTACCCGATCGAGTCGCTGCATATCGCCCACCAGCTTAGTGTAAGCCGGAGAGCCCGGTTGCAGCCCTTTCATGCTGCGATTCAGTTCGCGCAGCGTTTGCTGCATATCTTCCGGCAGGGTTTTCATCGCCGGGCTGGCGGTGATCTGATTGAGGTTTTTCAGCGTGCCCTGCATTTCACGCAGCGTGCGCTGGCTCTCTTTCAGCGTGCCGGTCGCCTCGGTGACCACGTTGTTGAGCGGCAAGGCGTTGATCTTGTCGAGCGCCGCCACCAGTTTTTGCTGGATCTGGCTCAGGCCGCCGCTGGTGGTCGGAATGATCTCGTAGCCAGCCACTTTGTTCGGGCCTTTATAGGCCGGCACATTATCGTAGAAGTCGAGATCGATATAGAGTGAGCCGGAGAGCAGGTTGCCGGTTTTCAGCGAGGCGCGCAGGCCGCGTTTTTTACCGTCCTGCAGATGCTGCTCCAGATTAAAGTCCTGACCCAGTCGGGCGGTAAAGCGATCCGGCTCGATGCGGATCAGCACCGGCACGCGATAGTCGTTATTCAACGCCTGATTGACGCTTTCGGTCATAAACGGCACCTGCGAGACGGTTCCCAGACGAATGCCGCGGAACTCCACCGGCGCGCCAACCTGCAGGCCGCGAATCGAGTCGGTGAAGAACATCAGGAAATCGACGTGATTGGTGTAGAGCGAATCCTGAATGCTGCGCTGATCGTCGAACAGATGATAGTCGGCGTGGTTCGCCGCCGCCTGGCCTAAATCCCAGCCGTCCGGCACGTCGAAGCTGACGCCACCGCTGAACAGCGTGGTCAGCGATCCCATCTCGACACGCATGCCCGAGGCGGACATATCCACCGCGATGCCGCTGTCTTTCCAGAAGCGAACGTTGGTTGTCACCAGCCGATCGTAAGGCGCGGCGATAAACAGCTGATAGGTCATCATGCGCTTGTCGGTATCGAAGGTGCTGGTTTCCACGCTGCCGACGCGGTAGCCGCGGAACAGCACCGGATCGCCGGCGTTCAGCTGCCCCGCTTTTTTGCTGTCGAGGGTAATGCGGATGCCTTTCGCGTCAGGCGGTGCCAGCGGCGGCGCGTCCAGCAGCTGATACTGCTCTTTCGGCTCCGCTTTGGTGCCCGGCTGCAGTTCGATATAGTTGCCGGAAAGCAGCGTGTTGAGGCCAGTGACCCCTTCGCGGCCGATCTGCGGCTTTACCACCCAGAACACGCTGTCGCCGTGCAGCAGCTTTTCCATGCCGGAATTGAGCCGCGCGGTGATCTCCACGTGGTGCAGATCGTCGGTCAGCTCCGCTTTTTCCACCACGCCGACATCGACGCTGCGGCTTTTAATGGTGGTTTTACCCGCTTCGATACCTTCCGCGTTTTCCGTAATCAGGGTCACTTCCGGCCCGAGATGGCTAAAGTGATAAAACAGGATCCATCCGCCGATCAACAGCGTCACGATGGGGACAATCCAGACCGGCGACCAGCGTTTTATCTGGTCCACTTTGGCATGGCCGTGGTTACTTTCCGTCAAGGCGCGGCTCCTTCGTAGTGTGTTCCCGTAGGCGATCCCAGGTCAGGCGCGGGTCAAAGGTCATGGCGGCGATCATGGTCAGGATCACCACCAGCGCGAACAGCAGCGCGCCCGTCGCGGGATAAACATTCATCAGTTGCCCCATGCGCACCAGCGCAGAGAGCACGGCAATAACAAACACGTCGATCATTGACCAGCGGCCAACGAATTCGACCACTTCATACACCAGGTGCATCCTTTCGCTGTCGCGGTGGCCGCGTCCGCTGGCGTTCCAGCAGAGCCAGCCAATCGCCAGCATTTTCAGCGACGGCACCATGATGCTGGCGATAAAGATCACCAGCGCCACCGGATAGGATCCGTCGCTCCAGAGCAGGATCACGCCCGCCATAATGTTAGACGGATACGGCGTGCCGAGGGTTTCGGTCACCATAATTGGCAGCAAATTGGCGGGGATGTAGATCATCAGCGAGGTAAAGAGCAGCGCCAGCGTCCATTGCAGACTGTGTTTGCGGCGCGGCGCGGCGATAACGCCGCAGCGCGGACAATCGGGCTGCTGCGCAGGCAGAATGGCGGTGCAGCAGGGACAGGAGCGCAGATTCTGCTGCAGCCCGCTGACGCCCTTTTCCGGCGCATGGGGCAGCGACGGCATCGGCGCGATCTGGTTCCACAGCCAGCGGCGATCCACACACTGGAAAGCGCGCAGCTGCAGCAGGCAGAACAGACACCAGGGCCAGAAGCTGGTCTCCAGACCTATATCGCCATAGGCCATCAGCTTGACGAAGCTGACCAGCACGCCGGCCATAAAGATCTCCGCCATGCCCCAGCTGCGCAGCTGAAACAGCGTGCGCGCCAGCCCCAGACGCAGGCTGGTTGGCATCCTGATGCGGTTGACCAGCAGAATAATGGTCAGCATGCAGAGGCCGGGGATCGCCTGCACAAACACCAGAAACAGCGTGGCGAGACTGCTGTAGTCCTCCGACACCATCACTTTCGGGATCTGCAGCAGCGATATCTGGCTGCTGAGACCCGCGACCTTCATGGTGATAAAGGGAAACAGGTTCGCCAGCAGCAGCATAAACAGCGCCGCCAGCGCATAGCCGGTCGGACGCCTGCGCGGCTCGGGCCAGTTGGTGGTCAGCACCGAGTGGCAGCGCGGGCAGGACGCACGGCTGCCCTGCGGCACATCGGGCAGTTTTACCATTAAATCGCACTGTGGACAGAGCATCCACGCCTGACTTTCAGCGGCTGAACACATCCCGACTCCCTTTTCTTTATGCGCCGTTTTTCAGCGCTTCCAGCTCTTCCCAACGGGCGAAAGCCGTTTCCAGCTCCTGCTCCGTCTGCGCCAGCGCATCCAGCACCGGCTGGGTCTGGTCGTGCGGCTGGCTGAAGAAATCGGGATGGCTCATTTTCGCCTGCAGCTCGCCGATGCGCGCTTCCAGCGACTCCAGCTTCTGCGGCAGCTGCTCCAGCTCGCGCGTCAGGTTGTAGCTGAGCTTAGCGCCGCCGCGTTTGCCGGCCTCGTTTTTCTCTGCGGCCGGTTTCGCCGCGGCAGCAGGCTTGCTCGCCTGGGCGCTCTTCTGCTGTTTATAGGCCGCGCGCTGCTGCTGCGCGTCGTGATAGCCGCCGACAAAGCTGCCGATTTCGCCGTTGCCTTCGAAGATCCAGCACTCGGTCACGGTATTGTCGACGAACTGACGGTCGTGGCTTACCAGCAGCACCGTGCCCTGATAGCCGTCGATCAGCTCTTCCAGCAGCTCCAGGGTTTCGACGTCGAGATCGTTGGTCGGTTCATCGAGGATCATCAGGTTGCTGGGACGCAGGAAAAGACGCGCCAGCAGCAGACGGTTGCGCTCGCCGCCGGAGAGGGCGCGCACCGGCGTCATGGCGCGTTTCGGATGAAACAGGAAGTCCTGCAGGTAGCCCAGCACGTGGCGCGGCTTGCCGTTGACCATCACCTCCTG
>Ga0157362_1000220_pt1 | contig 17953 bp, 7 predicted proteins | sample AttlaeALBM3_FD_111480 | JGI IMG/M metagenome (GOLD analysis project Ga0157362, IMG submission 111480) | Fungus gardens microbial communities from leaf cutter ant in Ribeirão Preto, State of São Paulo, Brazil - Atta laevigata ALBM3 | ecosystem: Host-associated > Fungi > Mycelium > Unclassified ... | reverse complement strand
ATATATATATATATATATATATATATATATATATATATATATATATATGGGAAAAATGCGCTAGCGTTTTTTTTTTCGAAAGCGCAATCAAGGAATCATGTCATAATCACTATTACCGATCTGTTTCCTTTGTAGACAATGTGAATTATGTATGTAATCTTGTTGTGACGTGCGAACTCATTCGAATTCGTAAAATTTTGATATAATAACATGTTTTCTATAATTCTTGTTTTATTAATTTGAAAGACTTATAACAGAATTAAATTTATAATATTGGATTTTTTAATATAATTTCAATTTATCGTTATGAATGTTTTAGACGATGAACATATTAAATGAACGTATTTAATAAATTAAAAATTTTAATATCGTTATTAAATGACACCAATTACATAACAAGATCTTTTACGAAGAATTAAAATTATTTATGGACAACTAATATACACGCAAATCGAGTAATTAATGTGTATCAAGATTATAAGCAGTCTAGTAATAACCTACTTTTAATAGATTTCGATTTAGTCGCGTTTGTCAAATTATAAAAAAGGAAAACTGAATTCGAACGGCGCAACTAGATGTTTAAGAAACATATTTCTATTAAAATCTATCTAAGTACTTCGTTTCTATCATAATTGTTCAACGTTATTATCATCATTATCTGTCTTTTATAGACTGTCATGATCATCGTCATTATCTCTATGTCCAGAATGACAACAAATGTAATGTAATACAATAGTAATTGTTATCTTCTGTGCTATACAAAAGGAAAAATATACATTGACATATGATCACAAGGCTCTTCTTTCTCCTGAAAATGTTTCTTTATCAAACATTACTAATTACTATATCTCTGATTAAAATGAGAATAATCTTAATTAAATATCAACGTTTGATTAAAAATGAAAAGAGAATTATTAACAATACTACGACAAAGATTAGAAAATCCTACATCCTGTAATTGAAAAATACATTATTATCTCGCAGATTTAAGTTCCGAAAAATTTAAATTTCGAAATCAATTGACATATTTGGCTTTGCCCGAACTCAATAAATTTCAGGACTGATTTTCTTTCTTTGAATTATTCGGATTATGATTATTATATTTATTATTAATTATATACACAATTACAATGAATTTTATTATTATTATACAATGAATTTTTATTATTTTTCAAAGCTGATTTTTATTATTTTTTAGCTGATTCCAGCTAAATTTTTCAAAAAAATGCACATAAATACAGACTTAAAATATTTCTTAAAGAAGAAAAAGTCTGCACAAATATGCATAATTAATTTTATTAGAAAAGGAAACTATCGGCGAAGAAAGGTATAATGAACCGAATGATTTATAAGTTGACAATCAGTTTTAATAGTTGCAATAGAAAACAATATACAGAATACAGATACAGAATAATCCTAGCTGACGAAAGGCTCTCCTAGGTAAAATGTTGTTAATTGTGTAGTGAAAAATTATGAATGAAAAACAAGATGATATACACATAATGAGTGGCTTATTTTTTACCTATCTGCTTATCGGTTAGTTCATTTACCTAATTACAATGATTGGAATTGTTAATTATAATTATATGTCTGTATAGACACACAGGTGTGTATACGTAATAGAGATTCTTAAACGCTACACAATGTTGCTTTTACTTTGGTTTTAAATTAAGGACTAGCGTGTTGAGCTCCGCTCTGCCTCTGCGTATACATTTATAAATCAGCATTTATATCTCTCCTTCCTTAATATCGAATATTAGAATATTGGCAGTCATTCGAACGCAAATCTTGCAATTAATAAATTGTGCTAATAATCAATGTAGTATGGAACGAGATAAATTTCATATTTCTTAAAAGTTCAAAAACCAACATATCATCATAACTCCTGAACAAATCGTACAAATATGTTTCGCAAATAATAAATTAAAATGGATCGCGCATAAGATATCTTTCCTCTCCCTTCATTCTGCCCTACGTGTTACGGTTTAAGCAACGTGATGCGGCGAAAAGGCACAAGGCATGCGTTTATTGAATGTCGTGTGATAGCGCGAGAATGTTATACACGTGAAAGAGTCAACGGAGAAGAGGATGCTGCTGAGCAATAATCACTGTAAATGCACTTTTGTACGGGATACGTCTCATCCCCGACAGGGATGGTAAACGACGACGAAGCAGACAACCGTCATCGTCTCGATACGCAGATGATGGAGCGAAGCTCACAGTGAGTGTAGTGTTGTGTATACCATTTAGAATTGGAAATGTAATTTAGAATTAGAATGTAAAAATACTATGTATATGTACATTAATCAGTTAATCGTGGGCAATTATGTTACACCGTTACGTCGATCAGAGAGCTTTTCATTTTCGCTTCGTTCTATTCTTTTATCTTTTTTGCTTATTTTCATTACTTCTTTTTTTCTTCCTTCTCGACATATCTCTGTTGTACTCGAAGAAGCAGCGCCGGCCGCACGTTGAAAAATTTCCGTCGAAACGGCCGTCGACCAGTGCTGATTCCCTGTCTATTTTTTTTCCTCCTTTCGTTTCGCATTAATATTCCGTAACATATGTTACACACGTCGAAGAACAACGTCGATCGGTTGGCACATAAAACGGAAGCAACATTTAGACCAATCGCGGCGCGATAATAGTTATATACAAACATGAGAACGTAGGGAGGAGTACGACGTACTTTCGTATATTTTATTGGCGTGACGCTCGGTATAAAGGGATAAAAATTATTTCTCTACGCGTATGAAAAAGTAGAAGTAGAGTCCGAGCAATAAGAAAAATCCTCATAAAAGTACTTCCGTATTGTGAAAAAATGTGGCGTTACGTGAAGGCGAATGGAACACTGGCGATAATAATTTTGGAACGGATACAATTGCGCGGCGTGTCGTGATGCTCGTTCTCCACTTGCCCTCCACATTTTTATCCCGACGTCGATTCCTGATCCGAAATGCTCGCGCGTCGTTGAGTATTTTTTGTCGCACTTTTTTTTAGAAACAATGACGCTGCCGCTAATCTCTATTTATCGATAATTATCTCGTCGCGGTAAAAAGAACGATACAAAGTGAATATATGTATACCAATATACATCTAGTATACAAAAGCTCTCGATTCTTCGTTTTTTTCCATTTTCCCATTTCATAGTTTGATATAATTCGTAATTTAAGTATTTCCTTTCTCCCTTTTTTTGTGTCTATCTAAGTGCTATGTACATTATATGTTTTATATACATGTAAAACGATTAATTGATTCTTTCTTCCATATCCTTAATGATTGTATAATTAGGATTGACTATGTCTTAGAGTAATCAACGAAATTACGAGCTGTCGTTATTATTATGTAAAATATCAAATGTCGTACGTGTTAGATGGTATGTCCATCTCCAAGGTACCATTTTGGACGAATAGCGGTCCGTCTAACATGCCTAGCACTTTGATGAGCAAATACTTTGGAGATTACATAAATCTAATAATAATCTTCAGGTAATATTAAGTATAGATGATTTGTTTTTTTTTTAATTACAAATATAAAACATGTATATGTAAATAGAACTCTTAATTATGCGCGAACATGTTCATCTCTAATTGAGCATACGTGAATTTCTTATCATCAGTCTAAGCCGAACTGTGCGGCTCCATACACAACGGCGGTTTAACAATACACATCTCTTTCTCTCTCTCTCTCTCTCTCTCTCTCTCTCTCTCTCATTTTTTTTATTTCTCCTTTTATCTCTTTTTGCTTTAAGCTTCATAGTTATCTACCATATTAACAAATAATATCGCTGTAATAAGAAACAACAATATATATGCATACGCTACGGAAAAACTTTATCCATAAAACTTTCAAACAATTTCTTTAACAAGCGATGTGACGCACGTGGCCGTCGGTCAGGTAAAGTATAATTGTCTCCTACAAACAATTCCACTCGTCGCGGAATGAAGCGTGAATCCCAGAAGATCCCTCTTCCCATTCGTCGCGAATCGGTTCCTCTTTTACGAAATCCCCAACTTACGGGAATCTTAATGCCAACGAACGCAACGTAGTCCCGTGCGAAAACGAACAATTTTACAAATAAAAATTATAACGATCATTATAATCGTACAACGGAAATCGTTATAGCATGTAAATGTCGATTCGAGGAAACGCGACGTCGTTGGGATCTTTGCACCTCATTGTCACAGCCCTTTACCGCCGAAATGCGGACACAGCGTGCGTTACATAGCTTTCTTCGCAATATATATATCCCCTTTACAATAGGCCAAATGCATTGAGTTTCCGTCATGGTCATCGTCGTCGTCATCAACGTTAACGTCATTGTCGTGGTCACTTTCAAAAATATATGTACGCTGACTACTTAGGCTTTCGACGAAGAACGGAAAGGCGTTGTCTCGTTCACAATCAACAGGATTAATTTTTCTTTTCTTTTTTTCGGATATACAGTGTTATTACCCTCTAGCAATACTTCGTTTATAGCCTAGGTAATAGTGAGACCCTCATATGATCCATTTGAATTACTTTTTTCTCGGTTACTTTTTTTGTAATTTTTCTCTTCCGACCGCGTGAAACACTGAGACGTTATCGCACTATTTACACGGTTTAATCATAATTAGTAATTGGAAATAAATGCAAAAATATATGTATGTGTATGAACATTTAGTCGAGCTAATACGAGTATATCCGCGCAAGTTTTTCCTTCCGATCGTTCGCGCGAGTTGCGTGACAATCTTCTTCGTGCGCTCTTCTCGAAATAATCGGTAGAATATATTTACTCTTAACTAAAAATCATTACGTAGCAATTCAACTTATGTACTATTGTCTTTGTTCAAGATATCACTACGCCCAGACTATTCACTATGTCCCCGTTCTTTCGTCCTCCTCTGGGAAAAAAAATCTCTCGCTGATTATGTTACTCTTCGCATGTCTTCATCTCGTAGCGGAGACGTTTGTGATAAAATCCTGACTGGGTCCGCGATGAATCACGATCTCAGCTCAACTCGATTTTCAGTTGAGTGAATTTAACATTTTGTCGTTATTCAGTTTTTGTTTTTTTAAACGCGCCCGCGTGAAGATGCATCATGGATGCATTCGCTCGAGTATTAGTGGCGAACGAAAAGTTCGGAATTACCAGTAAAACGCAAACGTACATGGGTTCTTTTTTTTTTAACGACCGATTGCTTGCGATTGACAATCGTGAAAACATGAACGGTCATTTAACATACATTGTATATGTGTATAATTTATCGCGTGTATGTAGAAGGTAAAAATATATTAAACAGTCGGTACGAACTATCTACAGTCTATTGACTTCAGGATCGGCAGTGAAACCTCTCGTTTTCTACGTACGATAGTGCTCAGATTCGTTTTTCGTTTCATTAGAATTACTCAAGAGACAATCGCAGCGTAGTTGTAAATAGTGATACAAGTTAAAAGACGTAAGTAACTTTAATGCAAGTAATTAAAGCGCGAATGTGACTTATAATATGTAAATTATGTTATGCTAATAACATACTTAAACAGGTCATTCGTGTTACAGATATAATGTATTAGTAAAGTCCTCCCGTGTAATTTTTAACACATCGTCGCGTAATCCCTTTCTTGCGATGGGTAGAATAGTCTGAAGCCAATTGAAGAGTAATTATTTCTGTGTTTACCATTATATCTTCCACTTTTGGTAAACGTAGAAATAAATGGTAAAAGAAAAAAGTCTAAAGTTTTCATGTTTGAAAAATGTAATCATCAATTGAATGGCTCAAATAAAACTTAATATGCCATTTTTAAACATATTAAATTTATACAATAAACATTTATTAAATTATTCATATTAAATATATAAAAAATGATTTCAAAAAACAATTTCAATAAAAAAAAAGGAAGTAACCTTCATATCTTTTTGATACCTCCACTTAGAAAAAAACGTGATCAAAATATGCCCCTCCCCCCTCTTCGTTTCTTTCATTTAAAACATTTTCTTGTATTAATAGTTTCGAAGAATTGATCGTAGACATTTCTTATATATATAGGTATTTTTATATTGAAAAAAAAAGATATACTTTTACAAAATTCCATCCGCTGTGAATTTCTTGTGTAATAATGTAATATATGTAAGAAATTTAAATATTTTTTTACAATATATGAACATAAATAAGACAGTATGCAATCCCCCTTTATTATTTATGTACTTTTAAGTGAGATATTAAAATCAACTTCCTCTCTGAATATACAATAATAAGTATTAAGATCATAATCCTTCCTAAAATTACAATTGACTCCAGGTTCTTCTATTCATTCTCGCAAGGCGTAAAATCCTGAATGCTCTTGTAAAGTACGAAATGATGGATTCGCTAAGAATTCTTGTCATTTAGTGCTAAAGATGGCTATATTTTATAACTTTAAGTGTTTCACCAAGTGGGAATGTCGAGATTAGAGATCAAATTGCCACATTTAACGCTAAACTCGGCGTTACCATTCGTAAATATCATGTAGAAGGAGGTATCGTTAACTTAAATAGAGGATCATAAACGACATGAATGAGAAGGAAAGAAAGCTTAATGTCGCTGCTATCAGATTTTCTACGATTTTCAATGCACACCTCTTTTGTAATAACGATTGTCTCGCCTCCCTCAGTCTCGAATTGTCGGAATGAACCGACTTGACATGAAAGTAAATAATGGACGGTCATGACGGATATGCCCACTCTTGCGAGCTTTAAGGGGCAGTATTGTGCGATTATTAATTAATTGCTATCAATATTTTAGAAATCAATATTTCTGATTTTGCGCAACAGTCACAATTATGAAAACCTGATATTCCCGATGAGATCAGTATTTTGGAATTAGAATAACCAACGTCAAATTGGAAGACAGATGGACAATTTTATGCATTAAAAAAGCTTGCAAGAACTAGCTTGAGTTAATTTTTGAAATAGAGATTTATTTTACAATATGAACTATATAATAGTTACAACCTAACTAGGAAAATAATAGAAATAAAATATTAAAAACATGTAATCTGAATATATATTATTTTTTTCTTTCAAGCTTTAAATCATGATATATTGATTATTCTAGCGCCAAAAGACAATATATTCCATGATATTTATAGTAACAATAACGTCACTGTTGATCGTGAAGTTTGATTGCACACTTAGAAATTTGGTAATATCTATGTATTTCGGCGTCAGTCACAGTCAGAGCGAGGAAAGTCATTCCCCATATTGATATTTTAAGGATCTCTCGCGGATTTTCCAGTTGTTGATATCAGCATAGTGATATCTAAACATAATCGCTATGACGAGAAGCGTACTTGCTGACGTGCACAAAATAACCGAAAAACAATTATCATGGAGTTGTTCTCTCGTCTATTTCTTGGATCATGCGTGTATTTACAGAAAAAATATACTTTCCTCGACGATCGGTGCGTCGATTTGGAGCTCGATCGTTCGATGCGTCGCGATTACGTCGCTGTTTAGCGAGTACGCTAAATAACGCTAAGGCGAGCGGACAAAGATGAAGAATTAGAGCAGGGAAAACGATAAAGATGAGGGGAGGGAAAGGCAGAATAGCGGAGGAGGAACGGTAGAACCATCCTCGAGTTTTTTGAAGAACGCTCGCGTGTGTTGGATTGCGCGGTCATTCTCTCTTTCTCTTTTTCTCCAAGATCCTTATCGAGCACTCAATTATACATACATATATCCCTAAGATTAGAATTCAATCGCGTAGGAGAGCCCCGCGCGTGTCTCCTTTCTAGGAAGTAACCGCGTGGAAGGGAAAGGCTGTTTACAGCATGAACCTGGTGCACCACTCTCTCGTCCCGGAACGTTCTTATTTTCTCTTTGTTTTTGTCTTTCTCTATTTACACATTTCGTCGTACTTTCGTTCTTGTGCACCAAACAGAGTCCTCGGAGATTGTTCAGGCGCATGATGATGAGGGCCAGGGCCTTCAGCCGCGACACTGTCATTCGTGAGCCATCGCTCGTTCTTTTCGCTCGTCGTTTAGGGAGATGAACAATGACGATGCGAATGAGGTGGACGATTCAGAGGAGGATCCATCATCACGATGCTCTGCGTCGTTCAAAGACGCGTACTCCTCTCCGTGACCGTGGTTGGTTGATGGTCCTCGTCGTCGTTCTGAGCGATGGCACGATATTTGCCGCGCGTCGAGCTGGGCCCGAAGATTGGTGAGCCTCAGACAAGATGACCGTCGATGTCGGAGTAACTAGGCGTCGCCGCAAACGTCGACAGCGGATGATTCTGACAGGACGGCGGCGGCGGATGCAAATGCGGATGCGAATGAGGACCTCCGTTGTTGGCACCGGTACGAGCGAACGTGGCGGGTGGCGGCGGCACCGATGGCGGTATCGGCGACTTGGTGCCCGCGGTCATCACAGTGACATCGGGCGGTGGCACGGGACGTGGCAGCGTTCTAGTGCGCGTCAGGGTGCCGGTGCTAGCTCCCGTCATGTGTCCACCCATTATATGACCTGTCGAACCCATGGATGAAGGATAGTAAGGTCCGCCGGTTGGATCGATGGCGGGTGGTGCCGGACTTGGATTCCCGTCGTAGCCCATGTAGCCTCGACCGCCATTGTCCATCTCCACGCTGTAGAAGCTCACGTCGTTGGGCGGCGCCGGGCTCGGATTGCCGATGTAACTCGACTTTGACACTATAACATTAGATGACAATTGTTTTTAAGAGGAGACACGAAAAGCTACATAGATGTTAGATACTGCTGGAGAGACAATAATGAAAATTCAGCGGATTCCATATATGCTGTTATGATTTATGACATTGCAATCCGTCAAATTTCGTATCTAGAATTCCAATATTTTTCTTCATATTATCCCTTAGTGCTTTAGGACACATGATGTATCACTTTATCCCTATTCAATGAACACGGATAGAAGGATATGTCATACAATCATATAATTTACGAAATTACAGCCTACATTTCTTATCATCGAGAATTAAAAACAATATGAATTTTTTTAACCTTTCGATGTCGCATTACAGAAACAACAAGTCCGTTGGCATACCCAACAAATTCGATTGTTTATAACTTTCATAAAAATAAACATATTTTAAAAGTAAATATTTTTTTCAATCAAAACATTATACATTAAAGAATATAACAAACAAATATGTATATTTTATTAATAGAAAAATTATAAGCAATGGGAAAAATTGGAAAAGTTGAAAGAAGAAGCTGGATATGCCATACTGAAAATGACACCGAAGAGTGAATATATTTAAAATTGTAGAAACAAGGAGTATATTAAAATTTACATGTAACGTATAAAAAAATAGCGGATCATACTGTATTTATGTAATTTGTATTTATTGATACTTACACGTACCTGAGAGAGTCCCGCTGGCGGTGGTCCGCTGCGGCGGCGAGTCCATGTTCATGGACGTTTGCATGTGATTGCTGCGACGACCGAGGGTGCCCTGATGAACCTGCATCTCTAAACCGCCTTTCCCGAAATCCTGCATAGTTTGATCTATTAAATACGTGCTAGCTGCGGTTTTGCGCCCCTCATCCTGTTATACAACAAATTGAACGACAAATTGATTTGTGATTTGTGGTCCGATATCCGGTTACATTTCGCAAATAACACAGACGGACATGAAACGGGCTTCGGAAGATAAATCTTTGTTTCAGAAATTTGCTCCAATAAATCATAAAATTTTTCTTATATGAATCAATCAATATACATATTGTTTCTGATATAATAGAATATCTAAAAGAATTATTTTGTTACATACTGTTTCTATCATTAGACTTTAAGTATAAATCTGAAAATAATATAATAAGTAATTTCTATACATAAATAATTGAATTCCTTGCATTTCTTTGTAATTAATATATCCACGCCATTCTTTGTAATTAATATATTAATACAAGTTTCAACAAGTGTATTTAAGTACTTTTTGTACTTAAGATCCTTTGGAAGTATGAGTAGAGAAGAGCGAGAGAGAGAGTGAATTATTTATATCTTGATAGTATTAGAATTAGAATATCAATAAACGCTTAAATATACATTCAATTTTCAATCGCTAAAATATATATTCAATTTGCATTTATTAACATTTACAATTAACTTCATTTCCATTTCAAATCTTCGTGCTAATTTTACGAAGATAATATTAACAATATTTAAAGTATCAAGTAGTCTAATAATTTAATTAATTTTACTAATCTAATTAATAATATAATTGACTTATAATAAGCTTATAATTAGCGATTTATTAATAACATTTAATGTTGTATTATTAATAATAAATTAATAACATAAAATCTGTAATCTCCTATAATTAGTGACACCTAATCGAAAATTAGTTTTAATACGTTGTATGTTAAGTCTGAATGCATAATTAACAATGAGAAATTTTATTACGAAGCTGGCTCCGATATCCGCTCATTTTGTTTAGCTTGCTATTTTAAACGTTATTTTGCTTGTAGTCCTACAACATAGATTTACGCTAAGAATTGCTCGCACATTTTATGTATTTTTTTCGACAAAGGATAGCGTATCTTGTGAATGCTACAGTATCAAACAGCGTCATACAATTGCCATAGCGTGTCAAATCGACGCGATCGAGATTAACCACGTTCTTCGATATTACGCTTTCCTTCGTCTCGAACATCTACGGATATGTAATGTACCCGTTAAACACAAACTAACAGTAACGTTATATAAAAAATGCATTCAGAAATATAGGATGTTATCATTTTATCTTTGTTGTTCACCGAATGTTAAACGGATTAAAATGATACATGCATTAAAAAAAATTTCTGGTTAAAAATGAACAAACTAGAACAAACTAGAACATTCTAATCATATAAATTAAAATTTTTTTTTAAAATCAAAAAATCTTGATTTGTTCGCTTTTAATCAGAATTTCAATTAATGCAACCAGATTCTTTTTTTCGGTATAAATGCAATTGAAGTTTCTGAATGCAGTCCAATGTTACAATTTCCCAGTCAACAATATAAATGTATAATATATATTGTACATAACATACACATTATATATAACAGTTACATTATTGAGTAGGAAATTATAATATTATAATATTAATTTGATGTTACTAATAGTTTGTGTTCAGCGGGATAAGATAATCTATTTATTAAAGGACGCATCGTTTCCACATCGTTTATCCCTTCAAAATTCATCGCGCACTGAATGGATTCCTGCGTTAATTGTAATAACGAGTATTAATTGAATATATTACACTATTTTTTTTATTAATTTTTTAAAATAATATTTTACGATTTTCGCGGAACAACATGAAGTTGCCTGCACGCGCTTCGATTCTTTCCTAATATCACGCAACATATAAAGAACGTGCCAAAACGGTGGTTTATTCAGTTTATTGCATGTCGCGATGTTTACTCATCCCGAATGCGTGTGTCGCAAATGCAATAAACGGAAATGCTGAAACGACGAGTAATCATCGTGTTGTATTAACGTGTACACTCGCGCGAGATTAATCGCGTTGTTCAACGTCGCGTTAGTGGCGCGTTTCTCTTCGGTCGAGTTCTCGCCCCGCGTTATTCATTTACGGTCTATTTTATCTATTTGTTTAAAAATGCAGAATTTTCGGTGTTAGTTGTTCATTCGAAGCTTATTGCGCCAATAATTAAACAGATATTTTCATCAATTGTGGCATTTACAAGAAATAGCTTTATTGAAATCTTGTAAAAAATTCTCTAAGAATTCTCGGATTTTTTCCAAGTATTTTTATTTAAAATGCCAAACAAGATTAGACAATTTTTTAAATGCAACTTTGAAATAAATTGGAATGCAAGTAATGCAAATAGATTGAAGAATATTGTAAATTAGTAAAAGAAAGATATTCCAAGAGATTATATCCATCATTTTCTACAATTAAAATTGCCATTGCTTCTTTAATATCTGACAGTATGCATTTAGTAACTTTATATTCTTTAAATTCTCGCGCGCGATTTGTGGTGACGCGGATCCGTGTGAAGTTGCTGGCGCGCGTTTAGAAACATTGCCAACGTCACACGATGCACGATACACATAAATGGCACTGAAGCGTCCATGTCGGCTCGCTGCGTCTCGCGCTATTCGCTCATCCCGATTGCGTCGCAAGTACAATAAACGTCGGAAATACCGACAAATCATGGGTGAGCATCGTTTTATATTATACCAACGTATACGATCACGCGAAATTAATCGCGTCATTCGATGTCGCGTTACTTGCGCGCTTATTCTTTTCGGTCGAGTTCTCGTCCCGCGTCATCCATAGTATAGTCTATTTGTAAAAAAACGCGGGATTTCGGTGGTAGTTATTCATTCGAGCTCATCGTGTTAGTAATTGAATATAGATATTTGCATCAATTGTGGCGTTCAGTAACTCTCAATTGTTTCGATAATATTTCGATCGCGAATTCGCATAAAATTGCCGTGAGTTTAGTCCTTCCTTATATATCACGGTGCATGTAATGGCGAAGCGTTCGCGCTATTTACTCTCGAACGCGTCGCAAGTGCAATAAACGTTGGAAATGCTAAAATCAATAACGGATAAACATCGTATATTATGTCAACGTACACGATCGTGCGAGATTAATCACGTCATTCAATGTCGTCTTAAGGCTCGATTGTAAGGCACCAATGTAAAGGCGGGAGCACAGAGTCTTGTATAACGCATAATGTATAATATGCATATGAAAATTAATTGATCAAAGTCTTTCATTTCCCTTTATTTTTTTCGACGAAATAAAAGACTAATTGTTGAATTTCTTCTGCTTTGAGCGTATACGTTATGCATAAGGCATAAAGATTTGTGTTCCGGCCTTTAGATTATTTTAATTTTAATCTCGATTCTATTTATTCTTTATCTTTTTCTAATCGAAGAACATTTGCGCGCGCGGTTCGCAGTGATGATGAAGTTGCCGACGAGCGCTTCGAGTTCTTCCTAACTTCGCGGCATGCATATGGCACCAAAACGTCGACTTCATTACGTCTCATGCTTCATATTCGTCCCGAACGTGTCGCAAGTATATACAACAAACGTTGGAAACGCCGAAATGAACGGGTGAACACTGGACTGTATTACATATTAATTATACGATTGCAATTAACCGTATCGTTCTACAATCTCAACCATTTCTATTTTCAGCATGGAGATGCGTCATGTTATGTCTATCCTTCTAAATCGCGCATCAGATACGATCAGACCGATTAAAGTACTCAATTATCAACCCTAATTAGAGAGAAATATTGATTAAACTTTCTAATAGCTAGCTCGACAATTGTGTTATGTGTGTCAGCATATTCACGCTCGTTCCGAATTTCTCGCTCAACGCTCGTCATTACGTCGCGCATAATGAACACCGAAAATCGCGATCGGACGATCGATCGTTGCGTATTGCGTTATTTTTTTCGTCATGAGTGCAATAAACATCGGATGTGCTGTACAAAGTGGCGAGAGATCATGTCCCGTTAATTAGTAGTCGCGACGATAATTAGCTATTTAGTGCTTCGAATTGACTATTATCCACCTCAGTGACTATTTCGGGCGATGGGAACACCGGATGGAGAAATAGCGGCAATAGTGTAACGATTGGTAAGTAAATTTGTTCGATCGTCGATTAATTAACCTAGCATTATCCCGGAAAAGCGAGTTTACCGCGAATCAGAAAAAATAAGCTATATGCGTTATATTCTCATATTATATTCTCATTCGATCAATAGTAATAAATTTGATATTTCATGCGTGAAAAATTCGTTAATCCTATCTTTAACAGAATATAAAATAATAAAAAATAATAAAAAAAATTTTAACTAAATAAATAATAAATAATAAAATAATGAAAACCAAACAATAACCGAATAGAAACTGAAAATGTAAATTTTATCAGATTTTTAAAAAATTATTTTTTACCGAATTATTTTTGCGTGAAATATAATCTTTCTCTAAATTTATTGGTTTAAAAATTGTAAAGTATCTTCGGATTATTTATTTTCAAAAAAATAATTTTTATACATCGATAGATAAATTTGTTATTATATGTATAAAAAAATATAGTCTTTTCATTTTCATTTACAGATCAATATCATGACATTCAATTCCACGTCATTTCGGTGAGTCATATAAATTAAATTTTTTAATAAAGTTAAAATCAGTATTTTTTGCTCTTCATTGAATTTGAACATCGGTAACAATTGAATTTTAACATTGTGCGCGGTTCATCATATTTTATTACTCTCTCATTACTACTCTTACTTCCATTATACACTGGAGATCTAACACTACTGTGAGAAAGAAAGCAAGTGTTTAATGATTTAAAAAGCCAAGAGTGATTTTATGAAGAATTTATAAAACCGTAAAATCTTATTGGATTAAGATGTTGCGAGCAACTTAGACTGTTGTAATCATAGTGCTATGTTTTGAATTTAAGAGATACGTTAAATTTACCTGAGGGTAGTTACCTTTAGCCAAACTCTGCGATCGAATGATATGAAGTCATTATATACAAGTATAGATGATGACATATTATAAAACAATATCAGGATTTTATATGAAAATGAAAGTACGTTATGCGAAAAATAACTGCAATTTAAGAAAAAAAATAGTAGTTTAACTTCAAATTATTAAAGTTAACTTCATTAAAGTTAACTTCATATTCAGGTTCCTACAGATTACTGGGCTCGTAAGTAAGACCTCGCGTAGCTTTCAAATAATCGATAACTGAAATAATATGCTAAAATAGTGCGATACATATTATATAAATGGTTGAAAAATAAAATTAAAATTGGCAGCAAGGGGAAATAACAGTATCGTTATTCTGCTCATTCTATTGCTTATCACAACATCTTAGAAGATAAAACGGAACTGTGAAAAAACATAGAAACCAAATGATAAAAAGGAGCGAGAGCAAGAGTAGCGAAACTAATAGGGGGAGCGGAACAGAAAAAGTGTTGCTAGAACTCAAACCTACCCTCCGGAATTACTTGTTACTAAGAACATACTGACTGATGGCACTGACCACGTAATCATTAGCGTCGAAGTTGACGTCGCTCTTCTCGTCTGACATCGAACTTAATTCGCCAGTCATGGTGTCGCCATTGACGGTGGATGGTGCATACATATCCGCGGTCTGTGACTTATTAATGCCTATTCAAAAATAACATACGTTAAACATGTGATTAGCAAAGCGAAATGCGCATGGTAAGGCTACACAGCCGCGTACAGAAGATTAATTTAATTGAACTCTCTTTAATTTAAATCTTATGAAGTAAAATCTCACTCGAAAAAACTGAAAATTTAGCCTGTTTTAAAAGAAGAATGAAAATATGACCACTCTTGTTCAAAAGAGGCAGATTTTTCACTCTCTTTTTAGAATGAAATTTATTCTTTTGAAATGAGATTCACTCTAAAAGAGTGAAATCTTAATCCCTTTTTTGGAATGTAATCCCAGGGAGAACCTCACTCCAAAAAAGGGATTGAGATTTCACTCCTTAGCTTCGGAGTGAATCTCATTTCAAAAGAGTAAATCTCACTTTAAAAAGAATGAAAATCTGCTCTCTCTTGAACAAGATATTTTCACTCTTTTTTCAGAACAAGCTAAATTTTCAGTCTCTTCAAATGATATTTCACGAGATTTTGAGAGAAACAATATAATTTTATTTTTTTAACAAATAAATCGCGAATATTTTTGACAACATATATGAACAAGAAAAGACACATAATGGTAATGTTAACTAAGTTATAATCATGAATTCATTAATTTTAATTTTATCAATCTATATCATAGCTACATATTTATTAATATAATTAATTAGTTTTATTGACATAATTAAAGTTAGACAATTCCTTAAACATTTTAATTAGATTAAATGTATGGTATTGTATGTAATTTTCATTTTATTTTAAAGTCTTTTGCAAAATTGGTTAGGAAAGTAAACTCATCTTCTGCCATGGCTGTAACTGAACATTGGGCTAAATCTTATAATTTGAAGCGCATACGCTAAGTATTGTTGGTCACAAACTTACGAGTTTTATTTCGTTTTCGTATTATGTACCACGACATGATGAAGACATTAACGATAAAAATGATGACGGAAGTCGCTGCTAACGTATAGATATAATTCATCGGAAAGTCACCCTTTTCGGAGAGGACATCCGGCAGGTTTTCCTCGTTATTCGGGCCTAGAGAAATAAAGGAGAGAAAAAACACATGATAGATATTATATTTACCGGTACGTTGGACCTTCTTTTTCGATTTTATTGTAGCAAAGACTATGGTTGCGGCAATGAGTAGGCAAGCAGAGGCGGAAACAGTGATGATAATGACGATGATGTAGGAGGAACTATTCTCGCTTGATGTCAACTCGGTTGGTGGCGCCTCGCCTGTAACCCAAGCCAATGCCCCATCACCGGTTTATGTTATTCATGCAAGTATCTACTGTTAGTTACACGTTCAACTTCGAAATCCTCAGCTATTGCGAATGCTGTAACGCCATTTATTGGATTTTACAACCATTGAATTTAACTAGATAAATCAAATAGCAACTAAATACTTGCTTAGCTTATATCCCCATAAAAAGCAAGCAAGTAACTTGTCTTTCTATATTATAAAATAATCATAATAATGCGCGGTAGTTACATACAGTTCAATTTCCAAATTTCAATTGTAATTTCCTTATCAAGCTTACAATTTATCTAACTTGGAATTAGAAGCGTTTGAAAAAATACAATTTCGAAAAAATTTCAAGGCTAAGCGTCACCGTACTGATACCATTGGTATGAAACATGCTGAAAATCACTGCGTTATACGTATGATGTTGTATATGCTACGTAATGTCCAATGTACTTTATTACAACTAACGATATAATGCCATGCGAACATTCATGAGACGCACTAAATATACGTAACATAATATACGATCAACCCAATTACTGAGTACAATTAATTATGTGGATGCGAGGCAATCTCGTTTAATTATGTCTCGATGATCTGCATAATGATTTAGCAAGCTGTTATTTTTTATCATGTAGTGTGAATAACTTAGTACTATCTAGTACAGATATTTCGCTTATGAGAAAAAACTATAATCTTCATGAGAATGATCTTTATGATTTTGTTAATTATGTCATATTATAATGGAAAGCTGTTTTTGCTATGTTTTTCAAGCGATCTACGGTGTTTATCTACAACTTACGAAGCGTCTGGACTTTGACGAGATCTGGTAAGAAACCGCTGTCTCCCTTTTCGTTGATGGCCTTTACGCTAAATACGTAATAAGTCCCTAGCGACAGGCCGGATATAGTAGCTTTGTATTCGCCGGGCACGACGTCCATATAATGATAGCGATCGTCATAGTCCAACGCTTGTCGCCATCGTACTTGATGAGACGTCGGCAAACCTCCATCGAAACCGCGTTTCCAAATTAACGTGACTGAATCGTGCGTATAGTTGTATACTTCCAAGTCACTAGGCTTGTCCGGCGGTGAAGTAACGTCCAAAAGTATATTTTCTGTGGAGTGTCCCATTTTATTTTGGGCAAGACATTCATACTTTCCGTAATCCTGCGATCTCACTTTGTAGATGGTCAACGTTGTTTCCGAATAGAGTTCTGACAGCTAGGAAATGTAGAGACGAATTATTACTTTATTATTAAGGATGCAAATATTATTAAGACATCAAAATCAAAAAGATATTTCGAATGCGTAACTGTCTTCCGAGTATATAGTTCTTGTAATAATACAGTTATCGTTTCTCTCGGCAAAATTTTAATTGGGTGTTGTGACCTCTTTACAACTTTCGAACTTGCAACGGTAAATATATCCTTAACTATGTCCGACATGGAAATTCTATCAAAGCGAAATTCGTTCGAAGTTAAACGAAGAACAAGATTTACGTGATACAATACTATGGCCTAGGTGCTCTAAAGGAGATATACTGGTAAAGGAAGT
>Ga0157362_1000219_pt1 | contig 17994 bp, 13 predicted proteins | sample AttlaeALBM3_FD_111480 | JGI IMG/M metagenome (GOLD analysis project Ga0157362, IMG submission 111480) | Fungus gardens microbial communities from leaf cutter ant in Ribeirão Preto, State of São Paulo, Brazil - Atta laevigata ALBM3 | ecosystem: Host-associated > Fungi > Mycelium > Unclassified ... | reverse complement strand
CGAACGTGCGCATTGCCGCCGTGTCCTCGGCCCGATTCAGATATCCGGGTGTGACCAGCCGACCCCGCGCCACCAGCTCGCCGCGTCGGCCCACCTCGAGGATTCGTCCGTCCTCGTCCAGGACCTCCACCTGACAGGAGAACGAGGGCTGCCCGCACGAGGCGAGCCGCTCCGGGTGGTCCCCCGCCACGGCAGCCGCGACCTGCTCGGGCGACAGGTAGGTGAGCAGCATGGGTGCCTCCGCCTGCCCCCAGCACTGCGCGATGCACGGGCCGAACACCCGTACACCCTGTCCGAACTTCTCCGGCGAGACCGGCGCGGCAGCGATCAGCAGCATCTTCAGGCTGGAGCAGTCCCGGGCATGCACCGCCTGAGCCTCGAGCATCCGGTAGTAGGCAGTCGGTGGGAGGAACATGTGCGTGACGGCGTGGCGCTGGACACAGTCCAACGCGTCCTCGGCATCGAAAGCGGGACGCATGACCACGGTGGCGCCTTGAGCCGCGAGAATCAGCGCCATCACGCCGGCCGCGTGCGTGATCGGCGCGACCATGAGGTTCACCGGATGATCGCTTGCGGGCCAGTGTCTGGTGCACAGCTCGATGAGGTCCGAGACCACGCTGTTCGTCCAGACGACCGCCTTCGACCTTCCGGTCGTACCACCGGTGGGCCAAGTCGCGCACACCGCGTCAGGCGCCCCGATCGGGTCACTCCAGTCCGGCACCTCCGCACCTGCGCCGGCCGCAAGGAGGTCGCTCATCGGCTCGGCGCCGTCGAAGGGCTTGTCCAGGCACACGATGTGCTCGAGGGTGGGCACTTGCGCGCGGATCTCCTCGACGTTCTCGGCGAAGTGCGAGTGCAGCAACAGCCACCGCAGGTTCACCTCTGTCATGAACTCGATCGTCGCTGACAGAGCGTTCAAGTGGTTGAGCGGCGCCCATACCCCACCGGCTCGCCAAAGACCGAGCATCCCCAACAGCGCATCGTTGACGTTCGATGCCAGGACACCGACCCCATCACCGGGCGAGAAACCTCGTGCGTGCAATCCGGCGGCCAGCTGCCAGGAATGTCGGGCCGCTTGGGCGTAGGTGACGTTGCCTTCGTCGGAGACGAGGAAGAGGCGGTCGCCGTTGTGCCGGGCACCCTTGTCGAAGTAGTCGATCACCCTCATGCGGACACCCTTCCTGCCGGCAGGGAATCAGTTGCGCTCGAGAATTGCATCCCCGGCAGGCATCGTTGGCCTCCTTGACTGGTCGAGATCGATCAACCGGTCGACACCGTCGGGCCGGTCACTGCAGTGCCCGGACCGTGTCGAGGACGGCCTCCGGCGCCGCGTCCTGTGGGATCTCCCCGAACCGGAAGCGCCGCTTGGCGGCGGCTTCGACCAGGCGGGCCGCCTCGCTCGAACCCGTCCACACGGCGGGCGGTAGCCCTGCGCCGTGGCGCCGGTCGTCCAGCACCAAGGCCTCCAGCGCGGGCAGCAGCAGCAGGTCACCCGGCAAGTTGGGGTCCAGCTGCTCGGGATCGCTGACGCCGTTCAGCCGGATCGCGGTGACCCAGTGGTAGTGCTCGGCGGCGGCCAACACGGGCGACCACGAGTCCAGTTCGTCGGAGTCCGGACCGCCCTTCGTGTCGCACGTGATCAGCAACGCCTGCACCGGCCGGTCCGCCACGGCCCGGACCACCTCGAGCAGGGCCGTGGAGACGTCGTCGAGCTCGTCGAAGTCGATCGCCTGCTCCTCCACGAGGAGCTGGCGCGGGGAGGGACAGGCGAGCACGACGTCGACCTCGTCGCCGAACCGATGCAGCAGCGCATCCAACGTGTCCGCCAAGTTGCGCCGCGGTTCCTCGCGCTCGAGTACGTCACGGATCATCGCGGCGCTACTGCCCGGAGCCAGATGGCGGGAGAACGGGCCCAACAGGTCGGCGCCGAGCACATCGGACCGCAGCAGCTTCTGCGCCTGTGCGGTGGCGCCGATCATCGTGCCGGGGTCCTCGTGCCAGTGCTCGCACGCACCGGCGAATACCGAACGGACGTAGCGCTCGCCGTCCAGCCAGGTCAAGCGATCACGCCTGGCATGCACCAAGTCGGTCAGTGCGGTCATGTTGCTCCCGCCGGTGGCTCCACGGGATGCGGTGCCAGTCGGTGGCGCGCGGGGGAGGGGTGGGTGGGAGCCCGGTCGTCCCGAACCGGGCTCCCACACCTGGACAGGCCTTGCGGATGGTGAGCGCGTTCGGCGCGGACCTGTCCGGAGCAAGCGGTGCCGGTCATCGCCGGCCCGCCGGGGTTCCGACATGGCGAACCGTCATGCCTGCAACTCCGCGAGCTTGGCCTCGAGCTGCGCGATCCGCACGTCCTTCGGATCGGGCATCATCGCCGGGATGACCGCGTCCGCGGGGCAGGTGTCCTCCTGGGTGCCGCGGTGCAGCACACGGCGGTCATTCCACGAGCCGTAGTAGGGCACATCCGCAGGAGGCAACTGGGTCTCCCACTCGGCGACGAACTCGGCGTACGGCTTCCCCCGCTCGAGCCGGGCACGACGTTCGCCATCCCGCGCGGCCGCGGTTGCCTCGGCGTCAACCACACCGGTTTCCGGGTCCAGCACCACCCGGTAGATGTCGCCCACGGTTGCCAGGGAGATCAGATCGTCGCGGTAGTCCGCCGCCACCAGCTCGGGGTCACGTTCGAGCAGGTCGCCGTAACCGCCACCCGCGCCCTGAGTGATCATGTAGAGCTCACCACGCTTGGCCAGCTCGAAAATCATGCCCATGTGGTGGGTCGTGTAGCTCGCGTTCGGGAAGGGACGGTCGTTCATGAGCTCTTCGATGCTGTAACGCAGCAGCTCACGCTCGTCCGCCATCTCCTTGAACACGTCGACGTTCTTGATCTTGCACAGCGGGTAGGCGGGCGGGCCGTACCCGCCGAAGATGCCATGGGTGCTGGGGAACTTGGCGCCGACGCAGCAGGTCATGTAGCCCCACATGTCGCTGTCTTTGAAGGTGGCGATCTGCTGGTGTCCCATTCCGCCTCGGTACTTGCCGAAGCCCTGGGCGTCCTTCATCAGCTTGTTCGCCACGAACTTCATCATCGGGATCTCTTCCTCGATGAGTTCGTGCTCGCCGATGTCGGCCATGGTTGCGAAGATCGGTGCGATGGCGTGCTCGCCGTCGCGGTTGGAACGCGCTGCGCCACCCATGCCGTTGATGTCGGCACAGAGGTTGCCCACGAGCTCACCGTGCTGGGTGATGCCGCCGTAGATGAAGCAGGCGACCATGTTGTACCAGCCGGCGATGATGTCGGTGGCGCGCTCCCGTTCCCCGACGCTGTAGAGGAACTTTGGCACTGCCAGTTGCGTGGCGGCGAAGGCGATGAAGAACGACTGCATGCACTGTGCGTTCGGCGCCTCCGGGGAACAGGCCAGAACCGAGCCGGGATCGCAGATGACCTTCATCGGCTCGAACACCGCCTGGTTGCGGGGTAGGTCCGGCCACACGAAGGTCAGGAACTCCATGGCCAGCATCCCCTTCAGGGAGGCCAGGACCGTGTTGTTCGACCGGTTCAAGAACTGCGGTGACGACCCTCGGAAGTCCAGGATCAGCTCGTCGTCCTTCTTGGTCATCTCCAGGCCGATCTTGATCAGGCAGTTCTCCCGTAGCGTCGTGTCGGCGAACGTGATCTGTCGCACCGTTCCGTCCGGCCATGTGCGGAGCCGTCGGCGCACCTCGTCGGCGGTGTCGGTGAGGGTACGACGCAAGGTCGCGATGACGGCGTCGATGCCGTATTCGGCGATGGTGTCCTCGATGCGTTCCTTGGTCCGCATGGACGCGTACAGCTTGGCCTTCATTCCTTCCAGCTGCAGCTTCGGTTCGCGTACCGAGTTCTGCAGGAAGGTCATGAGGTCGCGGCGGAACGTGTAGTTCTCGCCCACCTTCAGCGGCGAGATCTTGAGGCCCTCGTCGTATGGGGATTCCGCCTTCGAGGGCATGCCGCCCGGTTCGGTGGAGCCGTTCTCGCCCTCGTGGACGATCGCGCCGGCGAAGCAGATCAAATTCCCCTCGTGGAACACGGGGATGAACAGGCTCTGGTCGGTATTGTGGATGTTGCCGTAGCGGGCGTCGTTGTGCATGAAGATGTCGCCCTCGTTGATGCCGACGGTCGGCTCGTCCTTCCAGTACTTGAGGATGAACTTGACCGGGTGCTGGGTGAGCACCGAGAACAGCAGCACGCCGCCCGTGCTCGACATGGCCAGGTCGCCCGAACCGGTCCAGATGCCGGTGACCAGGTCGCCCCACTTGGCGCCGGGGGCGGCACCCATCTGCTCGACCATGTCGAACGACTCGTTGCAGGCGGTCTGCAGCTTGTGCCGTACCAGGTTGAGCTGCTCCGGCTCGAAGAACCGGGCGAGGGCCTCCGTTTCGCGGGGGGATTCGGGAGCGAGATGGTGGTTGCGCATGATCTCGGGGTCGGGCCCGAGGAACAGCACCGTGTCGCCGAGGAATTTCTCGACGAGCGCCTTCTCCTCGACGTGTGCTTCGGTCATGGCTTCGAACCTTCCGTCTCAATTGGCCTTGGCGAGCACCGCTGAGCCGGTGCGTCCGATCGTCAGTTGCCACCCCGGTTCCGCGAGGTAGGTCGTGCGGGGCGTCTCGACCAGCGCGGGCCCCTCGATGACATGGCCTTCTTCGAGTTCCGCGCTGTCGAAAACGGCGGTCTTCAGGGGGGCATCCACACCCAGGTAATGGCACTCGCGCCACGCCGTCGGGCTCGGGGCGGGACGAGGCTTGGCGTGGCTGGGTTTCAGCTCCAGCTTCTCGCATTCGACGTAGCTGACCACGCGGATGACGTTAATGCGCACGCCCGCCTCGGGCGCCTGGCTCCCCTTTCCGTACCGGTGGGCGTAGAGGTCGCTGAACAGGTCCAGCAGCCCCAGTACCTGACGTTGCGAGCTCAGTTGCGCGAACGGCGAGATGACCCCGATCTGGGTGAGCTGGTTGCCATAGCGCATGTCCAGTTCGACCCGGGATTCGATGCGGGTGGGGTCCACGCCCTGGCGGAGCAGGTCCTCCCGGCCCCTTGCGGCGAGTTCGGCGACGGTGTCGTTGAACACTGCGAAGTCATCCAGCAGCCGCCGGGTGTTGGAGTCGTAGACCATCAGGTACAGCGACGTCTCGTGGATGTGCAGCTGGTTCATGTTGCCCGCGCCCAGGGCCGCGAACACCGAGCTGAAAGGTGGAATCAGCACGTTCTGGATGCCGAGCTCCCCTGCGTATCCACACGCGTGCAGCGGGCCGCCACCGCCGTAGCTGAGCGCCACGAAGTTCTTCGGGTTGTAGCCCTTGACCGCGACCTCCTTGAAGATCGCCGAGGCCATATTGGTGTCCACCTTGCGCTTGATTGCCTTGGCCGCCTCGATCAAGCTCAGCCCGGTGGGCTTGCAGATGTGCTCCTCGATGGCCCGTTCCGCCCGACGCATGTGCAGCTTGATCGTTCCGCCCGCGTAGTTGTCGGCATCGAGATAGCCCAGCACGAGGTTGGCGTCCGTGGTGGTGGGCAACCGTCCACCACGGCCGTAGCAGGCCGGACCGGGGTCGGAACCGGCGCTTGCCGGGCCCACTTCGATGGCGTCCCACAGTCGGTCGTAGCGGGCGATGGAGCCGCCGCCGGCACCCAGGGTGTGCAGGTAGGTCATCGGCGTGGAAACCAGGAACCGGTCGATGATCGGGTTGAAGTCGTAGAACTTCACTCCGTCGGAGGTGACCAGGCCGATGTCGAAGCTGGTGCCGCCCATGTCGGTGGCGATCATGTTGGGCTGGTTGTAGGTACCGGACAGGTAATCGGTGGCTTCCAGGCCGGCCACCGGCCCCGAATGGATGGTTTGCAGTGCCGAGGTCGAGTTCCGCTGCGCCATGCCGCTGGTGTTGTGCACGAGCAACATCGGCTTGGTGTACCCGTTACGGCGCAGCTCGATCTCCAACGACGCCAACCCGTGGTACATCTGGTCGTGGAGGTACGCGTCGACGACCGCCGACATGGTCCGCGCGTACTCACCCTTCCGCCCGGTGACCCGGTGGGACAGCACGACGGGGAGGGCGCCCAGCATGTGGGTCGGGTACTCCTCGAGGATGATCCGCTCGACTTCCTTCTCGTGCACCGGGTTGACCACGGCGTTGGCCAGCGCGATGACGAACGCCTGCGCGCCCTCATCCACCAGTTTCCGGACCTGGTGGCGGACGTCGTCCTCGTCGATCGACAGCAGCACCCTCCCGGCATAGTCGATGCGTTCCCGCACCCCGGCGACTCGGCGGATCGGCACGAGGGGGGCGGGCCGGTCTGCGGCGGGCAGATCGGACTGAGCCGCCTCGGTCAAACCGTCGCCGTAGCCGCGGGCCCGCATCAGCGGGATGATCGATTCGAATCCCGCAGTGAGCAGGATCGCGACGGAGGGGCCGCTGCGCTCGATCAGCGTGTTCGTTCCCAGCGTGGTGGCATACCGGACGGCGTCCACAGTGGAAAGCACCGTCTGTACGTCCAGGTCGATCTCCGCACAGGCCTGGTTCAGCGCGTCCATGAAGCCCGTGGCGAGGTTGTGGTGCGTGGTCAGGGCCTTCGTCTCCACGTGGCGCTGGTCGTAGACGAGGAAGCAATCGGTGAAAGTACCGCCGATGTCGACGCTTACCTGCCGCATGATGTCAGCCCTCCACTGCGCTGAGGTGACGACGCTTCAGTGAGTCGATGTCGAGTTCGATGTCGCGGGTGAGCGGATGCCCCGGCGGGAGGTATTCGACCTCCACCTGCGTTGCACAACCTGGGCAGTAGTACTCGATGATCCGACACCAGGCAGGGTCGGGGGCAAAGGTGAATTCGTAGGTGTCGTCCAGGATCGGCCGGTGTATCTCCCGCGGATCCCGGTCATAGACCAACAGGCCGGACTTGTAATTCTCCCGCGCACCGGCAATGTCGTGGCCGCAAACCCGGCACAACCACCGCTCCGCGGTGAGATCGATCGCCAGATACTCAGTGATGTCCACTCGCTGTGTCGTGTCGCTCATCGCTGAGCCTCCAGGATCAGGTCGTAGTTCGTGCCCACCCGGAACCACCATCCGGGCTCGATCAGACAGGTGAAGTAGTCGCCGGCAACGATCGCCGGACCGTGGGCTGTCTCCGTGGGCAACAGCTCGTCGCCGTCATACACGGGAACTTCGCCGTCGCCGTGGTCACCCAAGTTGATCCGACGCGACCCGCTCGGGGCAGCCGACTCGGTCGCCCGGGACCGGTCGGCAATCAGCTCGAAGGTCGGCAGCGGATGCGAAGCTCGTACGACCAGGTGATCGCCGTGCGGCCGTGACCCGTTGCTCCAAACCGCATCCCGAATCGTTCCATCGGCGACCGAGCGGATGCGCGTCTCGAAATTGCACGCCTCCGGTGCCACACCCTCGCCGAACATGTCCCGGCGCGCTCGGGCGAGCAACGCCTCCCGTTCGGATTCCATGTCGCCGTCCAGCGGAACGCTGTACTCGTGGGCGAGGCCACTGAAGCCGATCCCGAAAGCACTGAAGACCGCCGACAGGTGCGGCACGATCACCCTCGCAACACCGGCGGCCCGGGCTATACCGCAGGCCAGGACGGGTCCGGCACCGCCGAACGCCAGCAGCGTCGCCTCGGCCGGATCTCGACCGGCCGAGGCGACGATCTGCCGGACGGCTGCACCCTCCTTGTCCTGGAAAGCCCGCAGCACCGCGACCGCCGCGGCGGAGGCCGAGATCCCCAGCGGCTCCGCGACATGGGCTGCCAGCGCTCGCTCGGCGCGAGGCGCATCGAGCTTCAGGTCACCGCCCAGATAGCGGTCCGCATCGAGGACCCCGGCCAGCAGTAGTGCATCGGTCACCGTCGCGTCGGCTCCGCCGCGCGCGAAGCAGGCCGGTCCTGGCGCCGCGCCGACGCTGCGCGGGCCGATACGGATTTCACCGTCGACGACCGCGACGACGGAGCTGCCGGCCAGACCCACGCTGTTCAGATCCGGGATCGGCAGCGAGATCCGCGCCGAGTCGATGTGGCCGTATGCGCGCACCCGCAATTCCTTGTCCACGACGATCGACATGTCGGTCGTGGTCCCGCCGATGTCCATGCCGATCAGGACGTCGGAGTCGTAGAGCGAGGCGTAGGCGAGCAGACCTTCAAGCCCGCCGCGTGGTCCGGAGCCCCACGTTTTCACCGCCGTGGTCTTCGCGACCCGGGCCGAGTCCCCGTCGTTACGGAAGATCAGCAATGGACGGGTCAGCCCGTTGGTCTTGGAGGCCTTCTCCGCGCCGTACAGGAAGTGCTCCATGCCGGAGTGGAGGTAGGCATTCAGTACCGCGGTCACGGTCCGACGCGCGTCGTCGGGGTCGGGCACGAGGTCATGCGACAGCGTGAAGGGGACCGCTCCCAGCAGGTGCCGTGGGTACCGCTCCAACAGCAGGCTCTTGACAGCCCGCTCCGAGGCGGCACTGTGCAGGGCGACCACGATCCGTTCGGCGTTCGTCGCCAGGAGGGCATTGACTGCGGTCGTGAATGCCTCCGGATCAACCGATCCGTCCGCTCCCACGACAATCCCGACCGGCCGGTGCGGCACCATCGCCTGCCACAGTTCCGCTTCGATCGAATCGGCGATGCCGTAGATGTCCTCCTCCGCACCGCTGTCGACCAGCAGGGCCACGGGGGTCCCCTTCCGCTCGACGACGGCGTTGGTGCCCGACGTGGTCGAATAACGCAGGTGGTCCGTCTCTCGCAGCAGGCGGACCAGGTCCTCCTCGCCGTACAAACGTTCGGACACAGCTTTCAGGCCATCGACGAAGCAGCGGTTGAGATCGTGGGGGGTGGTTGCCGTCTTGGCGTGTACCACCCGGTCCCCGCCGGTGACGCAGACGTCCGTGAATGTGCCGCCGTTGTCGATGTTGACCAGGATTCCCATGGATCCTCCGCCGCCTTTGATCTCGACTCGATGACAGGTTGATCGAGTCGGTGACAGTCACAACCTCGCAGCGGCGCGAGTGTGGTTTCACCACTCGATCGGGTAGGGCTTCTCGTACTCCGGGAGTGGTCCATCGCCTGTACGGACCTGCAGATCACCGTCAGGCCACTCATCTACGCAGCCGAATTCCCGCTTGCACCTCAAGCTGTTGCCGAATGCTCGACATTCTCGTAGGGAGGGGATGGTCCGCGGCTGCTCACGGACCAACCCCTCGTTCCACTGAAGCCTCGGTCAGACCTTGCGGAAGTCCGAGACCCGCGGGGCGCAGAAGAACTTCTTCCCCGGGGAGAAGTCCCAATGGCCATCCTTGCTGACGACCGCGACATACCCGCAGTTGAAGTACGGTCGCGGATTCTGCTCGGACGGGTTCGGTGTGTACGTCATCGGGTACGTAAGGCCGCCGAACGTCTCGTCCTTCACCGAGTACAGACCCTTGAGAAGCTCATCGCGGGTCGGTTTGGCGGACAGGAACTTCGAGCTGAATCGAAGGATCTCGCCTGCAGCCCAGACCCCGGAGGATCCGTACGTCGACGGTGTGCCCGGCGCGAACTGGGCGATCGCGTCGTGGAACGCCTTCTGCATAGGGGTCTCGGAGGCCCACCACGGGAAGCTGGAGGTGCCGAAGCAGACGCTGTCCGGGCCCTTGGTGAGGTCGGTGGTCAGCAGCTGTGGCGTGATCGCTCCGGAGACGTTGCAGATCATCGGGTTGTAACCGATCTGGTTGCAGTCGCGCTTGGCGCGGATGAAGCTCGCCCCGTCCAGGTGCGCCAGGATGAATTGGACGCCCTTCGACTTTGCCGTGCTGCATTGGCTGAGGTAGCTGGGCTGGGTGAGCGACACACTTACGTTCATCACGACTTTCGAACCGCCCGAGGCCAATCCGCCGTGGGCGTCGTCGGATTCCTGGGCCCGCTGGCACACGTAGGCCTCGATGCACCACCAGGCCGCCGCGACGGTCTTGCCGATAGAGGTTGCGTACGCCGCGGCAACGGCATCCTGGTACCGCACCAGTGTGTTGTTGGGGAACATGTACGGCGTCGTGTACATCTTCGGGTCGAAGTCATCTCCGCCGACCCACGGGATCTTCAGGTTCTCAATCGCCGGCAGAAGTGTCTGCGATGTGAACAACGAATAGTTCCACAGGAAGGCGAGCGCACCCTTGGAGTCCAGCTGCTTGGCGAACGATACGGCGGTGGCCGGGTCGCCCTGGTCGTCGTAGCTCTCGACCTGCACCTGATGCCCGTTCAGCCCGCCGTGCTCGTTCACCCAGGCCGACCAGACGCGAAGAGTCGCCTGCGTACCCTGGTTGAGGATTCCGCCGACCCCGCTGTACGTGCCGATGTTTCCGATCAGCACACGGCTGTCACTCGCCGTTTTCTTCGCCGGCACCTGGTAGGCATCGGCCCTGGCCGCCAGTTGTTGCGCCAGAGCGGCGTTGTCGGACCCCGTGGTGCCGGCGATGAGCGGGCCCGATGCCGCAGCCGCGCCCGCACCTGCGGCCTTCGTGCCCGCTGCCGCCTTGGTGGCTCCGGCGGCCTTCTTGGTTCCTGCAGTGTTGTTGGTTCCTGCAGCGCTGTCGGCTCCGGCAGCCTTCTTGGCTCCTGCGGCCGGCTTCGATGCCGCCGGAGCTCCCTGCGCGGCCGCGGGGTTCTGCGGCGCGGTCTCCTGTGCCGGTGCTGGTGCCGGGGCGGCCGCTTCAGTCCCGGACGCCGGGGCGGCCTGCTGTTGGGCCACCGGTGAGCTGCTGCTGCCGCCACCGCCACATGCCGGAAGGACTGCGACAAGCACGGTCGCGGAGGCCGCGGCGCACAGCCGCACAAATATTCGTCGCCCTGATCGTTGAGACATCTGGGATGCTCCATTCCTGTGTTCTGAAGGCGTCGGATGCCACGGCAGGCAACGAGCCGGAATGTTTCGGCGGTGACTCGACCGCGGAGGCCTACTCAGCTGGTCCGGTCAACACTTGTCACAGCCCTTGAAGAATCGAGCGCTGGCCGCCAGGCCGGCGATGGTGGGGCCGAACGGTGCCACGGCATCCGCATGATCGCGCCCGATGCCTTCCAGCCCAGCCGCGAACGCGTCGATACCCGGGTCGACGACCGGGTTGATCACTGCCAGGGGTTCGATCTGGGGCATGGCGCCGGAGATCTGATCGCCCCCGGAGTTCGACATGGTGGAGCACTGTTCGACCGCGCCGGCCAGCGCCGGGGCGCTGCCGGCGCCGATCCCGGCTTGTGTGGCGCCCGCTCCCATGGTCCCGAAAAGGATGTTGCATGTATCGGGCGTGCCCACGGTGGCACCGAAGTGCATGATCCGCAGCATCGGTGTGATGATCGCTACTGACGACCCGTCAGCGCTGCCATGTTCGCGTGGCCGAACCGTCTGCACCGGGCCGACCAACCCAGTTGAGGGCACCCCAATGCTCCTGCCGGAAACCGCCTGGTTGGCCGGCGCCGATGCAGTGGTGGTGGTGGCCGAACTTACCCGGCTTGCGGTGGGCTTTCCGTCGGTGGTCCCGGAGACACCGCCGGTACCGGCATTGCGCGTCGCGGCCAGATGGACGTATCCCAGCGTGAAGGTGGTTGTCGTCATGCCCTGCGAGGGCACCTCGTGCTCGTAGGAGACCTCGACGGCTCCCGATTCCATGGACTGCACCGTGTGCGTCCCGGGCACGTAGGTGGTGCTCGCCGGCACGTAGCGGACCGAGATTCCCCCTTGTTTCAGGGCTTCCGTGGCTTGATTGACCTGGTCGGCGGAGGGCCCGGCGTTGTTCCCCGTGGCCGTCAGACCGTGCTCGTCCAGTCCGAAGGTTTGGCCGGAGACCTTGATGGTGCCGACGTCGGTCTTGGTCACGAATTTCGGATCACCCGACGCTGAATCGTCCATGGTGATGCTCGAGGCGACCCTGCCGATGTCGAGCACACCGCCGAGGTTCAACAGGTCCACGCCGGCCGAGCCCACGGCGTGCAGGGTTCCATCGGGGTTGACCAGAGCTTGGGAGTTGGAGAACAGCGTGCCGTTGTCCGCCCCTGGCGTGCTGGCACCCAGGTTGACCAACGCCTTGGACTCGTTCTGAGTGCTGGAGGCCTGGATCGAGTACCCGTTGTTGCGCTGTATGGCCGACGGCTGCCCCGGGTAACTGCTGCGGACCTCACCGGGCACCGGTGGGAACGGAGGGATCTGCCCGGAGCCCAGTCCGTTGAAGTGCCCAACCAGCGGCCCCACGTAGTCTCCCAGGAAAGGGGCCCCGGCCGTAGCGGTGCTGGCGCCGAGGTTGTCCAATGCGGCCGCGGCGGCATACGGGCCGAAAGCCACGTCGGGTTGGAGGACGAGGTTCGGGTCGTGGATGTGGATGGCCATCCCACTGCTCACGACACGCATGTCGTAGATGCCGGCGCCACCCACGGAGCCTGCCTGGGCACCGGGGGCAAGGGCGAGGCTCGGGCCGACGAAGATCATTGCAACGGCACCGCTGACAGATGCGCGCCGCGACACGGTGTGGACGTGAGAAAGGAAAGTGGTCATGAGGCGACGTCCCCTAGATAGGACCGGAGTACGGCTTCTTCGCCGATTTCATCGGGCTCGCCGACGAATCGGACGCGACCGCGGTTGAGGATGCAGACGTAATCAGCGACTTCAAGGGCACGGGGGATGTACTGCTCGACGAGCAGCAATGCCGCGCCTTTGGCGGCGATCTTCTGAATGTGGGCGAAGATCTCGTCCACAATCTTGGGCGCCAGTCCCATGGAGACCTCGTCTAACAGAACCACGGCTGGATCCGTGACGTAGGCGTGGGCCAACGCCAGCATCTGCTGTTCGCCGCCGCTCATGGTGGAAGCGGTCTGCTTGAGCCGTTCACCCAGGCGGGGAAAGGCCTCGACGGCACGGTTGATGGCGTCGCGGCCGGATCCTCGGCCTGCTTGGAGGCGGAGGTTGTCGGCCACGCTCAAAGTACGGAAGATCCCTCGCCCTTCCGGGACGTGGCACACCCCCCGCCGATTCAACTCGAAAGGCGGTGCTCCGGTGACGTCCTGGCCGTCGATGAGGAGCTGACCGCTCGCGGGGGGCAGCTGGCCGGAGGCGACCCGAAGCAAGGTCGTCTTGCCTGCACCGTTGGGCCCGAGCAACGCCACGACGCTGTTGTCGGGGACGGCCAGGTCGATGTTCCGCAGTACCAAGCCGGTGTCGTAGCCGGCCGAGACGTTGCGTAGTTCAAGCATCGGCCACCACCTTCTCGTCGGTGGTCGAGCCTTCGATCGAATCCTCGGCGTCCAGGGCGCCCGATCCGCCGGTGCCCAGGTAGGCGTCGCGGACCAGCTCACTGCTCATGGCCTCGGTCATGGTTCCCTCGAAGATCAGGCGACCGAAGTCCAGGACATAGACGTACCGGCAGATGGCACTGACCAAGGTCATGTCGTGCTCGACGAGCAGGATGCCGAGCCCGGTCTCGGCCACCAGCTGGGTCAGGATCTCGCCGAACCGCTCACTCTCGTGCCCGTCCAATCCCGAGGAGGGCTCATCGAGCAGCAAGAAGCGGAATGGCGTGGCCATCGCCCGGGCCAACTCCACCAACCGACGCTGGCCGGTGGAAAGATCGCCGACCGCCCGCTCGGCCAGCCCCTTGACCCCGCACAGTTCCATGGCGTGCGTGGTCCGCTCCTGGATCTGGGCTCGCTGCCAGCGTGCACCCAGGACCTGGCCCCAGGGACGCCGGCCCGAGTAGAAGCACTCCGGCCCGAGCGCGACGTTCTCCCGGACCGTCATGTTGTTCCACAACTCCATGCGCTGGAACGTGCGCCCCAGCCCCATCTGAGCGCGGGTCGAGGGCCCACGGTGCGCGAGGGTGTCCTGCCCCAGTCGCAGCGACCCGCTCGTCGCCTTGACGAATCCCGTGCAGGCATTGAAGGTCGTGGTCTTACCCGCGCCGTTGGGACCGATCAAACCGGTGATGGCGCCGGGCGGTGCGTGCAGTGAGAGACCGTTGACCGCGACAAGCCCGCCGAAACGAACGGTGAGGCTGTCGACGGAGAGGTCGCAGGGCTCCATCATCGTGCTCCCACCGGTCGCGGCAGGCGATGAGAGACCGCTGCGCCCTGCTCCGCATCCTGTGCCGCTGCCCGAGCCCGCCCCTTGGGCCGAAACGCCTTCATCCCCGGCACGCACGCAACCCCGAGGGCCAGCAACCCGAAGCCGACACCCTGGTAGCGGACGAAGAAGCTGCCCGTGATGTAGACCTTCAACACCACGTACAGGACCGCGCCGACGATCGCGGTCAGGATCGGGGAACGTCGCCCCAGGGTGAACAGCGTGCCGGCGGCAAGCACGGCGACGAGGACCAGGGAAATGTTGTAGTCGAAGGAGACCGCGCCGGCCGCCGCCGTGGTTGCTCCCAGCAGGGCGCCGCCGATGGCGGCGATGAACGCCGAGATGCAGAAGACCCACACGCTGGTGACCCGAGTGTTGGCACCATGCGCCAGCATCGCTCGGGGAGAGTCACCGTAGGCACGCAGCAGCCGGCCCAGCCGGCTTCGCATGGTCGCGACGATGATCCCCAGGCAGAGCAGCGCGATGGTCAGCGCGGTGAAGTAATAGCCCCGGTCTGTGTCGGTGTGCAGACCCAACAACTTCGGTCGATCGATCAGCATGTTCCCACCGACGCCGAACATCAGACGGCTGGTGAAAAACGTGCGTTGCATGAGCAGGCCGAAGCCGAAGGTCAGGATGGCGAGGTAGACACCGGAAAGCCGGATCGCGGGTATGGCGACCAGCGCAGCGACGGGGACTGCCATCAGCCCACCGGCAAGCAGCGCCAGCAGCCACGGCCAACCAGAGAGGAGGGCGTGGCCGAAGGTACCTGCGCCGACGGCCGCGAAGGCCATCTGGGCCAGCGATACCTGACCGGAGGTCCACACCAACAGACCGAGCGAAGCGAAGATCACCATGTACGCGATGCCCACGGTCCACTGCGTCAGCTTCGCCCCGACCATGAACGGGATCAGCGCTGCCACGGCAATCCCGACCACAGTGGACCCCACGGCAACCCGGCGACTGACCGGCTTCGGCGGAGTGATACGCCGGATGCTCTCGACACCACGCTCGATCAGGTAGCGGCGCGGAATGACGATGAGCGCGAGGACGAGCACAACAAACGGGACGTTCACATAGAACTGCTGCAGCACAAGGCTGGAGGAGGTGGACAGTTTGTCGGCGACGATGTTGGTCGCGATGCCGATCGAGATGCCACCGACGAAAGTCAGCGGCAGGCTGCTGAACGCACCAACTGCAGCGGCCCCGAACGCAGCGATCACCAGCGCGGTTAGCGCGCCGACGCTGACGCCGAGCTTGGGCGCGAGAAGCATCCCCGACACCGAGATGAAACAGGAACCGATCATCCACGCGAGCCGGCGCACCCGCACCGGGTCGGTGCCCTTCAGGCTCAGCAGCGGTGCGTTATCGACAACCGCCTGCATCGCGATGCCGAGCTGCGTCTTCTTGAAGAACACGTACAGCCCCGCCGATCCCACCACCGCGACGGCGAAGGTGATGATGTCAGACCCCGTTATGTAGACGCCCCCGAGCGAGAACCCCTTGGCCGGCAGGAACCGTGCGATTGGTATCGTCGCCGGCCCGTAATGTCCGGAGAAGAACGAGCCGATCGCGGCGAGTAGGCCGACGGTGGCTACCACGCGCATGACAGGGCTCGCGTCGGAAAGCCAGAAGGCGATCCGCTCCATCACCAGACCGCCGACGACCCCGAGCGCCACCAGCGTGATCAGGGCGGACAGCGGCCAGTCCATGCCATTCAGGTAATGGAGTTGATAGAACACGTAGGCCGAGGCCGCCGCCAGCGCGCCGTACGCGAAGTTGAACACACCAGAAATCCGGAACGTCAACACCAGCCCGATCGCCGCCAAGGCGTAGACCGAACCGTCGATGACGCCCGAGACGATGAATGGCCAGTAGTGGCTCATGGCGTGCACATCCCGCACGGGGTGCGCCCTGCATGAGCGTGCTCGACGGCTGTCCCCGCGGGCCAATTCCTGTCCGCCGCCATGGGGCAACCGGCGCGATGGTAGAAGCGCATCTTGGCGCCCCCCACGAGAATCTGGTTCGTGGGTCGGGAATGATTGTGGGACTGGTCGTGTCGGGCCTGATCGGATGAATCAGTCCCCGGCCGATCGAACACCCAGCGTCCGTAGGCGACGGTGGCTCTGAACCCGTGCATGAAAGCCTCCGCTACAGCCCGTAGCCGCAGCCGCCTCCGATGAGATGCACCTATCGGCCGGGATGTGTTCGAACGGACCGCCGTTACCTTCCTGCGCTGCCGTGAGGAGGGGACCGCCGAGACCGGGACCAGGGTTGTCTTCAGCAGGCCCACCTGCGTCCCCTTCCGTTCGATCGCCGCGCTGGCGCCCGGTGTGATCGGTAGGGCCGACAACCGGTCTCCAGCGGCAGGCGAACGAGTTCGTCCTCGCGGTGGGAGCGGTCAGGCAGGGGGTCCAAGCCGTCGACGAAACACCGGTTGGCGTCGTGCGGGGTGTTCAGGGTCCGCGCGTCTACGACGCGGTGCCGGTCGGTGCCGCCGTTGTCGACATTGAAAAGGACTCCCATGGATCCTCCAGCGCCGTGAGCTCGACTCGATGAGAAGTGGATGGAGTCGATGTCGGTGACAACCTCACCGCGGCGCGAGTGTGGTTTCACCACTCCATCGGGTAGGGACTACAGCCGCCCGGGTGTGGTGAGCTCCGCTCATCGGTGTTGCGTCGAAGAACAGGCGACCCCCCGCGGCCGGACTGCGCGGCCGCCGAATGCAGGGTGTCCCGGCCCTGCTGGTTGCCCGGGGTTGCCTCCGGCGCGGCGGGGGGGTCGCTGACCGACTCAAAGGCCCACACGCTGACCTGGGAAAACGGCTCCTTGCAAGATCATCGGTGTGGGCACCAGGTTCCACCTTGGTAGCCAATGTGCCTCAGCCTGCCCCGGCCCGCAGCCACCCGCGGAAGCCGCGATGGATGGCGCGGAGGACCTGCGCTGTGTCGTCGAGTCCGCCGCCTACGGTCCCGAGGCGGCCTCGGCCACATCGGCCTTACCGGGGTACCACCGCTTTCAACCGCCCACGCACACAGATCCGATCGCCGTGGCCGCACGACCGTGGTCAGGTATCGGACTCCTTCATGCCGAACTGGGCGAGAACTGCTTCTTCCCAGGCGCCGACGCCCTGGTGGGGCGCCGGCCCGTTGCACTTGATGCACGCGACGAGGGCGAACCGCGAGTTTTCGCTTTTGCGCTCTCCGCCGACCCGGTAGGTGACCTCGACGTGGTTCACCGCCCCGATGCTGCCGGAGGTCAATCGGAATCCTGCGGTGACGCTGATTGGTCGCGGGGTGCTCTCACCCGGGTAGCGGTAGGAGGTCTCGGCGGCCGGTATCACCACCCCGATCGCCGGGTGGTAGTGGCGTTGGATGTCCCCCGGGAACCCCGGGCCGCCGAGAAGCGCCGAGTCCCCGTCGTTGCGCGGCCACACCGTGATCGCACCCAGGTAGGCGACGTTGGGGGTGGCCACCGGACGCAGGCGCAGGATCTCGACATCCTTGCCGGAGGCGTAGATGTAGATCGTGAGCATGTTGAACGTCGTCTGCTGGGGTGTCAATTCGGTCAACCCCCCAACCGTGCCCGGGGTGATCGCGTGCAGGCCCCGGGCATCACCGCGGTGCAGCCACCACCCGGTCACCCCCGCCACGCCCAGGACAGCCACCGCAGCCAGGGCGAGCGCCCGCTTCGACAGCCACCAGCGTCGGCCGGGCTGCGGGGCCTTGGGACCGGGGGTGAAATCGAAGGCCGGGTCGTCCTGGATCGTCGGCGGCTTGCGTCTCATTGTTCGTACCCCTGAACCCGCTGATGTGGACTCAACGGAAAACCCGTGTTACCGCACCACCACCGGTGCTTCGCAGGGTGACCACCGATCGAGGCACCGGTACTGGTCTCGGTG
>Ga0157362_1000218_pt1 | contig 18070 bp, 16 predicted proteins | sample AttlaeALBM3_FD_111480 | JGI IMG/M metagenome (GOLD analysis project Ga0157362, IMG submission 111480) | Fungus gardens microbial communities from leaf cutter ant in Ribeirão Preto, State of São Paulo, Brazil - Atta laevigata ALBM3 | ecosystem: Host-associated > Fungi > Mycelium > Unclassified ... | reverse complement strand
TGGCCGTCGCCCCGCTGATGGGTTCGTCATTGTTCCCGACCTTCAAGGAGCGCGACTTCTTCAGCTTCTGGATCACGCGACCGGGAACCTCGGTGCAGGAGGAGGGCCGCAGCGTCACCGCGGCGAGCCAACAGCTGTTGGCCATTCCCGGTGTTCGCAACGCCGGTTCGCACATCGGCCGGGCGATCGGCGGCGAGGAGATCAACGGCGTCAACTTCGCCGAGAACTGGGTGAGCATCGACCAGAACGCCAACTACGCCAAGGCCTTCGATCAATTCCGGGCCGTGGGCGATAACTACCCCGGCGTCTTCCACGAGCCGGCCACCTACCTGCGCGAGCGCACGACGGAGGTCATCGAGGGAGCCGCCGAGGCGATCGTGGTCCGCCTCTACGGCCCCGACCTGCATGTGCTTCGGGACACGGGCGCGCAGATAGCCAACGCGGTCGCCTCGGTTCCGGACACCGTCGATGCCCACCTGGAGCTGCAGGAGGACCAGCCCCAGCTCACCGTGAACGTCGACCTCGCCGCCGCCGAGAAGTACGGTCTCAAGCCGGGCGACGTGCGCCGGGCCGTCTCGTTCCTGGTGGCCGGTGAGGAGGTCGGCACGGCGTTCCGGAACGACACCAAATACGACGTCTACATCTGGAGCCAGGAGCGCATCCGGACCGACCCGGCCAGCCTCGACAATCTGCTGCTGGACGCCCCCGGCGGGAAGCAGGTGCGTCTGGGCGACGTCGCGCAGGTGAAGATCGGACCGGCGCCCAACATCGTGCGGCACGAGGGTGGTTTTCGACGCATCGACATTGGCACCAACGTGTACGGTCACGACCTCGGTACGGTTGCCCGCGCGATTGAGGCGAAGCTGGCCGCCATCAAGCTCCCGCCCGGCTACCACGCCGAGGTGATCGGCGAGTACAAGGAACGCCAGGCGGCCCAGAAGCGGTTGCTGACGCTTGGCATCGTGGCCATCCTCGGCGTGCTGTGGCTATTGCGAGTCTCCTTCGGTCGCTGGCGGCTGGCCTGGTTGGGGTTCCTCGCGCTGCCCATCGCCCTGGTCGGTGGTGAGCTATCGGCCTGGCAGTTCTCCGACGCGACGATCTCGATCGGCTCGCTGGTCGGCTTCTTCGCCGTGCTCGGCATCGTCGCCCGGAACGGGATCATGATGATCAGTCACTTCCAACACCTCGAGACCCACGAGGGCGAGACCTTCGGCCCGGAGCTGGTCATCCGCGGCGCCCGGGAACGGCTGGCCCCGATCCTGATGACCGCGCTGGCGACCGCGCTGGCGTTGGTGCCGCTGGTGGTGAAGGGCGACATACCGGGACAGGAGATCGAATACCCGCTCGCCCTGGTCGTGCTCGGTGGCCTGGTAACCGCCACGCTGCTCAACCTGTTCATCCTGCCGACGCTCTACCTGCGGTTCGGACGCACCCGTCGGGAGCGCCGGGCGGCCGCGGAAGCCCTACCGCCCGCGCCGCTCGGCTTCTGACCCGCGGAAGCCAGGCCTTTCGGCGACGAACGGCCGTATTTGCCATAGGCTGCGCAGATGACTGCCTTCCGCATTAGCGAGATCGCTGAGCTGATGGGGGTGAGCCCCGACACGGTCCGACGCTGGACCGACGACGGTCGGCTGCCCGCCAGCCGGGACAACCACGGCCACCGGGTGGTGGTCGGTGGCGACCTCGCGACCTTCGCGCGCTCGATGTCCGAGCAGGGCGAGCTCCGCCCGGTCGTGGGTGCCTCGGCACGCAACCGGCTGCGCGGCATCGTGACCAAAGTGGTTCGCGACACCGTGATGGCCCAGGTGGAGATCCAGGCCGGGCCGCACCGGATCGTGTCGTTGATGAGCCGGGAGGCGGCCGATCAACTCCAGCTCGAACCGGGGGTCGTCGCCGTGGCGACGGTGAAGGCGACCAACGTGGTCGTCGAGATCCCCGAGCCCGCCTGACGTCCTCCCGGGAGATCGCGTGATCATGTCGACCGCCATCCGTCGCCCGCACCTCGTCACCACGACCGTGGGCCTCCTCGTCGCGACGGTGCTCTCCGCATGCGGGTCGGGCAGCGCCGGTTCCGCGCCCGCCGCGACGACCGCGGCCGCGGCGCCGGCCGCGTCGTCGCCCGCCACGTCATCGCCGGCACGGATCTCCGGGAACCTGACCGTGCTCGCGGCGGCCTCGTTGACCGAGACGTTCCGCACCCTGGCCGCGGCCTTCGAGGCGGCCAACCCGGGTGTCCACGTCACGTTCTCCTTCGGCGCTTCCTCGACCCTGGCCCAGCAAATCGTGGCCAAGGCTCCGGCCGACGTCTTCGCCGCGGCCTCACCGGCAACCATGAAGACCGTCACCGATGCGGGTGACGCCGCCGGTACCAGCCGGGTATTCGTCCGCAATACGTTGGAGATTGCAGTTCCGCCGGACAATCCCGGGCAGGTGAACGGCCTGGCCGATCTCGCCAAATCCGGATTGAAGCTCGGCGTGTGCGCGCTCGCGGTTCCGTGTGGTGCGGCCGCGCAGAAGGTGTTTCAGGCCGCCAACATCACCCCGAACGTCGCCAGCTACGAGCAGGACGTCAAGGGCGTGTTGACGAAGGTTGCCGCGGGCGAACTCGACGCCGGGCTGGTCTATCGGACCGACGTCAAGTCGGCCGGCGACAAGGTCAAGGGGATCGAGTTCCCGGAGGCCGCCGCGGCGATCAACGACTACCCCATCGTGGCCCTGACCACCGCTGCCAACCCGGCCGCGGCGGCAGCCTGGGTCGAGTTCGTCACCGGTCCGCAGGCCCGCCAGATCCTTCAGGACGCCGGATTCCAGCTTCCGTGACCGACCGTGTGGACGGCGGAGGGCGCCGCTCCCCGGCATCGCCCCGGGAGGGTTCCCGGGTGCCGCCGGTGCTGATCGCGCCCGCGGTGCTGGCGCTGGCGTTCCTGACCATCCCGCTGATCGGGCTGCTGGTTCGAACACCGTGGCGCAGCCTTTCGGGTCAGTTGACCGAACCCGGGCTCGGCCAGGCGTTGCGCCTGTCGTTGGTGACCGCCACGGCGGCGACGGGAGTCGCCCTGATCCTGGGCGTCCCGCTGGCGATGCTGCTTGCGCACGGCCGGTTCCGGGGTCGATCGCTGATTCGCGCGCTGGTTGCGGTGCCGCTGGTGCTCCCGCCGGTGGTCGGCGGCGTGGCGCTGCTGGCCGCGCTTGGCCGGACCGGGTTTGTGGGCCGTCAGCTGTACCGGGCCACCGGCTGGTCTTTGCCATTCACCACCTCGGCGGTCGTGGTCGCCGAGACCTTCGTGGCGATGCCGTTCCTGGTGATCGCGGTGGAGGGGGCGCTGCGGGGCGTCGATCAGCGCTACGCCGAGGCCGCCGCCACGCTCGGCGCGAGCCGGTGGAGGACGTTCCGCACGGTGACGATGCCGCTGGTCGCGCCCGGAGTGGCGGCCGGGGCCGTGCTGTGCTGGGCTCGGGCGCTGGGCGAGTTCGGGGCGACGATCACTTTCGCGGGCAGCTTTCCGGGCCGCACCCAGACCATGCCGCTGGCGGTCTACCAGGCCCTGGAGTCCGATCCGGCGGCCGCGATTGTGCTCAGCCTGGTGCTGCTGACCGTTTCGATTACGGTGCTGGCCGTCATGCGCGAACGGTGGATCAACCCGTCGTGACGCTCTCCGCCGCGTTCGAGGTCCGGCGGGGTTCGTTCGAGCTGCGGCTGGCGATCGAGGTGGCGGCCGGGGAGACCCTCGCGTTGCTCGGCCCCAACGGCGCCGGCAAGAGCACCGCGCTGCGGGTGCTGGCCGGGTTGCTGCGGCCGGAGGGCGGGCGGGTGGAGTTGGCCGGCACGGTTCTGGACACCTCCGCCGGGCCGCACTTGGCGCCGGAGCACCGTCGGGTCGGCATGGTTTTCCAGGACTACCGGCTGTTCCCGCACCTGAGTGCGCTGGACAACGTCGGCTATGGGCTCCGGGCCCGGGGCATGCCGCGGGCCCGCGCCCGGCAGCTGGCCGGGCAGTGGTTGGAGCGGGTCGGGCTCGCCTCGGTCGCCAACGCGCGACCCGCGGCACTTTCCGGCGGGCAGGCGCAGCGGGTGGCACTGGCCCGTGCGCTTGCGCCGGAGCCGCACCTCCTGCTGCTGGACGAGCCGTTGGCCGCGCTCGACGCGGCGACCCGTATGGAACTGCGCGCCCACTTGCGTCGACACCTGACCGATTTCGCCGGCGCCGCAATTCTGGTCACCCATGACCCGCTGGACGCCATGGTGCTGGCTGGGCAGGTGGTGGTGATTGAGGACGGCCTGGTCGTCCAGCGGGGGCCGGTGGCCGAGGTGGCCCGGCACCCGCAAACCGACTACGTGGCCCGGCTGGTCGGCCTGAATCTCTACCAGGGCCGGGCGGCGGGCGGCATCGTGCGGCTGGCCGGGGGCCTGGAGCTCGCCACCGCCGGGGACGGCGCCGCCGGCACGGTGTTCGTGGCCTTCCCCCCGAGCTCGGTCGCGGTGTTCCGCAGCCGCCCCGACGGCAGTCCGCGCAACGTGTTCGCGGCCACGGTCTCCGACTTGGAGATCCACGGCGGTTCCGTGCGGCTGCACCTGGACGGTGCGCTGCACGTGCTCGCCGACGTGACCACCGCCGCGGTCGCCGAGCTCGACCTGGTACCCGGCCGTCAGGTGTGGTGCGCGGTGAAGGCGACGGAGACCCGCGTCTACCCGGCTTAGGGTGAGCCGCATGCAGCGCCCACGACGCACTCGCCTCCTGCTCGAACTCGACGTGACCCGGGGACTGATCGACCCGCCGCTGCCGGGTTGGCAGCGACTGGTGCAGCGCGCCCCGACGATGCGGGGGACGCTGGCTGCGCTGGACCGGGCCGCCGCCGACCCGGCAGTGGCCGGGTTGCTGGTGCGAACCGGCGGCGGCCCACAACCGCTGGCCGCGGCGCAGGAGCTACGCGATGGCCTGCTGGCCTTCCGGGCCGGCGGCAAGCCGGTGTGGACCTGGGCGGAGTCCTGGGGCGAACACGGACCGGGCACGGTGGCCTACTTCGTCGCCACGGCCGGCGAACAGCTCTGGCTGCAGCCGACCGGTGACCTCGGCCTGACCGGGATCAAGGCCGAGGCGACCTTCCTTCGGGACGCGCTCGACCGCGCCGGGGTGGCGATCCAGGTCTCGACGCGCCACGAATTCAAGAGCGCCCCCAACATGCTCACCGAACGCGAGTTCACCGTGGCCCACCGGGACAATGTCCAACGGTGCGTCAGTTCCGCCGCCGAGCAGGTGATTCGCGGAATCGCCGACGCGCGCGGAATCGCCACCCAAACCGTTCGGGAGTTGATCGACCGGGCGCCGTTGGACGCCCGGGAAGCCCTCACCGCCGGGCTGGTCGACCGTCTCGGCTATCGGGACGAGGCCTACGGCGCGATGCGTGAACATCTGGGGGGCGACGTGGAACTGCGTTATGTCTCCCACTATGAGGCGCATCCGCCCGCCGGCCAGTTGATCCGGCGGCGTCTGCGTCGGGATCGGCGGCGGGTCGGGTTAATCGACATCGCGGGCACGATCCGGCTCGGCCCCGACGCACCCCCGCCGCTGACGCGCTCGGCCGGTTCGGATCGGGTGTGCGCCGCGCTGCGCGCCGTCGCGGAGGCCGACGACGTGGCGGCGGTGGTGCTCCGGGTGGACTCCCCGGGCGGTTCGTACGTCGCCTCGGACGCGATCTGGCGGGCGACCACCCGGCTGCGCGAGACGGGCAAACCCGTGGTCGTGTCGATGGCCAGGGTCGCCGCCTCCGGTGGTTACTACGTGGCGATGGGGGCCAACCGCATCATCGCCCTGCCCGGCACGCTGACCGGTTCGATCGGGGTGTTCGCCGGCAAGTTCGTGGTCGCCGACGCGCTGAGTCGGCGCGGGATAGCCCACGATGCAGTGCAGGTCGGCCGCTCGGCCCTGGCGCACTCGGTCCGGGTGCGCCTGGATCCCGACCAACTCGCGAAGTTGGACGCGATGCTCGACCGCATCTACGCGGATTTCACCGCGAAGGTGGGTGCCGCACGCGGGCTCGACCCGGGGGCCGTCGATGCGGTGGCGCGTGGCCGGGTCTGGACCGGGGCGGACGCGCATGAGCGCGGTTTGGTCGACGAGCTGGGCGGGCTGGCCACGGCGGTGGCCGCCGCCCGCCGACTGGCCGACCTGCCGACGGAGGCGCCGCTGCGACCGTTCCCGACACCCAGCCCGTTGGAGTTCCTCCGGCGACCCCGCTCCAGCGAGGGCCCACGCGGCGCCCGGGCCGGCGGCTGGGTCGCCGGGTGGGGCGGCTGGGCCGAGGTGGCCGCGCTGGCGGGCTTGCACCCGGCGGGGCCACTGGCCGCGCCGCGGCTGGAGATGGTGGGTTGAGGTAAGACGAGGGGCTGCACCGACCCCAACTTGGGCAAGACCCCGGAAACTCGGTGGCGGCTCCAGCCGTATCACGGTATCCATATGGAACGAAACGAACTCGTACTGCCGCGATCCGAAATCGAGATCGGAGCGTGACCGCGGCGGGTTCGAACGGGGAATTCGCTGCGCGCGCCGTTCGTTGTCCGGTTTGGACGGGCGCACGCGAGGAAGGCTGGGGAACATGAGTGAACGCGCGCTGCGAGGCTCTCGGCTGGGCGCCACCAGCTACGAGAACGACCGCGACATCGAGCTCGCTCCCCGCCGGATCGTTCACTACGACTGCCCCAAGGGTCACCACCTCGAGGTGCCGTTCTCGGCCGAGGCGGAGGACGTACCAGTGGTGTGGGAGTGCCGCGTGTGCGGTTCGCTGGCCGTGCGTTCGGACGGTGAGTCCGGGGACATGAAGCGGGCCAAGCCCGCCCGCACGCACTGGGACATGCTGATGGAGCGGCGCACCCGCGACGAGCTTGAGGAGATTCTCGCCGAGCGGCTCGCCGTGCTGCGCTCGGGCGGCATCAAGGGATACGGGAAGAAATCAGCCTGATCGCCGGCCGGGTCAATGGCGGCCCGGTGGATCCTCGTCGTCGACAATCTCGCCGCTGACCGTTCGGCCGGGTGGTGGGCTCGGCCCGTCGCGCCGGTCCCCGAAGACGTCCGCGGCGGGTGGGGCGCCCGGCAGGCGCCGGCGCGCGTAGGCCAATAGCAGCCCGCGGACCAACGGCCGGGTGAACGGGAGCACCATCAGCAGCCCGACGGCGTCAGTCAGGAACCCCGGCACGATCAGCAGCGCGCCCCCGGCCAGGACGAGCGCGCCGTCGGCCAGCTCACGATTCGGCATCCGACCCGCCTGCAGGCTTCGCACCACCGCCAGCCAGGCGCGTCGACCCTCGTGCCGCATGAGCCAGTAGCCGATCACGCTGAACGCGATCAGCAGGAAGATCGTCGGCCCGGCGCCGATCTCCTGACCGACGCGCACAAGCAGATAGATCTCGACGATCGGCACCACCACCAGGACCAGCACCAGCCACGCCATCGCCAGGTCCCGTTCCCTACTCGGTTTCGATGCCCCGATTTGCAACCGTAGCCGCCGCCCGGCTGCCGGGGCGCGCCGGGCGCGATGCCGCGATGCCCACCAGTGCCGGCACACATATCGCCGCCTCCGGCCAGCCACCCAGGCGGGTGGCGAGCGTGAGCCGGCCGTGCAATGGAATCTGACTTACAGTCACTTCCCGGGTGAACTCTCTGGTGCGGTGCCGGACGGTGCCATCCGGGGCCACAACTGCGCTGATTCCGCTGGTGGCCGCCACAACGACGGCGCGACCCTGCTCGATCGCCCGAAGTCGGGTGATGGCCAGCTGCTGTTCGGGCTGGCCGGTGCGGCCGTAGGTGGCGTTGTTCGTCTGCACGACCAGCACCCGCCCGCCGCCGCGGACCACATCACGGACCAGGTCGTCGTAGGCGATCTCGAAACAGATCACCTCACCGATCCGGGTGGGTCCCACGTCGAGCACCCCCGGTCGGTGGCCAGGCTCGAAGTCGCGCGGGACCCGCCCGAACCTCGAGATCAGCTTGGTCAACAGCCGGCGCATCGGGAGGTACTCGCCGAACGGGACCGGGTGGCGTTTGGTGTAGAACTGCCCGGCACCGCGCCCCGGCGTCCAAACGATGCCCGCGTTGCGGACGTGGTCCGGGCCGGCGTCGAGCACCGCGCCAACCAGCGTGGGCGCGCCGACGTCGTCGACGGCTGCGTCGATCGAGAACGCGACCGACAGATGTCCGAATGGGTCCGAGTCGGCGGAGTTCTCCGGCCAGATCACGAAATCCGGCCGAGGCGCCCGGCCATCACGGATCGCCGTGGCCAGCGCGTGGGTGGCCTCCACGTGGTTGGCGAACACAACCCGTTGCTGGACCGCGGTGTCATAGCCCGCCCGGGGCACGTTCCCCTGAACGATTGCCACCGTGACGTGATCCGGTCCGCCAGCGGCGGGCGAAGTCAACGAGGCGATCCCGAACACTCCCGCGGCCGCACCGAGCGGCAACAACCCGCGACGCGGCGTCGCGGCCGCCGCGTGCACCGCCGCCAAACCGAACAGGCCGACCGCGGCCACGGCCAGGCTCACCAGTGGCATCCCGCCCAAGCTCGCCAGCCGACTCAGCGGGCTGTCGGCCTGGGCGAAGGCAAGCCGCCCCCAGGGCAGCCCCCCGAAGGGCTCGCGGGCGCGAAGGGCCTCGCCGGCCACCCAGATCGCAGCCTGCCAAATCGGCCACCCCCGCCGCGCACTCGTCAGGGCAAACGCCGTGCCCACCGGGATCAGGAACAGCGCCTCGAGCGCGGCCGCGGCAAGCACCGCGTCCCAACCCACCACCCGCAGCCAGTCCAGCAGCACGACGAAAAAGCCCAGCCCGAACCCGAAGCCGATCGCGGCACCGCGAGCCATCGTGCGGCCACGGGTCAGGACGCTGAGGGCGGCCACGGCGCCGAAGGCCAGCGGCCACAGATCGTAGGGCGGAAAGGCGAGCGCCAGGGCGGCCCCGGCGATCGGTGCCGCGGCAATCCGGGCGCAGCCGGCCACCCGAGATGCTGCGCGGCCCACACCGGCGGCCACCCACGAGCCCGACGAGGCCACGCGGCCCGTGCGCAGGCTCACCCGTGATCCCTCCCGCTGGACACCGCAACGGTAGCCACGTTGCCGCCCGGCCCAAATAAAACTAGACGGATCGGCATTACTAACTTCTCGGACGGTTGGGATAAGGGTGCAGATCGACGGCGGGATGTCGCTGGCTGGGCTGCTCGTCGGTTTCGTGGTGGGCCTGACCGGCATGGGCGGCGGTGCGTTGATGACGCCGATCCTGGTGATCTTCTTCCATGTCTCCCCGTTGGCCGCGGTGTCCAGCGATCTGGTCGCCTCCTTGATCATGAAGCCGATCGGGGCGGCGTTCACCTGCGCCGGGGAACGGAGAACAAGGCACTGGTGGGTCGGCTGGCGGTCGGGTCGATCCCATCGGCCTTCGGTGGAGTGTTGGTGACGCGCGCACTGGGTGGAAGCAGCGCCTCGCTGCAGCACGTCGTCAAGGTCGCACTGGGGGCCACCCTGTTGTTCGCCGCAGGCGGAATCGTGCTGCGGGCGCTGCTCGCGGTGCGGTCCCGGGCCCGCGGCACCTCACCGGCGGTCGTTCGGGTCCGCACCGTCCCCACGGTGCTGATCGGGGTCGCCGGTGGGCTGATCGTCGGCATGACCTCAGTCGGATCGGGGTCGTTGATGATCGTCGCGTTGATGTTCCTCTACCCGGGCCTGAGCACGGCGGAGTTGGTCGGAACGGACCTGGTGCAGGCGATCCCACTGGTGGGTGCGGCGGCCCTGGGTCACCTGCTCTTCGGCGACTTTCGGATGGATGTGACCAACTCGGTGCTGCTCGGAGCGATCCCCGGGGTGTATCTGGGCGCGCGCGTCTCCGCGGGGGCCTCGCACGGACTTATCCGGCGGGCCCTCGTAGTGGTGCTGACGCTGTCCGGTCTCAAGTTGCTCGACGTTTCCGACCAGGGCCTGGTCACGGCCCTGCTCCTGCTGCCCACGGTAGGCCTGGCCGCGTGGGTGGCGGTGCGGCACACCGAGGGTTTCTCCCGTCGACCGGCCCGTCTGGACGCGAAGGGTGCGTTGCGGCTGGCGGTGGCGGCCGGAACCGGCACCGGGGCCGGTCGACGGGGCGGCCGTTATCCCCTGGCCGCGCCGACACCGGATTGACGGGGCTGACCCGCCGCTCCCCCGGCGGCTGATGCCACGTCAGATTGTGTAATGGCCCGTCAGATCGGTTTTATTGTGCGTCAGATGAAACTGATGGGGCGTCCCATCCTACTGACGGATCATCAGAACAAGCCGACGATGTCACTCTCCAGATCATCTGACACTGAGTCAGATCTCGGCGCATCCGGCGCCGGTCGCGGGCACACAAAAGGAAGGACCCGGGCACCCTTCGGACCGACCTCGGGCTCGCTGGTTACCAGACCGCGGCCGTTGTCTACTGGGTGCCCGGGATCCTTCCCCTGTTCAACCCCCGTGCCCGTCGGACCCCCGCGCCGCAGTGCGTTGGTGCGTGCCGGGGCCCGCATCGAGGTGGTGACGCCGACCCGATTCGCTCGCGCAAAGCCTTGTAGAGGTCAGTCCCGACCGATACGTCCACTGGTTGACCGGGGAAACCTATAGCGGGTGCCAAGCGCCGCTCAACCGTCCCCCCACCTGCATCGATCCACGACGTCGCAGGTCAGCGCGGGCGGTGTGATGGCCTCAATTCTCCGATTTCGTCGGGGTTTTGCGGCGTGTCGTTCATCTAATCTTCACCGTGTCGCGTGTCGATCATGGAATGACGACCACCGCGGTGGCGGTGGCAACCAGGACCGGCGGGTCGAGCACTTCACCGGAGGACGCGGAGCGGTCCGGTCGGGCACGGGCGCAAACGTGGGCGGTCAGGGTCAGGGTTCGGCTGCGGTTCCCGACGGTGTTGACCCGGGCGGTGACCTCGATGACGTCTCCGGCCCGGACCGGGGCGAGGAAGGAAACCTCGCGGTAGGCGGCGAGCAGTCCCTCGTCGGAATCGGTGTGCAGACAGACCTCGGTGGCCGCATCACCGAACAGCCCGAGCACGTAGGCGCCGTCGAGCAACGAGCCGCCGTAGTGTGCCTCCCGGTGCGAGACATAGCGCCGGTGACGGACCGTCAGGCCGACTCGGGGATCGGCGCTCATGCCGCGCGCCGGCCGATGGCGTACGCCAGGTAGCTGGCCACCTCTCGGGGGGTCGTGCCGCGGGTGAACACCCGGTCCGCGCCCAGGTCGGCGGCGCTTGCGGGGTCGAAGCGCGGGCCGCCCACGACCAGCAGCGGGCGGTGCTCGGGGGGGTAGACGACGGCCAGCGCCGCGGCGGCCGCCGCGGTGTTGCGCAGGTGCGCGTCGCGTTGGGTCACGATCTGCGAGACGAGAACCGCGTCGGCCCCGTGTTCACGAGCAGCCCGAACGAGTTCGTCGATCTCAACCTGCGCACCGAGGTTGTGCACCTCCATCTCGTGGTAGTACTCCAATCCCTTCTCGCCCGCGAAGCCCTTGACGTTGAGGATCGCGTCAATACCGACGGTGTGCGCGTCGCTGCCGATGCAGGCCCCGACGACAACCAGTCGCCGCCGCAGCCGGGCCCTGATCGCGCGGTTGATCTCGGCCGGGCCCAGCAGCGGGAACTCACGCTCGGGGACTTCGATCGCCGAGGAGTCGATCACGTGCCCGACCCGGCCGTAGACGACGAAGAACGTGAAATCCTCCCCGATCGCGCGGGCGTGCACGATCGTCGCCGGATCCAGGCCCATTTTGCGGGCCAGGTCCAGCGCGGCCGCCTCGGCGCGGGCGTCGTGGGGCAGCGGCAGGGTGAAGGAACACTGGACCATCCCGTCGTCGCGGGTGTCGCCGTAGGGGCGCACGCCACCGTGCCCATTGATGAGCTCGCTGCGCTCGCTCATTGGTGGCCCACCGGGGCGAGCAGGTCGTCCACCGGGTTGAAGTAACCGGGATCCCTCACCACCACGCCCTCGCAGCCGCGACCGCGATCGGCCGGGCGGCGCATCAGGCCGAAGGTCCCGGAGCCGATCGCCTCCAGCAGGCCGACGCCGACGATCTCCTGCAACAGCGCCACCGCCTCGTCCAACACCCGCCGGGCGCGATCGGCGATGAAGCCGTCCGGAGCCAGCTGGAGGTCCTCGCCCAGCCGCCCGGCGGCGTCGAGGACGTACCGGACGTTGCGCAGGGCCAAGTCACGGTCAGCCAGCAGGGGCGTCACGACCGCCTCGGTCATCATGCCCACCAGCAGGATGCTCTGGCCGGTCAGCACCCCGGCCAGGTTGAAGAAGCCGTCGAGCAGGTAGCCGCGGAAGATGTCCCCGGTCATGTGTTTGGTGGGCGGCATCCACTTCAGCGGCGCCGCCGGGAACAGGGCGCGGGCCAGCAGCGCGTGAGCCAGCTCGAGGCGGAACGAGTCGGGCAGTTCCGGGTTGATCTCGAAGGCGTGACCCAGCCCCAGCTGCCAGTCCGCCAGCCCGGCCTCGATGGCGAAGTACTCGTTGAGCAGGTGGGAGACCGTGACGGTGTGTGCGGCCTCGACCGCGTCGGCCGTGGTCAGGTAGTTGTCCTCGCCGGTGTTGATGATGATCCCGGCGTGGGCGTGGATCCGGCGGGCGAAGCGCTGGTCGGTGAACGTGCGGATCGGGTTGATGTCCCGGAACAGGATTCCGTACATGCAGTCGTTGAGCATCATGTCGAGGCGTTCCAGGCCGGCCAGCACGGCGATCTCGGGCATGCACAGACCGGAGGCGTAGTTGGTCAGCCGCACGTAGCGACCCAACTCGACCGAGACCTCATCGAGCGCGGCCCGCATCAGGCGGAAGTTCTCCGCCGTGGCGTAGGTACCCGCGAAGCCCTCCCGGGTGGCCCCCTCCGGGACGTGGTCCAGCAACGACTGGCCCGTGGAGCGAATCACCGCGATCACGTCCGCGCCCTCACGGGCGGCGGCCAGCGCCTGCGGGATGTCCTCGTGGATGTCGCCCGTGGCCACGATCAGGTAAATCCACGGCCGCCGCGGCGGATCCCCCAGACGGGCAACCATTTCGTCGCGTTCGCGGCGGCGCTCGGCGATCCGGGTCAACCCCGGCGAGACCGCCTCCCTCGCCGCGCGACGCGCGGCCGCCGCCCGGGCCGGTTCCGGGGCCCGGAACCGGACCGAGCCGGCGGCGGCCTTCTCGGCCAGCTCGCGCAGATCGCCCGCGGCGCCGCGGAGCAGCGCATCCCAGACCGGGCCGGACACCCCGCCGGTCAGTCCGACCTGCTCGGCCACCGCGGCGACCAGATGGTTCGGCCACGGCAGGCCCGCCTCGTCCGCGCCGTGCAACCCGGCCAGACGCAGCACCGCCCGCTCGATTGAAACCGTGGTGCGTTCGCCGGCCAGAGCCACGACGGGTTCGCCCACCCGCCGGGCCAACTCGCGGGCGCCGGCCACCACCGTCGGATCCAGCTCGAGCCTCACGGCTTGCCCGCCGCGGCCGCCCGACGCTCGAACATGGCGCGCAGCCCCGGGGTCGAGCGCAGCAGGCCCAACGCGGTGCGCGCGTGCCCCGGCGCGTAGCCGTTGCCGATCAGCAAGGTCACGTCGGCGACCAGACCCTCGGCGCCCAGAGCCGCGGCGGAGAACGAGGTGGCCATCGAGAAGAACACGACGGTGCCGCCGGCGGTGGTGGCCAGAATCGCGCCGTGCTCGGCGCCGGGAACGTCCACGCAGACCACCGTGACCTCCGCCGGCCCCCCGCAGGCGGCCAGGGCGTCACGCACCGCCAGTGGCGCTGTGGCGTCGGCGAGCACAACCTGGTCGGCCAATCCCGAGCGGTCCAGCGCGAGCGACTCGGCTCCGTCGCGCACCACCCCGACCGTGCGTCCCGCCCCGGCGGCTCGGGCGGCTGCCAACGCCAACGACCCGCTCTTGCCTGCCGCTCCGAGCACCACGACCGAAGGCCGATTGCCGGATACCACGCGTTCTGAGACGACGCGACCGGTCAGCGCCGCGGCGCCGGCGACGTCGAGCACCGCCAGCGCCAGCTCGTCATCGAGATCGTCGGGCAGCACTTCGGCCGCCGAGCGGCCGAACAGGATCGCGTGCCCTGCGGCGGGCGCCTGCTCGCCCGCGCCGCTCCAGCCGGCCAGCGCGTCGGTGATCCGCAGTGGGGTCAAGGTCAGTGACACCAACGTGGCGACCCGGTCGCCCGGTCGCAGGCCCAGCGGTGATCGCGGGCCGACATCGTCGACGACGCCGACCAGCATGCCGCCGGAGCCGGTCACCGGGTTGTGCATCTTCCCGCGCTCGGCGACGATCCCGACCACCGCATCCCGCACCGCGTCGCCGCTGAGGTGATGCTCCCTCAGTTGGCGGAAAGAGGCGGCGTCGAGATTGAGTCTTTCGATACCGATGCGTACCTCGTCGGCCCAGAGCTCGGGGCGATCGTCCAGGCGCCAGGCGGCCTGCGGGAGAACGGGACGGGCGTCGAGCACTCGATGGCAGCCGAACGGCGAACCACCCTCGAGGTACATCGTGCCTCCCGCGGGCTCGGTCGAGTCCGGGCAATGGGCCGGAGTTTTTCGCGAACTGGGCTACTATCTACCGTAGATCCTGCGGTTGATTGTGGCGAGAGATTCAAAAATCGTCTTGTAGTTGATCGTTGGGGCGGTGAGGGCTTGGTGCCGGAGATCCGCGAGACGGCATCCCGGCGATGCGCGCCGGGTCGGCCGAGGCAGCCCTACACCTACCGGCGCGGCGAGCTGATCGAGCCGGATTGGACGAGATTCCCCGGTTGGCGCTCGGTCACTGCGACGGAGTGGGTCAGCGCCCAGTGGCAACGGGCGCACTGTGTCAAGTCGGTCGACCAGCTGCGTCAGGTGGTTGGTGCGGCCCTGGACGACGCCTTCTACGTCGACCTCGCCGCAGACCAGCTCCGGAACGCGACGATGCCGATGCTGATCCCGCCGCAGATGCTCAACACCATCGCCGCCGGTACCCCGCCGGCCGGCGCGGGCAGTCTGGGTGAGGCGTTCCGCGCGGACCCGGTGCGCCGCTATCTGCTGCCGATCGCCTCGGACCGGGATCGCCGTTGGCCGTCCCATCCCCTCGCCGCGCGCGATTCCCTTCACGAGGCGGACATGTGGCCGGTGGAGGGTCTGACGCACCGCTACCCGACCAAGGTGCTGGCCGAGCTCACCAACACCTGCCCGCAGTACTGCGGGCACTGCACCCGGATGGACCTTGTCGGCACCTCGACGCCGGCCGTGGACAAGCACCGCTTCGTGCTGCGGCCGGCCGATCGGCACGAGGCAATGCTGGGCTACCTGCGCCGGACGCCGGGGGTCCGCGACGTTGTGGTCTCCGGCGGCGACGTGGCCAACGTGCCGTGGCCGCGGCTGGAGGGCTTCGTCCATCGATTGCTCGAAATCGACAGCGTTCGCGACATCCGTCTGGCGAGCAAGGCCCTGATCGGGCTGCCGCAGCACTGGTTGCAGGACGAGGTTCGAGCGGGCATGGAACGGTTGGCGACCTCGGCGCGCTCCCGGGGGGTTGGGCTGGCCGTACACACGCACACGAACGCGGTCGCGTCCGTCACTCCGCTGGTGGCCCGGGCCGCCCGGTCCCTGTTCGAGGCCGGGGTGCGCGATGTGCGCAATCAGGGGGTGCTGCTGCGCGGGGTGAACGACTCGCCGGCCGCGCTGTTGGACCTGTGCTTCGGGCTGCTCGATGGCGCGGGCATCCTGCCGTACTACTTCTACCAATGCGACATGATCCCGGGCAGCGAGCACTGGCGGCTGTCGCTGGCGGAGGCCCAAGAGCTGCAGCACGCGATCATGGGGTATCTGCCCGGCTTCGCCACGCCGCGGTTGGTGGTCGACGTGCCCTACGTCGGCAAGCAGTGGGTGGATCAGGCCGTCGACTACGACCGGGTCCGCGGGATATCGCTGTGGGCGAAGAACTACCACACCGGGTTGGACGCCGACGACCCCGACGCGCTTGAGCGCCGCTACCCCTACTACGACCCGATCCGGACGCTGCCCCCCGCCGGACGTGCCTGGTGGGGGCGGCGGGACCTGCCGATGGCATGCGGGGCCTGAACGGCATGCCCTAGGTTTCACCGATGCGGGTCCTGCTCACTGGCGGCGCCGGGTTCATCGGTTCACATGTGGCCGAGGCGCTCGCCGCGACCGGGCACGAGGTCCGGATCCTGGACGCGTTGCTCCCGGCGGTCCACCGCGGCGAACCGGAGCTGCCGACCGGTGTCGAGTTCCGGCACGGCGACGTGCGTGATCGCGAGACCGTGCGCGCGGCGCTGGAGGGCGTCGATGCCGTCTGCCACCAGGCCGCGATGGTCGGGTTGGGGCTCGATCTCGACGACGCTCCGCACTACGTAGCCGCCAACGACCTCGGGACGGCGGTGCTGCTGGCGGAGATGGCCCGCGCGGATGTGCGGCGGTTGGTGCTCGCCAGCTCGATGGTGGTCTACGGCGAGGGGCGCTACCGCTGTCCGACGCACGATCGCGTCGTGGCACCACCCCGCCGGGTCGCCGACCTCGACGCGGGCATCTTCGACCCAACCTGCCCGCGTTGCGCCGGCCCCCTGTCGCCGGAGCTGGTGACCGAGGAGGCCGCGCCCGATCCGCGCAACGTGTACGCCGCGACGAAGCTGGCCCAGGAGCACCTGGCCGCCGCCGCGGCCCGGGTGACCGGCGCCCGGGTCGCGGCGCTGCGCTACCACAACGTCTACGGTCCGCGGATGCCGCGGGACACCCCCTACGCCGGTGTGGCGAGCATCTTCCGGTCGGCGCTGGCCGCCGGGCGGGCGCCGGAGGTGTATGAGGACGGCAGGCAGCGGCGGGATTTCGTGCACGTGAGGGATGTCGCGACGGCCAACCTCGCGGCCCTGTCCGCCACCACCGCGGACGGCCCGATCCGACCCGGCGCGCTTCGGGCCTACAACGTCGGCAGCGGGGAACCGCGTACGGTCGGCGAGTTGGCCGCGGCGCTGGCCGGGGCCACCGGTGGACCGGGCCCAAGGGTCACCGGTGCCTACCGGCTCGGGGACGTGCGGCACATCACGGCATGCTCGCGCCGACTGCGCGACGAGCTCGGCTGGGCCCCGGTGGAGCAGTTCGCGGCCGGGATGGCCGAGTTCGCCACCGCGCCGCTGCGCGGTTGACCCGTCATCGCCCCGGCGGGGTCAGGCCAACGCCGGCAGCGACACCTCGAACCGGCAGCCGCCCGCGATGTTGGCCACGGTGATCCGCCCGGCGTGCGCCTCCACGATTCCGCGGACGATCGCCAGGCCGAGCCCGGCACCGCCATCGGGACCCGGGGTGCGGGCGTTGGTGCCGCGCCACGCGAGGTCGAACACGCGCGGCAGATCCTCCTCCGGAATCCCGCCGCAGCCGTCGGTCACCGCGATCTTGGCCAGGCCGTCATCGGCGCTGAGGTGGACGTCCACGACGCCATCCGACGGTGTGTGTCGAATCGCGTTGACTACCAGGTTGCTCATCAGTCGGGACAACTCCCGCCCGTCGGCCCGGACCGAAACGCCGCCGACGGCATGCCCGCGCAGCACTACCCCGCGCTCGCGGGCCAGCGCATCGGCGCCCGCCAGGGTGTCGCTGACCAGGTCGGCCAAACTGATCCGCTCGAGGCTCAGACGCAGGGCGCCGGCGTTGATCACAGCCAGCTCGAACAAGTCGTCGACCATCCCCGCCAACTGGTCGACCTGCGTTCGGATCTGCCTCAGGTAGCGCGCCTCGTCGTCGGCGACCCCGTCCTCCAGGGCCTCGGCCATGGCCCGGATGCCCGCCAACGGGGTGCGCAGGTCGTGGGACACCCAGGCGACCAGCTCCCGGCGCGAGCCCTCCAGCGCCGCCTCGCGGGCCCTGGACTCGGCCAGGCGCGTTCGCGCCGAGTCCAGCTCCCGGCTCAATTCGGCCAGTTCCGCGCTGGCCGGCGCGGCGGTACGCGAGCTGACCGGTTCGAAACTGCCGTCCCCCAGTGCCCGCGCCTCCGCCGTGAGCGCGCGACTGCCCGCCACCAGCATGCGCGCCAACAAGGTGGACACG
>Ga0157362_1000216_pt1 | contig 18138 bp, 18 predicted proteins | sample AttlaeALBM3_FD_111480 | JGI IMG/M metagenome (GOLD analysis project Ga0157362, IMG submission 111480) | Fungus gardens microbial communities from leaf cutter ant in Ribeirão Preto, State of São Paulo, Brazil - Atta laevigata ALBM3 | ecosystem: Host-associated > Fungi > Mycelium > Unclassified ... | reverse complement strand
TTTGAATTTTTACTGAATTTATTTGAATTTATTTGAATTTTATGGAATTTTTCAAGAGAGTGTGTGAAGAAAGCTGCTTGGTCAGTTCTGAGTCAGCTGCCATCATCCCACGTTTGGTCTCGCGTACATAGTAGATTATGTTTTGTTCATAATCCTAGAAAAAAACACTGGAGTGTATTGAAACATATTTTATGCTATATCAAAGAAACTATTAACTATGGAATTATATACAAAACAGAAGAAGACCTAAACCCTATTAGATATATTGACTTAGATTATGCTGAGTACAAGGATACAAAATGATCAACAGAAAAAAACCTCTTTATAGTAGTTGAAAAGCCAGTGTCATAGAAAACAAAATAACAGAAAACAGTTACATTATCAATACTAAAAGCAGAATACATAGGGCTTATAAGGGTAACAACACAAGCAATCTAGTTAACTAAATACTTAGTGAATTAGAATTGTCAACCAAAACAAAAGCCATTAATAAACAAAACATATTAATATGAAATACTATTTTATTAAAAATAAAACAAAGTCAAGAGATATTATATTCAAATATACTCCAAGTGTAAACAACTTAGCAGATATATTAACAAAATTACTAGCATGTAAAGCAACACACAGGATAATAGCCTTATTGGGACTCAGAAAAAAAAATAGGGTATATCAAACTAAGAGAAGTGTTAGATTATAGATCAGTACACTAGAACATGGATAAGGGACTAAGATAATATTTCTCCAGACTACTTTAATAAATCAAAATAGCTCCACTAACCTTCTGAGATGACTAGATTAATGTTAACATAGAGTTGTGAAGACTTAGAGTTTACCCTAGGTGAATGTTCAAAAAGAACTCAATGGAGTTCTTTATTAGATTGCTCTACTACTTATACTACTTTACAGAGGCTGTGTGTGCTAAAAAGACCTATAATTACATGTTTTTTCCAGAATGTTCTATAGTTACCTGATTTTGTCACATGATATGTTATATAAGCTTCCTTGCTATTTATAGCTAGATCCTATTATATATTTTGAAGTTGTGAATTAATTGTTCAAATGTGTAGGAAGTTATTTTCTTTTTGGGACTCTCTTAACATGGTCTCTCCTTCAAGTTTTCTTGTTCCAAGAAATGTTTTTACCTACTTTAGTTTTTGTCCCATCTCTTTTCTCTTTCTCTTTTGTATTTTTTCTTTTTCTATTCATATAGTAATTTTGTCATGAATTCCCTGGGTAATTCCCAGCTAAATTCCTTCTCTTCTTTTTTCTGCTTCTGTTATCTTAGTTTTTTGGCCTCTTTCCTATACTCTCTCTCAAACTCTTCTACTAACTCTTTTACCTTCTCCAAGTTTTTCCTATTCTCCCAGGTGTCTTCTTTTGCTATATATTCTTTCCATCTCACCAAGAACTTTTTTTTCCCTGTACTGTTCTTTTATTTAGTATTTTTTCTACTTCAAACTCTTCTTTCTCTTTGATGATGACTAGTTTTAGTAGTATTTTCTTCTGTCCCTTTACCTGTGGTTTATAGAATCATACTCTACTTACATTGACTACAGAGTATATTCTAACTAACCTAGGTAGCTCTAGTTTGATTGCATTACTTGAAACTATCCCCTTGACTTTGTAAGGCCCTACAAATTGCTCGGTCAACTTTTCAGATCTCTTTCCTTTCATTTGCCACTTTAAGTTCTTTGTACTTAGCAGTACTAAGTCCTCTACTCTGTATTCTTCCTCCTCTTCTTACCTTTTATCTATAAACTTCTTTATTTCCTCTTGTGCTTTTCCTAGTACTGCTTTTGCTTCCTCCTGAATTTTCTTCATCCTTTCTACAAACTTTCCTGCCACTTTATACTTCCCCTTTCTTTTTCCCTCAAATTCCATTCTTGGCTCTTGACTGTAATTTACTTTAAACAGTGATATTTTTATTGTTGAGTAGATTTTGTTGTTGTAGGTGAACTCAGCTGTTTCTAGCCAATCTGGCCATTGCTTTTGTCTGTGGTCAAGAAAGACCTTAATATACTGCTCCAACTCCTGGTTTATTCTTTTTGTCTGGCCATTTGTTTGAAGATGATAGGTGGTCAAGAGCTTTGTTTGAATTTTCAATAAGTTATTTAGTTCCTTTACCATTCCTATTGCAAACTGCATCCTCCTATCCGATATAATGCTTTCTGGAAGTCCATGTAACTTCCATATGTAATCTTAGAACAACTTTGCAAGGTCTTCTGCCAATGTCTGTTTAATAGTTGCTATAAAATGTGCTATTTTACTAAATCAATTACATACTACTAAGATGGCATTGTATTTCTGGGCTAGTGGCAGTTTAGTAATGAAGTCTGCCGAAATATGACTCCATGGTTTTTCCAGAATTGTGTTAGATATTAATTTTCCTGCTGGTATTTCACTTCAATTCTTATATCTTTGACAAACATCACATCCATCTATATATCTCCCTACTTCTTTTGTTACTTCTGGCCACTAGCAGTTTCTAGTGACCAACTCCATCATCTTTCACCTTCTCCTGTGCTCTTCTACTGGGGTATTATGGTATAATCAAATAACTTCTCCTCTTAATTCCTCTTCTGGTGAATATATTTGTCTCTCTTTCATTACTATTTCATTTTCTATTTCCCATTCTTTATTTTTCAATGTTTTTATTCCTGCTATTTTTAATTCTTTTACTGCTTTTACTATCCTTTCGTCTTCTTTCTGTGTATTAGGATCTAGTAGTTCAACACAGGATTCTTTTGTGGGCTTAGCCTCAATTTTGATTGTGCCTCTCTGTACTCTGCCCAGTAGAAAAACAAATGGTTTATTGGACAGTGGAGATAAATTCTGTAGAGAAAAGGAGAAGGACTAGTATTGCCTGAAAATCCTAGTTGAGAACAAAACTAAGTTATTTAATTAATAGTAAGTCTTTTATAGTTCCTAAGGAATTTCCTAGACAGAGAAGCTATGATAAGCACATATAAGGGGAGCAGTTGAAATGCATGTCGAGTTTCCTGATAACATAAGCACATATGCAGAAACCCAAGGATGGTCCAGTGTATATATGCCATGATTAACATTGCATGTGCGTCATTCTATATCTGAGATGTCATGGAAGCATAATACTATGCCTTTTTGATTTTCTCGCTCAGATTTCCTTTTTTTACCAACATTTCCACTTCTCTAATCCATTCTGGCTTTATCAACTTCTAATCTTCATTATCTTTTTCCACCTCTTCCTACCAGTCCAGTCTCCTGCTTAATTCATCTGCTTTTCCCATGCTTTTCCCTAGAACGTGCTTTAATACAAAATTAAACTGTAATAAGTATAGAGCTCATCTTGCTTGTCTTTGGTTTAGCTTTTGACTTGTCATAAAGTACTAGAGGTTTTTATAGTCCATCCAGATTTTGAATTCTAGTTTTGCTCTCTTCAAGTAGTGTTTCTATGCTTCTAGACACCTGATGATTGCTAACATCTTCTTGTCGTAAATTTTATAGTTTTGCTCTGTAGCGTTTAGCGATTTGGAAATAAAAACTACTGGTCTCTACTTTCTGTTCTCACACTTTGTTAACAAAACTCCTCCTGTTGTATAGTCTGATGCATCTGCTTTCACTTTTATTTCTCTATCTATGTCTGGAATGGCTAAGATTAGTTCTGTGGTGAACACTGCCTTAAGCCTTTTGAACACTTTCTCCTGCTCTTAAACCTCCTGTAATAGTTGGCAAGACCCAGGAACTTCTGTATTTCTTTGACATTTCTAGGTGCTGACCAGTTCAGAACTCCTTGCATCTTTTCTTTCTGTATCTTTACTCCTCTTGGACCAATTACTACTTTCAGGAACTTTACTTCTTTCACTTTCCATTTATACTTCTCTGGTTTTACAAACAGGTTGTTTTCTTCCAGCCTCCTTAATATTTTCTTTACTAGTTTATCATACTTTTCTTCTGTATCTGTAGCTACTAGGATCTTGTTAATAAATGTTGCTGTATCACCTTGGTTTATAAGATCCCAGAATAGATCATTTATTATTGTTTAGAAAGTGGCAGGGGAGTTAGTTAACCCAAAATACATAACTATGAGTTTATAGGCTTCAATATGCATTGTGAATGTTGCTTTCTATTCATCTTCTTCTGTAAGAGCAACTAGGGCACAAGACTCCAGGATAATCCTCAGTTGATATTACAGTTTGTGATTATAATACAACTCACCTTCAGGATAATCCTCAGAGATTAGGATAAGGCTCCTGAAGGGATCTTCTACATTATATACTAGATTTATATTCTTAAGTGTCAGAGTCCATGTGATCGGAGCTATACTAGTGGGTTTAAGTATTACTTTAGTAATACTTAAACAGGCTTAGGTTGCTCTGGAGTGTTGCTATGCAGTTTAGGGGTAGAAATAGAGATGTTCTCTTATACCTTCTTTAATTCTGACATTTGTTACAAACTTCATTTGGCCATATCTCTATCAATTCTTCAATGATTCTTACAGTCTTAACAGCTACAGAAATCCCTCAAAAAGACCTTTTGATCAATGCCAGTCATGTTTTGAGGCAATTAATATTGGCTAAGATATTAGACAGATCAACTAGTAACTACCATGGTACTGTTTATTAAATTACCAATATCTTGGAAACCATCACAATTAATACTTTGGTTCTAGGCTCATCAGAAGCTCTCTTTATACTCCTCAGAATGAGTCTAGAACAATCTCAAGACAATCAATATCAGTGGAGATATAAAGACCTCAATGTTTGCACATAAACTTTATTAATTACCTATAGATAGTCATCTGTCCTTTTCTTAGAACAAAGGACAGCCTCTATAAGGTTAAGTTATTGCTATTTATAGTACAAAGGCACTACCATATGTAGAACAATAGATAGTAGCATATGATGATCTGTCCTAGTGCACAGACCATCACAATTATGTATATAAGGACTCATAGTCTGAGGATTAGACCTCAGACTTAACAATATCTTTTGTCACTCATCTAACTTTGTATTTTTGAACTCTTTAAAGTATCAAAGCATCCATCACAAATAGTAAGTGACCATTTACAATAACATTATTATATTCCCACCTCAGATCTAGCTTCGTAAACACCTTTCTCTTTCCTACTCTATCTAATATATCTGTTATAAGGGGCAAGGGATATCCATTTTTTATTGTCTACTGGTTTATGTATCAATAATCTTACACCATCCTTCGTGTTCCATTCTTTTTTGCCACAAAATGTACTGGAGAAGTTTGGGTGACTTGGAAGATTGAATATATTTCTTTTTTAGCTGATCTTCCACAAATGCTTGCATCTCCTCTCTCTCTTCTTTTGACAGCAAGTAAACCTTCCCCTTCTTTGGTGTAAACTCTTTTTTCAACTTTATAGCATAATCCTAGGCTTTTTGCACTAGCATCCTTTCTGATTTCCTTTTTCCAAATACTTTTTTTCCATCTTCAAAACTTTTTAGGTACTAGCTTCCTTAGCATCTCTTTGTCTTTATTTTTCTCTGTTTTCTTTACTTCTTTTTCTTTTGTCTTCTGTTTCCTTTTTCCACATATGGGTAGGTACCATGTCATTTTTACTTCTTCTTTTTCCCAATCTATTTCTGGGTTGTGGACTGCTAGCCACGGTATTCCCAGTATCACTTTTATCTTTCCTAGGTTATATACATTTATTCTTGCTCTTTTTACATGTTCTTTAAAGAACATATTATACTTAACCTGTTATGTTATCACTCCTCTCATGTTTACTGTTCTATCTACATTTCTAACCAAAAGGGGATTTTTTTTAACTTCTTCATTCTAAATCCTTTTTCTTTAACAAAAACTATATCTATGAATAGACCTGTTGCCCTGCTGTCCAACAATGCTTTTACTGTTACACCCTTGTAACTTTCTAGCTTTTCTAACCCTACTTTTATCTAGACTTTTCTTAGCAGCTGTAGTGTACACTGTATGTTCCTTACTCTCTCAGTTGTATTGGTAAAATTTAATTTATTGCCCAACTTTTCTGGGTGCAATACACTATACCAATTATTGGAGGCTAGCTGAGAGCTAACTGTCTTCTATTGTTTTTTGCCAACTCCTGTAATGTTTCTACTATCCTTCTTTTGTGTTTTTCCCAGCAGTTTTTGGCTATATAGCCCTATCTCCCATATATATAGCATGTTCTATTCTCTCCTTTACCCCTGTCTACATCCATTGTATTTGAATCTCTTCTTGAACCCAGTTGATTTCCTTCTCTATTGGATATATTTCCTCCTCTTCCCCTGTATTCTCCTCTTGTACTTGGTCTTCCCACTCTCCATGTTATTTGTCTTCCTCTTCTTCCATATTGTCAAGGACCATGTGGAGCAGGAGCATAGTGACCCAGAGTAGAGCAGAGTTATTCTGGAGTGGAAGGGAGTTGACAACAAAAGTGGAGAACAACCTTGGCCTCAGCTTGTACACTGTATTTTGATTTGCTATCGTGTGTGTGGTTACATATTTCAGGAGAACTAAATTGTTGCCAGAAGTTCAGGAGAGGAGTGGTATATTGGTAAGAGTGAGGATAGAACATGTAAAAGACGTTAATAACTTTAATCTATGAACTAAGGAACTAGGATATAACTAATAGAGTACTTATACTAAGTCTGGAATAGGAGGAGTACAAGTAACTAGTCTAAATCATGATCCTATAAGAGTAGACAACAGGAGTTCAGGAGCAGAATTTAGTAATTATATAATATATAAGAGAAATTATTATTATTAAATTGTTATTTTTCATTATATGACATATATGATTCTCTCCTGTATCCTCTTCTTGACTGTATGTTTCTCTCTGGACATGCTGTATTTCTTTCCAACATTCTTTCCTCTGCTCTCCTTTGCCTTTGATTCCTATCCAACCTCACCACTCTTTTCTGCCACTCTCCAATGGTGGTCGGTGGTTCTTTTGCTTTGGTCAACTTCCTTTTGATGGCTTTATTTAATCCTCTTTTAAATTCTTCAATGAGGGGTCTTCTCTCATAGCTGCTCTCCTCTGGCAACTTTCTTGAACTCCTGCATATACTCGTTGCAGGTTCTCCTATTTTGCTCTATCGTCCTTAACTGCTCTATTTTCCTTTCTTCCTCTAATGTCTCTCCAAAGTTATTCCTAATTTGTGTGAACAGTTGCTCTGCTGTTTCTATCCTTAACTCTCCCTTGGCCAGTTCATCCAGCAAATTGTCCTTCCATGCTTCTGCTACTCCTTCCTATACATAAGACAACATCTATGCTACCTGGGTCATTGCTGCTTTATCTGTTATCTTCATTCTTAGATATAAGTGAACTGCGTTGATGAATACACTCACTTCCTCTATCTTCTCTCTGAATACTTGAGGTTTTGCAACCTCTACTCTGCTCCTTTATTGTTGGAGGAGCATAGTGTTAACCTGCTGTTGCAAGGTGGTGATCATAGTGAGGAGTTGCTTCTCTCTGGTGGGTGGTAGTTGCTGGTGAGGGGTAGATGCCATGGAAGGTTTCTGTAAGGGGACATCTAGGGTTGTGCTTAGTAAGTTCTGAGGGTCTGTTCTATTAGTGGCCCAGTGACAGATCGTGTATTGCACTCCCATCGTTCCTGACTTCCCCTGTCTGTATTATGCGGTGCAATGCCTATTATTAGTTGTTCTAGAACATTCTGTGATTATAGGTCGGTTGCCATGGTATTGTGTACCTGACTATCTAGTGTAGTATATATACTAGCAAGTGTGTGTAGATATACCCCCACTTGAATCTCAAACTAGCTTCTAGGACTGTCCACTAGCTTAAGGATGATCGTCTCTGAGTAGTTCTCTAACAGTTTTCTTTGTTGTTGCTGCTGCTGCTGCTGAGACATTTTGTATGGTGATAGTGGTGGTGATGGTGAAAGGAATGACTTGTATTCCGATAAGGATTCTTGATCTAGGGTGACTATCTAAGACTATGTTCAACAGGGCACAAATCTTCACCTGTCTGGAGTTCTACTGTCTTACTGACTACTGCCCTAATCAAATGGTAGATGATTGCCTCTTAGAAGAGGACTCCTAAGCTAAGCAGCTTTCTAAAGAATGACTGCCAATCTCCTGCATATACCATTTACAATAGAGTGCTGAAGAGACTGTTAGCACTAGAAGTTTTTCTGTTTTCTTTTTAAATGGAAGTTCCCCAACTACTGTTTAAGTAGCAGTAAAGATAAAAGTTTAAATAAAATTAAGATATGTGATCTCCTAAGAAAAGTACTCTAGTTAACACCGTGTATCAGCATAGTGTCCCTCATGCAAATTCATGGGGAAATGAATTTGATAAAGGTGAAAAAGAAGCTGTAAAAGTAAAGTTCTGCTGATGTACTGTAGTAGTGGTGATGTTTGAAACTTGGTTCTTGATTCTAGACTACTGTCTTGGTCCTGTGCCTAAGTCCTGTCTGCCTGATGTCGCCCTAATACTCTGTTTCAAAGTTGTCCTCACAGTAGCACTCTCTGGCTATGTGATCAGACTATCCTCACAGTAGTACTCTTGACTATGTAATCAGATATAAGACTTTGAATCCTCTCTGTATGACTTGACTCCTTAGCAATGCTAAACTTTGTTTTAGAGCTCCTATGATGTTGCCTCTGTGGCTAAGTTACTTGTCCTGTAGTCTCTTTGGTTTGACTTAGTCTTGAGTTGAAGTAACTGAATCACTGATCTGATCATTCTAAAAATAGATTTCCACTTTGAAAACCCAAATAAAGGAAAGAGGCAATCAAGATTGCTTGTCTTCTGCCTACTAAGTAGGGGTTTTTATAGATTTAGAGATTACAAAAGAAATGTATGCAAAAATAGAGAAAATAATAAATCCAGTCATAATCTATTAGTACAATGATTGTTCTGGTAGTGATAGGGAATCCCACACCTCTTTGTCTTTTCTCAATTATTTCCTATTAGTTTTGCCAGGTCTGCTCTGTCCTTGCCAAGTTACCAGGTTACCTACTACCAATTCCATGGCAATCTTTCCCTTTCTTTGGCTTATCTCAGCAACTCAGAACCTGACTTTTTCCTTTTCTGCCTAGAGAGTTTCGGAAGTTGTTTCTACTGCTCTTTGAGACTTTTTGTTACTTCTTTATTTCTGATTGTAGTAGATCAGTTTTGATGTGCTCTTATTCTTAGCCATCACTGATCAAGTGATATCGTGGCTATTCTTATTTCCTGCCAGGCTGCTGGTCCTGTTCCTTTGTGATGTCTCACCAGACTTTTCCATATAAGGCTTCTTTCTCCTGATGTTATCAATGGGCTGTGTTAGTTCTTAGTGATTACTCTAGGTGGATGTTCAGGAAGAACTCGATGGAGTTCTTCATTGCATTGCTCGACTACTTATATAAATCTTACAGTAGCTATGTATGCTACTATTAGTTCATAGTCACATGTCTTATCCTTCTTCTAGAATGTTCTGTCACCTGATCTTGTCATGTGACTTGCTTATCTAAGTTCCCATGCTATTTATATCTTGACCCCATTGTGTGACTTGATGTTAGAGATTAAATGTTCAAATGTATGGGAAACTCTTTTCTTTCTGGGGCTCTTATAACACAGCCCCTCCTTCAAGATTCCTCGTCCTGAGGAATTTTTCTATCAACTCCAATTCTTGTCCCACCTCTTTTCTTTTTTCCTTTCATATCTTTTTCTTCTCCAACCATATAGTAATTCCCGACTAAATTCTTTCTCTTCTTCTTCCAGCTCCTGTTGCCTAAGTTCTTTTACCTCTTTCCCATACTCCCTCTCAAACTCTTCTACCAACTTTTTTGTGTTTCCCAGGTTTTCTCTACTTTCCCATGTATCATCTTCTACTGTATACCCCTTCTACCATACCAAGAACTTCTTTTTTCCTCGCACCACTTGTTTATTTAAAAAATTTTCTACTTCAAATTCTTCTTCTCCCTCGATAATAACTGGTTTTGGTGGTGTCTTCCTCTGCCTTTCTACCTGTGGTTTGTAGAGTCGTACTCTACTTACATTTACTACAGGATGTATTTTAATGGTCTTAGGTAATTCCAACTCTATTGCATTACTAGAGACGATTCCCTTGATTTTATAGGGCTCTACAAAGTATTCTGTCAACTTCTCCGATCTTCTCCCCTTCATCTGTTATTTCAAGTCCTTCATACTTAACAGTACTAAGTCCCCTACTCTATATTCCTCTCCCTCCCCTTGTTTCCTATCTGCAAACTTTTTCATTTCCTCCTGTGCTTTTTCTAGTGCTGCTTTTGCCTCCTCCTAGATCTTCCTCATTTTTTCCACAAATTTTCCTGCTGCCTCATATTTCCCTTTCCTTCTGCCCTCAAATCCTATTCTCGGGTCTTGTCTATAATTTACTTTGAACGGTGAGTTTTTTGTTGCTGCATGAATTTTGTTATTATATGCAAATTCTGCTGTTCCCAGCCAATCCGGCTATTGCTCTTGTCTATGGTCGATGAAAACCCTCAAATACTATTCCAACTCCTGATTTATCCTTTCTGTCTGCCCATCTGTTTGCGAATGGTAGGCCATTGAGAGCTTTGTTTGGATATCCAGCAAGTTGTTTACCTCTTTCATCATTCCTACTATAAACTGCACCTCTTTATCTGATATGATGCTTTCTGGAAGCCCATGCAACTTTTACACATGATCTTGAAACAATTTGGCGAGTCCCTCTGCTGACGTCTTTTTTGTTGTTGCTATGAAGTGCACCATCTTACTAAAACAATCGCATATAACTAGAATGGCATCATATCCCTGAGCTAGAGATAGCTTAGTGATAAAGTCTGCTGAGATGTGACTCCATGGCTTTTCTGGGATTGCGTTAGATATTAATTTGCCCACCAGTGCCTCACTTCGATTCTTATATCTTTGACAAGCATCACATCCATCTACGTATCTCCCAACCTCCTTTGTTACTCCTGGCCACCAATAGTTTCTAGTGACCAACTCCATCGTCTTCCATCTTCCTCTGTGCCCTCCTACTGGGGTGTCATAGTGTAACTGTATTACCTCCCCTCTGAGTTCCCCTTACAGCACGTATATCCTTCCCTCCTTCAGTACTACCTCATCCTCTATTTCCTATTCTTCGTCCCTTAGCGTTTTTACCCTTGCTTTCTTTAACTCTTCCACCACCTTTACCACTTTTTCGTTCCCCTCTTGTACCTTCTTTATCCTCTTCCTCAAATTTCCTTCTTCTACTATTGTTTCTACTCCTCTAACCCATTCAGGCTTTATCAACGTCCGGTCTTTATTATCTCTTTCCACCCCTTCTTACCAATCCGGTTTTCTACTTAGTCCATCTGTCTTCCCCATGCTTTTCCCTGGAACATGCTTTAAGATAAAGTTAAATCGCAAGAGATACAAAGCCCATCGCGCTTGTCTTCAATTCAACTTTTGACTTGTCATGAAGTATTGAAGATTTTTATGATCTGTCCAAATTTCGAATTCCAGCTTTGCTCCTTCTAAATAGTGTCTCCATGCTTCGAGACACCTAATGACTGCCAACATTTCTCTGTCGTGGATTTCATAGTTACGCTCCATAGTGTTTAATGATTTAGAGATGAAGGCCACTGGCCTCCATTTTCCATCCTCGCATTTTGTTGACAACACTCCTCCTGTCGCATAGTCTGAGGTGTTTACCTCCACTCTTATCTCCTTATCTATGTCCAGAATTGCTAAAACTGGTTTCATAGTGAATACTGCTTTGAGCTTTTCAAATGCTTCCTCTTGCTCTTTTTCCCACTTCCATTTCTGCTCCTTTCTGACCAGCATATGTAGCGGTGCTGCTATTCTAGCAAAGTCCTTTATGAATCTCCTATAATAGTTGGTGAGGCCTAGGAACTTTTGTACTTCCTTGACGTTTCTCGGTACTGGCCAGTTGAGAACTCCTTCTACTTTTTCCTTCTGCATTTCTACGCCTTTTGGACCAATCACTACTCCCAAGAATTTCACCTCTCTGACCTTTCATTTGCATTTTTCCGGTTTTACAAACAAATCATTCTCCTCTAGCCTCCTGAGCACTTTGTCTACCAACTCATTATGCCCCTCCTCTGTATCTGTGGCTACTAAAATATTGTCAATGAAGATTGCAGTATCCCCTTGATTAATGAGGTCTTGGAATAGGTCGTTCATCATTGTCTGGAAGGTAGCAGGGGAGTTCGTCAGCCCGAAATACATAACTGTGGGCTCGTAGGCTCCAATATGTGTTGTGAATGCTGCCTTCCATTTGTCTCCTTCCTTGATCCTGACATTATTATAACCCCACCTCAGATCCAGTTTTGTGAACACCTTTCTCTTCCCTACCCTATCCAATATATCTACAATAAGAGGTAAAAGATACCCATTTTTTATCGTCTATTGGTTAATGTGACGATAGTCTTGCACCATTCTTCACTTTCTATCCTTTTTTACTACAAAATGTACTGGCGATGTCTAGGGTGATTTGGATAGTCGAATATATCCTTTTCTTAGTTGGTCTTCTATGAACGCTTGTACTTCCTCTCTTTTTTCCCTTGATAGAGAATATACTTTCCTTTTCTTTAGCACAAAACCTTTTCTTAACTCTATCACATGATCCCAGGCTTTTCGCACTGGCATTCTTTCCGACTCTCTTTTTCCAAACACCTTCTTCCACTTTCAAAACTTCTTAGGTACCAACTTCCTTAGTACCTCTTTGTTTTCGTCTTTCTCTACTTTCTTTACTTCTATTTTTCCTTCTTGCTTCTTCTTTCCACATATGGGTGGGCATTGCATCATTTTCACTTCCCCCTTCTCCCAATCTATCTCTGGGTTATGGGCAGCCAGCTATGGCATTTTTAATATAACCTCCGTTTTCCCCAAATTACACACATTCATTCTGACTCTTTCTACATGTTCTTTGAAGAACATGTTGCACTCAACCTGGTGTGTTATTGCTCCTCCTATATTTATTGTTTCATCCATATTTTTAACTAACAGAGGTTTCTTCATCCTTTTCATTCTGAACCCTTTTTCTTTCGTGAAGGCTGTGTCCATGAACAGGCCTGTTGCCCCACTGTCTAACAACACTTTTACTGCTACTCCTTCATGATTCTCTAACTTTTTCAGCCCTACTTTCATTCACACTTCTCTTAGCAGTCGTAGCAAGCGCCGCACATCTCTTACTCTCTCAGTAGTATTGAAAAATTTAATTTAATTGCCTAATTTTTCTGGGCGCAATACATTGTATGAATTGTTGAAGGCCAGTTGAGAGCTTACTGTATGAATTGTTAGAGGCCAGTTGAGAGCTCACTGTCCTCCATTTTCTTTTGCCGACTCTTATGGCATCTCCACTACTCTCGCTCTATTTCTTTCCCAATAATTTCAGGCCATATGGCCAAACTTCCCACAATGATAACACATTCTATCCCTCTCTCTTCCTCTGTTAACGTCCATTGCATTTGGGTCTCTCCATGGACTTATTTGATTTTCTCCTCTGCTAAAAATGTTTCCTCTTCTTCTCCTATTTCCTCCTGTATATGGAGCTCCTGCCTGCCAGGTTATTTGCCCCTCTCTTCCTCCATATGACCCCCCTCTAAAACCTCTCCTTGGCTGCGCATTTCCCTCTGAGCGTGCTGCATTTCTCTCCAACATTCTTTCTTCCGCCCTATTCTGCCTCTGATTTCTATCCAACCTTACTGTCCTTTCTTGCCACTCTCCTATGGTGGTTGGGGGCTCTTCTGCTTCTGCCAACTTTCTTCTTATTGCTCCACTCAACCCTCTCTTGAACTCTTCAATGAGGGGTCATCCCTTGTAGCCACTCCCCCTAGTGATTTTTTTGAATTCTTGAACGTATTCATCACACGTCCTGCTCCCCTGCTCTATCGTCCACAACTGCTCTATCTTCCTCTCCTCCTCCAACGTCTCTCCAAAGTCGTTCCTAATTTTTGTGAACAACTGTTCTACTGACTCTACTTTCAACTCTCCTTTCGCTAACTCATCTAGTAAATTATCCTTCTATGCTTCTGCCACTCCTCCATCTTCCCACTGGATACTTGAGGTCTTGTGACCTCTACTCAGCTCCCCTGCTGTTGGAGGAGCATAGTACTAACCTGCTGTTGCAGGGTAGCGATCATTGCGAGGAGTTGCTCCTCTTGGGTTGGTGGTGGTGGTTATGGTTGGCAGGGGGCAGACACCTGGGAGGGTTCTCTCTGTGGTTGTTGTTGTTGTTGTTGCTGTTGCTGCCACGACATATTGTAGGGCAGCGGTGATGATGGTGATGGTGATAGTGAAGATGATGACTCATATTCAAACTCGGTTTCTCAGTCTGACTCTTGATCCAGGGCGAACTCAAGGCTATGTCTAACAGGGAGCGCAATCTTCTCCTGTCTAGACTCCTACTGTCTTACTGACTACTGCCCTAATCAAAATGTACACAGTTGCTCCTAAGAAGGGAACCCCTAAGCTAGATGGCCTTTTAAGAAGTAATCGTTGATCTCCTGCGTGTACCTATCACAATGGACGATAGCACAGAGCTTATACGAAGAAAAGGTAAAGAACAACGTCTGATTACAAAGTCAGGACTTGAACAGGGCACTCAGACTTAGTGCCTAGTCTCCTCCCTCAGTCCCCTTTACAGCTAGGGCCTGCTATCCAAGATGCTTGTGAGCACTGTGCTCACTAGCGAGGAAGATAAGAGAATAAGTAAGTGGTAAGACCGCAAGGTGTGGGATTACCATTGGGTATCGAGTTCTTATGTTATTGATGGGCTGTGATAGCTCTTAGTGATTATCCTAGGTAGATGTTCAGGAAGAACTCGATGGAGTTCTTCATTGCATTACTCGACTACTTATACAAATCTTACAGTGGCTATGCTACTATTAGTTCATGGTCACATGTCCTATCCTTCTTCTAGAATGTTCTGTCACCTGATCTTATCATGTCACTTGCTTATCTAAGTTCCCATGCTATTTATATCTTGACCTCATTGTGTGACTTGATGTTAGAGATCAAATGTTCAAATGTATGGGAAACTCTTTTCTTTCTGGGGCTCTCATAACACCTGACTAAGCTGCTATTCTCAGCAATGATACTGTGGGGCTGCAGGCTCAACTCTGCTGGTTCTCGAGTGATTGGTCTGTCGTTGGTAGCAATCTTATGTCCCTGGGTATACTGCTACATAGTTAGATAGCCAGCTCTTTGGTAGTGAAGCCCTCTATGTCTTCCCCACTACTTAGCAGATAATTCTATCTTAGTCCTGTTTTAGGGTGTGAAGTCACAAAATTTATTTAATTTTAGGCCTGAATGTATTTTGGGCCTCACAGTATAGCATGGAGTTTATATAGAGAAATGAGTAAAGAACAATGTCCAGTTACAAGGTCAGGACTTGAACAAGATACCTGAACTTGGTACCTAGTCTCTTTTCTTAGTCTCTAACTGACTGAGAAGTCCTCTTTACAGCTAGGGCCCACTATCCAAGATGCTTGTAAGTGCTGTGCCCACTAGCAAGGAAGATAAGAGAATAAGTGAGTAGTGAGGTGTGAGGTCACTATTGGGGTATCGAGTTCTTATGTTAACATAGAATTGTGAAGACTTAGAGTTCACCCTAGGTGGATGTTCAGGAAGAACTTGATGGAGTTCTTTGTTGGATTGCTCTACTACTTATACTACTTTACAAAGGCTATGCTAAAAAGACCTGTGATCACATGTCCTTTTCAGAATATTCTATAGTCACCTGATCTTATCCTGTGATATGTTATATAAGCTTCCTTGCTATTTATAGCTAGATCCCATTATATGTTTTGAGGTTGTAAATCAGTTGTTCAAATGTGTGGGAAGTTATTTTCTTTTTGGGGCTCTGATAACAATTAATTTCTCAGAAAATACCTCAATTACTACTACAAGACTTACCTAGTAGACAATAACAGCTGCCTTAACACAGATCTCTACTACCCTAATACAACAACTGACACACTAACACTCTTAGAACACTACTGATCATACCCACCACTTCACAAACCATCTACTTGGATGACTAGATATCGCAGCAAAATGAATTGAGTGCAGGGGAAAAGAGGGAAAGACAGAAAGACTTAATTAAACTGTAACTATAATCCCATATTTATATGTAAATATCTGAAACAAAAGCTCCAACAAATGGAGTTTCCAAGACAACTCGATGTCATTCCAAAACAAGGATGTTATTTCATGACACTAGATAGCTAAAAGAAGAGCAAGAGTTGATTATAAAAGGGACAAAAAGGCATTAGGATACCTTAGTTATTGACCTATGAATTTGACGTCTGATGTAGTGACTTAGCCTGAGATTGTAGCGACTTAGCCTGGACAACTTAATCACTTTTCAAGTCTGAGTTGATAAGGAGAACTTAATAGAGTTCCTCTTAGATTTTCTACACTACTTATACAACTACTATATGGTCTGTGCACTACTTTCCCATGGTCCCATGTGACTTAGTCATGTGACATCACCTGACTGTGACTTGTGACTCTGTGACACTTAGTCATGTGATACTTTCTTGTACTCCATTCTTGTGTAGTAAGTCCAGAAAAGAAAAAAAAAAAACATGAATAATGACTTAGCCATTGTCATGACTTGGCAAAATGGCTAAGTCATTATCTATATTTTTTTTCTTTTCTTTTTCTTTTATCTTGGACTTACTACATAGAAGGAAGTACAGGAAAGTGTTATGTCACAAGTGTCATATAGTCATGGTCACATGACAGGAAGTCACAGCATCACATCACATGATGTCACATGATAGGCATGGAAAAGTAGTACACAGACCATGTAGTAGTTGTATAAGTAGTGTAGGAAATCTAATGAGAACTCTATCGAGTTCTTCTTGTCAAATACTGATAAAGGAGCAGTTAGCTTAATTCTGGCTTTGGAGTTAGCTAGTCTGACATTAGAACTTGATTCCACATCGCGAGCACCGTCCACCTTGGACTCTGCTTAATCTCACTCTTATATTACCAACCCTCGGTTGCTGATATTACGATCAGTAACCACCTCCGTATATAGCCGGGCCCTTGGCTTAAGGGGACTTTGCAGTCAGTTAGGGACTGCAGGTGGAAGTGTAATACCAAGCTTGGATATTGCCACTGAGACCTGACCTTATAATCAAGCGGTGTTTAGTAGTATACTTGTCTTTTTCTTGGTATAAACCTCGTGCTGCACTCCATTGTGAGTTGGTACACGCAGAGGATTGACAGTTACCACTAGTGGGCCGTCTAAATTAGGGATCTCCCCTGTGGAGTGATAGTCTAACCATAGTATTAGGGCAGTAGTCAGTAGGGCAGTAGGTGTCTGGTTAGGTGAAGATCTTGCGCCCTAACAGATGTAGCACTAAGTAAGATCAAACCATTAACTCTGTACCCTCTTTGAGACGTTATCATTATGTCTCAAGAACAATACAATTCATTGATGAGCAGTCTGCTCAAAGAGAAACGTGCTCTCGCTAAACTGAGGGAAGAATTAGAAGGAAGGAAGGGAAAGCTCTGTAGGAGCTGCAAAGGGTTTGGGCACCTAGCCCGAAATTGCAGGAATAGAAAAGAGGGGGAAAAGAGGGCAGAAATGCCTCAAAATAAATTTGAAATTTTAAGAAGTCGAGTAATGCAGTGTGGTGTAGAAGAGAGAGTAGTAAGAAGCACGAGAACAGTAGTTGTGAAGTGTTTCAAGTGTGGAGAGGAAGAGCACAAGTGTAGAGAGTGCCCTCTATAGGAAAGGAAGTTGAAAAGGGTGGCACGCCCCGATGGGGGAAAGGCGCACCAAGAAGAGAGGAGGCTGGCACATCCCATTAGGGAAAAGGCGCAGGAAGGAGAGAAGAGACTGAGGAGGATGGAAGAAGAAAAAGCAGTACACCCTGTAAAGGGAGAAGCGCAACAAGAATGGAGGAGGAGCTCGATAGAAGAGCTGAGAAAGAAGGCAGAGGAGCATTGTGGAAAAGGCGTTCCAAGAGAGGCACAACTATTAGAATTGGGGTGGATGACAGAAGAGATAGTAGTGTCGTACTTGACTTGCAAGTGCAGAGAGAAGGGGTCTTATGTAGAAGACAACCGGGGGCAAGGAGTGATCCCCTTTTGGAAGTGGAAAGAATTAAGTTGGTGCGGATGCAAAGAGAAGACAAAAGGGAAAGCGGCACAGCCCAGAGAGGCAAAAGCACAGCAAAGCGGCGCATGGT
>Ga0157362_1000215_pt1 | contig 18190 bp, 13 predicted proteins | sample AttlaeALBM3_FD_111480 | JGI IMG/M metagenome (GOLD analysis project Ga0157362, IMG submission 111480) | Fungus gardens microbial communities from leaf cutter ant in Ribeirão Preto, State of São Paulo, Brazil - Atta laevigata ALBM3 | ecosystem: Host-associated > Fungi > Mycelium > Unclassified ... | reverse complement strand
ATACGGGCAAAAGGTTTTTGCTCATTGTCGAAAAGGCGAGCAAGAGCCCTGCCAGCCTGCAGAGCCTGTTGTCGGCCGGTTTCATTGAGCGGAATATCAGTCCGACCTTGTGCCAGTCCCTGACAATTCCAGTCGGTCTCACCGTGACGGAGATACCAATATGGCTTGGAGGCAATCTGCGACATAGGGAAGTCCATTCACGAAGGCTGGACCATGAAGCAGGCCGGTGAAAAATCAGTCGAAGAGAGAAGAGACCGAGCTTTCATCGGCAACGGCGCTCATGGCCCGGGCCAGCAGGTTGGCTGTGGTGATCTGACGGATGTTCGGGGTTTCGAGAAGAGCCTCGGTTGCCGGAATACTGTCAGTCAGTGTTAGCATGTTCAAAGGACTGTCTTTCACGCGCAGGCAGGCATTGCCAGTCAGAACGCCGTGAGTGACATAAGCTTCAACGCCTTCTGCGCCACGGCTCATGAGGGCATTGGCAGCGTTGCACAGCGATCCGCCACTGTCGATGATATCGTCCACCAGCACGCAGTAGCGGCCGGCGACGTCACCGATGACGTTCATGACTTCCGACACTCCGGCACGCTCACGGCGCTTGTCGATGATGGCGAGATCCACATTCAGGCGCTGTGCGAGTTGGCGGGCACGGACCACACCACCGACATCCGGGGATACAATGATGAGTTCACGGTCCGGCAGACGTGTCTTGAGGTCGCGCACGAAAAGCGGCGCGGCATAGAGGTTGTCCGTAGGGATGTCGAAGAAGCCTTGGATCTGCATGGCGTGCAAATCCATCGTCAGGATGCGGTTGGCGCCGGCTTCGGTCAGGAGGTTTGCCACCAGCTTGGCGCTGATGGGCGTCCGGGGCCGGATTTACGGTCCTGCCGGGCGTAGCCGAAATACGGCATGACGGCTGTGACGCGCTTGGCCGACCCGCGACGCAGCGCATCAAGCATGACCAGCAGTTCCATGAGATGGTCATTCGTCGGCATGCAGGTGCTCTGCACGACGAAGACATCTTCACCGCGAACGTTTTCCTGAATCTCGACGAACACCTCGCCATCGGCGAAGCGTTTTACCACGGTCTTGCACAGCGGCATCCGCAGCTCATGTGCGACCGCACGGGCCAGCGGCAGGTTACTGTTGCAGGCTACGATCTTCATGAAAAACGGCCTCGTCCGGTGTCCGACAGGGAAGTTGTGGGCCTTCTAACAGTGCAGGAGCGCCCTGTCATCCATCCAGTCTCATTGTTTGTGCGTACCAGTCCTGCAAAAGAAAGCATGGCTGTCGGAGGGCAAAAGTCTCAGGCTGCTTTTTTCGGTGCGGGTTTTGTTTCCGGCAGGGGGGCGTGGTTACGGCCTGAATAGTTGGTGACGATGGTGCGTACGCCCTGTGCGGCTTCATCGGCGGCCATGTCAGCGGCATCGCCCCAGGCCCCGTCCAGCGAATGAGGTGCGATGTCGTGAAGCTGGGTTGCGGCCCCGGCTTCCTTCCCGTCCGGGGTCAGGACATGCCAGACGATTTCGATATGATCGACTGCGTGTCCGGTGCTGCCTGGCGCGCCCGTTTTGAGATCGACCGTGCCGCGGACGACGAAATCCGCGCCTTTTTCGGTCGTCGTCACCGTGTTGGTTTTGTCCGGGAGAGACGCATAGAAGGCGCGGGCCAAGGATATGTTTCCGTCTCCGGGGGCGCCAGTGACACCCTTGAAACAGATCTTTGCCGGCCGGTTCATGAGACTGTGCGGGTCCTGCTGCATCATGTTGGCCTGGATGCCCGTCAGCAGGTTCGCCAGTTGCGGAGCTTCCTGAACAGCGGCGCCCTGAAGTGCCAGCCTGTCTCCAGCGCTCCAGCCTGCCATATCAACGGCAGGACCATCCGTTTCCGCACGGATTTTTCCTTCCGGTGTCATGATGACGTAATGGGGTACTATGGCCCCGTTCCGTGTGGCCGCGCTCATTTTCAGCCACCAGTCTCCCTTTTTGCGAGGCTGTGCGATGGCCGGGACGGACTGGCCGACCATCGCCTGCGCCATGTCATGGGCCCAGAGGGCGGCAGCATCGTCAGACAGCAGGGACTCCGTGGGGGTTGGGACGGCCAGCCGGGCCGGAGGCAGATTGGCCGCCGTCAAATATCTGGCCTGCTGCCCGGGATCGGCGAAAGGTCGCGAAAGGCTGAAACATCCTCCCAGAACAAGGGGAAAGCAGAGAGGCAGCAGAACAAAACAGAAGCGGCGCATCTGGGCTCCGGTAACAGGGCAGTGACCCGGTGGACTGTATGGGATTGCGGCTCCGTTGTCGAAGCCGTGCGCCTTTCTTACCGGCGGATCAGAATGTAGTTGATCGTTACGTCGATATCGAAATGGTCGCCCTTCATGTCTGGCGGAACCGGCGGCAGATGCGCCCCCTGGAACATGCCGGTCGTCGCGGCATCCAGCGAGTACGATCCGGACTGGCTCACCAGCCGGACGGATTTCACATGTCCCGAACGGTCCAACACGACATGCACTGACGACGGACCATCCTCGCCGGCGCGGGCAGCTTCTTCCGGATAGTACATATGAGCCCGGATCCAGCGGTCGATTTCCCCGCCGTAATCCTCGCTGACGCCCTTGACGCTCGTGCGGGTCTGATACGGCGCGTTGATGGCACCATTCATGCTGAGTGGCCCCAGAGACATATCGATCGGGCCACCGGAACCGGACGCACGTCCACGACGGTGGCGATAGGGCGAGGGCTGCTCGCCGAACGAAAGATCCATCGGATGCGCGAACGGGTTGTTCCGGTCGGAGTGAACAGAACGCTGCGAGTGATGGGCATGCGGCGATGTTTGCTGGCTGCGCTGGTTCGGGGCCGCGCCCGGTGTGACGGGGGCCGGGGTTGGCGCTGTCTTGGGCAATTCGGCCGAAGGTTCCTGCGGGACATCAGGCGCGGCGGGTGTCTCGGGGGTCGGGACGGCCGGTGTGGGCGTGGATTGTTCCTTCTGTGGCTGCTGCTGGTTTTCCTGAGTTTCTTCGGGGCTCTGTGCAGACGGAGGTGGCGGAGCGCCACCTTCGTCGCGCGCACGAGGGCCGCGCATGCTGCTTTTCGACGGCGGCGTATCGAAAACCATTTCAACCTGCGGCTGTTCCTGCCCAGCAGGCGAGCCGTGCATGCCATGATGCTGCATCAGAAGGAACGCCAGAATGGCCACGTGCAGTCCCGCCGAGAAAATGAACGGAACCGTCGGCCCGTTCTCGACGATGGTCTGCGGCCGCATCATCGGCGTCAGGACCGGGCGCACCGGAACCGATGGCGGAACGTAATCCCTCAGCCGCTCCCGAGTTCCGGCGGGGGCGTGTTGCGGGCGTGCAGGAGCGGTCCGCGCCGAGGGGGCGAAGAGCTGGGGTTCGCGCTTCTGCGGCTTTTCAGATGTGACAATAACCGTTCCGCTCATACGCGGCACAGCCCGTCTGAAAAGGACCTGGCAGAAAACAGCCGGTCGGCGAAGAGAAGGTGGCGTCGCATCATCGCCAGACCTTTTGCACCAGGGCGGTCGGGGTTGTCATCCGGCAGGCTGGTTATCCGGGGCTGGGGGTGGGCGTCTGTATTAGCGTATCATGACAGTAATGCGAGACCCAAGAAAGACACAAAGAGTCACGCAAACCTTAACTTCTGGAAAGGCATGCTCCTGATGGCTGATTCTGCCACGCTGTTTCTAGGCGCGGATCCCGATCTTGCCGCTGTCATCGCCCGTATCGGGCCATGCACGCTGCGCGGGGATGACGGGCAGGAACCCTATGATGCTCTTCTGCGGGCCATCGCCGGCCAGCAGCTACATGGCGCGGCGGCCCGAAAAATATTCGGCCGCCTCTGTCTTCTGGGCGCGCAGGAGAGCGTTGACGGACCGCCACCTGCGCCCGGGCGGATTCTGTCTCTTTCCGAAGAAAAACTGCGGGCCTGTGGTCTTTCGGGAAACAAACTTCTGGCCATGAAAGGCCTTGCGCAGGCCCGGCTTGATGGTCTCGTCCCCAGTCGCGCCGAGGCATCTGCCATGACGGATGAAGAGCTGATCGATCGTCTTGTCACCCTGCGTGGCATTGGTCGATGGACGGTCGAGATGCTCCTGATGTTCACGCTAAATCGGCCTGACGTGATGCCGGTTGATGATTTCGGCGTGCGGGAGGGATGGAGACGGATCCGGAAAATGGATTTGCCTCCCAAACCGAAAATATTGAAAGAGGAAACGGAACGTTTCGCTCCCCATCGCTCGACGTTGGCTTGGTATTGCTGGCGTGTGTCCGAGGAAGGAAAAAAAACGGCGCCTAATCCGCTGACCTCGTGAGGGCCGCCTTGGGAGTTACGAGGATTCCAGTATGGCTGGGGTCGTGGCCATGAACCGCTTGGTATCTTCCGGGGAAAGCGGACGTGACAGCAGATATCCCTGGACTTCTGTGCAGCCGAGGCGCCTGAGATAGGATAGCTGTTCCGGGCGTTCCACACCTTCCGCCGTAACCGCCACGCCCAGATCAATGGACAGATCAACCACAGCTCGCACAATAGAGGCCGCGCGGGATTCGCGTAGCATGTCCCGTACAAAAAGGCCGTCCAACTTGATTTTCGAAAACGGGAAAAAGCGCAGATATCCGAGTGATGAGAATCCCTTGCCGAAATCATCGAGCGCGATGGAAATCCCGGCACTCTGAAGACGGCTCAGCAGGGTGAAGGTCGCGGCATCCGGCTCCATGAAGATGTTTTCGGTCATCTCGATCTGCAGGTAGCGAGCCGGGAAGCCGGTCTTTTCAAGGATACGGAACGTGTCCTTCAGGAAAGCAGGGGCCTCGAGCTGGCCGACCGAAACGTTGATCGACAACACCAGTCCCTCATCCCATTCGCAGGCGAAAACGCAGGCTTTCTCCATGACATAGACGCCAAGGCGATGGATCAGCCCGGCTTCTTCCGCCAATTGGATGATCCGTTCGGGCGGGACACGGCCATATTCTGGATGTGACCAGCGGATCAGCGCCTCGAATCCACAGAGTTTCTGGCTCTGTGTGTTAAAGAAGGGCTGATAGACAATGCCCAGTATTCCCTCTTCCAGAGCCTCGGGAAGCGCGCGGATCAGGTCACGGTTGCGCTTGGCCACGGTGCGCAGTTCAGGATTGTAGAAACGGTGTGTGTGACCACCCAGACTTTTGGCTTCGTAAAGCGCAAGGTCGCTGGCCTCCAGCAGGCTTCCCACCCGTTCCGTTCCTCCGATCGAGAGAACGATTCCCACGCTGAGGCCGACCGCGCAGCGCACACCTTCCCCGATGCGGATGGGAACATTCGTCAGCGCGTTGATCAGTCCCGTAGCCGTGTTGGCCGCTTGGGCAGGCGTTGTCTGACGTTCCAGCAACATGAACTCGTCGCCGCCAAACCGATAAAGCCTGTGGCGCTCGTTGAGCGTCCTGCTCAGCACGACCGTGACTTTCCGGAGCATCTCGTCGCCGGCGGAGTGGCCATACCGATCGTTGATCTGCTTGAAGCCGTCCAGATCGAGATTGAGCAGTGCGAAGGCTTCGCCCGTGCGCTCGGCCTCGATGAGATAGGTTTCCATGTCGTCGAGGAAGGCGCCGCGGTTGGGCAGACCGGTCAGCAGATCATGCCTTGCCCGGAAAGAGGCGCTTTCCTGGGCCCAGTGTGTCTGGGTTACGTCGGTTCCGACGCCGCGATAACCGATGAAATTCCGATCTTGAAAAATGGGGCGCCCACTCAGCGACCAGAAGCGCTGTTGGCCATGGAGTGCTCCCGACACCACGATGTCCCGGAAGAAGATTCGGTTGTCGAAGCACTGCCGCAGGCGTCCAAAGCCTGTCCGTTCGTCTCTGTCGAAAGCCGCGGGGCCTGCCAGATCGGACAGGATGTCAAAGAAGTTCCGGTTTTCCAGCCATTCCCGGCTGTTGCCGAACGCAGAGGCCAGGCTGGCCGAGACATTCTTCAACGTTCCGGACGTGGAGGTCTCCCACAGCCAGTCGCCGGTATCATCATCCGCATTCCGCAACAGGAGTTGGACAATGCTGTTGCGCTGTTCCAGCGAATACCGGTTGACCAGAAACGCTACGAACAGTGTCCGGACCGCCATGGTCAGGGACAGGACAAAAAACAGGTAAATAGCCAGTTCGATGGCGGTATAGAAATAGAACGAGCCGTGATCGATTTCCCATGACTGGAAAAGGGCGAGGCAGCACGACAGGACCAGCATGAGCGCAATGATTTCTCCCATGCCGGCCAAGGGCATCAGTGTGATGGTCGTCGCTGTCAGGCCAACCATAATGCCGGCGACCAGGACCCTGTCATTGGCATCGCCATAGGGGAACACCATGACCGGAAGTGTGATCCAGCAGAGCGCAAATGCGAAATTGAGCCCCTTCAGGATCCACGACTGCTTGGTATCGACCAGCTTCTCGGTCGGGATTGCATAGAAGCAGATATTGTAGACCAGCAGCAGGAACAGGACGGACCCGCAGAGAATCATGCCGTAGGTCGGGTAGTTCCGCATCAAGCAGAGGCCGGCGATGGGGCCACAGCTGATCTGAGGAAGGAAATGAAAGAAGTTCAGCCCCCGCAGGACGCGGCAGCGTGACAGCCGGATGTCTTCTTCCGCTCCCTCCGGGATTTCCGTCCGGAAAGAGAAAAGTCGGGCAAGCCGCACCTGTTTCATCAGGGTCAGCAGGGCGGTCATTGCGCTGCGTCTGACTGGGACGAGACAGCAAGATTCGATGAGACAGGCAGAAGCATCATGAACCTTCCCAATAGAGGAGGAGGGGGCCACGATGACAGGGATTTATGAAGTTTTTCTTTGCGGTGGACGAATCTGTCGATGGCAACATCTCCGCACGCCGGGCACGGAGATAGCCGATAAGGGCTTATAGATTGCGTTAGTGCGCCATTTCAGGCGTGGTAGCGTAAATCTCGAAGCTCGCTTTTTCAAACATTTCAATGCATTCACGCATGTTGGCGGTCAGGGCTGCACGTGTGATGTCCGGATCTTTAGATGGGTAGTAAGCGCGAGCCAGATCCTCGTCGATTTCCAGATGGGACGGTCCGTCATGCTCATGCTCGTCATGGGCCAGACCCCAGGTCCAGTAATTCTTGGCGAACAGGCCGGTGAACTTCGGCGCGTGGCACAAATAGGCGGCGAGTTCTTCGGCGATGTATTCCACAGCGGCCAACCAGGAGAAAAATATCACAGGATCTTCGCTGTCGGCATTAGCAATCAGCTTCTGGACGCTCGGAAGCGTGTCATAGTGGGTCCCGAACAGGTCGAGGCCGAATTCTTTTGCGCCATCAGCCCAGAGAATGGCGTGTGAGCCCTCCTCTTCCTTCATTTCCCGCACGGCTTCACGAGCTTCTGAAAAGAAGGTCTTGATCCGGGTTTGTCCGAAGCGCTGGACGAGCGGTTTGATGGGAAGATGGCCGACACGCACATCAATAGCGCGCTCAAAAGCTTGAATAAAAGGCCACCATCCGATCATCATGGCTCGAATAGTGTCTTTATCGCCATTAGCTGCGCCCCGGGCCAGTGCGGAGGAATAGATTTTCTCTCGTGTAAAGACGCGCATTTCGGCACGATTTACCAAAGTATCGGAGAACAGTAGGGCGTACATCCGCGTAATCCTGATAAAATTATTGCATGAGCCATTCCGGCACTTCTGTTTTAGTCGTTAATTTTTCGGAAAAATAAGTTTTTTACTTTAATTTTAATTGAGTTTTATTAAAAAATTAGAAAATTAGTATATTGGAATTTATTTATGTTGCTTAATCAAAACAAATATTCACACAAACCACGCATGTTAATCTGGTTTGATATCGTAATATTTTGTTTCAGGTCAGTTTGAGCAGGAATTCCATCATTTCCTGGAGGAACGCACGTGGCCGTTCAGCATGCAGCCAGTGTCCGGCGTCGGGCAAAGAGTCGATCAACGCGTGAGGAAAAAGAGTCCGGATCTGATCGTGATGCTCGGGGCGGACATAGGGAGACGCCCCACCCCGCAGGAAAAGAACAGGACCTTCATAGGGGGCAATCTGCAAATCAGGCCAGTTTTCGATTTCGTGAATGTCACGGACGAGATCGTCAAAACCGATGCTCCACCCCGGCGAATCGCCGAGCCGGACGTTTTGCAGAAGGAGTTCGGCAACAGGTCGGCTGCCTGCCACGGGCTCCAGAAGATCCAGTCCTTCCCGCCGTTCGAGCGATGCGGGAAATGTGATGGCAGCCAGTCGGGCGATCATCTCGCCATGCCCGTGACCCGTCCGGGCAGGGGCAATATCCGCGACAAGCAGCTTCGTGACGCGTTCAGGGGCTGCCAGGGCCAACATCATCCCGACCTTCCCGCCCATGGAGTGACCAACGATGGCGAAACGCTCGATCCCCAGATCATCCAGCGTTTCCAGCACGTCCTGCGCCATAAGCGCATAGCTGACGGGGCCATGCGGACTGTGTCCATGGTTACGCAGATCCAGTGCAAGGGTCCGGAAATCCGCAGCCGCACCGCGCTGGAGGAAGCCGAGGTTCCGGCCCCGTCCGAACAGCCCGTGCAGAAAGACGACGGTTTCTGGGCCTTCGCCGCGTTCGATGACATGTAGTTTCATCAATGATCCTTCCATGACGGCTGTTGATCGGCGACGCGCTTGTCGTCAAACAGGATCACACCTGCCGCCCGGGAGCCCGCTTGTCCACCAGTTCCGCCCCTCCGCCCACATCTCCTGACAGCTCTTTCGGCCGTTTTCAGGACATATCCCGCGTCCTGCGCCAGCGGATGAACCGCTTTCAGGCACGTCTGTTTCCCCATGCGCCGTCGAATCTGCGAACCTTGGTCCGTGGAAACGAGATCTGGTTGAGTGTTTTGGCGGGATTCGTCGGGATCCTATCGGGTCTCTGCGTTTTTGTAGTCACCCATCTGACCTTCTTCATGCATCGGCTGTTGTTTGGGGTATCCGGCGTGTCAGGTGGTCATCTGTCCGGGCTGACCGCCCTGCCACCGCTGCGAACAGTGACCGTGCTGACCGGTGGTGGGCTGGTGATCGGACTGTTCGGCATCATGATTGCGAAAATTACGCCTCGTAGTCCTGTGGACCCCATTGAGGCCAATGCGCTGCATGGCGGACGCATGTCTGTTCGGGATAGTCTGGTCATCGTCTGCCAGACAGTCCTGTCCAACGGAGTGGGTGGTTCCATCGGGCTGGAAGCCGGTTTTACCCAGATTGCTGCGGCTTTCGGTTCCCGGATCGGGCGTTCTTTCCGGGTGCGACGCGAGGATCTGCGTGTGCTGGTAGGGGCCGGAGCGGGGGCTGCGATCGGGGCCGCGTTCGATGCTCCAGTAGCGGGCGCGTTCTATGCGTTCGAACTGGTGATCGGATCTTATTCTTTGGGGAGCCTGTCTCCCGTGGCGGTCGCTGCGCTGGCGGGCGTGGGCGTGACGCGTTCGTTGGGAAGTGTCCCGCCAGGCATCGTTATTCCATCGCCGGGCACCTTATCCTGGGAAGGAACCGCCGGGGCGGTCATCATCAGCGTTCTGACGGCCCTGACCGCAATCGGCCTAATGTTCTGCGTCACCCAGACCGAGGCGCTGTTCCGCCGGATGCCCGGTCCGGTCTGGCTGCGGCCTACAGTTGGCGGTCTGATCGTGGGCGGGCTGGCAATGCTGCATCCATCCGTCCTGTCCGCCGGACATGAGGCGATGCGGGCCGTTTTTGCCGGAAACGTCACCGCGCAGATGGCCGTCATCCTGCTGCTTCTAAAGGCTCTTGCGTCCTGCCTGTGCATTGGGTCCGGCTTTCGCGGAGGGCTGTTCTTTGCGTCGTTGTATCTCGGATCTCTGGCAGGGACGATCTATGGCACGCTTCTGGCACCGCTGGGCATTGCGCCGGATTCCGTCACAGCCTGCGCGCTGATCGGCATGAGCGCGATGGCCGTGGCCGTCATCGGCAGTCCCATGACAATGGTGTGCCTGATGCTGGAACTGACCGGCAGCGTGTCCATGAGCGGTGCCACGCTGGTGGCTGCGGTCCTGTCTCTTCTGACCGTGCGTCGCCTGTTCGGCTACAGCTTCGCAACATGGCGCTTCCATCTGCGGGGCGAATCCATCCGCTCCGCTGTCGATATCGGCTGGATGCGCTCACTCAATGTACGCCGCATGATGCGCGGACAGGTCCGGACCCTTCCGGCGGAGACGTCCGTGAACCGGGCACAAACCCTCTTTCCGCTCGGCTCGGCCCAGCGGATCGTGCTGCTTGATGAGGCGGGACACTATGACGGTATTGTTCATCTGGCGGAACTGCACGCCGCCCCTGCCGACCAGACATCCATCAGAACGCTGGCCCTGTTCCGTAACGCCATGCTCACACCGCTTATGAACATCCGCGAGGCGATCGAACTGTTCGAAAAAGCAGAGGCCGATGCGCTTGTCGTCGTCGAGGACCCCCAGTCCCGGCAGGTGATCGGAACCCTGACCGAACAGCACGCCCTGCGCCGCTATGCCGAAGAACTCGAACGCAGCCGCAGAAGCCTTGCGGGTGACGACAGCCTGCCAACCTGACCCGCCTCCGGCTTGCCCCCTTGGCATCGGGCCGTTCCCGCTTCAACATATGGCCCTGTCAGATGCCCGTTCCGGGCGCCCCAACCGGAGATTTTCCCATGACCGCGACCCCCGAATCCCGCCTCGCCGCCCTCGACATCACGCTGCCGGTCGCAGCCGCTCCAGTTGCGAACTACGTCACGACCGTACGGACGGGAAACCTGCTCGTCGTGTCTGGCCAGCTCCCGCTGGTGGACGGCAAGCTGCTTATCACCGGCAAGCTGGGTGACGAAGTTTCGGCCCATGCCGGTGTGGCCTGTGCCCGCGCCTGCCTCATCAATGTTCTGGCACAGGCCAAGGCCGCGCTCGACGGCGATCTTTCCCGTATCACGCGCGTTGTCCGTCTGGGCGGCTTCATTGCCTGCACGCCGGAATTCACCGATCACGCTACCGTCATGAACGGCGCGTCCGATCTGGCTGTGGACGTGTTCGGTGACGCCGGACGCCATGCACGCTCCACGATCGGCGTGCCGAGCCTGCCCGTGAATGCGCCGGTCGAGGTCGAGGCGCTGTTCGAAATCGCCTGATACGGGAGAGACCGAATGGGAGAAACGGAGACCATGCCGTCCCCCGACTGGAGCCTGAGCCTTCATGCCTCGATCCACGAGATCGGGGCCGAAGCCTGGGACGCCTGTGCGGGAGCGGACAATCCGTTCGTCTCCTTCGGTTTCCTGTCCGCCCTTGAAGACAGCGGTTCCGTTGCGGACCGTTCCGGCTGGCTGGTCCGTCATGCCGCCTTGCGCGCGCCGGACGGCTCCATCGCGGCCCTCGCCCCGCTTTATGGAAAATCCCATTCCTGGGGCGAGTACGTCTTCGACCAGAACTGGGCCCGAGCCTATGAAGCGGCGGGCGGCCGCTACTATCCCAAATTCGTCTGCGCCGTTCCGTTCTCTCCGGTGCCCGGCCCCAGACTGCTGCTGCGGTCGGATCTGCCCGATCCGCAAGGCGTAGCGCAGGCTCTGGCCGCCGCGCTCATTCAGGCGACGGCGCAACTCGGCCTGTCCTCCCTGCACGCCAATTTCTGTGACGCGGCTTCGCTCGATGCCTTCACCGGGGCTGGCTATCTGCCACGCACAGGCCTTCAGTATCACTGGCAGAATAACGGCTACACGACGTTCGACGATTTTCTGGCCGCGCTGTCCTCCCGCAAACGCAAGTCCATCCGCAAGGAACGCAGCGCTGCCCAGTCCTGTGATCTGACCTTCAGCACGCTCCGCGGAGACGACATCACGCCGGAAGACTGGAAAGCGTTCTACCGCTTCTACCAGTCCACGATCGACCGCAAATGGGGCAGCGCTTATCTGACGGAGCGCTTCTTTCCCATGCTGTCCGAGCGCCTCGGAGACCGCGTGGTCCTGATGATGGCCCATCATGATGGAAAAGCCGTTGCAGGCGCCCTGAATCTCATGGGGACCGACGCGCTGTTCGGGCGGAACTGGGGCTGTGAGGGCGACTGGCCCTTCCTGCATTTCGAGCTGTGCTATTATCGTGCGATTGCTTTCGCCATCGAACACGGCCTCTCCCGTGTTGAAGCCGGGGCGCAGGGCGAACACAAGATCCAGCGTGGCTATCTCCCAAGCTTCACCCACTCGGCCCATGCCATACTCGATCCCGGTCTGCGACAGGCTGTCGCAGCCTTCGTGGAAGAGGAACGGACAGCCCTGCAGGCAGAGGCGGCGGAACTGCTGACTCTTTCACCATATCGTCACGGCGAGTCGGGTTGAAGGTGTTCGTTTAACGATTAGGAAAGCTTTGTGCCGCTACGCTGTGCTCCGAAATCGGGATTGACCGGAGCCTGTAACGCCCATGGAGAACAGTACCTATATCGCGCTTTCGCGCATGGATGCCCAGCAGCGCGCCATGTCCGTGGTTGCGGACAACATGTCGAATGCATCGACCGTGGGCTACAAACGCGAAAATGTCCTTTTCAGTGACTTCCTGTCCCATCAGCACGGCTCCAAACAGGCCGAGGGTGCGGATACGGAATCCTACACGCAGGACCGTGCGACATACCGGGACTTTCAGCAGGGCGATATGCAGTCCACCGGCAACCCGCTGGACCTCGCGCTCGGAGGTGAAGGGTATTTTCAGGTCCGCACCGCCAATGGTGTGCGCCTGACGCGGGCAGGACGCTTCGAGGAACAGCAGGACGGCGCTGTCGTCGATGAAAGTGGCAATGCCCTGCTGGACCGGGATGGTCAGCCGATCGTTATTCCCCAGACCGACCACCGCATCACCATTTCCGCCGATGGCGTGATCTCGACCGAAACCGGCGAACAGGGTCAGATCGGCATCGTGACGGCACAGGACGACAACAGGCTTCAGGCCGAAGGCAGCAGGCTTCTGCGGACGGATCAGCCCACAACCGCTGTGGAGCGGCCCAACATCGTGCAGGGCATGGTGGAAGCCAGCAACGTCCAGATGATGACCGAAGTGACGAAGATGATGGAAATACAGCGGAATTTCCAGTTCATGGCGCAGTTCGTGGATGCCGAAGCCACGCGCCAGAAAAACGCCATCGACAAGATCGTTCAGGTCTCGGCCTGATTATTTCCCCTGATGGGACAAGGATAATTTTCCATGCGCGCACTCGACATCGCCGGAACGGGCATGCAGGCCCAGCAGACCAACGTCGAAACCATTTCCAACAATATCGCGAATATGAGCACCACGGGATATAAACGCTCCCGCGCAGAGTTCCAGGATCTGATCTATCAGAATCTCCGTCGCGTGGGCGCAAGTTCGTCCGATACCGGAACGACCATTCCGGCTGGCGCGCAGGTCGGCCTAGGGGTGAAGACGGCGGCGATCTACCGCATCAACGATCAGGGCAGCCTTGAGCAGACCAGCAACTCCCTGGATCTGGCGGTTCAGGGGCGCGGTTATTTTCAGGTCCAGCTTCCATCCGGGCAGCTTGCCTATACCCGTGACGGCACGTTCTCGATGGACAACAATGGTTCGCTCGTGACGGCGGATGGCTACCTTATCAGCCCCACGATCACGATTCCCAACAACGCCCAAAGTATCTCCATCGATCAGTCGGGACAGGTCAGTGTGCAGATCGCCGGGCAAAACAACACAACACTTGTCGGGCAGCTTCAGCTTGGCATCTTTACCAATGAGAATGGTCTGGCCGCGATGGGACAGAACCTGTTCACCCAGACGACAGCGTCGGGCGACGCCATGATGGGTAATCCTGAAGCCGTCGGCTACGGCAGTATCATGCAGGGCTACGTCGAAAACTCGAACGTCAACGTCGTGACCGAGATCACCGATCTGATCACGGCCCAGCGTGCCTATGAGATGAACAGCAAGGTTATCACAGCGTCGGACGACATGATGAAGACCGTGACCAATCTGGGTGGTAGCTAAGTATGAGCCGTATCCTGCTAAAAGGTGGCATCCTGCTACTGGCAGGATGCACAGTACTGTCGTCTACCTCTGCCGCAACCCTGCGAACAAACGTCAATGTCGATCATCCGCGTGTACGCCTGTCCGACCTGTTTGCTGATCTGGGAAAGGGACAGGATACCGAGATTGGCGATGCCCCGGCATTGGGCGCCAGCTATGTGGTCGGTGGTCCGCAACTGACAGCCATCGCTGCACAGTTCGGCGTGGACTGGCCCGATGCTTCTCCGCTGGTGTCCACCACCGTGACACATGCGGCGCGCATGATCACGGTGGATGACGTGCTTCCCGTCATCCGGCAGGGTCTGGAACTTCCGTCCGAGGCCCGGGTTGAGATAGCCCTGACCGGGTTCAAGCCTGTTGCGGTTCCCGTTGCGGACCAAGCGGCACCGACAATCTTGCATATCGATCGTCCCTCTCATGGCAGCGAGCATTTTACCGCACGCCTTGAGGTCTCTTCTGCAAGCGGCGGCCAACGGACGGCCTTCAACGTGAGCGGAACGGTGACTATGGAAATTCGGGCTGTAACCCTGCGTCACGCCATGCATCTAGGGCAGCCTATCCTGCCGGAAGACGTCACCATAACCTTTGTTCGCATCGGCCTGATTCCAGATGACGCTCTTCAGTCTCCTGAAGATGCTATCGGTCTTGAGGCGCGGGGTGTACTTGCCGCCGGTCAGGTCCTCAGCGTATCCGAACTCGCACATCCGCAACTCGTGCATCGCGGATCACCAGTTGTCGCAACATTTTCCGGCCCGAGCCTGCACCTGACCGTCTCAGGAACAGTTCTCGAAGCAGGCGGCAAAGGTGACACCGTGCATGTCTACAATGCCAGCAGCCGCATGGTTCTGACAGGACGTGTGATGGGTCGGACAGAAGTGGAAGTCATCCCCGGCATCATGCCGCTTTCCGCCGACAACCGGACGCATCAGCAGACAACGTCCCTCCCGTCCTTCTGACTCTGTCCTCTGCGTGAAGCCGCTTTCTTGATTCAGGCCTGTCTGGCAGGGGGCTCGGTGCCGCTATGTCGACGCACAAGGCCGAGCAGCCAGTGGCATAAACGTTTGCTTCTCATGCCGATGGCATCCATCCACAAATAGACAATCGGCGTCGTGTATAGTGTCAGAAGCTGGCTGACGACCATGCCGCCAAGGATTGAAACGCCCAGCGGTCGGCGCATTTCCGCGCCATATCCGTTGCTGATGATGAGTGGAATCGCGCCCAGCGCGGCGGCGAGGGACGTCATCAGGATGGGGCGGAAGCGCGTGATGGATGCCTTGAAGATGGCATCTTTCGGAGACAATTTTTCGATCCGTTCAGCGTGGATTGCAAAATCAATGACGAGAATGGCGTTCTTCTTGACGATACCCGTCAGCAGGATAATGCCGATCATGGCGATGATGCTGAAGGATTCTCCTGCGATCCACAGCCCCAGAACCGCGCCAATACCGGCGGACGGCAGAGTGGAGAGGATCGTGATGGGATGGATCAGGCTCTCATAGAGAATACCCAGCACGATATACATCACGGCAATCGCGGCGAGGAACGCCAAGCCGCCGTTGATCATGAGCTTGCGGGTATCACCGGCCGTCCCGGTAAAGTCACCCAGAACACCATCGGGGGCATGAGTGGTCTGCAGGGTCTGTTTGATCAGATCGACCGCATCGTTGTAGCTCACGCCGGTCGCTAGATCGAAAGAGATATTGGCGGAATAATAGCTGCCGCGATGGGTGATATCGAGGGGCTGCGGCTTCCACAGGATGGAAGCCACGTTGGTCAGCGGGATCATGGTTTCGGTCGAAGACGAGACAGCGGAGCCGTTGGAGGAATTGCCCGAAATCTGGTTGGCCAGCGAGTTTTGAATAGATGCCGTGGCCAGAGACGTGAAGCTGTTCGTGGACGTGCTCGCATCACTGCGGACCCGGATCAGGTTGGAGGCCACGCCACCAGCCGCCGTGCCTGCGGCTGTGGAAATCCAGACCTGTCGGAGCATTTCGGGATCCAGGCGGTATTGCGGCGCCAGCACCATGACGACGCGATGCTCGGTCGTGGGCAGATGGATCGTAGAAACGATGGCTTGGCCGTAGGAATCATACAGCACGTTCTGGATCAGCTGCGGCGTGATACCATAGCGTGCTTCCGTGTCGCGGTGGACAGTGATGTAGGCCGCAACCGACTGTCCCTCGGTCGTGGAAGACACGTTAACCAGCTTGCCCGAGGCGCGCAGAGCGCTCAGCAGGGTCGGGAGATATCCGAACAGGTCGGCGACGTTGTCTCCACGCAAAACGTAACGATAGCTGCCGGTATTTTTGGAACTGCTGCCGCCCTGGCTGCTCCCGCCAACGCTCCAGAACGAAATATCGGCGCCTGGCTCATTGGGCAGACGCTTGCGGAGCCGGTCTAGAATGACATCGGCGGAGGCGCGTTCTTCCTTCTCCTTCAGATGGATGTAGAGTTCGCCGCTATTCTTGTCGTCGCTGAAGATGGTTGTCGAGGTGACATCCGGATCCGTCTGGGCAATAGCCCCGACTTCCCGCAGACGCCGATCAATTTCCTGGAACGACATGGTGGCGTCGCCCTTGATGCGCCCTGCCAAAAGCGACATGTCCTGCGAGGGAATGAATTCCTTGGGCATTAACACGACCGAACCCACCAATACCACGAAACTCAGCGGCAGGGTCAGACCCATCAAAATCGGGTGGCGCAGGCACCAGTGCATGGAGCGGCCATACTGTTTGAGCGTCCAGTCCAGCGAGGTTTCCGTGATGAAGGCGATGTGGCCGAGAATGCCTTTCCGGGATTCCTCGCCGTGGTCAATTTCCAGCAAACGCGCGCACATCATCGGCGTCAGCGTCAGGGAGAGCCACATTGAGATGACAATGGCGGAAATCATTGTCATGCAGAACTCGAACATGATCGAGCCAGCCCCGCCGGGCAGGAACAGCAGCGGGATGAACACCGCGACCAGCGAGGCGCTGATGGACAGGACCGTGAAGCCGATTTCCGAAGCGCCTACCAGACTGGCCTCGTAGCGGTCTTTCCCCTCTTCCATGTGGCGGGCGATGTTTTCCAGCACGACGATGGCGTCATCGACCACGAAACCCACCGCGATGGTCAAGGACATGAGCGACAGGACGTCGAGTGTGAAGTTGAGTGCAGCCATGGCGGCGAGCGTGCCGGACAGGGCAATGGGAACCGTTACGGCCGGGATGAGCGTCGTGATTAGCTTGCGGAAGAACAGCAGGATAACGAGCACGACCAGAACAACGGACAGGATCAGCGTCAGGCGTGCATCCGCGAGAGAGGCACGGATGGATCGGGACGTATCGAGGCCTACAACCAGATTGACATCCGCCGGTAGCGCGTCGCGCAGATGGGTCAAATTGGCGTTGATACCGTTCACGATCGCTACGGTGTTGGCGTGTGGCTGGGCGGTCACGACCAGGGTGACGGCGCGATGTCCGTTGATGTAGCTGGTCTGGTAGACGTCCTGCACGCTGTTGCTGATGGTGGCGATGTCGCTCAGCCGGACGGGGTAAAAATTGTTGCGATAGCCGACGATCAGGTCTCGATACTGGGCTGCGTTGATGGCCTGGTCATTGGTGGACAGCATCATCCGCTGGCCGTTGCTATCGATGAAGCCTTTGGGCGTGAAGGCATTGGCCGAGGCAAGGGCGGTACGTACGTCCTCGAAGCCGATACCCCATTTGTAGAGCGGACCGGGATTAAGCTCGACGCGGACAGCAGGATTCGTTGACCCGACGACTTCCACACGGCCCACACCCTTGACCTCGGCGAGAAGCGGTTTGATACGGATATTGGCGATATCGTAGAGTTCTGCCTGGGTTTTCTGGTCGCCGGTCAGGCTCATCAGATAGACCGGAAAGCCACCTCCATCCATTTTGAACGCCTGCGGGTCGGCATCCATCGTTCCGGTCGGCAGATCGGCTCTTGCTGCACGCAGTGCGGCCTGTGTGTCCCGCAGGGCGCCGTCGATATTCCGTGACGACGAGAATTCAAGAAAAATCTGGGCCTGTCCGGCATTGGTGTCGGATTCGATGCTCTCCAGATCCGCAATCGATCCGAGCCTGCGTTCCAGAGGCGTAGTCACGGAGGTCGCCATCTGCTGCGGATCAGCACCCGGCTGGGTAGCGACGACCATGATGGAGGTTGTGGTCATGT
>Ga0157362_1000213_pt1 | contig 18211 bp, 15 predicted proteins | sample AttlaeALBM3_FD_111480 | JGI IMG/M metagenome (GOLD analysis project Ga0157362, IMG submission 111480) | Fungus gardens microbial communities from leaf cutter ant in Ribeirão Preto, State of São Paulo, Brazil - Atta laevigata ALBM3 | ecosystem: Host-associated > Fungi > Mycelium > Unclassified ... | reverse complement strand
GACAACATCCGATCCCGGCCGGGGACGCCAAGATCATCATCGACGCCCTGGGCCTGGATCCCGCGGTCATCCCGGTACTGGCCGCGGTACCGATGCGCGGCAGCAGCCCCGAGTACGCGAACGACCCCACGATCTACCGGTTCCGCGAGGCGCTGAGCGTGTACGGGCCGGCGCTCAAGGAGCTCATCCACGAGCGGTTCGGCGACGGAATCATGAGCGCCATCAACTTCAGCGTGGACCTGGAGCGCAAGGAGCTGGACGGCACCGCCCGCGTGGTGGTCACCTTCGACGGCAAGTTCCTGCCCTACGAATGGAACAAGAGCACCTGACGCATCGTCAGGTGTGGCCGGTCACGTTTGAGGTGCCTTGCCGAGCAGCGCGAGATCGATGTTCTTGCCCATCGTCTCGGCGACCGCGATCAACGACTTCATCGGTCGGATCATCACCTCGAAGTGGGTGATCAGCCCGGCCTCGTCGAACGTGATCATGTCGATGCCCCGCAGCTCCAGGTCGCCGATGCGGGCGGAGAACTCCAGCACCACGTTGAGCCCGTCGTCGGTGGCAAAGCTGCGGTGGTAGGCGAAGTCGGTGAGGATGCGCATCGCGGTCTGCAGCACGTGCGCGACCGCGACCGGGCCGGGATAGGGCTTCCAGAAGGCCGGCGAGGAGAACGAGGCCTGCGGGTGCAACAACTCCGCGACGTCGGACAGATCCCCGGTCGCGACCATCGCATGCCAGCGGGCCAGGCTCGCCGCGATGGGGGCGGACACGTTGCTCAGTGCACTCACGGACGACTCCTCGTCGCTTCTAGTGGAACACCACCGTGCGGTTGCCGTGGACCAGGACCCGGTCCTCCAGGTGTGCGCGCAGGCCCCGGGCCAGCACGACCTTCTCGATATCGCGCCCCTTGCGAACCATGTCCGCGACGGTGTCGGAATGGTCGACGCGGATGACGTCCTGCTCGATGATCGGGCCCGCGTCGAGGTCGTCGGTCACGTAATGGCAGGTCGCGCCGACCAGCTTGACCCCACGGGTGTGCGCCTGGTGATAGGGCCGGGCACCGATGAAGCTGGGCAGGAAGCTGTGGTGGATGTTGAGCATCCGCCCGGCCCACGCCTCGCACAGATCCGGCGGAACGATCTGCATGAACCGAGCCAACACGATCGCGTCGGGTTCCTCGGCGTCGACCAGCTTTCGGATCTCGTCGAAGGCGGCCCGCTTCCCCTGCGCGCCCGGTGCGAACGGCACATGGTGGAAGGCGATGCCGTGCGCGCGGGTGATCGGCTCCAGCGCGGTGTGGTTGCCGACGACGGCGCGCACGTCCATGGCCAGTTCGCCGCCCGCGTACCTCCCCAGCAGGTCGTACAGGCAGTGGCCCTCCCTCGAGACCAGCATCACCACCCGTGGCGGTCGCGCGGTGTCCGAGACGCGCCAGCCGTCCGGGGCGCCCAACTCGGCGGCCACCTGAGCGAAGCGGCGGCGCAACTCCTCGAGTGGGAACGCCAGCGAGTCCGCGCGCACCACCTGGCGGGTGAAAAACCAATTCGTCTCCGCGTCGGCGTGGTAGGCAGCCTCGGTGATCCAGCCGCCGGCGTTGGACAGGAAGGTGGCGATGCGGGCGACGATCCCGGTCCGGTCCGGACAGCCCAGGGTCAGGACGTAATGCGCCATGCCGCGGCTCAGCTGCCAACGGCGGAGCGCAGCATGACGACCGCGTCCAGGGTGAGGTTCATGACCACCTCACCGGAATCGTCGACGAGCTCCGCGGCGATGACCACGACTGCGTCGCCGCGCTCGGGCCGGCGGGTCACCTCCTGGATCACAACCTTTCCGGTCAGCGTGGAGCCCGGTCGGACCGGACGACGCAGTTGCACCGAGAAGTTGCGGCCCGCCTTCGCGGCCGTGCGCGACCAGAGCGCGTCGACCACCAGCCGCTGGTACACCGCGACCGTTTGTATCCCGCTGCCGATGATCCCACCCCATGCGCTGTCCGCCGCGGCGGCGGCATCGACGTGCATCGGCTGCGGGTCCCAGCGGCGCGCGAAATCCACCATGTCGGCCTCGGACAGCGTGATCGAGTCGAAGGGGAATTCCATGCCGGGTTGGAGATCGTCGCCGTACAGCAGCCCGTCGGCCGCGCTCGCCGCACTCAATTGCACGCCCCGCGTCAGTCCGGCCACACCGGCGGACGCTTGTGCAGGAAGGCGGCCATGCCCTCCCGCGCCGACGGTGACTGGGACATCGAGGCCATGACCTCGGCGGCGATCAGATACGCATCGTGCTCGGGACGGTCGAGCTGAGCGTAGATCGTCTGCTTGCCCACGCCCTTGGCCTGTCGGCTGCCGCGGGTCGCCAACGCCAGCAGGTCGCGGGTGGCCGTGTCGAGTTGGTCGTCGGGGACGGCGTAGTTGATCAGGCCCCAGGCCGCGGCGGTGCGGGCGTCGATGGGCTCCCCGGTTAGGGCCAGCTCCATCAGCCGCTTGCGTCCGATGTTGCGTGCCACCGGCACCGCCGGGGTGTGACAGAACCATCCGCCCCTGCCGCCCGGCAGCGCGAAACTGGCGGAGAGGCCCGCCACCGCCAGGTCGCAGGAGGCGACCAGCTGGCAGCCGGCCGCCGTGGCCAGGCCGTGCACCCGGGCCACGACCACCTGCGGCACCGCCTGGATCGTGGTCATCAGCGCGGTGCAGGTGCGGAGCAGCTCCCGGACGCCGGCCAGGTCACGCGCGGCCACGTCCTCGAAGTCGTGCCCGGCGGAGAACACCGACCCGGCGCCCGCCAGCACGATGCCCGAGGCATCGGACTCCCCGACCTCGGTGAAGGCGTGACCCAACTCGGTCAGCAGTTGGTGGGACAGCGCGTTGCGCCGATCCGGGCGGTTCATCGTGATGATGACGGTGTCGTCGTCGCGCTTCACGGTCAGGTAGCCGTAGGCGTCCATGGATCAAGCTTAGGGGCTGTCCGCGACACCGGTTAGGGCGTCGCCCCGCAGCGGCGGGCGCCACGGGGCGACGCAGGACGGGCGCCGACGCCCTCCGTCCCGGTGAGGGCGTCGGGGGCGGTACTCGCCGGTAGGCAGAACCGGCGCCGCACTCCACAACCCGCTACCCGACGGTAACGTCGACCCGGCCGAAATGCTTCCCCGCTGCGAGTGAGGCTCGCCACGCCCCCGCGGGCGCTCAGCGGCGTTCGGGGCCCCCACCGGCGTCGGACATGCCAACCTCCCGGCCCGCCTGGTGTCGAAGGTCGGCCCGCGCGGCGGCGGCCTGGACCTCCAACAGGCTTTCCGAGCGCAATTCCTCGGCGTAAGCACGCTGCCCGCCACGGAGACCGAACAGCCGCTTGGCCAGGAGCAGGTAGACCACGATCGCCACGTTGATCGCGAACGTGACGCCCTTGGTCACGGTCGGGTGGTCGTACAGCTCATAGATCTCGAGCGGCACGAATGCCGCCGTGGCGACCACGGTCAGGTATTCGGCCCACCGCCGGGCCAGCCACAGCCCGACGCCCTCAACGCCCTCCAGCAGGCCATAGAGCAACAGGGCCACCGCGACCAGGGTCAGGGTGCGCTGGCTCGCGTTCAGCGCCTTGGTCGCCTCGCGCACCAGCAGCGAGTGGTCCAGGTCGAAGCCGAGGCGATTTGCCAGCGGGCGGGCGCTGGGGAGGAGGTTGTTGAACGAGCGACGCAATGACGTCTGAGCGCTCGAGAACTGGTTGACCCCGTACGCGGCCAGGATCAGCACGACCGCTCGCACCAGCCGCTCGACCGCCAACACGCGCAAAAGCGCAAGCTGCCGCAGTGCCTTCCCCCGGGCGGGTACCGGAGCGTGCTCCGCCGGGCCGGCAGCCGGCGGCGCCCCGAGCGCCCAGTCCCCGCAGCGCAGGCACCGCCAGGCCTCACCCAGCGCGGTCTGGGCCCGCAGCCGGTCGGCGTACTCCGCCTCGGTGGGCCGATAGGTCAGGTGCCCGCGCCGTCCGCAGGTGCGCCGCTCCCGGCTACCCGCACGTGCGCCCATTCGGGCTCCTCCTCCGCGAGTCCGTGCCTGGTTCGACAACGTTTCCATAACCGACTGCGCGGGCCCGCCCGGCCCGGCCCGACAGCGGTGCCCGGCATCGGTAAATTCCCGCGCGGGCCGGCCAATCTGCCCGGGAACGGGGATCGAAGACCGCCTGAAAGCTACAGACCGCGAGTCCGCGGTCGAACCCAACCGGCACGCCACGGCGGATGCCGCTCGATCACACAGGGACGAATTAGATGCGAATCATGCCCACCCGCGCCATCGTCGCGACCTCGATCGCGGCCGTCATGATTGTCGGCCTGGCCGGCTGTGGCGGCGGTGGCACCAAGATCGTGGCCGCGCAGCCCCCCACCGGCCAGACCGGCAGCTCCGCGGATGCGACCGCCGGCTCCGTCCAGACCGCGGCGACGGCGGACGCCACGGGCGGCACCGGCAACCCGTTCAAGGACATCCGCACCGCGGCCATGCACATGCCGGAGACGGCCGAGACCCTGGCCGGCGGCATCGCGCAGGCCACCAAGGCCAAGGGCGACCCCAAGTCGGACGGCTCGACGATGCGCGCCAACCTGACCTACCTGTTCACCGAGCACGTATACCTCGCCGGCCTCGCGGTCGCCACCGCCTACCACGCCGGCGCCGGCTCCGACGCCTTCAAGACCGCCTCCGCCTCGGTCGGGGCCAACGCAACCGACATCGAGGGCGCCGTCGCCAATATCGTCGGCGCGGACAGGGCCAAGCCGTTCGTTGCCGCCTTCGATCAGCACATCACCGACTTCGTCAACTACGCGATCGGCGCCAAGACCGGCGGCGCCAAGGGCAAGAAGATGAAGGACGACGCGCTAAAGGCGCTGACCGGATACGCGAAGGCCGCGGGTGAGTTCTTCAGCAAGAACACCGGGGGCGCCCTTCCCGCAAAGACCATCGAGAACGACACGCTGACCCACATCAAGACGCTGGCCGCGGCGGTCGACGACTTCGCCGCGGGCAAGACCAGCGGCTACGACAAGCTCAAGGTCGCCGGCGACCACATGGCCGGCTCGGCCAAGGTCTTGGCCGAGGGCATCGCCAAGGCCACCAAGATGACCGGGAGCCCGGACGACAAGGTCGCGGACACGCGCGCCTCCCTGACCGGTGCCCTGGTCAGCCACGTTTATCTGGCCGGGCTCGCCGTGTTCACCGCCTACGCCGACTCCGGTGGCGTGACCGGTGACCAGTTCAAGGCGGCCGCCGGTGCCCTGGACAAGAACTCGGTGGAGCTCTCCAAGGCGGTCGGTGCGGTGGCCGGTGCCAAGAACGAAAAGACCTTCCTGCAGGTTTGGCGCACCCACATCACCAATTTCGTCGACTACGCCAAGGGCGACGCGACCAACGACGAGGCGCTCAAGACCCGCGCGCTGAAGGATCTGGACGGCTACCGCATGACCGCGGGTGGTTTCTTCAACAAGATCACCAACGGGGCGCTCCCGGCTGACGCGGTGGCCTCCGCCCTCAAGACCCACATCGAGACCCTCGCCGGGGCCATCGACTCACTGAGGAAGACCCTGGTCACCAGCACCTGAGCCGCCCGGCAATCCGGGGCAAATCCGCCCGGCCAACGGCGGGCGGAGGAAAAACCTGACCAACATCGGCGCGTGCCGGCCGTCATCGACGGCCGGCACGCCGACAATTGCGGTGCAGCGTCGAAAGACCTGTGGCCGCTTTGGGGAGGGCGGCGCCGAGGGGCAGGGGCATTGCGGCAGCGGTTCGAGCGTCTCCTGAGTTGGCGGCCGGGCGGGACCGGCCGGCGACGCGCGTCCGCGACGCGTGCGCCGGGAACCAACCCGCAAACGCCCGCCTCCGGCTGGTTCCGTGGTGACGCCGCGGCCGGGGCGCCCGGCGCGGGCGGACCGGCACCGGTCCGACGCCGCAGGAGCAGATTGCTGCGGGCCGCCTGGGCCGGGCTCGGCATCGTCGCGCTGATGTTCGCGATCCTCGCCGTCGCGTACTCCCGGATGAATATCCCCGACGCCAACGCGAGCGCGCTGGTGCAGACCTCACGGGTCTACTACTCCGACGGCAAGACCGAGATCGGGCGATTCGGGGACACCAACCGAATCATCGTCTCGTTGTCCTCGATGCCCGAGCAGTTGCGCAACGCCGTGCTGGCGGCGGAGAACCGCTCGTTCTACAGCGATTCGGGAGTCTCCCCAACCGGTATCGCCCGGGCGCTGTGGGTGAATCTGAGCGGCGGTTCCACCCAGGGCGGGTCGACGATCACCCAGCAGTACGTGAAGAACTACTACCTCACCCGGGAGCGGACCTTTGATCGCAAGCTCAAGGAGGGGCTGCTGGCGATCAAGATCGACAAGACGTTGTCGAAGGATCAGATCCTGGAGAACTACCTCAACACGATCTATCTCGGCCATGGCGCCTATGGCGTCGAGGCGGCCGCCAAGGCCTACTTCCACGTTGACGTGAGTCAAATGACGGTGAGTCAGGACGCGGTGCTGGCCTCGGTGATCCGCTCGCCCGCGCTGTATGACCCATCCACCCAGGCCGGGCTTCGCGCCTTGCAGGCACGGTGGGGATACGTCCTCGACGGCATGGTGAGCATGCACAAGCTGACCCCGGCCGAACGTGCCGCCCAGGTGTTCCCGTCATTCCCCCCGCAGACCAAGAACGCCGATCGGTACGGCGGCCAGCGCGGTTACATCCTCGGCGCAGTGGAGAAGGAGTTGCTGGCCCGCGGTCTGACCAAGGATCAGATCGAAAACGGCGGTTACGACATTGTGACCACGCTGGACGTGCAGGCCCAGCGGGCGGCCGAGGACGCGGTGCCGAAGGAATTCCCGCGGGTCAAGAACGACGGCCTGCGGGTTGGGCTGGCCGCCGTTCAGCCCAGGACCGGGCGGATCCTGGCCATGTATGGCGGCAAGGACTTCCTGGGCAACGACCGCTACGCGCAGGTGAACGCTGCCACTACCCCGATTCAGCCGGGTTCCGGGGCCAAGCCGTTCGGGCTGGTGGCCGCGCTGGAGAACGGGAACTCGTTGCAGTCCACCTACGACGGGAACTCACCGCTCAAGCTGCCGGGCCGGAACGCCGAGGTCCGCAACGAGTTCAACACCAGTTACGGCCCCCAGGTGACCTTGTTGAAGGGCCTGGAGCAGTCGATCAACACCGTCTACGTCGACATGACCCAGCACGTCGGGCCGGCAGCCGTGCACGACGCGATGCTGCGCGCGGGGATTCCCAAGGATGCGCCAGGGCTGTACGAATACCCGTTGATCTCGCTCGGGGTCGCGTCGGTGCGGCCGACCGAGATGGCCGATGCGTACGCCACGCTTTGCGGCGACGGCATTCACGCCGAACAGCACATCGTCGAGTTCGTCAACGGACCCAACGGCGGCCGGGTGCCGATCCGGAAGACCGAGGTTTCCGCGAACCCGGTCATCGACGCCCCGGTCGTCTCCGATGTGCTGCGGGCCATGGAGGACGTGGTCGCCAACGGCACCGGACGACGCGCACTGGCGCTCGGCCGGCCGGTGGCCGGGAAGACCGGCACGCATCAGAACCTGACCGCCTGGTTCAACGGCTGCACCCCGCAGATCGCGGCCTCGGTGGACTACTTCAAGGGTGATGGCACCGAATCGCTGGACGGCGCCGGTGGGCTTTCCACGTTCTTCGGCGCCGAATACCCAACCAAGACCTGGACGACCTTCATGACCGAGGCCTTGAAGGGCAAGCCGGTCGTCGACTTCCACATCGGCAAGGGCGTCAGTGCACCGGACCCCACGCCGGCGCCCACCGCGACGGCCGCGCCCACCCCGACCATGTCCGGCGCGCCGGTACCGCAACCCACCTTCATCTTCCCGTTCCCGGTTTCCCAGCCCGACCACCCGACGCCGGCACCGACGCCGGTCGTCACGCCGGCGCCGACCCCCACCCAGCCGACCCCGACGCCGACGCCGATCAGGCCACCCCGCAGGCATCATCCCGGCCCGGTCCCGCCACCGCCGACCCAGAGCCCCCCCACGGCGGCGCCGCCGCCCGGCCAGACCTACCCAGCCTCGGTGCCGGCCGCGGGTCCGCCGGCCCAGGGGGCCCAGACGCCTTCGGGTGCCTCCACGGGCGCCCCGCCGCCCGGCTCGGGCGGTGCCACCCCGGGCCCCTGACGGGGGGTCAGGACGTTTGGCGTCGCGGGATGCGCAGGGGCAGCACCAGCACAGTCCCGACCACGGCCGCGGCGATCGCGGTCCCCCGCTCGAGCGGATAACCCGATCGCGCGGAACGGCTGATCCAGTCGGTGGCCGGCGTGTCCATGGCCAGAAACATCCACGCCATCCCGAGGGTCATGATCGTGCCGGACAGGGCCAGATCCACCGGCAGCCGCCCGCACAGGCGGGAGGCGCAGACGGCGCGGGCCGGGCGCGGGTGCACCGAGAACGGGATCCAGGACAGACGGGCGTCATCGGCCTCGGCGAATTGCCGGCGACTCCAGCCCGCCGCCTCGAGCACGAAGATCGCCACCAGCGCCCGGGTGATCGCATGGTCCAGCGGCGACGAGGTCCCGCCCATCAACGCGAACATGTAGGCCATCGCGCCCATCGAGAACAGTTGGCTGAACCACAGCAGGTTCACCGCCCGGTTCCGGGCCCATTCCACGACCACGAACACCGCGATGACCACCGCAACCGACTCGAACACCTTCTGCCAGCCGTTCGCGGGCAGCGGATCACCACTCCAGGGGCCGAACATGTAGATCATTCCGGCAGCCACCAGAACGTGAGTGCAGTGCCAGGCCCGCGCCTGCCCGCGCATGAAGATGACGTGGTTGGTGTGCGCGGCCGCGACGAACACGTAGGCAATCAGCCAACCAACCCGGGGCCCCCACGACAGCAGGTCCATCCCGATGCCGGTTTGCATCGCAGCAGCTCCCCAACCGTTCTCAGCGCCCGGTTCCCGGCGGGCCGGACCCGATGGTCGGCGGCCGGCGTGCACGCGCCAGCAGCGTACCCGCGAGCATGACCGCGACCAGCCCGGCGATCGTTGCCCGAATACGGCGTCCTTCCGGCGGGTAGTCCGCCTCGATGACCACCCGGCCGGGCGCGCAGGCGTGGGTACCGCCGGACGCCGGTGTGCCGAGATTGGCTCGAGCGGCCGCGGATTGCCGCAGCTGCGAATTGTTCGAGCACGCGACACAAACCGTGTTCGGCGCCGGCCCGCCGGGGGCGCCGCTGATGCTCGTCGGTGAGCAACCCGGCGACCAGGAGGACCGCGCGGGTGAGCCATTCGTGGGTCCGGCGGGCCGAGTGCTGAGTCGGGCGTTGGAGTCGGTCGGGTTGGACAGCGACGCGGCCTACGTGACCAATGCCGTGAAGCACTTCAACCACACCGATCGGGGAAAGCGCCGACTGCACCGAACGCCACAGGCCGGGCACATCTCCGCCTGCCGCCCCTGGTTGGCCGCTGAGCTCGCGGCCGTGCGCCCACGGATCGTGGTGCTGCTCGGGGCCACCGCCGGGCGGCGTTGGCCGGCTTGGTCGCGGACCTCAAGGTGGTCGCCGCGGCTCTGCGGTAGCCCGTCGTGCCGGTGCGGATAGGGACGTCCGGTTAGCGGCCGGCCGCTGTGTGGCCCGCCCGCGGGAGGGTAGTTCCACTGCGAACGACCAGGTGCGGGAAAGAGGTGACTGATGCCCCGCGGATCATGGAGTGCGAAACGGGAACGACAGTACGAGCACATCAAGGAGGGCCAACTCGACCGCGGCACCGGCGAGAGCCGGGCGGAGGAGATCGCCGCGCGCACCGTGAACAAGGAGCGCGCCCGAGCGGGCGAGTCGCGGACCGCCTCCCGGTCCTCCGTCCATGACGTGTCCTCCGGGTACCGCGGTGGCAAGCGTTCCCATCGCGGCGCCGGCGGGCCGACCAAGCAGCAGCTGTACAACGAGGCCAAGCACCGCGGGATCCGCGGCCGCTCGAACATGAGCAAGGCACAGCTGGAAAAGGCGCTCGGGAGATGACGGAGCCTTGATCCCCTGGGCTCGCCCGGTGGTTGGGATGCTCGGGGTCGCCATCGGATTCGCCGACGCGCTGCGGCAGACCGCCCTCAGATTGACCGAGGAAGTCGTTGGGTTGGCCACCGGGCACACTCCACTCGCAGTTGCGAGTGTCCTCCTGCTCGGAGATCCTCCCGTGCCGCCGCGGCGCCGCAGTCCTACGGGCGGTGATGCCTGGCTGCAGGTTGAGAGACACGCCCCGGCTCAGTGTCGGGCCGCCTCCGGGCCGGACCCCAGGTAGCGCGAGACGGCCTGCGAGCGGTTGGCCACACCGAGCTTGCGCAGCACCTGCTTGACGTGCGACTTGACCGTTTCCTCGGTGATCACGAGCCGTTCCGCGATCGCGCGGTTTGTGGCGCCGGCGGCCATGAGGCTGAGCACCTGCGCCTCGCGGCGGGTTAGCTCCGGTCCGCCCGGTGGCCGATCCTCCGCCACGGGCTGCGCCGCGCCGTCATGCCCGTCCGGTGGAGCGGAACCCGTCCAGAACCCGGCGGCACCCAACTGCTCGATGGTCTGCTCGGTGGCGTGCACCAGCCGGCGCACGGCGTCGCGCTGAGCCTGCAGGCGTTCGGCCAGGATCGCCCGCTCGAGCACGAACCCCAGACCCTTGGCGAAGGCGGCGATTGAGTCGCGGTCGACCACGTCGACCCGGCGACCGCTGAAGTGCGTGTCCCCGTGGATGGTCGCGATTACCTCGCCCCCGGCGACGATCGGCGCGCTCACGAACCCGATCGTCTCCAGCTCGGAAAGCGTCGGTCCCCAGGCCCGTGGGTCCTCCCGCGGGTCGGTGATCAGTGCCGCCACGCGGCGTCGGATCATCTCCAACTCGTAACGGGCCGCGGACAGCCGGACCGGCTGCGCGTGCTCGAGCACCTCCGCCGCCCAGGCGTCGTGCCCCACGAAGTGGGTGACCTCGGGGAACATCGCCGAGCCCACCAGGCGGTAGATCATCACCCGGTCGAGCGCACAGATGCGGGCGGCCTCCGCGGCGGAACGCTCCAGCAGCCGCGCCACCCCAACACCGTTGGCGGCCTGCCCCAGCGTTTCCTGGATCGAGGTCAGCGCCACCAGACGCTCGCCAACCACGTGGTCTCGGTGCTCCTGACGCAGCCGGGCCAGGTCCGCGGTCAGCTCGCAACAGCGCAGCAACGCAGCGTTCGTCAGCTCCGACCCACGGTCCCGGACGGCGGTCAGTACCGTCTCGGTGACCAGGTCCAGGTGGGTCTCGAGCCCGGCGAGGTTGCCGCCGGGCGCCGCTGTCCAGGGCGGGGGTTCGGCGAACTCACCGGCGCGCCGCAGCAGATCCGCCAGCCGCTGCTCCAGCTCCAGCGCATGCCGGCGCCGGCCCTCGGATCCCTGCCATCTGACCCGCTTCGGCGCGGGGGCCATCTCAATCGGCACGGACGCCTCCATCTCGCCCCCGGCCTCGAATCTAGCGCCCGGGGGGGAGCCTTTCGCCCGGAGTTCACTCGTTGGAGGGAGAAGGACTCACTCTGGGAGGGATGAGCGGAGCCGTCCCGCTTAATAGCGTGAAGCCGATGGCCGCCCCACGTCTGCGGCCCCCAGCTGGAGGTTGCCAAATGCCGGAAACCGCCCACCAAACCGCCGAGGCCCCCGAGCGCGTCGACGTCGTGATCGTCGGGTCCCGCATCGCGGGCTGCGCGACGGCGATAGCGCTGGCCAGGGCGGGGCGGCGGGTCCTCGTGCTGGACCGGGCCGCGTTCCCGTCGGACACCGTGTCGACCCACGTGATGTTCCCCGGCGGCCTGGCCGAACTGCAGCGCCTCGGCGCACTGGATCGGGTGCGCGCCGCGGGCTCGCCCCCTTGTGCGGACATCTTGCTCAGCGCCGAGGGCTGCCTGGACGTGTACGGCACCTACACCCCCGTGGACGGCATCGATTACGGCCTCAACACCCGCCGTCCGGCCCTGGACATGGCGCTGGTGACCACCGCCCGCGAGGCCGGTGCCGAGGTGCGCGAACGCTGCAAGGTCAGCGGGGTGATCTGGAGGGGCAACCGGGTGGTGGGGGTGCGCTACACCGACGCCGACCGGGTGGAGCACACCGTGGTGGCGAAGCTGACCGTGGGCGCCGACGGGCGCGACTCGGAGTTCGCCGAGTGGGTCGGCTCGCCCCGGTACAAGGCGCTGCCCAACGGCCGCGGACTCGCCTTCCACTACCTGACCGACTCCGAGGAGGGTGCGCGGCACTACCCGCGCCGGGACGCCATCTGCCAGTGGCGGCACGGCGAGATCAACAGCTTCGTGTTCCCCAACAACGACAACAGCATCACCGCGCTGCTGATGCCGTCGGTGGAGATTGTCGAGCGGTGCTTCCGGGACCCCGAGGAGTGGGACCGGGTGGTCGCCGCGCAACCGGAGATGAGCGCGCGGCTGACCGGCACGGTCAAGGAGGTCAAGCTGCGCGGTGCCACCGACACCGAGGGCTTTTTCCGGATCTCCTCCGGGCCTGGCTGGGCACTGGCCGGCGACGCGGGCAGCTTCAAGGACCCGGTGATCGCTCAGGGCATCCGCGACGGCCTGTGGTCCGGTCGCACCTTGGGCGAGACCGTCGTCGCGCACCTGGACGACCCGAAGGCGTTGGACGAGGCGACCCGGCGCTACGAGAGGCTGCGCGATCGCGAGGTACTCGGCACCTACTACTGGGGCCACAAGCACTCCCGCGTCGCCTCCGTCAGCGCGCTGGAGAAGGAGTTCTACCTGCAGGGCGGGTCCGACTCGAGGATCGGCCGCGACCTCGCGGACACGTTCTCCCGGGTGATCAGCCCGTACAAGCTGATCAGCGTCCGCCGCGAGGCCACCTGGACGGTGCGGGCGCTGCGCCGGCCGGGCGCCGACCGCCGGGCGATCGTCAAGTTCGTCGCCGGTGAGATCAAGCTCGACCTGGCGATGGTGCTGGACCGGGTGTGGCTCGCCGCCGGCCGTCGACCCAAGAGCACGGCGGTCAAACGGTGGATCCGGGACGGCTGGACCGAGCACATGGCGCTGGCCAACCACCGGCCCTCCGCCAAGCCGTACCTGCCCGAGGAGGAGCGCGCGGCGGCCGCCGCGGCGCGGACTCGCACCGTCCGGTCGACCCGCCGCCCGCGCCCCGAGCCCGTTCCGACCGGTCCGACCCCCGTTCCCGCCAGCGCCGCCGACGTCTCCGCGTCGGCCTGACCCGGACAGGAGCCCACGATGACCGAGGATGCCCGTCGGCTGAAGGTGGCCGTGGTCCAGCCCCGGCTGCGGGTCGGGCAGGTGGACGAGAACCTCGCCCGGCTCGATGGCCTGATCCGCTCGGCGCACCGGGAGCACGCACCGCAGGTGATCCTGCTCCCGGAGTCGATGACCTCGCCGAACATGTACGGCCGGGCGATGAAGGGGGTGGCCCGCCCGGTCGATGGGCGCCCGTACCAGTTCCTGCGGTCACTGGCCCGCGAGCTGGACTGCACGATCGGTGGCGGGTTTCAGGCCCGCCGCGGCGCGGACGTCTACGGCACCTACATGCTCGTTGAGCCGGACGGTTCCGCACACCTGCACGACAAGGACATCCCGTCGCTTTGGGAGAACGCCTACTACCGCGGCGGGGACGACGCCGGCATCTCCACGCTGTCGTTCGGCACCGTCGGCATGGCCTGCGGGTTCGAATGGGACCGCAGCCGCACCGCACGCCGCGCCCGCGGCAAGGTGGTCGCGATGCTCGGCGGCAGCTGCTGGTGGTCGTTCCCGGACTGGTACCCGGTCCGCCGCTGGTTCGCCCGCGACCACCAGTACAACATCGGGGTTGCCCGGGAGATGCCGGGGCGGATGGCCCGCGCGGTGGGCGCGCCGGTCGCGATCTCCCAACACGTCGGCGACTACCGCTCGGCCTCCCCGCTGATGCCGGGCATCCCCTACGACACCCTCGGCGTGGGTGAGAGCCAGATCGTCGAGCGCGACGGCACGATCCTGACCCGGCTGACCTACGCCGACGGCGAGGGGCACGCCGCCGCCGAGATCACGCTGGCCCCGCCGACACCGTTGGACCCGATCCCGTCGGGGTTCTGGCTCGTTCCGCAGACCTTCGCAGTGCACGTCGTGTGGCACCTCTACAACCGGGCGGGGCAGGCGGAGTACCTCCTGAACAAGCGCCTGCGCCGGTTTGCCTGGCAGCAGGAGCCCGCCACCGACCTCCCCGACTTCGTCCCCCCGGTGGACGAGGCAGATCCGGAAGGGCTGCGGGTCGTGCTCGCGGCAGGAAGGAGCTGACACGAGCTGGTAGACCGCAGCCCCCAGTCGGTAGGCAGGACAGTCCTGGAGGGACGATGAATCTGAAGCGAAGAAGTCTCGTTGCCGTGCCCGTGATCGCGAGTACGGCGCTGGTGCTCGCTGCTTGCGGCGGCGGATCAGGCGGCGGTCAACCCGTCGCCCAACAACCCGCCGCGGCACCCGCCTCCGGCACCGCCGCGGCGCCGGCCGGAAGCACTGCCCACACCGCTGCGGCGCCCGCGGCCGCTCCCGCGGCAGCAGCCGTCCCGGGTGCTGCCGCCCCCGCGGCGAAGGCACCCGCCGCCGGTACCGCCGCGGCCGCGGCGCCCGGCACAACTGCGCAGCAGACCAAGCCCGCAGGCAAGGCGGTCAAGTCAGCCACCGCCACGGCAACCAAGACCGGTGCGGCCGAGGTCTCGGCGGGGGTCACCGCAATCGACAGCCCGGCGCTGGCCGCCGAAAACGCCAAGATCGCCGCCGCGAAGACCGGAGTCACCGAAATCGGGGTGACCAAGGATGAGATCAAGATGGGCACGATCTCGATGCACGGCATGGCGCTGGGCAACGTGCTGGTCACTCCCATGGTCAACGGGCTGCGGGGCACGTTCGCCTCGATCAACGACCGCGGCGGGATCCTCGGCCGCCGCCTGTCGCTGGTCGACTGCGACGACGGTCCCGGTGAGGTCTCGCGGACCAAGGCCTGCATCAAGAAGCTGGCCGGTCAGGACAGGGTGTTCGCGCTGCTCTCGATCTCGTCGTGGGGCTCCGCCTCGGTGCACGACGACCTCAAGCAGTACGGGCTGCCCGCGTTCGGCGAGTGGGCCTACTCGCAGACCGAGTGGCAGGACCCGTACATGTTCCCCACCCACATGTCGATGATCCACGAGGCGATGGCCGGGGGTCACTGGGTCGTCAACAACGTCAAGCCGAAGACCTACGGCCTGATCTGTCTGACCAGCCCGGAGATGCAACTGGCCTGCGACCAGGTGCAAAAGATCATGGACGCCTCCGGGTCCAAGCTGGTCAAGAAGGCCGACGTGTCGATCTCGGAGACGTCGATGTCCGCGCAGGTGCTCGGTATGCGCGCGGCCAACCCGGAGCACATCATCCACTACGTGATCAACCCGGCCACGATGGCGAAGTTCATGGTGGAGGCAGCCCAGCAGGGCTACTACCCGCCGAAGGGCATCTCCGGCAACCACCTGGCGGCCGAGGTGCTCGGCTCGATCTTCGGCAAATGGCCGACCGGTCGGTACTGGACCAACACCACCTACAAGCTGTGGGGTTCGGAGTTCATGGCCGTGATGAGCAAATACGCGCGCGGCAACCGGGGCACCAACCATCACATCGTCCAGGCCGGCTACGTCGGCAGCCTGTTCCTGGAGAAGGCCGCCAAGGCGGTCGGGCCGAACCTGACCCGGCAACGGCTGATGGCCCAGTGGGGCAACGGTGACGTTTACTCCTCCGACGCCTCACTGGACCAGCACTTCGCCTGGAGCAGCAGCGAGCGCTTCGGCAACAACTGGAGCCACGACAACGCCCAGGGCCGTGAGTTCATGTACAAGTACAGCTCCACGAACACGGTCTCGAATCCCGACGGCACACCGTCCGGCTTCGAACCCGACAAGGACCAGTTCGTCATCTACACCTGGAAGTGAGCCGAGAGCAGCGAGCGCTTGCGCTCGTTGCCGAGGCGAACGAACCAGGTTGACCGACGGTCACGCAGTGACCGGAGGGAACACGTGGAAGTGAGGCGAGCGCAGAGAGCGAGCTTGCTCGCTCTCTGCCGAGCCGAACGAATACGTTGACCGACGGTCACGCAGTGACCGAGGGAACACGTGGAAGTGAGGCAAGCCGAGCCGAACGAACACGTTGACCGACGGTCACGCAGTGACCGGAGGGAACACGTGGAAGTGAGCGCGGGCGCGCGGCCGTAGGCCACGGCGCCCGCGATGGACCGCCGCGCGGCGCCGCCGCGCGGCGGTCCGGCGTCCGGACCGGGTTGCGGTCCAGTTCTCTAGTCTCCTAATATCCAACCATGGACTATCCGGTAGTGGTCAGCGCGGTCCGGACACCGATCGGTTGCCGGGATGGCGGTCTGTCCGCCGTGCACCCCGCGCGACTGCTGGGCGTGGTTCAACGCGCCGCGCTGCACGCCGCCGGGATCGAGCCCACCGCAGTCGATCAGGTGCTGGGCGGCACGGTCGCGCAGGTCGGCGAGCAGTCGTTCAACCTGACCCGCACCGCCTGGCTGGCCGAGGGCCTTCCGGACAGCGTGGCCGCGACCACCGTCGACGCCCAATGCGGGTCTTCGCAACAGGCCTTCACGCTGGCCACCGCGCTGATCGGGGCCGGCCTTTCCGGGATCACGCTGGCGTGCGGGGTCGAATCGATGACGCGGTTGCCGATCGGGTCGAACTTCCGCAAGGAGTTCGGCCTCGGTCGGCCGGTGCCGCGGGCCTACCGCGACCACTACGAGTTCCTCAACCAATACCAGGCCGCCGAGCGGATCGCGGGGATGTACGGCATCGACCGGGACGCCGCCGACGAGTTCGGCCTGACCTCCCAACGACGCGCAATCGCCGCCACGGCGGCCGGACGCTTCGCCGCCGCGTTGGTCGCACCCCCGCCCGCGGAGGACGGCACGCCGACCGGGCTCGACCGGGACGAGTGCCTGCGCGAGCCGGATCCGGTCAAGGTTGCGACGCTGGAGCCGGTGGTTCCCGGCGGTGTCCACACGGCCGCCGCAGCCTCCCGGGTTGCCGACGGTGCGGCCGCGGTTGTGCTGATGTCGGCGGCTCGAGCCGAACAGCTCGGCGTGCGGCCGTTGGCCCGGGTGGTGGATTCGGCGCTGGTTGGCGTGGATCCGGTGACGATGTTGCTGGGCCCGCACACGGCCACGCCGGTAGTGCTGGAGCGCAACGGCTGGAGCGTCGAGGACCTCGACGTGATCGAGATCAACGAGGCCTTCTCCTCGATCGTGTTGTCGTTCCTCGCCGATACCAAGGCCGACCCGGAGCGGGTCAACCCCAATGGCGGGGCGATCGCGCTGGGACACCCCCTCGGTGCCACCGGCTGCGTGCTCATCGGCAAGGCCGTCCACGAGCTGACCCGCAGCGGCGGGCGCCGGGCGTTGGTCACCATGTGCTGCGGCGGCGGGCTGGGCACCGCGACGCTGCTCGAACGCATCTAGCCAAGGGACAAAAGCCAGTCCCTCCGAGGAAGGCAGGCTTGTGACCGAATACGAAGACATCTCCTACGCCGTCGAGGGCCACGCCGCGATCATCACGATCGACCGGGAGAAGCGGATGAACGCCTTCCGTGCCCGCACGATCGAGGAGCTGATCCACGCGTTCAAGCGGGCCTGGGCCGACCGGGACGTCCGTGGGTTGATCCTCACGGGCGCGGGCGACCGGGCGTTCTGCGTCGGCGGCGATGTCAAGCAACGGGCGGAGACCGGGGACTACGGTCCGACTGACAACGGCCTGTTCGAGATCGCCTACTTCCATCGGCTGATCCGGGACGTGCCCAAGCCGGTGATCGCGGCGGTGAACGGGGCGGCGATCGGCGGCGGGCACGTCCTGCACGTTCTGTGCGACCTCTCGATTGCCGCCGAGCACGCCACATTCGGGCAGGCCGGGCCCCGCGTCGGTTCGTTCGACGGCGGTTTCGGCTCGGCGTACCTGGCCCGCGTGGTCGGCGAGAAGCGGGCCCGGGAAATCTGGTTCCTGCTGCATCAGTACAGCGCCGAGCAGGCCGAACGCTGGGGCCTGGTGAACAAGGTGGTGCCCGCGGCGGAGCTGCTGCCCGCGGCGAAGGCGTGGGTTTAGGAATTGGCCCAGTACAGCCCCACGGCGATCCGCTTCCTCAAGCACTCGTTCAACGCCGACACCGACCACCAGGGCGG
>Ga0157362_1000212_pt1 | contig 18300 bp, 19 predicted proteins | sample AttlaeALBM3_FD_111480 | JGI IMG/M metagenome (GOLD analysis project Ga0157362, IMG submission 111480) | Fungus gardens microbial communities from leaf cutter ant in Ribeirão Preto, State of São Paulo, Brazil - Atta laevigata ALBM3 | ecosystem: Host-associated > Fungi > Mycelium > Unclassified ... | reverse complement strand
TTCCGCGGCGACCGCAGCATCCAGGCACACCTTCACCATCGGGCCGTAGGTCGCCAGGGTCAGGTCGGTGCCCTCGCGCACGATCCGTGCGGTGTGCAGGGACTCCGGGGGCGGGCCCGCCTCGAGGTCGAGCTCGCTCTTCTCCCAGTACCGCCGCTTGGGCTCGAAAAAGATCACCGGGTCGTCGGAGGTGATCGACTGCTGCACCATCCAGTACGCGTCCACCGGATTGGAGCAGGCCACCACCCGCAGGCCGGCGGTGTGGGCGAAGTAGGCCTCCGGGGACTCGGAGTGGTGCTCCACCGCCCCGATTCCGCCACCGAACGGGATCCGCACGACCACCGGCATCTTCACCGATCCGGCCGAGCGCACCCGCATCTTCGCCAGCTGGCAGACGATTTGGTCGAAGGCGGGGAACACGAACCCGTCGAACTGGATCTCGCACACCGGGCGGTAGCCGCGCAGCGCGAGCCCGATCGCGGTGCCGAGGATCCCCGACTCGGCCAGCGGGGTGTCGATCACCCGGTCCTCGCCGAAGTCCTTCTGCAGTCCGTCGGTCACCCGGAAGACCCCGCCGAGCTTCCCGATGTCCTCACCGAGCAGCACAACCTTCGGGTCGTTCTCCATCGCGGCGCGCAGACCCATGTTCAGCGCCCTGGCCAGCGTGGCTGTCTGACCATCCATCATTCGGCTCCCTCGAACGAGGCCAGGTACGCGGCGAACTCGCTGCGCTGCGCCGCCAGTCGGGAGTGCGGCTCGGCGTAGACGTTGTCGAAGATCGACAGCGGTTCGGGGTCGGGCATCTCCAGGCAACCGGTGCGAATCCGCTTGGCCAACTCGTCGGACTCCGCGGCGATCGAGTCGAAGAAGGTCTGGTCGGCCTTGCTGTGCCGGACCAGATACGAGCGCACCCGCTCGATCGGGTCCTTCAGCTTCCACGACTCGACCTCGGCTGCGATCCGGTACCGGCTCGGGTCATCGGAGGTGGTGTGCGCCCCCATCCGGTAGGTGAACGCTTCAACGAAGGTCGGCCCGCTGCCCTCGCGAGCCCGCTGCAGCGCGGCCCTGGTCACCGCGTAGGTGGCCAGCACATCGTTGCCGTCGACCCGCACGCCCGGGAAGCCGAAACCGCGGGCCCGTTGGTACAACGGGATCCGGGATTGCTTCTCCAGCGGCTCGGAGATCGCCCATTGGTTGTTCTGGCAGAAGAACACCACCGGTGCCTGGAAGACGCTGGCCCAGATGAACGACTCGTTGACGTCGCCCTGGCTGGTGGCGCCATCGCCGAAGTAGGCCACCACCGCGGATCCGTTCTCACCCACGGCACCGTCGCGCTGAATGCCCATCGCGTAGCCGGTGGCGTGCAGGGACTGGGCGCCGATCACGATCGTGTAGAGATGGAACTTGTGCGCCTCGGGATCCCACCCACCGAGGTTCACCCCCCGGAACAGGCCGAGCAATTGCAGCGGGTCCACCCCGCGACACCAGGCCACCCCGTGCTCGCGGTAGGTGGGGAACGCGTGATCGCCGGGGCCGAGGGCCCGGGCGGAGCCGACCTGCGCCGCCTCCTGCCCGAGCAGCGAGGCCCAAATGCCGAGCTCGCCCTGGCGTTGCAGCGCGGTTGCCTCGGCGTCGAGGCGCCGCACCAGCAGGAGGTCTCGGTACAGCGAGCGCAACTGCTCGTCGCTGAAGTCGACCCGGTATTCCGGATCCTCAACCAGCTCGCCCTCCGGGGTGAGCAATTGGACGAGATGGGGTTCCTCGCCGACAGTGCGGATGGCCTCGGGCACCTCGACTCCCGCCTGCGCTCTCGAGCGGTGAGCGCGACGACCGCAGGTGGCGGCGATCACCACCTGTCACCACGGTAGCGATCCCGCCGCCGCGGCGCGGCCGAAGAGGTAGAGGAGGATCCGCCGGCGACGCCGTTTCCGCAGTTCATCGGACGGCTCGTCCCAAGCCCTGTGGCCGTGGCGGCGACCGGTTTGGTCGTCTTCGTCGAGGCCGCTCTCTGCGTTCCAGCGGCCCCCACCGTCCCCGCCCTCACCGGGGGAGTCCGGGGCCGAGCGTCCCCGACCGGGACCGCCGTCCCCGCTGCTGATGAGGCCGCCGTCGCCGCCGTCGCAGGGGCGCCGCCCGATCGTTCACCCGTTGCGCGGCAACGAGAGGAAGTTGGCGGCAACCTCGAGGAAGCGGCTGTTCATCTCTGGAGTGGCCACGGTAACTCGCACTCCCTCGCCCGGGAACGGTCTCACCATCAGCCCCGACTTCTCAGAGAATGCCGCGAACTCAACGGTTCGGTCACCGAGCGGCAGCCAGACGAAATTTCCCTGACAGTCGGGCAGTCGCAAGCCAAGCCTGCACAACTCGGCCGCCACGCGTTGCCGCTCCGAAATTAGGCTTTCCACCCGGACGCGCAATTCGTCGGAGGCCTTCAAGGAGGCCACCGCGGCCAGCTGAGCCAGACTGGACACGCCGAAGGGGACGGCGCACGCGCGGACCGCGGCGGCAACCTCGGCCGGTGCCACCACATACCCCACGCGCAGGCCGGCCAGTCCGTGGGCCTTCGAGAAGGTCCGCAACACCGCCACGTTCGGCCGGCCCCGATATAGGTCCAAGCCGTCGGGTACCTGCGGATCGGTGACGAATTCCCGGTAGGCCTCGTCGAGGACCACCAGGACCTCCGGCGGCACGCCTTCGAGGAAGGCGTCCAACTCGTCGCGCCGGATGGCCGGCCCGGTGGGGTTGTTCGGACTGCACAGCAGGATCAGGCTCGTCCGTTCGGTCACCGCGGCAGCCATGGCCGGCAAATCGTGGCGGGCCCCGGTGGTCAACGGCACCGGGATGGCCGTGCCGCCGACGATCTGAACCAGGATCGGATAGGCCTCGAACGACCTCCACGCGTACACGACTTCGTCACCGGGGCCGGTGGTGGCCTGGAGCAGCTGTTGGGCCACGCCGACCGATCCGGTGCCGGGCACGATGTGCTCGGCGGGCACATCCAGGTGCGCGGCCAACGCCTCCACCAGCTCGCCCGCGACCAGATCCGGATACCGATTGACGAGGACCGCCGCGTCGGCGATCACCTGCCGGACCGAGGCGAGGGGCGGGTAGGGATTCTCATTCGACGACAGCTTTCCGGCGGCGCCGGCAGTGGGCATCCGGCCGGGCTTGTAACCGGGGATGCCCGCGAGGGCGGCACGCAACTTCGGACCGGGGTTCACCGGGCCAGCGTAGGCGCGCCGGCGCCGGGGCGTCGGCCCGTCATGACACGATGCCGCGTGTGCAGACCATCCTGATCCGACTCGGTGTCAACGCGGTCGCATTGTGGATCGCCGCCGCCGCCGTCCACGGGATCGCGCTGGACAAGGGCCCGAACGCCGGCAATGGCACGTTCGGTGAGCGGGTGAGCGTGCTGATCGTGGTGGCGGCGATCTTCGCGGTGGTCAACACCGTGGTGAAACCGGTGGTCAAGCTGTTCTCATTGCCGTTGTTCATCGTCACGCTGGGCCTGATCATCTTCGTGATAAACGCGTTGATGCTCCTGCTCACCAGCGCGATCTGCGACGCCCTCGACGTGCCGTTCCACGTGTACGACTTCTCCGCCGCACTGATCGGCGGGCTGGTGATCAGCTTCGTCTCATGGCTGATCAACGTGATGCTGCCCGACCACCTCGAGGCCCGCTAACCGGCCCCCGGCGCTGCGCCGCTCAATCGTCCGCGGCCTGCTCGATCGGCACCCAGACGCGGTCGCCGCCGGCGCGGAACTCGGCGGCCTTGGCCGCCAGCCCGACTGACACCGCCTCAGATTCAGCTATCCCGTGTTCGGCGGCATAGCGCCGCACGTCCTGGGTGATCTTCATCGAGCAGAAGTGGGGCCCGCACATCGAGCAGAAGTGCGCGGTCTTGGCGGCCTCGGCGGGCAGCGTCTCGTCGTGGAACGACCGCGCGGTGTCCGGATCCAGGGCCAGGTTGAACTGGTCCTCCCACCGGAACTCGAACCGTGCATCTGACAGGGCGTCATCCCACGCGGAGGCACCGGGATGGCCCTTGGCCAGATCGGCGGCGTGCGCGGCGATCTTGTAGGTGATCACCCCGGTCTTCACGTCGTCGCGGTCGGGCAGTCCGAGGTGCTCCTTGGGCGTGACGTAGCACAGCATGGCGGTGCCGAACCAGCCGATCATCGCCGCGCCGATCGCGGAGGTGATGTGGTCGTAGCCGGGTGCGATATCGGTGACCAACGGGCCGAGGGTGTAGAACGGCGCCTCGTGGCAGACCTCCAGCTGGAGGTCCATGTTCTCCTTGATCTTGTTCATCGCGACGTGTCCGGGGCCCTCGATCATCACTTGCACATCATGGTCCAGGGCAATCTTCGTCAGCTCGCCCAGCGTGCGCAGCTCGGCAAGCTGGGCCTCGTCGTTGGCGTCGTAGGTGCATCCGGGCCGCAGTCCGTCGCCGAGGGAGAACGCGACGTCGTAGCAGGCGAGGATCTCGCAGATCTCGGCGAAGTGGGTGTAGAGGAAGGATTCCTGATGGTGCGCCAGGCACCACGCCGCCATGATCGACCCGCCGCGGGAGACGATGCCGGTTTTCCGGCGGGCCGTCAGCGGAACGTAGGCCAGCCGGACGCCGGCGTGCACGGTGAAGTAGTCGACGCCCTGCTCGCACTGCTCGATCAGCGTGTCCCGGTAGATCTCCCACGTCAGCTCGGCGGCCTTGCCGTCGACCTTCTCCAGCGCCTGGTAGATCGGCACGGTGCCGATCGGCACGGGCGAGTTGCGGATGATCCACTCACGGGTGGTGTGGATGTTGCGGCCGGTGGACAGATCCATCACCGTGTCCGCGCCCCAGCGGGTCGCCCAGGTCATCTTCTCCACCTCCTCGGCGATTGAGGAGGCGACGGCGGAGTTGCCGATGTTTGCGTTGATCTTGACGAGGAAGTTGCGGCCGATGATCATCGGCTCGCTCTCGGGGTGGTTGATGTTGGCGGGCAGGATCGCCCGCCCGCGGGCGATCTCGTCGCGCACGAAGGTGGGCTCGACGCCCTCGCGCAGCGCGACGAACTCCATCTCCGGGGTGATCTCGCCGCGGCGCGCGTAGGCGAGTTGGGTCACCGGACGGGCGGGGTCGGCCGCTCGCCGGGGTCTGCGGTGCGACGTGCCGGTGAACACTGCGTCGAGTCCGCCGAGGCCCCGGTCGCGCCGAGCGGCATCGGCGTAGCCGTCGTCCAGCGGTTGCGGCACGCGCCCGTCATACGCGACGGTGTCGGCCCGCTCGAGAACCCAGCGCTCGCGCACCGGTGCCAGACCTCGGGCGATGTCGGTGGTAATCGAGGGGTCGGTGTAGGGCCCGGAGGTGTCGTAGAGCACCAACCGATCGCCCGTGGTCAGCGCGACCTCGCGCATCGGCACCCGCAGGTCGTCCCGCGATCCGATCAGGTAGGTCTTTCGGAACGCGCTCGCTCTGTCCCCGGCCGCGGCCGCGGGCTCGGACACAACGGTCATCGTCCAGTCTCCCTACGCCGGAATTACCCGGTCAGGTTCAGGCGGTCGGCGGCGACGTAGCCGCCCTCTCAGCCCGGTCGACCCGAGCTCCCGCGATATTCATGTCTGAACTCGACCCTACCCGCGAGGCGATGCCGGCATGTAATGCGTCGCGCCCGGCCGGGAACACCCGCCCGGCGCACCCGGGAGCATGGCCCGGTGCCATACCGCATCTGCATCGTGTGCCTGGGCAACATCTGCCGCTCACCGATGGCCGCAGCCGTGCTCCGCGGCAAGCTCGTCGAAGCCGGACTCGCGGACGCGGTGGTGGTGACATCGGCCGGCACCGGGGATTGGCACGTCGGATCGGGCGCCGACCGGCGGGCCCGCGTGGCGCTGCGGACGCGCGGCTACCCCGACGACCACCGGGCGCGGCAGTTCCAGACCGCCGACTTCGCCCAGCACGACCTGGTGTTGGGCATGGACGCGGCGAATGTCCGCGCCCTGCGGCGGATGGCACCGGATCCTGCCACCGCCGCGGCGGTGCGATTGTTCGACGTCGACCGGGACGTCCCCGACCCCTACTACGGCGGGCCCGCCGAGTTCGAGGCGGTGCTGGACCAGATCGAGCGGGCCGCCGACGGACTCATAGCCGACCTGATCAGCCGGCCTCGCCGGGTATGAGCAGCGTCGCGATCGAGGCCCTGCTCGGGGCACCGGTGACGGAGCGGGCACCGGTGGGCGGCGGCGACATCTGCCGTGCCCATCGGCTGCGCCTGGCCGACGGTCGGGTGGTGTTCGTGAAGACCAGGCCGGGCGCGCCGCCGGACTTTTTCCGCAGCGAGGCGACCGGCCTGGCCCGCCTGTCCGCGGCGGGCGGGGCTCCGGTGCCCGGGGTGCTGGCGGTGACCGACGACGCACTGGCGCTGGAGTGGCTCGAGCCCGGCCGGGGAGATGCCCGAGCCGCCGAGGAGTTCGGCCGCGGTCTGGCTACGACGCACCGCGGTCCGGTGCGCTCCTTCGGCGGGGACGCGGACGGCTGGATCGGCTCGCTCCGGTTGCCGAATCGACCGGCAGCGAGCTGGCCGGAGCTGTACGCGGAACAGCGGGTCGGCGCCGCGCTGCGGATCGCCGTCGACCGGGGCCGGATTTCGCCGGCCGACGCCCGCGCCGTCGAGCGGGTGCTGGCGGTGCTGCCCGATCTGGCCGGCCCGCCCGAGCCGCCGGCGTTGCTGCACGGCGACCTGTGGTCTGGCAACGTGCACTGGTCGGGCGGGCGCGCGTACCTGATCGACCCGGCGGTCCAGGGCGGACACCGGGAGACGGACCTTGCCATGCTCGCGCTGTTCGGGGCTCCCCACCTGGACCACATCATCGCGGCCTACGACGAGGCGCATCCGCTCGCCGATGGTTGGCGCGCCCGCATCGGGTTGCACCAGCTGCACCCGGTCGTAGTTCACGCGGCGCTGTTCGGCGGCGGCTACGGGGCGCAGGCGGGCAGACTGGCCCGCTCGGCACTCGTCGGAGGCTGAAGCCCGCCCCCGGGAGCCGAGTTCGCGCCGGTTAGTGTCGCCGGAGGCGGATCGTTCGGGGCCACCGGGCTCCGGTCCGGCGCGAGTTCACGCGGGAGAGGCACCATGACGATTTCAGTTGGCGACAAGGTCCCGGACGTAGAGGTGAAGGTGCTCGGCGAGGACGGCATGCCGACGGGCGTGAGCACCGCGGAGGTACTGGGCAGCGGCAAGGTGGTGCTGTTCGGGGTGCCCGGTGCGTTCACACCGGGGTGCACGAAGCTGCACCTGCCCGGCTTTGTCGCCGGCGCCGAGGCATTGGCCGGCCGGGGTGTCGACCGGGTGGCGTGCGTGGGGATCAACGACGCCTGGGTGATGGACGCCTGGGCCCAGTCGCAGGGCGCCAAGGGCAAGATCACCATGCTCGCCGACGGCAACGGCGCGTTCACCGAGGCCATGGGCCTGAGCTTCGACGGCTCCGGCTTCGGGTTGGGCACCCGTTCCATGCGCTATGCGGCGATCATCGAGGACGGCATCATCACGAAGCTGAACATCGAGGACAGCCCCTCCTCGGTCGTGGCCTCCTCGTGTGAGAACGTCCTGACCCAGCTCTAGGGCTCAGCGCGCCGCTTTCTGGGCGGTGACCAGGACCGTTGACAGCCAGGGCCCGCCGTACCAGGTCTCCCAGCCCATCGATCGGGTCTCGACCCGCTCGCACCCGAGTGCACTCAGACTCTCGGCGTAGTCGCGGGTGTGCCGAATGTCGGCGATCAGCAATTGACCGCCGGGGCGGGTTACTCGCACTGCCTCCTCAAGCGCGGCCCGGCGGCCCTCGGCCGTCGGCACCGCACTGATGCCCAGCCCGGATACCACGACGTCGAACTGATTGCCGTCGATCTGCAGGTTGGAGATGTCCCCCTGGCGGAACTCGACGCGCTCGGCCACCCCCTCGGCCGCCGCGTTCTGCCGCGCGATCTCGTCCTCACTGCCGCGTCTATTGCTCAGCAACAGGCTCCGGCTGCGCCAGGCGTCGATGCCAAGCACCGAGCCTTGTGGCAGCCGTGCGGCCAGCAGGGTGGTGACTGCGCCGCGACCGCAGCCGAGGTCGAGGCCCCGTTCGGAACCGGTCAGGCCCAACTCGCCGAGGACCCTCGACCAGGCCAGGAATCTCCCGCGACGGGAGGCATGCAGATAGGTCAGCGCGATTGTCAGCATGATCGCGCCGGACCCGATCAGCCACCAGCCCTGCGGATCGTCCTGGGCGCCGACCCTGCGGTAGCCGATGTTCAGCAGTACCAGCGCGATGAAGCCCTGCATGGCGGGCACGATCGGGGTGTCGACCCCGTAGTTGCCCTGGCGGCCGACGCTCCTGAAGAACACCGGCCCATCCTGCCCGATCGATGGGACCGGCCAGGGCGGGGCGTGGAGGTCTCAGACCCGGGCGAGCGCGATCGCGACCGCCACGGTTGCGGCCAGCATCAGCACCACGGCGAGCATCAACAGCAGCTCCACGCGGCCGGTGCGGCCCAAAAGCCACGAGCAGCCCCACAGCCCGGTGTCGCCGTGTCGCCGGTGGGTGCGATCGGTCAGGGGCGCGCCGGCTGCCACCGGCGAACCCGGACGGGTCTCGAACTTCGCGCGGCCGACCCCACGCACCGGCTGCCGGGCGAGTAGCTGGGGTTGCGATTCGACGACGGTCGTGGGCAAAACCCCGTCCTCGAACCGCCCTGCCCGCTCCAACGCTCGCTCCCTGGTCAGACCGTTTGGCACGCCCCTTCTCTAGAGGGATTAGAGAAAATACCCATCCGAGTGTCAAGAGGCGATCAGGTACAGCCCCGCCCGCTATGCCCGGTATGTCCGCACTCATACCCTTTTGCGCGTGGGTGCGCGTGACCGAAAGGGGGGCGACACCAACACGTCTCCCACCGGTAGGCCTCTGAAATACCGACGAATTGCACAAGATTTGCGCAACCGCATTCAACGCGGGGAGTACGAGCCCGGTCGCCCGCTGCCCGGCGAGAAGGACCTCATGGCGCGCTACCAGGTGGCCCGGATGACCGTGCGCCAAGCCCTGGCAGAGCTGCAGCGCGAGGGTCTGGCGGTCGCCCGGCGCGGCTCGGGGGTGTACGTCAGCGACTTCCAACCGATCGTGCGTGACGAGCTGCGCTGGCTTGCCTCCATGCCCTGGGTGCGCGGGGAACCCGAGTGGCAGGACCGCGACGCCGACGAGATCAGCGTGGAGGAGCTGGGCGCCACGACGGAGGAGACACCGCGTTACCTCGCGGACGCGCTGGATGTACCCACGGGTACCCGAGCCCGACTCCGCACCCGCCGCTTCATGCTCGGCGGCCGGGAGGTGATGTTCAGCGTGGCCCGGGTGCCGGAGGCGATCGCGGTGCGTGCCGATCCCGATGGCACCTGCCGCGGCGGGCCTGCCGCGATGTACGCCCGGCTGGCCGAGATCGGTCTGACGCCGACCCGTTTCCGGGAGGACGTTCGTGCGCGGCTGGCGACCGCCGAGGAGGCGGAGCGCTTCGCGATCCCGGCGGGCGCCCCGGTGCTCGTCGTGCAGCGGGTCGCGTTCTGCGATGACCTGCCGGTGGAGGTCACCGAGACCGTGCTGGACGCCGGCGTCTACGTCCTGCGCTACGACTTCCCCGCGCGAGGCCCCGGCCCTGCGGGCTGAGCCGGGTGGAGGTGGCCGGCGGTCATCGCCAGGATCTCCACGCCGCCCTCGACGGCCCGGCACGCCTCGTCCGTCCCCGGTTCCAGGCGGGCCTCGTCGCCGGGCCCCAACACCGCGTCGACCACCGTGAGGCCACCCTGAAGCACCAACACCCACCGGTACTCCGCGTCCGGCAGCCGAATCGGCCGGCCGTCCGGGCAACGGGCCGCCCAGATCACCACATCGTCCTGACGTATCGTCAGACTCGTTGGTGGATCGGCGTTCCCGGCCACGGCGACCGGATCGCCGGCGCCGAGCCTTTGGGTCAGGTCGCGCACCTCGTAGTCCGGTCGCCCGCCGAAATCCGGTGATAACCACAGCTGCACGAAGGACGCGGGCAGCCGGCCCCGGTTGAACTCGGCGTGCCGCACCCCCGCCCCGGTGGACAGCCGCCCGACCCACCCGGGGCGCAGGACCGCCGAGCCGCCCATCGAGTCGGAGTGCGTCAGCTCGCCGTGGACCATCCAGGTGACGATCTCCACGCCCGCGTGCTCATGCAGGTCGAAACCGGCGTCCGGCTCCAGGTCGAACCAATTCGCCGCGATCAACGGTCCGAACGAGACGTTGTCCGGGTCGTAGTAGCCGCCGTAGGAGAAGCAGTAGGCGCCGGCGATGCCCGGCTCCCGGTCAACCCACCGATCCACGCCGCGCCGAATCGAGGGTCCACCCACCTCCCCCACTGTGCCGGAAAGCCGCCGGTGAGGCACAGTTCATGGTCATGAGCAGTGCTGAACCGACAACCTCCGACGCGTGCCTGGTTGCGCACGGCGCCGAATCGGTGCCGCCGGAGCGCAGCCTGGTGGTGATCTACGCCGGCGAGACCGCCCGGCACCTGACCGCCTTCGCGACCGCCTGCGGCTACCGCACCACGGTGGTGGAGCCCGACCCGACCCGGGCGGAGGCCGCCCGGGCGTGGGCGCCCGAGGTGGTGTCCGAGTTCGCCGCCGCCGGGGCCGACTCCGGCACCGATGTCGTGGCCACCGACCATCACCGCGACGACCTGGGCCCCCAACTGCGGGCGGCGCTGGCCGGTGCGACGCGCTGGATCGGCGTGGTCGGCAATCCGCGGCACGCCGGTCCGCACGTGGCCGCGCTTGCCGCGCTGGGCGTGGGCGCCGCACAGATCGCCCGGGTGCATCGACCGATCGGCCTGAACATCGGCTCGCGCACCCCCGCCGAGATCGCGGTGTCAACCCTGGCCGGGTTGCTCGCCGATCGCGCGGGCCAGCCGGGGGGGTTCGATTTCGGCGCCTAATTGCCTCCGATCTTGGTGCGTCCGGGGGATCCGATCTTGTTTCGCCGGCGTCTGACCGGGTATCGAGGGGGATCGTCGGGCGAGGCAGGGGTGGGGTTGACCATGCGTTGGCGGGGTTCACGCGGTGTCGGGCTCGGCCTGGAGTTGCGGCCACCGGCCCTCGGCGAGATCCGCTTGCCCGGCGAGCGGCTGCGTCCGCATCACCGCCGAGCCGTTGAGTTGGTCGCGCTTGCCCGCAGGATGAAGGCCGACGCCGAACCGCGGACCTTCGCCGCCGCGGCCGCCCTGGCCGAAAGCCTCGTCCGAATGGTCGACGAGCTGATCGGGCACGACCTGAGCGCGCATCGGCAGCGGCTCGCCGACTGTGCCCATTTCGGCGGGCTGATCGCGGCCGCCGAGGAAAGCAACGGCCGCACCGATCCCGGCTCGAGCGCACCGCACGCCGACTTGGTGCTCGCCTGCGTGGCCGCGCAGTTCTCCGTTGCGGATCGGCTCGCCGAGCAACTGTTCCGGTGGTCGCTGGAGGCCGGCTACTTCCTGGTGCGCACCGGTTTCCCGCCCGGGGAGCTGCTGGGGTTCCTGCAGGCGGATCTGGTCCGGCTTATCCGCGCGGTCGACGGTGTCCGCCCGATCCCGGCGCAGGCCCGCACGGAGCCGACCGCGGTGCACATCGAGAGGCCCGTCGCGGCGTCGATCGTCCGATAAGGCGGCGTTTCGTAGATTTCGTTGTTGATCGCCGGCTTCGTCGGGAACCGAAACGACCCGACCTTCGTCAAACCGGTATGACGATGACGACGAACGAACCCGTTGACACCCGCCTGATGACCCCCGCCGAGGTCGCCGCACTGTTCCGCGTCGACGTCAAGACGGTCACCCGGTGGGCCAATGCCGGCAAGCTGACCTCGATTCGCACCCTCGGTGGACACCGCCGGTTCCGCGAGAGCGAGGTGCTCTGGCTGATGCAGGCGAGCCTGTCGCCGGTGATCCCGCAGCAGTACGCGGGTCGCACCCGCTGACAACCGCCCCTACTAACGGACAACTGCGCAGGCGCGGCCGATCATCGGCCGCGCCCGCAGTTGTGTCGGCTACTCAGTCCCCTAAGTCATTCCCCTAAGTCATTCCCCTAAGTCAGTCCCCTCCGTCGCCCTCATCGCCGAAGTCGCCCTCGTCGCCGAAGTCGCCCTCGTCGCCGAAGTCGCCCTCGTCGCCGAAGTCACAGCCGTGGCACTCGCCCTCGTCGCCGAACTCTTCCTCGTCGCCGAAGTCGCGATCGTCGCCGAAGTGACAGCGGTGGCAGTCGCGGAACTCCCCGTGGTGGTGGTGGTGATGATGCCCCGCCGGGAGCATCGCCGCGACGCTCTGGTGCGTCGTCGCGGCGCCGGCGTGCGGCGCGGCGAAGACGCCGGCGGCCGCGACAGCGGTCAGGATGGCCGCTGCCCGTTTGATTGTGTGCACTTGATCCTCCAGGAGGTGCGGGTTTCCCCCGGCAAAGATCAACTTGCCGCGTCCTGCCGTCGGCACTGAACCCTCGAAGATCAAAAATCAGGAGTACGATCTGCCACTCAGTCCCCATATTCAACTCTGCTCGGTATTTTTCGCACGATAAGTCGTATCACTGGCAACACTAGCTGTCAGAAGCCACAAGACTGACCCCCGTTGCGGGAACCGCGCGGGCCAACAGGAGGATCGGTCGCATGACTGGTCCACTGGCAGGCCTGCGGGTGCTGGAGTTCGGCGGCATCGGACCCGGGCCGCACGCCGCGATGCTGTTGGCCGACCTGGGCGCCGACGTGGTTCGCCTCGAGCGACCCACCGGAGGCCTGCGCGTGTTGCCGCCCGGATCCCGCGATTGGATGCAGCGCGGTCTGCGGATAGCCGCCGTCGACCTGAAGACGCCGGAGGGCAGGGCGGAGGCGGAGTCCCTGATTCGCCTGGCCGACGTGGCCATCGAGGGCTTTCGGCCGGGTGTGGCCGAACGACTCGGGATTGGACCTGATGCCGCGTCGGCCCTGAACCCCCGCCTGGTCTACGCGCGGATGACCGGCTGGGGTCAGGACGGGCCGCTGGCTCAGCGTGCGGGCCACGACCTCAACTACATCGGGCTGACCGGGGGGCTGAACGCCTTCCGGGTGGCCGGCAGTCGGCCGGTGCCGCCGCTGAACTTGCTCGGTGATTTCGGCGGTGGCTCAATGCTGCTGGTGGTCGGAATCCTGTCGGCCCTGCACGAACGCGGCCGGTCCGGACAGGGACAGGTGGTCGACGCCGCGATCGTCGACGGGACGGCGACCCTGCTGCAGATGATCTGGGGCCTGCGCGCGGCGGGCGCCTGGAGTGACACCCCGGCGGCGAACCTGCTCGACACCGGTGCGCCGTTCTACGACACCTACGAATGCGCGGACGGCCGGTACGTCGCGGTGGGCGCACTCGAGCCGCAGTTCTATGCCGCCCTGCTGGCCGGTCTCGGGCTCGCCGACGATGAGCTGCCGGGGCAGCACGACCGCGACCGCTGGCCGGTGCTGCGGAAACGGTTCGCCGACATGTTCGCCTCCCGTACCCGCGACGAGTGGGCCGAGCACTTCGCCGACCTCGACGCTTGCGTGTCCCCGGTATTGGCCTTCGACGAGGTGGCGGGCCACCCGCACATCGCCGCGCGGAGCACGTTGATCGAAGTCGACGGTGTCGTCCAGGCGGCCCCTGCGCCGCGGTTCTCCCGCTCGGCGCCGGAGCGTCCCGCGGCCCCGCCCGAGGGCGCAACCGCGGTCTCGGAGGTGCTGGCCGGCTGGCGGGGGCGCCCGAGCGACTGAGGCCTTTCCGGCTACTGGGCAGGTGCGCCGCGCAGCCAGGAGCCCTGATAGATCGACAGATGCGGGATGGTGCCGATCGGGCGCGGGTGCGTCGGGTCGGCCGGGTCGAGGAGCCCGAGCTCGCTGGGCGCCTTGGCCGCGGCCCCGGTGCGCTCCACCAACAGCTTGGTTCCGTCGGGCGACCACGCGACCGGCGACCAGCCGTCGACGGGAGTCTGCTTGCCGGTCGCCGGGTCCAGCAGGACTACGCCGGTGGCCGTGTAGAGCTGGTCGACGGCGTCGACCGCGACGGCGATCAGCCTCTTGCCCACGGCCGGTGTACCGATGTTGGTTGCGATCCGGTAGGTGTGGGTTGATTTTCCGGGCCCGATCACGACGACCTGCCCGTGGGTGGTGCGGCCCTGGTTGTAGTAGAACAGCCGGCCTGCGGGACCGGTGGTGAACGCGCCGACCTCGTTGCCGTCCCCGGTGTAGAGCACGGTGGTTTTACCGGTCCGCGGGTTGAATTCCACGAAGCGTTCGTCGTTCTTCCCGCTGCCCTTGTCGTCCTCGTAGCGGATGGAACCGTTGGGCCGGATCTCCGGGCCGAATGCGTGCGGTCGGCCAATGCCCGGGATCGGGAGGATCTGCCCACCGGGTCCAAGTTGGCCGAGCTTGTCGACTTGTTCATCGGCCGCCGCGACCAGCACGGTGGTTCCGGAGACGGAAAAGTCGTCGATGTTCTTGCCGGTGGTCAGCCGGTAGGCGCGCAGTGGGTGGAAGGTGAACCCGTACAGATCGGCGTGGCCGTTGTCGTCCTGCGCGTTGCCCATCAGGATCGCGTCGAAACGGTCCAGGGGCGGCGGCGGGGTCTCGGTCGCGGTCGGGTGCGAACCACCCCCGCAGGCGGTCAGCGTGAACAACAGGCCGACCGAAGTTGCGATCAGTTTGGCGCGCATCAGCATGACCGGTACCAGTGGGCGCACCCGCTGCGCAGGTACGGGGTGAACCGGAACCAGATCGCCGAGGGCATCTGGGAAACGGGGTACTCCCACAGGCCCTGGGCGATGGTGCCCTGGAAGTTGGCGCTGCCGTTCCAGGAGAAGTGGCAGCCGTGCCAGGAATCCACGCAGGCATCCTGCCACCAGGCATTGACCGCGTTGCGGGCGTAGCGATCCATGAAGCTCTTGAAGGGCCCGATGATCGAACCCATCAACTTGTCGGTCGGGGTTTGGGTGATTGAGGCACTGATCGAGACGGGGGACTCCTTCGGCGCGACCTGGAAGCCGAGGCTGAGCGAGTAGTCCTTCGGCGTGGAACCGGATTGCCACGCCTGGCCGATCTTGAGGAACTGGGTCGCGTCGTCGGCCGCCATCCCGGTGCCGACCTGGAATATTCGCGAGTTCCCGCGCAGGTTCCCGCCGCCGGTGCTGCACACCTCGACCTGGTTGGTCTCGCTGTGCCCCCTGTAGCGGGCTCGGTGCAGCATGTACGGGTGGTACTGGTAGTGCACCACGCCGTTCTTGACGGTCACCATCCGGTTGACGACCGGGAAGATCTCCAACCTCGCGCCGCTGTCCTTGACGCACGGGAAGCTGTCCAGCGCCGACGCGTCGGTCGAGGCGACCGCGTCGGAGTGGTCGATTCGGAGCAGTTTCCCGGTGGCGTCGACGATCTGGTCGACGGTCTGCAGGACCTGCGGCTCGATTATCTGGCCGGCGCCCGGGATTAGCCCCGTCGGCCCGCCGTCCACCACGAGCTCGTGGAACTGGGTAACCAGGTCGGCGTCGGCGTCGGCGGGGGTCGACGTGGCCGCCCCGGCCGGCTGTGCACCGATCAAGATCCCCGCCGCGACGATCGCAGCACCCATAGCCACTGCCGCGATCCTGCCCCGAATTCGAGCCACCCTCAGCTTCATGCCGTACCCCGTCAAGTCGGTGGGAACCGGGCAAATCGGCCCGGCACAGCGTTGGATGATCGAACGGACGGTTCGGTTCCGCGTTCGGGTGATCTGTTTTCTCCCCCGTTCGGTGGAGGTCGGGACGGCAAGATGCCCCGGCGGCCGAGGCCTCCGGGGCACCTGCGAGGAGGGTTCAGGTCAGCTGCTGCAGCACGATGGTGTGCGGCCCGACCGTGGTGTCCACGGTGAGCTGACCGCCACGCGGCTCGACGCCGTCGGTCGGAACACCGTCGATGCTCAGCCGCCAGCGGGTGCTGGGCAGCAGGTTGGTCACCCGGAACGACGTGGGCTCGCCGAGCTTCGCCTTGTCACACGAGGTGATCGACACGAAAAGGGCCTTATCGCCGGCGTCCCAGAAGGCCTGCCGCGGCCGGACGGTCGGGAACTCGACGCCCTCAACGGTGGGCTCGCGGAACTTCGCCACGTTCGGGTTGCGGAAGATGTTCGCCCACATGCCCGGCTTGGTGATCGTATAGCCGTTCATCAGCCAGGCGTTGAACTGCGCCCGCGGCCACTTCTCGCCCAGCCCGAGGTGGTGGTAGAACTCGCCCAATTCCATGTCCCAGGTTGGCTGGTACTCCTTGCCGATCCAGGCCCGCAGCGCCGCGTTGCGCTCGAGGTCGCCGTACTCCTTCGAGGCCGCGAACGCCGTGCTCGTGGCGTAGTGGAAGTCGATGCCCATGCCCGGCATGCCCGTCATCCACGCCGAGCCGTCCTCCTGCGGGCAGAAGAACTGCCGCATGCCGCCCTCATAGAGCCGGCCGTAGAGCTCGGGCACCAGGCCCGCACCGTTGAACGCGGTGCCCATGTAGTTGTGCGCGAACTGATGCTCGGGGTCGTTGAGGGTGAACTTGTGCGTCATGTCGTGGTAGAGCGCGAACCGCTCGATCGGCTCGGTGCCTTCCCCGCCGACCAGGTAGTTCTTGCGGAACCAGCCGGCGAAGTCGTAGTAGGCCGCCACGTGCTCGGTGCCATGCGTGATGTCGTGCAACCGCAGGCCCATGCCGGCGATGTTGTTGCACCAGCCGAAGGCCTTGGTCACCTCGCACGACAATCCGCTTGCGGTGGCGTACAACTGATTGGCGATCAGCTCGTTGAGGCGGGTGTTGTCGTACTCGAACACCATCGAGTCGTCGTAGACGAGCTTGAACGGGTGGTCGAACTTCTCGTCGCCGGAGACGTAGCCGTAAAGGCCGGTGAGGATCGACAGGTAACCCTTGTACATGACGTTGCAGTGCCCGTTGGCGCGCACCGGGTCGGGGTCGTACTCGTAGGGTGCCAGGCCGTTGGCCGCCCATCCCGGCGAGTCGTACTTGCCCTTCCAGCCCTTGGGCATGAGGACGTCGTACCACCAGTCCGGGTAGTTCAGCCGGTCCGGATCCTCGCCCCGGTTTTGGACCCAGTCGAAGAACGTCCAGTACTCCGTGAACCGTTGCAGGTAGATGTCCAGGACGTCGGTGTACGCCTCGCGCCAGGCCGGGGTGTGCTCGGCCATCAGGGCCAACGCGAACGCGGAGAACGTCAGGTCGTACCGGTAGTAGTTGTCGATCGGGTCGCCGGTCTTGTTGTCCCAGGAGGCGTGGACGGCATCGTCCTTGGTCCACTTCCCAGTGGAGTGCACTGTGGCCCGCCGGTGCAGGTAGGCCAGCCAGCCCATCGCCTCGTCGGTGAGCGTGGGGATGCCGGGAGTGATCTGGCGCATCGAGGTGACCTTGAACGGACACTCCGCCAGCGGGTCGTACTCGGCGACCCGTCCGCTGTCGTCACGCAACGTGTGATGCTGATATTCCCAGTGCGGGATTCTCGTTGTGGTCATGTGCCGACCTCCGGGACGTGTCTTCTGTTGTGATCCCGAACCTACTCCGGTGACCGGCCGCCCGGGTGGCGCCGTGGGGAGCACCCGTCCCCGCCACGGCGAACGCTTGTGGTCACCGGCGGGTCTGCGTTCGGGTCGCCCCCGGCTCCTGCGTAGACTCCCCTGCGCCCGAGTGTGTAACTGCCTCACCTTGCGCAATCCGGCAACGGTGCGGGCACCCGCCGACCGGACCTCCGGTCGAGCTCCAACAAGCTCTCGACCGCACCTACCCGGGCGTACCGGCGCGCGCTACCACGGGCGGCGGAACGCTCCGGCCCTATGCACCGACCGAGGAGGACCGAATGTCGGGGATCAACCTCGTTGCCGAAGGCAGCGGGAAGGTCTCATTGCACGGGAGCAACCTGGCCATCGTGGTCGTGGTCGCGCTCGTGGCGCTGTTCGCCCTGGCGGTGGCCGGGTACCTGGTCAAGGAGGTGCTGCGGGCCGACGAGGGCACCGAGAACATGAAGCGGATTTCCGCCGCCGTGCAGGAGGGGGCCGCCGCGTATCTGGCGCGCCAATTCCGGACGCTGGCGGTGTTCGCGGTGCTCGCGTTCTTCGTGTTGTTCGCGCTGCCCGCGCACGGGTCTTCGGAACGAATCGGCCGGTCCATCTTCTTCCTGGTCGGGGCGGTGTTCTCGGCGATCACCGGCTACACCGGCATGTGGCTGGCGGTGCGGGCCAACGTCCGGGTCGCGGCGGCGGCGCGGGTCGGACGCGGCGGCGAGCTG
>Ga0157362_1000211_pt1 | contig 18367 bp, 15 predicted proteins | sample AttlaeALBM3_FD_111480 | JGI IMG/M metagenome (GOLD analysis project Ga0157362, IMG submission 111480) | Fungus gardens microbial communities from leaf cutter ant in Ribeirão Preto, State of São Paulo, Brazil - Atta laevigata ALBM3 | ecosystem: Host-associated > Fungi > Mycelium > Unclassified ... | reverse complement strand
GGCGACCGGCTGACGGTCTGGACGTCCAACCAGATGATCGCCTGGAACAAGCGCGACCTGGCGAAAACCATGAGCCTCGCCGCCGACAAGGTGCGCGTGGACAGCCCCTATATTGGCGGCGGCTTCGGCGGCAAGCTGTTCCTGCGCGCGGATGCGGTGCTGGCGGCGCTGGGTGCCAAGGCGGCGGGACGTCCGGTCAAGCTCGCTTTGCCGCGGCCGCTGATCCCCAATAACACGACGCACCGCCCGGCGACGATCCAGCGCATCCGCATCGGCGCCGGCCAGGACGGCCGGATCACCGCGATCGCGCATGAAAGCGTGTCGGGCAACCTGCCGCATGGCCGGCCGGAAACCGCGGTTTCGCAAACCAAGCTGCTGTATGCGGGGCCGAACCGTCTGACCGCGATGCGTCTTGCCGTGCTCGACCTGCCGGAAGGCAACGCCATGCGCGCGCCGGGGGAGGCGCCGGGACTGATGGCGCTCGAGATCGCGATGGACGAGATGGCGGAAAAGCTCGGCATGGATCCGGTGCGCTTCCGCATGCTCAACGACACGCAGGTCGATCCGGAAAAGCCGGAACGGCGCTTTTCGCAGCGCCACCTCGTCGAGTGCCTGCGCACCGGCGCGTCACGCTTCGACTGGAGCAATCGCAACCCGAAGCCGGGCTCCGTGCGCGAGGGACGCTGGCTGCTGGGCATGGGCATGGCGGCAGGATTCCGCAACAACCTGCTGCAGAAATCCGGCGCCCGCGTGCGCCTGGACAAATCCGGCATCGTGACGGTGCAGACCGACATGACGGATATCGGCACCGGCAGCTACACCATCATCGCGCAGACGGCAGCGGAGATGATGGGCGTCGGGCTCGACCGTGTCGTGGTGGAGCTGGGCGATTCCGACTTCCCCGCCTCCGCCGGTTCCGGCGGCCAGTGGGGCGCCAACAACTCGACCTCCGGCGTGTATGCCGCCTGCGTGAAGCTGCGGGAGGCGGTGGCGGCGCGCTGCGGCTTCGACCCGGCGCAGGCGGAGTTCGCGGGCGGCAATGTGCGTGCCGGCGGACGCAGCGTGCGGCTCGCGGATGCGGCGCGGGACGGCGAACTCGTGGCAGAGGACGCCATCGAATATGGCGATCTCGGCAAGAAGTACCAGCAATCGACCTTCGCCGGCCATTTCGTGGAGGCGGCGGTGGACAGCCTCACCGGCGAGGTGCGCCTGCGCCGGATGCTGGCGGTCTGCGCGTCCGGGCGGATCCTCAACCCGAAGACGGCGCGCAGCCAGGTGATCGGCGCGATGACCATGGGGGCGGGGGGCGCGCTGATGGAGGAACTGTCGGTGGACACGCGCCGCGGCTTCTTCGTCAACCACGACCTGGCGGGGTACGAGGTGCCGGTCCATGCCGACATCCCGCACCAGGAGGTGATCTTCCTCGGCGAGACCGACCCGCTTTCCTCGCCCATGAAGGCGAAGGGGGTGGGCGAGCTCGGCCTGTGTGGCGTGGGAGCCGCCATCGCCAACGCGATCTACAACGCGACGGGCGTGCGCGTTCGCGACTACCCCATGACGCTCGACAAGCATCTCGACCAGCTGCCGCAGGTCGCCTGACGCGCAGGGCACTGTGCCTGATCGTGCACGATCAGGCACTTGAGTTTCTTGTTCGTGCATGATTGAGTGTCCTTATGACGCTCGATCTGCCTCTTGCCCGTCGTGACCTGATCGCCGCCCGGCTGGCCGCCGGGCAGGCCGTGGTGGCGGCGACGCTGGCGGCCGAGTTCGACGTGTCGGAGGATGCAATCCGGCGGGACCTGCGCGCTCTGGCGGCCGAGGGGCGGTGCCGCCGGGTCTATGGCGGGGCGTTGCCGATCTCGCCGGGCACGGCCAGCATGGCGGCACGCATGGACGAGGGGCGCGAGCGCAAGCGCGGCCTGGCCCGCGCGGGGGCCGCCACCGTGGCGCCCGGCGAGTTCGTTTTTCTCGACAGCAGCAGCACCAACCTGGCGCTGGTGGAGTTCCTGCCGGAGGAGTGCGATCTGACGGTGGCGACCAACGCGGTCGACATCGCCGCCGCTGTCCTGCGCCGCCAGGATCTGCGCCTCATCGTCGTCGGCGGCACCGCCGATCCGCTGGTCGGCGGCTGCGTCGACGGGGCCGCGCTGCAGACGCTCGAGCGCATGCGGATCGACCGCGCCTTTGTCGGCGCCTGCGCCGTGTCCGTCGAATGGGGGCTGTCCGCCTTCCACTTCACCGACGCCACCTTCAAGCGCGCACTGGTCGCCGGAAGCCGCTGCACCGTGGCACTCGCGACCGCGGAGAAGTTCGACGCGACGGCGCCGCACCGGGTTGCGGCGCTGCACCGGATCGAGACCCTGATCCTGGAAGCCGGCACGGATCCGTCCCGCCTCGCGGCCTGCACGGATGCTGGCTGCCGCGACGTCCGTGTGGCGGAGCCCGTTCCGTGACCTGCACCCGTCCGGGCCGGCCCCGGCATCCGAAAGAACCGCGATGATCTCCGCCAATCGGCCGGCCACGCGGCTGGCGACGCGCCTCGTGTTCTTTGTCGCAGGCTTCGGCATCGCCTGCTGGGCGCCGCTGGTGCCCCTGGCCAAGCACCGGCTCGCTATCGACGACGCCATGCTGGGTCTGCTTCTGCTGTGCATCGGCATCGGCTCCGTCGCCGCCATGACGGCGACCGGCGCGCTCACCGCCCGCTACGGCAGCAAGCCGGTGATCCTCGCCGGCTGCCTCGGCACCTCCGTCATCCTGCCGCTGCTGGCGGTGGCTTGGACGCCGCTGCTGCTGGGCCTGCTCCTGCTGCTGTTCGGCGCCTCGCTCGGCTCGCTGGACGTCGCGATGAACGTGCACGCGGTGGAGGTCGAGCGGGCGGCGGGGCGGCCGATGATGTCCGGCTTCCATGCGCTGTTCAGCATTGGCGGCTTTGCCGGCTCCGGCGCCATGACCGCCCTGCTGGCGGCCGGCGTTCCCGATCTGCCGGGCACGCTGCTGTGCTGCGTGCTGATGCTGGCGGCCACAGCGCTGGCCTCGCCGCGCCTGCTCGCCGCCCGGCCGGAGGAAGGCGGCCCGTTATTCGTCATGCCGCGTGGGGTCGTGCTCCTGCTGGCCGCGCTGGCGGCGGTGACCTTCCTGGTGGAGGGTGCGATGCTCGACTGGAGCGCGCTGCTGGTGACGGGCAAGGGGCTGGTCGCGAAGAACGAAGGCGGCCTCGGCTACATCCTGTTCGCGGTCGCGATGACGGTGGGGCGGCTGGCCGGCGACCGCCTGACGGCGTGGCTGGGCGACGTGCTGACGGTGGCGATCGGCGGCCTCGTCGCCATCGGGGGCTTCGTGCTCCTGCTGACCGTGCCGGTGGCGCCGCTTGCGCTGTCGGGTTTCCTGCTGATCGGTTTGGGTGCCTCGAACATCGTGCCGGTGCTGTTCCGGCGCGCCGGATCGCAGACCAGCATGCCGCCCGCCCTGGCCGTCGCGGCCATCACCACGGTGGGCTATGCGGGCGTGCTGGCCGGCCCTGCCGCCGTCGGCTTCGTCGCCAGGGCGGTCGGACTCGGGGATGCCTTCTGGCTCCTGGCGGCGCTGCTCTGCCTTGTGCCGCTATCCGCGCGCGCGGCCGCCGGGATACGGAAGGCGCGGGAGGCGGTGCCCGCTGGCGGCGGCCTCGCCGCGGAGGACGACCGGGCCTAGGGTTGCATCTCCCTCGTTGCCCGAAGGAACCGTGCCATGCTCGCCGGCCTGAAGCTTGAAGCGGCCTTCGACCGCGTCACCGAATTCTGGTCGCCGAAGGTCGTCGGTCAGGTCAACGACCAGCTTCTCAAGGTCGCGAAGCTGAAAGGCGAACTGGTCTGGCACGCGCACGATGGGGAGGACGAGCTGTTCTTCATCGTCAAGGGCACGCTGGTGATCGAGTTCGAGACGGGGTCGGTGACGCTGCGGGAGGGCGAGTTCCTGACCGTCCCGCGCGGCGTGCGGCATAACCCGGTCGCCGCGGAGGAATGCTGGATCCTGCTGATCGAGCCGGCCTCCACCCGTCATACCGGCGAGGTGGTGACGGATCGGACGCGCAGCCTGGCCGAGCAGCTCGCCGTCGCCACCTGATCCTGCCGCCTCAGCCATTATCCTCGAAGCCGGGATAGAGCGTCATCCCGCCATCGACATAAAGGGTGGCGCCGGTGATGTAGTCCGCCTTGTCGGAGGCCAGGAACACGGCGACGTTGGCGATGTCCTCCGCGTCGCCGATGCGCTTGGCCGGGATCAGGCCGAGCAGCTTCTCGGCAGCCTCGCCCTCCGTCGCCTCCTTGTTGATGTTGGTCCGGATGGCGCCGGGGGCGATGGCGTTGATGCGGATGCGCTTCGGCCCGAACTCCTGCGCCAGGGTGCGCATCATCATGTCGATGCCGCCCTTGGACGCGGCGTAGTTCACGTGCCCCGCCCAGGGGATCACGTCGTGCACCGAGCTCATGTGGATGATCTTGCCGATCGCCCGCGACAGGCCGCGATCGCCTTGCCTGGTGAACTGGCGGACGGCAGCACGGGCGGTGAGGAACTGGCCGGTCAGGTTCACGTCGATGACCTTGCGCCAATCGTCGAGGCTCATCGCATCCGACGGTGCGTCCTTCTGCATTCCGGAATTGGCGACGACGATGTCGACGGCGCCGAACCGCTCGAGCGTCGCCGCGAACAGCCGCTCCACCGCCGCCTCGTCCGACACGTCGGCGCCGAAGGCGAAGGCGCGGCCGCCGGCCTCCTCGATCGTTCGGGCCAGTGCTTCAGCGGGCTCGCCATGGCGGTTGAAGTTGATGACGACGGCGGCGCCCGCGGCGGCGAGGCCTTCGGCGACGGCATAGCCGATGCCGGAGCTGGCGCCGGTGATGATCGCCACCTGGTTGTCGAGACGGCATTCCATGGCGGGACGCTCCTGTTTCTGCCGGGAGAGGCGGTGCGTCGGGCGAACGCATGCGCGCCTGCGGGGTTTGCGCTGGACTCCGTCCGCGCCATCCTCGTGCGGACAAGAAAGGACAATCCCATGGCGGATCTCGACGCGGGCCGGGCGGGCCGGTTCAGAATTGGTGGCGACCTCGACGTGGCCCGGCTCGGCTTCGGGGCGATGCGCATCACCGGCCCGGGCATCTGGGGGCCGCCGGCCGACCCGGATGCGGCGCGCGCGACGCTGCGCCGGGTGGTGGAGCTGGGCATCGACTTCATCGACACGGCCGACAGCTACGGTCCGTTCGTCAGCGAGGACCTGATCGCCGAGGTGCTGCGGCCCTACAAGCCGGGCCTGGTGATCGCCACCAAGGGCGCACACACGCGGCACGGGCCGAACATCTGGCGCCCGGTGGGCGACCCCAACTACCTGCGGCAATGCGTGCTGATGAGCCTGCGCCGGCTGGGCGTGGAGCGGATCGACCTGTGGCAGCTGCACCGGGTGGACCCGAAGGTGCCGATGGCCGAGCAGTTCGGCGTCATCGCCGCCATGCAGAAGGAGGGGCTGATCCGCCATGTCGGGCTGAGCGAGGTGCCGGTGGAGACCATCGAGGTCGCGCAGGCCTACTTCCCGGTGGTCAGCGTGCAGAACCGCTACAACCTCACCGACCGCCACAGCGAGGATGTGCTGGCCTATTGCGAGCGCAACAACATCGCCTTCATCCCCTGGGCGCCGCTCGCCGCCGGCGCGCTGGCCCGGGAAGGCTCGGCGCTGACGGAGATCGCATCGGCGCGCGGCGCGACGCCGGGGCAGGTGGCGCTGGCCTGGATCCTGGCGCGCTCGCCGGTGATGCTGCCGATCCCCGGCACCGGCAACCCGAAGCACCTGGAAGAGAACGTGGCGGGCGTCGACCTGCATCTGTCCGAAGGGGAAATGAGCGAGCTCGACCGGCAGGGCCGGGAAGCCTGGGAAGCCCGCCAGAAGAACGGCGGCTGACGCACCCCGGAGGCGGGACGGGGTAGCGCGCGGGGGTGGGAGCGACAGGGGGCGGCACCGGTGGTAAAGAGCGCGGCATGAGCGGCTCCAACCATCGTTCCCGCGATCCCCGTTTTCCCGCCGGCGCGCCACGCCGTCCGCGCTTCCGGCTGGTCCGCCGGCTGGCCGGAGCGCTGCTGGCGGTGGTCGTCCTGGCCTGCGCGGTCGGCGGCCTCGTGCTGTGGCGGCAATACCAGGCGCTGACGGCGGACCTGCCGACGGTGGACGTGCTGCGCACCTACCAGCCGCCGGTGATGAGCCGGATCTATACCCATGACGGCCGGGTCATGGCCGAGCTGGCCGCCGAGCGCCGCATCTTCGTGCCCTACAGCGCCATCCCGGACAATGTGAAGGCGGCGTTCGTTTCGGCAGAAGACCAGAACTTCTACAGCCATGGCGGCGTCGATCCGCTCGCCATCCTGCGCGCCGCCGTGACGGACATCGAGAACTACCACAAGCGCCGCGCGATCGGCGCCTCCACCATCACCCAGCAGGTGGCGCGGGTGATGCTGCTCGGCTCCAACGCCCGCACCCTGTCGCGCAAGGCCAAGGAGGCGATCCTCGCCATCCGCATCGAGCAGACGCTGTCCAAGGAACGCATCCTCGAGATCTACCTGAACGAGATCTATCTGGGTGCCGGCGCCTATGGCGTGGGTGCGGCGGCGCAGACCTACTTCAACAAGCCGCTCGACCAGCTGACGGACGCGGAGGCCGCGTTCCTCGGCGGCATGCCGCGCTCGCCGACCAACTACAACCCGTACCACTTCCCAGAGGCCGCGACGGCGCGCCGGAACTGGGTGCTGGACCGGATGGCGGACACGCACGCCATCACCCGCGCCGCTGCCGACGCCGCCAAGGCGGAGCCGCTGATCCCGAAGAACTTCAACCGCCCCGGCCCCATCCCGGGCTCCGAATGGTTCTCGGAGGAAGTGCGCCGTCAGCTGATCGAGCGCTACGGCCAGGACCAGACCATGCAGGGCGGCCTGGTGGTGCAGACGAGCCTCGATCCGTCGCTGCAGGGCGAGGCGACGAAGGACCTGCGTGACGGGTTGATGCATTACGACCGGCTGCATGGCGGCTGGCGCGGCCCGGTGACGCACCTGGCCGGAATCGGCCCGCGGCCGGCGGCCCGTCGCACGCGCGGGAGGTTGGCGGAGGCACCGGCGGCCGAGGCGGACTGGAAGAGCGCGCTCGCCGGCGTGGAGAAGCCGGCCGGCATGCTGCCGGCCTGGCGGCTCGCGGTGGTGCTGTCCCCGGCGCAGGGCACGCTCGGCTGGCTCGGCGAGTCCAACGGTCATCCGGACGCGGCGGACGCGCACACCGCCACCCTCGGCAATGGCGACCTCAGCTGGATGCGCACCTTCCGCGCGCTCCGTCCCGGCGATGTGCTGATGGTGGAGCCGCAGGGCGACGGCGCCGTGGCGCTGCGCCAGATCCCGCAGGTGGAAGGCGCGCTGGTGTCGCTCGACCCGCAGACGGGGCGCGTGCTGGCGCTGGTCGGCGGCTGGAGCTTCCAGAGCAGCCAGTTCAACCGGGCGACCCAGGCGCTGCGCCAGCCCGGCTCCTCCTTCAAGCCGATCGTCTACCTGGCGGCGATGCAGAAGGGGATCTCGCCAAGCCAGAAGTTCCTGGATGCGCCCTACGTGAACGGGTCCTGGCGCCCCAACAATTACGAGATGGACTTCAACGGTCCGACCAGCCTGCACGACGCGCTGCGCAAGTCGCTCAACCTCGTGACGGTGCGGCTCGCGGCCAATATCGGCATCGGCACCGTGGCCGACCTCGCCATCCAGCTGCACGAGGTGGACTCGATGCCGCACGTGCTGCCGGCGGCCCTTGGCGCGGTGGAAACCACCGTGCTGCGCGAGGCCGGCGCCTATGCCTCCATCGCCTCGGGCGGGCGCGAGGTGCTGCCCAGCCTGATCGACGACGTGCAGGACCGCGACGGCCACGTCATCTGGCGTCCCGCCGGGCTCGGGGTGAAGGCGGACAGCGACCCGGCGCACCCGCCGGAGATCACGGACGAGCGCAAGCAGATCGCCGACCCCGCCTCCTCCTTCCAGATCGTCGAGATGATGAAGGACGTGATCCGCCGCGGCACCGGCCGCAAGGCGGGCGCGGGCATCGACAACCCGATCGCCGGCAAGACCGGCACCAGCCAGGATTTCCATGACGGCTGGTTCGCCGGCTTCTCGCCCAACATGCTCACCGTGGTCTGGATCGGCTTCGACAATCCGCAGACCCTCGGGCCGAAGCAGGATGGCGACACGGTGGCCGGCCCGGTCTGGAACGCCTACATGAAGGCGGCCCTGGCCACGCGCCGCGACGTCGATTTCCGGGTGCCGGACGGGGTGTCGCTCGTGCAGTACGACACGGGGCAGGGGCCGGCGATCGACGCCTTCAAGCCGGGCCAGGAGCCGGGCGTGAGCCAGAATCTGGGCGTCGATGTCGCCAGCGGCGAGGGGCTGAGCGCCGCCGACACCGGTGCGGAGAACGTGCCGGACAGCGAGGCCGACATGGGCGGCAACGGTCCCGGCGCCACCGGAACGGCCTCGGTCTCGGCCGCCAACCCCGGCCTCGCCTCCCCCGCCAACCCGGCGCAGCCAGGGGCCGCCCTGCCGGGCCGTCCCGGCGCGCTCGCCGCCGGGCAGCCGGCGAAGCCCGCCGGCCCAGCCGGGGGTGACATCGGCATGGGCGGGCTGTATTGAGCCGCCCCCGGATTCACGCCCTCTCCATACCCTGCAGGTGACGCATGTCGGCCGAGACGGAAGCCCTCAACGAACAGATCAAGCAGTCGGTGGCGCTGCTGAGGAGGCATCTTTGACTGGGATGTCGCTCAAGGCCGCCTCGCGGAACTGAACAACCGGGCCGAAGACCCGGATCTCTGGAACGACTCCGACGCCGCGCAGAAGGTCATGCGCGAGCGGACGCTGCTGGCGAACCAGGTCGAGGGCGTGCTGCGCCTGGAGGCCGAGGTTCGCGATGCGCTGGAGCTCGCCGAGTTGGCGGAAGCGGAAGGCGACGCGGCGATGGTCGCGGATGCCGTGGCCAGCCTTCGTGCGCTGGCCGAGGAGGCCAAGCGGCGGGAGATCGAGAGCCTGCTGTCCGGCGAGGCCGACAGCAACGACTGCTACCTCGAGGTGAATGCCGGCGCCGGCGGCACGGAAGCCCAGGACTGGGCTGAGATGCTGCTGCGCATGTATTCCCGCTGGGCGGAGCAGCATGGCTACAAGGTCACGCTGATGGAAAGCTCCGAGGGCGAGCAGGCGGGGCTGAAATCGGCCACGCTGCAGGTCACCGGCGCCAATGCCTATGGCTGGCTGAAGACGGAGGCCGGGGTTCACCGGCTGGTGCGCATCAGCCCGTTCGACAGCGCCGCGCGGCGGCAGACCTCGTTCGCCTCCGTCTGGGTGTATCCGGTTGTCGACGACTCGATCGAGATCGAGATCAACGATGCCGACCTGAAGGTCGACACCTTCCGGGCGTCGGGTGCCGGCGGGCAGCACGTCAACAAGACGGAATCCGCCATCCGCATCACCCACGTCCCGTCGGGAATCGTCGTGGCGTGCCAGACGGACCGCTCCCAGCACCGCAACCGCGCCACCGCGATGAACATGCTGAAGGCCCGGCTGTACGAGGCCGAGCTGCAGAAGCGCGAGGCCGCGGCGGCGCAGACGGAGGCCGCCAAGACCGATATCGGCTGGGGCCACCAGATACGCTCCTACGTGCTGGCGCCCTACCAGCTGGTGAAGGACCTGCGCACCGGCGTCGAGAAGGGCAATCCGGACGCCGTGCTGGACGGTGAGCTGGACGAGTTCATGGCGGCGTCGCTGGCGGCCCGTGTCGGCGCCACGCGCAGCGAGGCCAGCGCCACGGCGCAGTAGCCAGTGGCAGCATTGGACGGCAGGCAGGAGCGGCCCCACCCGGAGCCGCTCCTGTTCTGTTTCAGAGAAGTCCACGCTGCCGACATCTCCGCCGCAGGTCACAAATGAGACTCGGGTGGCTCCAGGCTGGCGCCAGAACCAGCTGACCTCCTGACCAGATTCTGTGCAGTCGCAGAAAGCTTCGCGCCAGGAGCGTGTGGAAGCGCCGGATTTCGTCTGACGCACCGCACAAAAAACTCGCGCCTATGATTCGGGCAGAAAACGCGTTTCTGCACCCCAAAGCGCCGTTTACGAATGGCTGGACAACGTTCTTGACATAGCCCCGCTTCAAACCGTTCTTTGCAGCGAGAGACCCGTCCGATCCTCCGCTCGACCGGCCGCGCGTGGTGTTTCGCGCGGATCGGAGGTCGCCTGTCGGACGACCTGGGCGGCGGGTGCTCGGTAAACGGGGTGCAAGGAGTTTTCGCGGAATGGACTACGCGCAACAGCAACGAAGCCCGCTCCGGCACATCGTCGGAATCGGCATCGTCGTCCTGCTGCACATCGCGCTGATCTACGCGCTGATGAACGGCCTGGGGCGCGCTGTGATCGACGTGATCAAGCCCCCCATCGCGACGAAGATCGTCAAGGAGCCGCCGCCCCCGCCGCCTCCGCCGCCGCCGCCGCCGCCGCCCGCGATGGTGTCGCCGCCGCCGCCGTACATCCCGCCGCCGCAGATCCAGATCCAGCAGCCGCCGCCGCCGCATGCGATCCGGACGGTGACGCACACGCCGCCGCCGACGCCGAACCCGGCGCCGTTCACGGCCGCGAAGCCGACGCCCCCGGGGCCGGCCGTGCCTGACCATTCCGCCGGCGTGGTGCCGATCAACAATGCCCGTCCGGTGTTCCCGCCGGAGATGGAGGATGCGGGTCGCCAGGGTCGCGTCTCGGTCTCGTGCACCATCAACACGGACGGCTCCACCAGCGACTGCCGCGTGGTCAGCGTTTCCGGCGGCGAGGCCTTCGCCCGCTCGGCGCTCGATTTCGTGCGCAAGGCCCGCTACCAGCCCGCCGTCCATAACGGCGTCCCGGTCGCGCAGCCGAACCACGTGCTGAACATCAACTACACCCTGGGTGATTCGGACGAGTGACGTCCGCCCCCGGGGTCCCAGAGATCCTTCGAACGAGCACCCGGCGGCACCAGCCGCCGGCCGATCTCCAGGAGGTTTGCCGGGTCGCCCGGCGTTCCGGCAGTTACCAGAGGAACTTGTGATGACCAGACTGCATCGCCTTCCCGTTCTAGCAGCCCCGGCCCTGGCGATGGCGTTGGGCGTGGCTGCTCCCGCCTTCGCTCAGGATGCGCAGCAGCCTGCGGCCCCCGCGGCGGCGGCTCCGGCGAGCCCGGCTCCCGCCACGCCGGACGCGTCCGCCCCGGCTGCGACGCCGGCTCCCGCGGCCCCGGCCGATGCCAATGCTCCGGCCGCCGGTGCGCCCGCCGGTGCTCCTGCCGCCCCGGATGCGGCCGCTCCCGCCGCGACGCCCGCGACGGCGCCGGCCCCCGATGGCGGCGTGGCCGCCGCGCCCACCAAGACGGCGGCCGTGGCCAACCCGTATGGCCTGGATGCGCTCTGGAAGGGCGGCGACTTCATCTCGCGCGGCGTCCTGATCATCCTGGTGATCATGTCGCTCGGCACCTGGTACATCATGATCACGAAGTATTTCGAGCAGGCCCGCCTGTTCGGCGCCAGCAAGGCGGCGACGAAGGACTTCTGGACCAAGCCGACCGTGACGGAAGGCGCCCAGTCGCTGAAGACGTCCTCGCCCTTCCGCTACATCGCCGACACCGGCATCGCGGCGACCGAGCACCATGAGGGCACGCTGACGGAGAGCATCGACCTGCACGAGTGGGTCACGATGTCCATCCAGCGCGCGGTCGAGACCATCCAGTCGCGCCTGCAGGGCGGCCTCGCCTTCCTCGCCACCGTCGGCTCCACCGCGCCGTTCGTCGGTCTGTTCGGCACCGTCTGGGGCATCTACCACGCGCTGACCGCCATCGGCATCGCCGGCCAGGCCTCCATCGACAAGGTCGCCGGCCCGGTGGGTGAGGCGCTCATCATGACCGCCATCGGCCTCGCCACCGCCGTTCCGGCCGTGCTCGGCTACAACTGGCTGGTCCGCCGCAACAAGACCGCCATCGAGCGGGTCCGCAACTTCTCGTCCGACCTGCACTCGGTGCTGCTCGGCGGCGTTCGCGTCGGCGCCATGCCGTCCTCGACCGGCGCCAACGGCCCGATGACCGCCACGGCCGGCGTGACGCGGGTCGCCTAACATGGCGATGCAAGTCGGCTCCGACGGCGAAGAGGATGATGTCGTCTCCGCCATCAACACGACGCCGCTCGTCGACGTCATGCTGGTGCTGCTGATCATCTTCCTCATCACCATCCCGGTCGTCACCCACACGGTGAAGGTCAACCTGCCGAAGGACACGAACCAGGAAAGCCAGACGAAGCCCGACAACATCACCATCGCGGTGAACCAGGGCGGGCAGATCTTCTGGGGCACCGACCAGGTGCGCGACATCCCGGACCTGCTGCATCGTCTGGAAGAGGCGGCGGTGAAGAAGCCGCAGCCTCAGGTGATGATCCGCGGCGACGGCCAGGCGCGCTACGAGAGCGTCGGCAAGGTGGTGCTGGCTTGCCAGGAGGCCGGCATCTCCAAGGTCAACTTCATCACCGAGCCGCCGCCCCGCGGTTGACACTGGGCGGCTGACACAGGGCTGCTGAGCCGGACGGTCCCGATGGACCGTCCGGACCGGCCGCCGCCACTTCACTCGACCGGCCCGCCGGTCCCGGACACGGGACCACGGTGCCGCCTCAATCAGGATGTCCCGTCATGGCCATGAATGTCGGATCCGGTAGCTCCTCTGGCGATCCGGAGGTGATGGTCGACGTCAACACCACGCCGTTGATCGACGTGATGCTGGTGCTGCTGATCATGCTCATCATCACCATCCCGATCCAGACGCACGCGGTGAATCTCGACCTGCCGCAGGGCAACCCCCCGCCGCCGCCGACCCCGCCCACCGTCGTGACGATCGGCGTCGACTTCGACGGCACGGTGTCCTGGAACGGCGAGGCGATCCCCGACGAAGGCTCGCTGCAGTCGCACTTCCTCAGCGCGGCGGCGTTGCCGGACCAGCCGGAGATCCATATCCGTCCGAACAAGCTTGCCGACTACAAGTATGTCGCGCATGTGCTGGCGGATGCGCAGCGCCTCGGCATGACCAAGCTCGGCATCGTGGGCAATGAACAATTCATGGGACAGAACTGAAGCAATGATGGCTCGCCTCCTCCGCGCCGGCCTCCTCTCCGGCTCGGTCCTCGCCGCTCCCGTCGCCGCCGGCGCGCTCTGGACGCTGGCGCCCTCGGCGGCGCACGCGCAGGAGGCGCTCCGTCCGGCGGTCGGCAAGCCGCTGCAGGCCGCCCAGGGCGCGCTGCGCAAGCGCGACTTCGCGGGCGCCATGAAGGACGTGAATGCAGCCGACGCCGTGTCCGGCAAGTCTGCCTATGAAAGCTACGTCATCGCGCAGATGCGCGCGGCCGTCGCCCAGTCCTCCGGCAACGTGAAGGATTCGATCGAGGCCGACGACGCGCTGATCGCCTCGTCCCGCACGAGCGGGGCCGAGAAGCAGAAGCTCCTGATGGCCGAGGCCGGCCTGTCCTACACGGCCAAGGACTACCCATCCGCCATCAAGGCCCTCGAGCGCTACTTCAAGGCGGGTGGCAACGATCCGCAGATGCATACGCTGCTGATCCAGGCCTATTACCTGCAGAAGGACTTCCCCAACGCGGCCAAGGCGCAGGCGCGCCAGATCGCAATGGAAGAGAAGGCCGGGCAAAAGCCGACGGAAAACCAGCTCAACATGCTCGCCGCCGTGCAGAAGCAGGCGAATGACATGAACGGCTTCAACGCCACCATGGTGAAGCTGGTCCAGGATTACCCGAAGCCCGACTACTGGGCGCAGCTGATCCACGGCCTGCGCACGGACTCCAACATCCCCGACCGCCTGCAGTACGATATCGACCGCATCCGTCTCGCGGTCGGCCTGCTGAGCAGCACGTCGGACATCCTGGAGATGGCGGAAACGGCGGTCCAGCAGGGCCTGCCGGTGCAGGGCCAGAAGGTGATGGCGCGGGGCTACGCCACCGGCGCCCTCGGCAAGGATGCCGGTGCGGCGCGCGAAGCCAAGCTGAAGGCGTTCATCGACCAGCAGGTGGCGAACCGCAAGGCGAGCCTCGGCGCCGACGAGAAGGCGGCACAGGCGGCACCGACGGGCGAGCAGCTGCTGGTCACCGGCTACAACTACGTCGATTTCGGGCGGCCCGATCACGGGCTGTCGCTGATGCAGGCGGGCCTGACCAAGGACCATCTGGCCTCCGACGACGACGCGAAGCTGCATATCGGCCTCGCCCTGATGGACGCGGGCCGCAAGGCCGACGCCATCAAGATGCTCAAGACCGTGGGCGGCAATGACGGCGCGGCCGAGCTGGCGCAGCTCTGGATCCTGCAGATCAACAAGCCCTGAGCGACCCCGCGCCGGCCGCTCTTTTGTAAAGTATGTCAGGCCGCGTGGCGTATCTCGCCACGCGGCCTGCTTCGCGCCATCATGGGCGCGATGTCCGAGACCAATCCTCCCGCACGCATCCTCGTCGTCGAAGACGATCCGGGCATGCGCATGCTCATCCAGCGCGTGCTCCAGGGCGACGGCTTCACGGCGCGGGGCGCGCAGGACGGGCGGGAGATGTGGGAAGCGCTGGAAGCCCAGCCCTTCGACCTCGTGATCCTCGACGTGATGCTGCCCGGCACCAGCGGGCTTGATCTGTGCCGCGCCCTCCGTGCCCGGCAATCCACGCCCGTCATCATCGTCAGCGCCCGCGGCGAGGAGCTCGACCGCGTGCTCGGCCTGGAACTCGGCGCCGACGATTATGTCGCCAAGCCGTTCGGCCAGAAGGAGCTGCTGGCGCGGGTGCGCGCGGTGCTGCGGCGCGGGCTGGGGGGGCTGCCGCCGGAGCCGCGGCCGCGGCGCGAGCTGCTGCGCTTTTCCGGCTGGTCGCTCGACCAGCGCCGCCGCGAGCTGACGGACCCTTCGGGGGCCGCCGTCGAGCTGTCGGGCGCGGAGCACGACCTGCTGGCGAGCTTCCTGGAGAACCCGCAGCGGGTGATCGGGCGCGACCGGCTGCTGGAGCTGTCGCGCACCCGTCTCGGCGACGTGTCCGACCGGAGCGTGGACGTGCTGGTGAGCCGCCTGCGCCGCAAGCTCGGGGCGGACTCCGAGACGTTGATCCGGACGGTGCGGGGCCTCGGCTACATCTTCACCGCCGAGGTGGAGCGGGACTGAGCGCATGATCCGCCGCCGGCCGCCACGCCTGCGGATGCCGGCCCTCTTGCGACGGATCAGGCTCTGGCCACGCGGCCTGGTCGGCCAGGTCATGGTGGTGCTGCTGGCGGCCGTGCTGCTGGAATTCCTCGGCAGCACCGCCTTCTACGAGCAGGCGCAGACCTATTCCGCCGATGACGCGCAGTTCTTCCGCATGGCCGAACAGCTTGCCATCGACATGCGGCTGCTGAACGCGACCGCCCCGGAGCGCCGGCCGGATTTCGCGGCCATGCTGTCCACCATGGGGCTGGCGCTTCGCTGGACGCCGGCCAGCCCGGTGCCACCGGAGGCGCACGGGCTGCATCCGCTGCACCGGCGGCTGGCCAGTGCGCTGCAGCCTTTCGGCGCCGCGCCGCTCCGGCTCGTGGCGCAGCCGGCGCGGTCGCGCGAGCTGGCGGGCGTGCTCACCCTGCGGGACGGCAGCCAGCTGCACTTCACCGCCTGGGGCCTGATGCAGCGGCATACGGTCACGCGCGGGCTGATGTCGGCCTCGATCCTGGCCGGCTGCGTCATCCTCGTCGCCGCCATGCTGGTGCGTTCGCTCAGCCTGCCGCTGCGGGCTCTGGCACGCGTGGCAGACTCGATCGGGCGCGGGCCGCCGGTGATGGCGGCGGAGGACGGGCCGCACGAGGTGCGCCATCTCGGGCGCGCCCTGAACGCGATGCAGGGGCGCATCGCCCGGCTGATCGCCGACCGGACGGAAGCGCTGGCCGCCGTGTCTCACGACCTCCGCACCCCCCTGGCGCGGCTGCGGTTGCGGGCCGGCTTTCTCGAGCCGGACGCGCAGGGCGCCATCGAGGCCGATCTCGACGAGATGGAGGCCATGGTCGGCTCCGTCCTGTCCTTTCTGGCCGGCGAGGCGGATTCCGAGCGCCGGCGCACCGTCGATCTCGCGGCCCTTCTGGCCACCCTCGTCGACCATGAGGCGGATGCCGGTCGCGATGCCCGCTATGTCGGTCCAGACCAGGCCACCATCACCGTCCGGCCGCTCGCCATGAAGCGCGTGTTCGCCAACCTGATCTCCAACGCCATCGCCTATGGCGGCAGCGCGATCGTCACGCTGGAGCGCGCGGGAACGGGGCTGCGCGTGCTGGTCGAGGATGACGGGCCGGGCATTCCGGAGGCGGAACTGGAGCGGGTGACGACGCCCTTCTACCGGCTCGACGCGTCGCGCAGCAGGGCGACGGGCGGCATGGGGCTGGGCCTTGCCATCGTGCAGCGCGAGGTCGCGCGGGAAGGCGGACGGCTGACGCTGTCCAACCGTACGCCGCACGGGCTTCGTGTCGAAATCGTGCTGACATGATTTGTCGCCGCGTGTTCGCACGCGGGACAAGCGACATCGCCATTCTCCCTGCAGGCACCAGCCTCACGGTGCGCACTCAAGGAGATTGCAGATATGGACGGTCGCGTTCTTGACGGCGTGGCACGTTTTCGTTCGGACGTGTTTCCCGCGCAGATGCCGCTCTACCGGCAGCTCGTCCGCGATGGGCAGCAGCCGAAGGCACTCGTGATCTCCTGCGCCGACAGCCGTGTCATTCCCGAACTGATCATGCAGTGCGGCCCGGGCGAGTTGTTCGTCTGCCGCAACGCCGGAAACATCGTTCCGCCGTTCGTCGAGAATAATGGCGGCGTGTCGGCCTCGATCGAATATGCGGTCGTGGCGCTGAACGTGCGCGACATCGTCATCTGCGGCCATTCCGATTGCGGTGCAATGAAGGGGCTGCTGAGTCCGGAAACGCTGGAGGCGATGCCGAGCGTGAAGGCGTGGCTGAGCCACAGCCATGCGGCGGCGCGCGTCTTCCGCGAAACGGCGGAAAGCGGGCTCGACGAGGCCGGCCGTGCACGGGTGCTGGCGGAGGAAAACGTGGCGGCTCAGCTGCAGAATCTGCGGACGCATCCTCCCGTCGCCGCGCGTCTCGCCACCGGCAACCTGCGCCTGCATGGCTGGCTGTTCGACCTCGATACGGGGCTCATGCACGCGCTCGACGGCGAAACCGGCCGCTTCCGGCCGATCGAGCAGCAGGAGGACCTGCCGGTGGCGATCGCCGGTCGCGCCGCCGGCGCGGTGATCCCGCTCCGTGCGGCACCGAAGCGCGCGGCGTCGTAGCCTCGTCGGGGCAGCCTCAGCCCAGCAGCGCCGACGCATCCTCCAGGACCCGCGGCACCTTGTTCTGGCCGCCAAGCTTGCCGCGGGCGCGCATCCAGCCTTCGAACCGGCCGGGCGGCAGGATGCGCAGGGCAGGGGGCGCCATGCCGAAGTCGCCCTGCCGGTGCGTCGCGTAGTCGATGTTGTTCTCCGCCAGCACCTGGTCGAGCGTGCGGAGGAACAAAGCCTCGTCCGCGAGCCGGTCGGCGCCGTCCAGTTCCACGAGAAACAGATGCGCGCCGCGCGGCTCGTCCGCGCGCGGATACAGCGCCGTCGCCGTGTAGTCCCGGATCCGTACGCCGCAGGCACGGGCAGCCGCTTCCATGGCGCGGTCGAGCTCGCCGCCGCTGACATGCTCGCCGAACGCGTTCAGCGTATGCGCGGTCCGCCCGCTGACGACCAGCCGCGGCGGCGTCCGGCTCACCAGCCGCACGACGTCGCCGATCGGGTAGCGCCACAGCCCGGCGTTGCTGGACAGGAGCAGCGCGTAGTCGCGGCCAGGCTCGGCATTGGCGATCCAGCGCGCATCGACCGGCCGCCCCGCCAGCGCATCGTCCAGCTCGCCGGGCGGCAGGAACTCGAAGAACAGGCCGTTATCGAGCATCAGCCGCATGCCCTCGTCCGGGTCGCGGTCGGCCAGCGCGATGAAGCCCTCGCTCGCGGCGTACACTTCGCGCGTCTTCGCTCCGAGCGGTTCGAGCCAGTCGGCGAAGCGCCCGCGATAGGGGGCGAAGCCGGTGCCGCCATGGATCACCAGCTCGAGCTGCGGCAGTGCGGCGGCAATCGAGCCCGGCGTTCCATGCCGGGCGGCCAGCTGCTCGAACAGCAGCAGCAGCCAGGAGGGCGTGCCGGAGATCGTGCGGACGGTGGGAGGGAGCGTGTCCGCGATCCGGGCGATCTTCTCGTCCCAGTCGCCGCACAGCGCGATCTCCCGTGACGGCAGGACCCGCCCGCGT
>Ga0157362_1000210_pt1 | contig 18424 bp, 16 predicted proteins | sample AttlaeALBM3_FD_111480 | JGI IMG/M metagenome (GOLD analysis project Ga0157362, IMG submission 111480) | Fungus gardens microbial communities from leaf cutter ant in Ribeirão Preto, State of São Paulo, Brazil - Atta laevigata ALBM3 | ecosystem: Host-associated > Fungi > Mycelium > Unclassified ... | reverse complement strand
CAGCGCGGTCACGCCGTCCAGCAGTTTCTCCTCTTCCTCTTCCGGCCGCGGCTCCAGCGCCAGCGGAAGCTGAATGTTATAGCGCGTGCCGATATCCGGTTTGGCGATAATCTCCAGGCTGCCGCCCATCTGCTTGCAGAGCTGTTTGCAGAGGAAAAAGGCCATGCCCGACGCCTGACCGTAGCGATCCTGGCTGGTTTCGCCGAGGAACGGGAAGTCAGCGTTGGCCAGCTCGTCGACGCTCAGTCCCGCGCCGGTGTCCACCAGCTGGATCAGCAGGCGGTCCGGATGCGCCTCGTCGGCGCTGACCGTCAGGGAAATCTTGCCCCAGCGCGTGGTAGTCAGCGCATAGTGCATCAGCGTGGCGAGCACTTTGCGCAGCGCGCGGCGGTCGCCGAAGCGCTGCTCATCGTTGGGCTGCTGGTTGTTCACCACCAGCGACAGCCCTTTGCGGCGCATCAGCGGCAGGCTTTCCAGCGCGATCTCGTCCAGCAGCTCCTGCAGGTTGAAGCGGCTGGCGTCGGGCGACCAGTCGTGCGCCTCCAGCCGGTTAAGCAGTACGATATCGTCAACCAGCCGCGCCAGGCCCTGGCTTTCGTCCAGCAGATCCAGCACCGTTTCATCTTCGTCGCGCTGGCTGAGCTGCACCAGCTGCGCCACCACCTTTTCCAGCGGCCGGTTCAGGGCATGGCCGAGGTTTTGCAGCAGCTGCTGCCGCATCTGATGGTTGCGATCCAGCACCTGCTGCGCCTTCTGCAACTTTTTATTCACCAGCAGCTCGCGATCCTGATCGCGCATTAAAAACAGCTGGGTATGCGGCGACAGCACGCTGCGCGCATGGCGGATCTCATACACTTCGTTATTGATGGTCGCCTGCAGCACGCCCTGATGCTGATCAGACATATTAATGATCTTTTGCAGATTAAGATGCGGCAAAAGATGTTCCGCGATTTTATTGCTGAGGATGGTGCGGTTGCTGGCAAAGTCATACACCAGCAGGCCGACCGGCAGGCTGGCGACGATCTCTTCATTCAGCACGCGCAGCGAGTCCAGCTCCGCGCTCTGGTTCTCGCTCGGGCGCAGCGACTGCTGGCGCAGCAGGGTCATGCCGGCGAAAGAGAGCAGAAACAGCAGCAGGTTCACCAGCAGCGGCCACAGCAGATTATGCAGCGTGTCGACGATCAGGCTGGTCAGCGGCACGCGATAGACCAGCTGCAGCGGCGTGCTCGGCAGCGTGGCGGCGATCTCAAGATTAGGGTTCACCAGGGCGATCTGCGTGCTTTCGTTCTCTTCCTGATCGCTGGCGGCGGCCGGCGTGGCGTCCTGGCGCAGCTGGAAGTTCTCCAGCGGCATATTTTGCGGGATCAGATCGTTAAGCGGCAGGTCGAAAGCCACCACCGTCGCCAGATGGCCCGGCTGGTTAAAGGTGGTGCGCAGCGTAAAGTAGTGATCGTTCTGAAAGGCGAAATGGCGCAGCGGCGAGAAGCTTTCGCGCTCGTCCAGCGCGTTCGCCTGCTGCAGCATCTCGGCGCGGCGGCCATCTACCAGCGAACTGATGGCGCTCTCTTTATAACGCGTCGCCATATCCTTCAGCGGCAGCGTTGAAATCATAATCAGGCTGTTGTCCTGCCCGTTGAGAAAGTACATCGACCAGGTCGGGTTTTCGGCGCCCCACAGCGTATCGAGATAGCTCGACATGCGCATGGTCATATCGAGCGTGCTGCCGTCGTGCGAGCCGAAGATCAACGCCTCGGTCTTACGGCGGGTTTTCTCCAGATAGTAGACGTCCGGGCGCAGCCGCGTCTCCTGCAGGCTGCTGTTGGGCGAGCTGCCCGCCGCGCTGGTGGCGAGATTCTCATAGATTTGCCAGGTGGCGAAGCGGTAGGCGTCGATGCGCTTTTGCGTCGCGCGCGCCAGATCGGTCATGGCGTAGCGCTTCTCGGTCAGCCAGGCATTGACCGAGTTATGCACCATAAAGCCCAGCGCCAGCAGCAGCACCAGATTGAAAACCACAAAAAAGCGGGTGACATTGCCGGATGTCAGCGGGAACTTATACAACATAGCGTTTCAGGCACCTGAAATCATCGCGCAACCAGTCGGGCACTGGCGGCCACAGCCAACAGCAGCAGCGCGATGAGCAGAAAGGCACCGCTGAGGCTCAGCCATTGAGAAATAAATCCGATTAAAGCCGGACCTGAGAGAATACCCGCATATCCCAGCGTTGTCATGGCGGAAATCCCCAGATTTGCCGGCATATCCTGTTGATTCCCGACGGCATTGAACAGCATTGGCACGGTATTGGCCAGGCCAAAGCCCACCAGCAGAAATGCGAGCAGCGCCGCCTGCGGCGAGGGAAGAAAAACCGCCATCGCCAGCCCGGCCGACGCCGTCAGCGCGCCCGCCAGCATCACGGGAAAACGGCCGAAGCGCTGGATGATGCTGTCGCCGGTCAGGCGGCCGAGTGTCATCGCCACGGAGAAGACGGCGTAGCCCAGCCCGGCGTGGGCGGTCGACATGCCGGGACGCTGCAGCAGCAGCAGCGCGCCCCAGTCGAGCACCGCGCCTTCGGCAAGAAACAGAATAAAGCAGAGCAGGCCGAGAAAGGCGACGAAGCCGCGCGGCACCACCAGCCACGGCTGATCGGGCTGATGCAGACGCGTGCTCATCAGCGTTGGCAGGCTGGCGACCAGCAACAGCAGCATCAGCAGCAGCACCAGCGCCACCGAGAGCAGCGGCGAAAGGCCGACGCTCAGCAACAGACTGATTGCGCCGGCGCCGAGAATGCCGCCGAGGCTAAAGAAGCCGTGAAAGCCGGACATCATCGGCCTGCGCGCCGCTTTCTCCACCTCGACCGCCTGCACGTTCATCGCCACGTCCAGCATGCCCAGCCCGGCGCCAAACACAACTAGCGTCGCTGCCATCATCCACATCACCTCCAGCGTCGCCAGCAGCGGCAGGGTCGCCAGCACGATCAGCGTGGAGAGGAGCATCACGCGGCGGCAGCCGAAGCGGCCCACCAGCGATCCGGTCAGCGGCATCGCCGCCAGCGATCCCATGCCCAGGCAGAGCAGCAGGGCGCCGAGTGACGCGCCGCTTAGCTGCAGACGCTGGCTGGCGAACGGCACCAGCGGCGCCCAGGAAGACATGCCAAGGCCGGCGATAAGAAAAACCGTGCGTGTTCCCAGCGCAACACGACTGTGAAGTTTTCCGGGTGATGCGGCGTCCAGTGCGGTCATAGTGTTATTCATGAGTGTCAAAGCGACGAAGTGTAGCATCAAAGCCGCAGCCGCATGCGCGCTCGATCGGCGTCAGCCCGGCGTAAGTTGACAATAAAATGCGCATTTTAACGACTTTTGCCGGACCGCTGTGCTTTTCCAGAACTTTCCTGGCAAACAGGCAGCGTCAAAAAAGCAGGCGGGCGCTTGAGCGACGCACCATGTGGCAGCGAACGGAAATAAGTCGCCGAAGAGGCGCTTTATTACGGTGATAAATTAAGTGGGGAAATATTCATCCGCTAAATTAACCTGACGTGCGATTATTAGCGATTAATGGCAAAAATAAGCGGCGTTATTTTAACCCGGATAATTAACATGACCTACAGCAGGCAGGCGAGGGTAAATTACAGACAAAAAAAAGCCGGACATACAGGTCCGGCAGGAATAATTAGGGTAAACATCTCATTCGGGGTGAATGAAGGTAATAATGAAATAAATGATGATAGCGGGATCTATTGTATTCCCAGATGGTGAATATGTTTTATCATTCAGTGCTCAGATAAGGCCCAATGTAACGTGCTGAAAGTAATGATGTAAAATTTCGTTTGATATTTTGTGCGATAATTTTTACCGATACGTGCTGGTTATTCATTCCGCAATATTTACATTCGGAAATAACTGTTTCGCATTATGCAACAGTTTTGGAAATTTCGTAGCATTTTCGTGATAGCTTATTGCCCTTTATAAAAACACAATGGCGTGCCGGCTGAATTTTAAACATTCAGCATGCAGTGGCAAAAAAATAAGGCACATAACAGAGGGCAATAAAATGAAACGTCGCGTTCTCTCCCTGATGATCCCTGCGCTGCTGGTTGCAGCGGGTTCTGCAAGCGCAGCGGAAATTTACAACAAAGACGGCAACAAATTAGACCTGTTTGGCAAAGTAGATGGTCTGCACTATTTCTCAGATAACGACGGTAATGACGGCGATCAGTCTTACCTGCGCTTCGGTTTTAAAGGCGAAACCCAGATTTCCGAGCAGCTGACCGGTTACGGCCAGTGGGAGTATCAGGCAGCGCTGAACACGGCGGAAAGCGAAGGCACCGCTAACAGCTACACCCGCGTTGGCTTCGCCGGTATCAAATTCGGCGACGCCGGCTCCTTTGACTACGGCCGTAACTACGGCGTAGCGTACGACATCGGCGCATGGACCGACGTCCTGCCGGAGTTCGGCGGCGACACCTACGGCGCGGACAACTTTATGTTCCAGCGCAGCAACGGCCTGGCGACCTATCGCAACTCCAACTTCTTCGGTCTGGTGGATGGCTGGAACTTCGCCGTGCAGTATCAGGGTAAAAACGACAACCCGAGCCGCGAAACCTCTGGCCGTGACGTGCTGGGCGAGAACGGCGACGGCTGGGGTCTGAGCACCACCTACGATCTCGGCTCTGGTTTCGGTATCGGCGCGGCGATGTTCTCATCGGATCGCACCAATAACCAGAACGGCGGCGATCCGGCTATTCTGGGTCGCGGCGACAAGGCGGAAGTCTACACCGGCGGCCTGAAGTATGACGCCAACAACATCTACCTGGCGGCGATGTACAGCCGTTCCTTTAATGCGACGCGCTTCGGCTCCTCCAGCGATGACATTTACGGCTTCGCAGATAAAGCGGACAACTGGGAGCTGGTGGCGCAGTATCAGTTCGACTTCGGCCTGCGTCCGTCTCTGGCGTTCGTGACCTCACGCGGCACCGACATTCAGAACTGGGGCAAACAGAACCTGAAAAAATATGTTGATGTCGGCGCGACCTACTACTTCAACAAAAACATGTCGACCTACGTTGATTACCAGATCAACCTGATGGACGACAACGACTTCACCGACGCGGCTGGCATCAATACCGATGACACCGTGGCGCTGGGTCTGGTTTATCAGTTCTAAACCGCCCAGGAGCGTAGCCTGCGGGCTACGCTCCCGCTGGCAGGATCGCCGCCAGCGCGGCCGTGATATCCGCCGCGACCCTCTCTGATTTTTCCCCCAGCTGCGCCCGCACGATGGCACCTTCCGCCAGCAGCATAATCTGTCCGCTTTTCCACCGTTCGCTTTCTGCCAGCTTCAGCGCGATCGTCTCTGCCATCTCCCGCTTATGCTGATGGACCAGCTCGGTCACTTCAGGCAGGCTCTCGCCCAGCTCGGCGCTGGCGTTGATAAAGGCGCAGCCGCGAAAGTCCGCTTCGTCGAACCAGCTTTTCAGCGCGGCGGGCAGCGCGTCGCGCAGCGCAGGCGTGCTATTCAGCGCCTGCTGAAAGCCGGCCATCCAGCGCCGATGCCGCTGCGCCAGCACCGCTAAGATAAGCTGATTTTTGCTGGGAAAATGGCGGTAAAAGGTGACCTTGGTGACACCCGCCTCGGCGATCACCCGATCGATGCCGGTGGCGCGAATGCCCTGCTGATAGAACAGCCGCTGCGCTGTGACGAGCAGGCGGTCGCGAGCGGCGGCATCGGGATCGAACGGGAGCGGAGCAAGCATAATCAATCCTGGTAAATTTGAGTAGACAGGATTGTCTACATGCAGCAGAGTAATGCAAGTAGACAATCCTGTCTACGTGCCGACAACGCTTACAGGAGATAACAATGCTGCTTCCTCCGTTTAACCAACAGAGTGCCACAGAGAAAGTACGTATGGCGGAAGACGCCTGGAACAGCCGCGATCCGCTGCGGGTTGCGCAGGTTTACAGTCTGGATACGCGCTGGCGCAACCGCAGCGAAGAGGTGCAGGGGCGTGACGCGGTGGTGGCGTTCCTCAGCCGTAAATGGGCGAAAGAGCTGGATTATCGACTGATCAAAGAGCTGTGGGCATGGCATGAGGATCGGCTGGCGGTGCGCTTTGCCTATGAGTGGCATGACGACAGCGGAAACAGGTTCCGCAGCTATGGCAACGAGAACTGGCGCTTCGGCGCGGATGGCCTGATGGTAGAGCGTTTCGCCTGCATCAACGATTTGCCGATTGAGGCCAGCGAACGTCTGTTCCACTGGCCGCTCGGCAGACGGCCGGACGACCATCCCGGCCTGAGCCAACTGGGGCTCTAATCAGGCAGAAAGCGCGCGCTTCCGCCTGGTCGCCCGTGGCGTTTTGGGCTGCGGCGGCGCGCTGCCTTCAAATCCCGTGCCCGCCAGGGTAAAGGCGGAAAAACTCAGCCACTGCTGCCACTGATTCAATTCTGACGATGATTTACGCATGCTGCACCTCCCGGAAATAAACCCGGGTTAAACCGTGCAGCTTTCATGCCAGCTTAATGGCTCTCACAGCCACGGATGCGTCGCTGATTTTGCTACACTGCCGCAGCATTTTAGTGCAGGCCTGCTCAGCGCTGGCGCGCAGCGCCGTAGTTAAGCCGCTTTTGCCGCCGCTGCTGCAGCGCTTTTACCACGCTGAAAATAAAAACGCCGCCTGCAAGGACGAGAGTCAGATAGATCATAGATGCCTCCTGTTATCGGCCGGAACAGGCCAGATGCTGCGCCAGGCCGCGCGGGTTGACAACCCGCTTTTGATTATTTTACCAACGATTTATGCTTTGTTTCGCGCTGGAACACAGCGTTACAGATGAGAGAAGAATGCGATACTGGAATATTCTGCTAATGACCCTGGCGGTTGGCGCGCTTAGCGCCTGCGATAAGCCGCCACAGGCGACGGTGCTGGAAGGAAAAACCATGGGCACGGTGTGGCGCGTCACGCTGGCGGGCGTCGACGCCGCGCGCCAGCCGTCGCTGCAGCAGGCGATCCAGCAGCAGCTCGATCAGGATGACCAGACGCTCTCTACCTGGAAAGCTGACTCCGTGCTGTCGCGCTTTAACCGCTATCAGGGCAGCGCGACGCAGCCGGTCAGCGCCGACATGGCGGATATTGTCACCGAGGCGCTGCGCATCGGCGCAGCAACCCACGGCGCGATGGATATCACCGTGGGGCCGCTGGTCAATCTGTGGGGCTTCGGCCCGGCGAAACCGCCCGCGCATACCCCGACAGATGCGGAGATCGCCGCCGCAAAGGCGCAAACCGGCCTGGCGCACCTGCGGGTGATCGAAACGGTAGAAGGGCAGTGGCTGCAGAAAGATCTGCCCGGTCTCTATGTGGATCTCTCTACTATGGGTGAAGGCTACGCCACCGATCATCTGGCGCGTCTGATGGAGCGCGAAGGGATCAATAACTATCTGGTATCGGTGGGCGGCGCGGTGCTGAGCCGCGGCCGCAACGCGCAGGGCCAGCCGTGGCGCGTGGCGATCCAGAAGCCCACCGATAGCGAGAACGCCGTACAGGCGCGCGTCGATCTGCAGGGGCACGGCATTAGCACCTCGGGCAGCTATCGCAACTATTATGAACTGGATGGCAAACGCATTTCGCACGTGATCGATCCGGCGACCGGGCGTCCCATCGAGCATAAGCTGGTCTCCGCCACGGTGATTGCCACCACGGCGCTGGAGGCGGACGGCTGGGACACCGGCCTGATGGTGCTGGGCAGCGAAAAGGCGAAAGCGCTGGCGCTGCAGCAGCATCTGGCGGTTTACCTGATCAGCAAAGAGGGCGATAAATTCGTCAGCTGGATGTCGCCGCAGTTTTCCGCTTTTCTGATTGACGACAACGCGAAGTAAGGAGCAACCATGCTGGACCTGTTTAGCGATGAAGCACCCTGGCAGGAGCCGCTGGCCGACGGTGCGACGATCCTGCGCCGCCGCGCGCGCGATGATGCCCCGGCGCTGATGGCGGCGATTCTGGCGGTGGCGCAGCAGAACCCGTTTTATCACCGCATCACGCCCGGCGGCCATCGTATGTCGGTGGCGATGACCAACTGCGGCGACTTCGGCTGGTCGAGCGATGCGCGCGGCTATCAGTACAGCGAACAGGATGCGGAGAACGGCCGCAAATGGCCGCCGATGCCGCCGCTGTTGCGTCAGCTGGCGCTCGACTGCGCGCGCGAGGCGGGTTTTCCGCAGTTCAATCCCGACGCCTGTTTGATCAACCGCTATGAACCAGGGGCGAAGCTGTCGCTGCATCAGGACAAAGATGAGAAAGATCTGCGTCAGCCGATCGTGTCGGTGTCGCTGGGCCTGCCTGCGGTGTTTCAGTTCGGCGGCTTCGCGCGCGGCGACGCCACGCAGCGCGTGCTGCTGGAGCACGGCGACGTGGTGGTCTGGGGCGGGCCCTCGCGCCTGCGCTATCACGGCATTTTGCCGCTCAAGCCTGGCGATCATCCGCTGACCGGCGCTTTTCGCTACAATCTGACCTTCCGCCGCGCCTTCTAGGCGCGGTTGCGAATAACTATTGCTATCATTCCGCATCGCTTTAAACTGCTGGCTGCTTTCCTGACTGCTGGACCTCTGTATGGCGTTGCTCAACGTTGTTTTTCACCAGTTTCGCTGGCCTTTTATTGGCGTCATTCTGCTGACGCTGCTTAGCGCCGTGCTCGGCATCGCGATGATCGCCTATATCAACAGCGAAATGATCTCGGCCATCAATAGCTCTTTCTCCGTGCTGCCCGGCTTTTTGCTGCAGCTGGTGCTGCTGATGGCGGTCACGCTCGCCGCCCAACTGGCGCTGACGCTGCTGGGACACCGCTTTGTCTGGCGGCTGCGCGGCGAATTTATCAAACGCATACTGGATACGCGCGTCGAACGGCTGGAGCAGATCGGCAACGCGCAGCTGCTGGCGGGTCTGACCAGCGACATCCGCGCCATCACCATCGCCTTTGTGCGCCTGCCGGAGCTGATTCAGGGCGTTATTATCACACTGGGATCCGCGCTCTATCTCGCCTGGCTCTCGCCTAAAATGCTGCTGATCTCCAGCCTGTGGATGGCGGTGACGCTGGTGGGCGGCTGGCTGCTGGTGTCGCGGGTCTACCGCCATATGGCGAAACTGCGTGAGGTGGAAGACGATCTCTACCGTGATTTCCAGACGGTGACGGAAGGGCGCAAAGAACTGCACCTGAACCGCGAGCGCGCCCAGCTGATCTACGAAACCGTTTATCAGGAGGATGCGAACGCCTATCGCCACCATATCGTGCGCGCCGATACCTATCACCTCAGCGCGGTGAACTGGTCGAATATCATGACGCTCGGCGCCATCGGCATGGTGTTTTTTATGGCCAACAGCCTGGGCTGGGCCAACACCGCGGTGGCGGCCACCTTCTCGCTGACGCTGCTGTTCCTGCGCACGCCGCTGCTGTCGGCGGTGGGCGCGCTGCCGACGCTGATCAGCGCCCAGGTGGCGTTCCGCAAGCTTAACGCCTTCGACCTCGCGCCTTATCAGGAGGGCTTCCATACGCTGCCGCCGCTGGCGGAGTGGCGCACGCTGGAGCTGCGCGACGTCCGGTTCCACTATGGGCAAAACGGCTTTGAGGTCGGCCCGATCAACCTGACGCTGCGGCGCGGCGAGCTGGTGTTTCTTATTGGCGGCAACGGCAGCGGCAAGTCGACGCTGGCGATGCTGCTGACGGGGCTCTATCAGCCGCACGGCGGCACGCTGCTGCTGGACGGCAAGCCTGTCGGCGCGGACGAGCTTGACCGCTGGCGCAAACACTTCTCGGCGGTGTTTACCGACGTGCATCTGTTCGATCGACTGATTGGACGGGAAGGCGTGCCGGCCAATCCTAAGCTGGTGCAGGCCTGGCTTGAGCGGCTGAAAATGCAGGACAAGCTGAAAATCGAGGGCAATAAAATCCTCAATCTGCAGCTGTCGAAAGGGCAGACTAAGCGGGTTGCGCTGCTGCTGGCGGCGGCGGAGGAGCGCGACGTGCTGCTGCTGGACGAGTGGGCGGCGGATCAGGATCCGCATTTCCGCCGCATCTTCTACCGTGAACTGCTGCCCTGGCTGCAGGCCTCCGGTAAAACCGTCTTCGCCATCAGCCACGACGATCACTACTTTATCCACGCCGACCGTCTGCTGGAGATGCGCGAAGGCAAACTCAGCGAGCTGACCGGCCGCGAGCGCGACATGGCGACCCTCGACGCGGTGCAGCGCACCGACGTGGCTTATCAACAGGATGAAAAAGCTTAGCGGAAAGGGTTAGTGGCGCAGCGTCCGCTGCGGGCGTTAAGCTGACCTCAGCAAAAACAGCGGTTTTTGCCTCCCTGGAATATTTTCTGTCGTCTTGTGTTTGTACCGGCTTAGCCCCTTTGCTAAGCCGGTTTTTTATTGCCCGTTACAGGATGGGTGAGCAGCGTCAGCACCCGATCCGCCTCCAGCTGAAATTCCGCCTCCAGCCGCGTACCAGCGGTAAATTCTGCGCTAAAGCTGTGGTTCAGCGCGAGCACGGCTTTGCCCGCGGCGAGATCCGCCTCCAGCAGGCTGGCCTGAAGGAAGTCCATTGGCTGATGCAGCTGCGGCCACAGTGCTTTATACAGGCTCTCTTTAAGAGAAAAGAGCAGGGTAGCAGCCGATGAAAAAGGCAGCGGCAGCGCGCACAGCCGCGCCTCCTCTTCAGCGCTCATCAGCACCGAGGCGGTCTCTTCGGCGGTGCGCAGACTCATCACGCTTTCGATGTCGACGCCGATGCAGCGCGGCTGCTGCGTTACGGCCAGCGCCACCGCGCCGTCGGTGTGCGACAGCGAGGCGCGCATGCCCGTGGGCCAGATGGGCGAGCGGTCGCAGTGGTTCTGCAATAAGAAGTCGGGGATGCCGAACCGGCCCATCACCTCGCGCGCGAGCCAGCGGCTGGCAAGGTACTCGGCGCGGCGCTTTTTTACCGCCTGCCGCAGCGCGGGCGGAACGGGCAGGTTCCAGTCGGCGGCAAAACGTTCTTCATAGCGGCTAAGGTCGAAGCGCGCCTGCGCCAGCGCGCAGTCGCCGCCGCGCAGCTGCGCGGAAACAATAAAGCCGCCTGACGGAGGCGGCAGAGAGCGGTTCTGAAGATTCATGGGGTCCCACGGCAGCGCGCAAAAGGGCATTAAAGCAGCCCGCCATGGTCAGGGCAATCACCTAGTCGTTAGGCGGAATGGCGAAACCCTTTACGGAAACGACAAAATGGTGATGACCTTTGGTAATGCGCGCGCCGCGATCGCACCAGCGCGAGGCGAGACGAAAAAAATCGTCGCTGCCGATGTTATAAGCCAGTTCCACTTTGCTGACGCCTGAATGCAGCAGTTCTTCTGCATCCTGCAGGCTTTTCGCTTTGATAATCATAATGATATCCGTTGGCAATTCAGAGGCTATAGAATAAGGATTTTTTATGACATTTTTGTTTCAGTACGGTTAAGGAATGCGGCGGCTTGCGGTTTTTGTGAGGTCGATCGGGGGGAGTTGCACAAAGTAAGCGTTTGAAGGCATTAGCAATAGTAAAGGGAAATGGCGATAATCCTAATTTGTTTTCTGCACGGCAGGTATTAAAAAGGCCGCGCGAGGCGACCTTTGTGGGTTACTGCTTTTGATCCGGTTCAGGACGTTTATCACCTGACTCGGGCGCGTTGTTTGGATCGTCTTTTTCAATGTAATGCATAAACTCTCCTCTTCGTTCCCCACACAGTGGTGAGTATAGACCATGTTTCCGTACGCCGGGCAGCCAGCAGTGAGATGAAGTGAGGACAACGCGCGAAAAGGCTAACGGCAGGCATAAAAAAAGCAGCCTTAACAGGCTGCTTTAGTTGGGAATTTTGGTCGGCACGAGAGGATTTGAACCTCCGACCCCTGACACCCCATGACAGTGCGCTACCAGGCTGCGCTACGTGCCGAACAGTGGGGCTTAGTCTACTGTTTCTCTGGCGGAATGCAAGCAGCAGCCGTCTAACTGCCTCATAAATAATCAGTTAGCGATAAAACGCTTCTCTTCCGTCAGCACCTGCAGCAACAGCGCCAGCTGCGGCTTATGATCCTTCAGGGCGTTGCCCTGCGCGTCATAGGCGCGATAGCTGCCGTTATTGTTGAGCACCAGCGTTACCTGCGGCGTGGTCACCACCAGACGGTTATCCTCGCTGCTGGCGACCCAGTCGTGCCGACGCTGCGCGGCAAACAGATCTTCCCCCTGCGAATAGTTCACCGGGCTGGTGCGCACGTGCAGCAGACGCTGCATCAGCGTCGCCATCACATCCTGATGGTCGGTCAGGCGGTCGATGGTCTGCGCCGGCGTATCTGGCCAGTGGATCACCAGCGGCACCTGCAGGTTGGCGCGGTTGCCCACGCTGCCGAGGTTGCCGTCCAGCGCAAGGCCCTGCTGCGCGGTGATCACCACCACGGTGTTTTTCAGCAGATCGCGCTGTTCCAGCGTGGCGAGCGCGTTGTGGATCTGCTCGTCGATCGCCGCCGCCTGGCGCAGATAGCTGCGCTGACGCGTTTTCGCCGTTGTGCCGCTGAGATCCGCGCCGTCCAGCGCCAGCCAGGAGAACCACGGATTGCCGTCGCCTTTCTGGCCGTTCAGCCAGCTCTGCCACTGGGCGACCGTGCTGGCGTTAGGCTGGCTGTCGGTGGCGGGCAGGGTGTAATCGGTCAGCAGCGCCTGGCGATAGAGCGGCTGGTTAAAGCCCTCCGACGAGAACAGCCCGAACTGATAGCCCTGCGCGCTTAAAGCGCCCAGCAGCGCCGACGGCATGCGCGCCGCCAGCACGCCGTCCATATAGCTGGCGGAAATGCCGTAGAACAGGCCGAACAGCCCTTTTTCCGGGATGTCGCCCGCGCTGTAGTGCTGGGTAAAGCGCAGGTTATCGCGGGCGAACTGATTAAGCTGCGGCAGGCTTTTTGCCATATCGCCGCCGTTCAGCCCTTTTACGGTGATCACCAGCAGGTTATTGCGCGTGCCGCCGTCGCGGAAGCTAATGTCGCTAAGCGGATACTGCACCGACACCGCCTCAGGATCGCCCTGCTGGATCAGGCGCTGCTGATAGGCCTGCGCGTCCAGCAGACCGTGACGCTCCAGGAAGCGGCGCGCGGTCATCGGATAAGAGAGCGGCAGGTTAGCGCGCTGCATGGTGATCGGGCGATAGAAGTTGGCGTCGGCCCAGATATAGAGCAGATGGCTGGCGAAGAAGGCGCAGATAAACAGCGCCGCCAGCGGCTTGCCGAACGAGCGCCGGTTCAGACTGCGCAGCTTCTGCCAGCTCCAGGTGGCGAACAGCATCTCCACCAGGAAAATCAGCGGCACGCTGATAAACATCAGCTGCCAGTCGCGCGCCATCTCGCTCTGGTCGGGGTTGACCACCAGCTCCCACACCACCGGATTGAGGTGGAGATGGAAGCGGTTGAACACCGCGCTGTCCACCATAATCAGCGTCAGGCCGACGGTGGCGATAATCGCCGACAGCACGCGCAGCAGCCGCTGCGACATCACCACAAAGGTGAGCGGGAAAATAGCCAGCAGATAGACGGCGAAAACAATAAAGCTGAAGTGGCCAATCCAGCTGCTGAAGGCGTAAACGCGCCCGGCGAGCGACGCAGGCCAGTCGGCGACCAACAGATAGCGGCTGCCTAAAATCAACGCGAAGAGAATATTAAACAGAGCAAACCAGTGCCCCCAGCTGATCATCTGGGAGACTTTTTCGCGGTAGCGCTGCCGGTTGGTTACCATATTATGCGGTCAAATCAGCTAATTAATGGGCGTTGTCGTCGCGCACGGAGGCCTGCAGGGCTTCCGCGAAGGAGCGGGCCAGCGAGCGGCGCTGCGCCGGCGCGACGTCGCTGTTGATGACGTTGGTCACCATATTTCCCAGCACCATCAGGGAAAGGTCGGTCGGTGCGTTGTCTTTCTGCAGCACCTGGGCCAGTTGCGCGAGGAGTTTTTCCACGCGTTCGTCGCTGTAGCGGGATGATTGTGGCATATCGTCGACTAATCTCGTTTCAAAAGGCGATATAGTACCGTAACAACAGGGTTTTTACCGCAATTTTATCGAAAGCGCATCGATCGGCTATCGCATGGAGTTGAAAGCCGATGCGGGCGGTGTTTGAATACGCGCCTGAACCAAAAGGAGAGTCTATCATGAGTCTGGATATCGACCAGATTGCCCTGCACCAGCTAATCAAACGCGACGAGAACCAGCTTGAGCTGGTGCTGCGCGATACGCTGCTGCCCGCCAACGCCACCGTGGAAGCGATGGTAGAAGAGCTGCACCGCGTCTACAGCGCCAAAAATAAAGCCTACGGTCTGTTCAACGAAGAGAGCGAACTGGCGGAGGCGCTGCGCAACTGCCGGAAGGGCAACGATGACTTCCTGGCGTTCAGCCGCGCGGCCACCGGCCGGCTGCGCGACGAGCTGGCGAAATATCCCTTCGCCGAAGGCGGCGTGGTGCTGTTTGTTCACTACCGCTATCTGGCGGTGGAGTATCTGCTGGTGGCGGTGCTCAACAGCCAGAGCAGCATGCGCGTCAACGAGCAGCTTGATATCAGCAGCACCCACTATCTCGACATCAACCATGCGGATATCGTGGCGCGCATCGATCTGACCGAATGGGAGCTGACGCCCGATTCAACCCGCTACCTGACCTTTCTGCGCGGGCGAGTAGGACGCAAGGTCGCCGATTTCTTTATGGATTTCCTCGGCGCCAGCGTCGGCCTCGACGCCAAAGCGCAGAACCGCGGCCTGCTGCAGGCGGTGGACGACTACTGCGCGGAGTCAGAACTCGACAAGAGCGAGCGGCAGAACTATCGCCAGCAGGTCTACAGCTACTGCAACGAGCAGCTGCAGGCGGGCGAGGAGATTGCGCTGGAGGATCTGTCGAAGGAGCTGCCGCCGCTGGGCGAGAAATCGTTTCAGGCCTTTACCCAAGAGCAGGGCTATGAGCTGGAAGAGCACTTTCCGGCGGATCGCAGCACGCTGCGCCAGCTGACCAAATTCGCCGGCAGCGGCGGCGGTCTGACGCTGAGCTTTGACGCCATGCTGCTGGGCGAGCGCATCTTCTGGGATCCGGCCACCGACACCCTGACCATCAAAGGCACGCCGCCGAACCTGCGCGATCAGCTGCAGCGCCGCACCAGCGGCAAGTAGCCTTCCGCCGGGCAAAAAAAAACGCCGCATATGCGGCGTTTTTTATCTCGATCGCAGGCGATTACGCGCGCACGAAGTCGATGTGGTGCAGTTTTGGCTTGAACGGGTGACGCTGAACAGCCTGCACTTTAACTTTGGTTTCTTTTCCATCAGCAACAATGGTCAGAACGTCGGTGTAGAAACCTGGCTTCGCCTGCAGGTTCATCACGTTGTCGTGATCCAGTTCGATAGAAACAGCGGCTTCATTACCACCATAGATGATGGCCGGGAATTTGTTCGCTGTGCGCAGGCGGCGGCTCGCACCCTTACCCTGCTCTTTACGTACTTCTGCGTTGATAGTGAACATCGTAATGTCTCTTTAATAATTCCTGCTACAGGCGACCCAGCAGCAGGAGGGTTGTTCAAAGGCTAATGCGAATGCAAAAGCGGGCGGCAGTATAGCGGTAATGGGCGAGGCGGGCAAATGATTCCGCCGTTTAGCGCAGCTCGTTGGCGCGGCGGAAGCGGCCCTGATAGTCAAACAGCTTCTCGCGCACCTGCCAGAACTGCCCTTTGGCGCGCGCCACCACGAAATCGGGATGGCGCAGCAGCGGCTGCAACGCCACCACGTCGGCGGCGGTTTGCCAGCCGAGCGGCACGCCAGGCGCGCGCTGATGCGGCCGCATAAACAGCTGCTCGAACGCCTTGCGCTGCGCCGGCGTGCGCAGGCGGAAGCGCTCGTCGACGCTGGTGCCGTCCTCGTCGAAATAGCTCGCCTTCAGCCATTCGCCTTTGTCGTCGCGGCCGTGGGTCAGCGTCATGCCGCCGCAGCGCAGCACCAGCGCGTCCTTCAGCTTCAGCGCCGCCTTTAGCATATCGTCGGGATCGACCAGTATCTTGTCGCACTGATGGCAGCGCCGCGCCGCGATATCGTTTTCCGCGCCGCAGTCGGGGCAGCTCTTAAAGCGGAAGCGAAAATCGCACTGCTCGCGATGGCCTTCGTCATCTTCCAGCACCCCCTGACAGCGACGGCCGAAGTGCTCGATAATCATGCCGTCCGCGGTGGTTTTGCCCCAGAAGGTGTTGGCGAAGCCGCAGGCGGGACAGAAGACCTGCACCGGCTCATTGTCGCTGGCGCCTTTCGGCGCGCCCACTTCCGGCGTAAAGAGATCGTGCGGGTTGCCGGCATAGTCGAGGATCAGGCAGCTGCTTTTGCCCGGCGACAGGCGCAGGCCGCGCCCGACGATCTGCTGATAAAGGCTGACCGACTCGGTGGGGCGCAAAATGGCGATCAGATCGACGTGCGGCGCATCGAAGCCGGTGGTCAGCACCGCGACGTTGACCAGAAACTTCAGCTGCTGCGCCTTGAACGCGGCGATGGTGGCGTCGCGCTCTTTTGCCGGCGTCTCTGCCGAAATCAGCGCGCTGTTGGCGGGCAGCAGCGACAGGATCTCGCGTGCGTGCTCCACCGTCGAGGCAAATACCATTACGCCGCGTCGATCTTCGGCGAACTCGACGATCTGGCTGATGATATGCGGCGTTACGCGCTGCTGCTGCTTCAGCTCGCGGTTAAGATCCGCCTCGCTGAACAGGCCATTAGCCTGTGCCGTCAACCGGCTGAAGTCATACTGCACCACCGGCATATCGAGCCGCTCCGGCTCTACCAAAAAGCCGTGCTTGATCATATAGCGCAGCGGCAGCTCGTAGATACAGTCGCGGAACAGCGCCTTTTCGTCGCCGCGCACCATGCCGTGGTAGTGAAAGTGATAGATCCAGCCTTTGCCGAGGCGGAACGGCGTCGCCGTCAGGCCCAGCAGACGCAGCTGCGGATTGTGCTGGCGCAGATGGCTGAAAATCTGCTGATACTGGCTGTTGTCGTCATCGCTGATGCGATGGCACTCATCGACGATCACCAGCGAAAAGGCGTTGTCGAACTGCGCCAGATTGCGCGCCACCGACTGCACGCTGCCGAACACCACCTTGCGCTGGCTCTCTTTGCGCTGCAGGCCGGCGGCGAAGATATCTGCCTCCAGACCGTAGGCCTGATATTTGCTGTGGTTCTGCTCCACCAGCTCTTTGACGTGCGCCAGCACCAGCACGCGTCCGCGCGCCAGTCGCGCCAGCTCGGCGATCACCAGACTTTTACCGGCGCCGGTCGGCAGCACGATCACCGCCGGTTCGGCGTGACGACGAAAATGGTTGAGGGTCGCGTTGACCGCGTCTTGCTGATAGGGACGTAGAGTAAAAGCCATGCTCGATCACTTTTGCGAAACCGGGCGAGATTATGCCATGAAAATGGATGAAACGCAGGAACGGCTCTGTGCGGCAGCCTCGGTTCGGGCTATACTTCCCGCACTTTTTCAACGGGTAAAACCCCGTTTCAGTTTCCCTCCGCAGTAACAGGCAAAGCGAATTCATGCGACTCGACAAATTCATCTCTCAGCAACTGGAAGTCAGCCGGGCTATCGCCGGCCGTGAAATCCGGGGGCAAAAAGTCACCGTTAATGGCGAAGTGGTGCGCGACACCGCCTTCAAAATTCTGCCCGAGCATGAGGTAGAGTATGACGGCAACCCACTGCAGCTGCAGGTAGGGCCGCGCTACTTTATGCTGAACAAGCCGCAGGGCTATGTCTGCTCCACCGACGATCCCGATCACCCGACCATCCTCTACTTTATCGAAGAGCCGACCGCGTGGAAGCTGCACGCCGCAGGCCGTCTCGATATCGACACCACCGGCCTGGTGCTGCTGACCGACGACGGCCAGTGGTCGCACCGGATTACCTCGCCGCGTCATCACTGCGAGAAAACCTATCGCGTCACGCTGGAGCATCCCGTGGCCGCCGATGTGGCGCAGCAGTTCGCCGACGGCATTCAGCTGCACGGCGAAAAATCGCTGACGCAGCCGGCGCAAATGGAGGAGATTACCCCGACCGAGGTGCTGCTGACCCTCAGCGAAGGGCGCTATCACCAGGTGAAGCGCATGTTCGCCGCCGTCGGCAACCGCGTGATCGCGCTACATCGCGAGCGTATCGGCGGCATCGTGCTGGATGAGGATCTGGAGCCGGGCGAGTATCGTCCGCTGACGGAAGATGAAATTAACAGCGTCGGCCTGCCCGACGAGTTAAAGCAGAAATAGCGGAGCGGCCGTGCGCAAGGACAAAAATTCAGCTGCAGGACTGGTGGTGATTCTGGGGTTGCTGGCGATGCTGATGCCGCTCTCCATTGATATGTATCTGCCCGCGATGCCGCAGATCGCCCGCGAATTCGGCGTG